>Ga0308159_1000410_pt1 | contig 102266 bp, 98 predicted proteins | sample PhyCR1_FD_201040 | JGI IMG/M metagenome (GOLD analysis project Ga0308159, IMG submission 201040) | Phyllosphere microbial communities from UC Gill Tract Community Farm, Albany, California, United States - DLSLC.R1 | ecosystem: Host-associated > Plants > Phyllosphere > Unclassified | place: USA...
TTTACCTGGTAATCCCCTTCCTCCGTCCCTGGACGAAACTTGATTTCTTTAACCTGAATCTGCTTCTGGTTTTTCTTCGCTGCAGCAATCTGCTTCTTCTTCTCGAAGATCGATTTGCCGTAGTCCATCACGCGACAGACCGGCGGTACTGCGTCGGCAGAAATTTCTACCAGATCGAGCTTGGCTTCTTCAGCTATACGAAGCGCTTCATCAATCGAGACGATGCCAACCTGCTCGCCGTCAGCGCCAATTAACCGAACCTCGCGTGCCGAGATATTCTCGTTGATCGGGGCCTTCGGTGCAGCTCGTTTATCTTGTCTCATTTCACGCTTAATAATAATTACTCCGAATCTTGGCGACCACGCCGGGAAACCGCTTGTGGGAGGAACTCCGAGAATTGGGCGACCGGCATTGAGCCGAGGTCTGCGCCTTCACGGGTACGCACAGCGACAGTTTGCGTTTCAACCTCCCGATCTCCGATCACGAGGAGATAAGGAACCTTGAGCAAAGTATGCTCGCGGATTTTAAAGCCGATCTTTTCATTTCTCAAGTCGGACTTGGCACGAAACCCGCTTTCAGCCAGTGTTTTTTCCACCTCAAGGGCAAAATCTGCCTGTTTATCAGTGATATTCATGATCACTGCCTGAGTTGGAGCCAGCCACGCAGGGAATGCACCTTCGTAGTGCTCGATCAGAATTCCGATGAAACGCTCGAAGGAACCGAGAATCGCACGGTGCAACATGACCGGATGCTTGCGTCCGTTGTCTTCCGAAACGAATTCGGCGCCCAAACGGATAGGCAGGTTGAAATCGAGCTGCAATGTACCGCATTGCCAGACGCGACCCAAGCAATCCTTGAGGGAAAATTCAATTTTCGGACCGTAGAAAGCACCCTCGCCCGGCTGCAGATCGTAAGGCAGCCCTGCACTGTCAAGCGCTGCAGCCAGTGCCGACTCGGCGCGATCCCACAAATCGTCGGAGCCGACGCGCTTCTCCGGACGGGTCGAGAGCTTCATCTCGATGTCCTTGAAGCCGAAATCGGCGTAGACGTCCATGGTCAGCTTGATGAAGGCTGCGGATTCGGCCTGCATCTGCTCTTCGGTGCAGAAGATGTGAGCGTCGTCCTGAGTGAACGCGCGCACGCGCATGATGCCGTGCAGTGCGCCCGACGGCTCGTTGCGGTGGCACGCGCCGAACTCCGCCAGACGCATCGGCAGCTCACGGTAGCTTTTCAGGCCTTGATTGAACACCTGCACGTGGCACGGGCAGTTCATTGGCTTGATGGCGTAGTCGCGGCTTTCCGACTCGGTGGTGAACATGTTCTCGGCGTAGTTCGCCCAGTGTCCGGACTTTTCCCACAGCGAGCGATCGACGACCTGCGGAGTCTTGATCTCCAGGTAGCCGTTTTCGCGCTGAACCTTGCGCATGTACTGCTCGAGTACCTGGTACAGCGTCCAGCCGTTAGGGTGCCAGAACACCATGCCCGGCGCTTCTTCCTGGGTGTGGAACAGGCCCAGGCGCTTGCCGATCTTGCGGTGATCGCGCTTTTCAGCTTCTTCGATGCGCTGGATGTAAGCCGCCAGCTGCTTCTTGTCAGCCCAGGCGGTCCCGTACACACGCTGCAGTTGTTCGTTTTTCGCATCGCCGCGCCAGTAAGCACCGGAAAGCTTGGTCAGCTTGAACGACTTGAGGAAACGAGTGTTCGGCACGTGCGGACCGCGGCACATGTCGACATATTCTTCGTGATAGTAAAGGCCCATGGCCTTTTCGTTCGGCATGTCCTCGACCAGGCGCAGCTTGTAGTCTTCGCCACGGGCCTTGAACACTTCGATCACTTCGGCGCGCGGAGTGACTTTCTTGATGACGTCGTAATCTTTTTCGATCAGCTGCTGCATGCGCTGCTCGATCGCCGCCATGTCTTCCGGCGTGAACGGGCGCTCGTAGGCGATATCGTAATAGAAGCCGTCATCGATGACCGGACCGATGACCATCTTCGCCGTCGGATACAACTGCTTGACCGCGTGACCGACCAGGTGCGCGCAGGAGTGACGAATGATCTCCAGGCCTTCCTGATCTTTGGGGGTGATGATTTGCAGACTCGCGTCGGCGTCGATCATGTCGCTGGCATCGACCAGTTGACCATTGACTTTGCCGGCCACGGTGGCCTTGGCCAGACCCGCGCCAATGGACGCAGCGACTTCAGCTACGGAAACCGGGTGATCGAAAGAGCGTTGACTGCCGTCGGGAAGAGTAATAGTTGGCATGGCGCCTCCTCTCCTAGTGGTGACCCCTACCAAAGGTCACGTGGGTTGGGATAGAGCCAGTACGCGATTCGGTGGTGTACCTGCCTCACAGTGGCAGGAGCCCAAGGGCCAACCGTTTGACCGAACCAGAGTGACTGGAACTTACGAAATCGACAGGCATTGCAGTGAAGCAAAACCTGACCCGCGAGACGCGAGCGAATCTACAGGACGCGCATCCTAGCACAGCCCAATAGTCCCCAGTCAGATAAACGGTCATTTGTGAGCAAGAAACTGTTTCGCACAGCCTGCGGGAATGATTCGGGTACTGAACTGGCGCGAATCCGTGCCGTCAGATAAACCGAGGCCCGATAAAGACCTGCGTGTTGGCAGGTCCCACCGACAAAAAGGAATCAACCATGAAGCTTCTACGTGTTGCCGCCCTTCTCGCACCGTTGGCGTTGACTCTTCCGATCAGCGCTCATGCCGCCATGGACGCCAAGACCAAGACGACCTACATGAATGAGTGCACCGCCGCCGCCACCCAGAACAACACGGGGATGGATGCCAAGGCCGTGCAGGCACATTGCGAATGCGGCGCGCAGCAGATCAACAAGAATTTCTCGGACAAGGAAATCGCTTCGTTGAATGACAAAACGACGCCTCCCAGTACCGAAATGACCTCTCGCCTGCAAAAAGCGGTGAGCGAAAACTGCCTCAAAGGCAAAAAATAAAAAATTTACATTCCGCGCCATTGCCCCTGGGCAAGCAGCGTGGCAAGCGCTGCACATGACTGCTGAAGCCCGCGTATTTCGTGGGCTTCAGGCATGTGAAAAGCGTAGATTCAAACGCTGTCACGGCGTTGGATCAGCCAGATGACCAATCATTTCGGCGTATATATTTGCGGGAACAGTGCAAAGTTCTTACTGAAAAAGTCCAGCATTCACACAATTCGACTATGATAGCCCCCGTGTGCCCAGTTGGCCTGAGCAACACAGCACTACTGAAAATTATGTTTCTGGAGATACACCATGTCTAATCGCCAAACCGGCACCGTAAAATGGTTCAACGATGAAAAAGGCTTCGGCTTTATCACTCCACAGGGTGGCGGTGACGACCTGTTCGTACACTTCAAGGCTATCGAATCCGACGGTTTCAAAAGCCTGAAAGAAGGCCAGACTGTTTCCTTCGTGGCTGAAAAAGGCCAAAAGGGCATGCAAGCCGCCCAGGTTCGCCCGGAGTAATCCGAGCGTTCTGAGAAAACCCCGTCATTGACGGGGTTTTTTATTGCCTGCAGAAAAGTCGCTTATCCGCAATTGACCCGGCTCACCGTCGCCGCATGATCGGTGTTGAGATTCAAGCGATCGGACCGGTATTCCATGGTCACCATGTCATTGGGGCCCAAGACTCGCGCTGTCTGTGCTCCCGCCTTGACCCGCGCCTGCTCCAGCAGGGCAGGTGTGGCCGGCTTGCCGACTGCGAACTGGGCAGCGGCTGCATCACAACGGGCATAACCGGTATCGGCAGTCGCAGAACCTTCGGCAGGTTTTGTCGACTCGGACGTACTGCTGCAACCCGCCAACAGTGCTACTGCCAGAACCAGACCCGATGATGCGTATTTCCAGGGCATACAGCCTCCTTGTGTTTAACGTTGACCAGAACCTCTGCGACAGCGGTCGAACCGCTTGGTTTCGCCCGCACCCGCTAAATGCTTCGATACGGCGCTGCAGGAATGGGCGGGAGTCTGCCCCAGCTCACGAAGGCGCGTGACAGACAAATCGTCACAAAACGTTTGGGAGAATATTCCGACAGCTCTGATGCGCACCGTCCTTCATGCCTAAGTAGCAGTGCGAAACGCGCGGCATGATGCTTTACTGCTGCCCTGCCCGGCGACTCAAGCGCAGGCAGCGATGCCGGGATCCGGTATTTTCTCAGAGGGACGAAACACCATGGCAATCGTATCCATCGATGCGGACATCAAGGCCAAATGGCGACAGGGGCATTGCGCCCACAGCCCGGGAAGCGCCGAGGAACTGGCGATCATTGCGGTCGATCTGCTGGTCAAGGAGCTGGGCACCGAAGGCGCCCAGAATTTCATGGCTCAAGCGTTCGTGCGCTACTCGACCGAGGCCTTGAGCAGCGCCTGAAGGGCCTTCATTTCAGAAGGGCCAGACGCTGGGTCAGCAGGTCGAAGAACCCTTGGGCGTCACCGTTCTCGACCCAGAACACGTTCTTGTTCTGGCCCAGCGTGTCGTACCAGTCGGCGACCGTCTGCCCGAAGCCAGGCCCTTCGCGACTGTCGATCACCAGGTTGACCTGCCGGCCGGAGAACAGCTCGGGTTTAAGCAGCCAAGCGATCACGCTTGCGTCGTGTACAGGTCCACCCGGCAAACCGTAATGCACCATATCGGCCTTGACGTACTCGTTGAGGATGCTGCTCACCAACTTGCCGGCCTGGTTATTCAGGTCCTGGATCTGCTTGATGCGCTGATCGCTGGTGAGGATCTTGTGCGTGACGTCCAACGGCACGTACGTCAGTTTCACACCACTGGCCAATACCACCTTGGCGGCATCCGGATCGGCGAACAGGTTGAATTCGGCCACCGGCGTGATATTCCCACCGTTGAAATGCGCCCCGCCCATAACCACCACTTCCTTGATGCCCTGGGTGATTTCAGGGGCCTGGACCAGCGCCAGCGCAAGGTTGGTCTGCGGCCCCAACATGGCGATGGTGATGCTGTGAGGCGCGGCTTTCTTCAGCGTCTCGACCAGATACTGCACGGCGTTACCTTCGGCCAACCCCTTCTTCGGCTCATGCACGTCTACCCCCGGCAAGCCTTCCTTGCCATGGATGTTCTCGGCATAGATCGGCGTGCGCACCAGCGGCCTGCCAGCACCGGCGTACACCGGCACCTCTTCACGCCCGGCCCACTCACGCGCCAGACGGGCATTGCGCGAAGTCTTGTCGATCCGCACATTACCCGCCACGGTGGTGATCGCCAGGACGTTCAATTCCTGCGGCGACGCCAGCGCCAGCAGCAGCGCCACCACGTCATCGGCGCCCGGATCGGTATCGATGATCAGGTCGCGCTTTTCGGCTGCCTGAGCTGCAGTGGCGGAGAAAATGGCCAACAGTGCAAGACTCCTGAGGAGATGAACGACGAGCTGACGGCATGATTGCATAGGAAACTCCCTGTTTCTTGGGTATGGGGCGTAACGCTTCGATCAGAACACCACGCCGGACACCAGCGCGATGTTGGTGTAAGGCTGACATTCGCCCGTGCGCACGATGGCGCGGGCGTGGCGGCTCAGCTGCTTCAAGGCTTCGTGACTGACCAGACGCTGCTCGCCCAGACTGCCCGCCGCATTCAGTTGGTCGACAACGGCGAGCGCGGGTGGCTGCTTGCCGCGCATCTCGTCGGCCAACACATGACTTTCCACCTGCATTTCCGCCAACACCGTATTCAGCACGCTGACAAAATCAGGCACGCCGTGGGTCACGGCCAGATCGATCAGTTCAACGCCCGGTGGTACCGGCATGCCGGCGTCGACGATCATCAGCACGTCGCCATGCCCAAGCGAGGCAACGACCCGGGACAGCGCGATGTTGAGCAAAGGTGTTTTTTTCATGGCTGATAGCTCTGCACGTCGTTGAAGGTCGGGATGGAAGGCTGAGCGCCGGCGCGCGTGACAGACAACGCCGCCGCGATCTGTCCGAAGCGTATCGCTTCGGATTCGGGTTTGCCGTCAGCCAGTGCAGCCGCAAATCCGCCGACGAAAGTATCCCCCGCCGCAGTGGTGTCGACCGGTTTCACCTTGGGTGCCGGGAAGTGCTGCGAACTGGCTTTATTGGCAAACAGTGCGCCGTGCTCGCCCAGTGTCACGATGACCTTGCCTACGCCCGACGCCAGCAGCGCACTGGCCGCGGCATCGGCCGTCGCCACACTGTCGACTGGCAGACCGGTCAGCGCAGTGGCTTCGCTTTCGTTGGGGATCAGGTAATCGATCCAGGCATACCATTCGGCGGGCAGCGGGCCACTGGCTGGCGCGGGATTGAGGATGACCGTCTTGCCCAGCTCGCGTCCGCGCTTGAGCACATGCCCCACCGTGGCCATCGGCACTTCCAGCTGGCAGATGATGACCTCGGCCTGACTCAGCAACGCATCGAAACCATCGACGACGTTCGACGTGACGTGACCATTGCCACCGGCGACGATGACGATCGCGTTCTGGCTGTTGTCGTCGACCACGATCAGCGCCACACCGGTGGACTCGCCGGCAATGGCGGTCACGGCCTGGCAGTCGATGCCCTCGGCCAGCAACGCCGAACGCAGTTGTTCGCCATAGGCGTCGTCGCCCACGCAGCCGATCATCGCGACACTCGCACCGAGGCGCGCGGCAGCGACTGCCTGATTCGCGCCCTTGCCGCCCGGGACCGTCACGAACGACTGCCCGGCCAGGGTTTCCCCGGCGCGCGGCAGACGCGGCGCGCGTGTCACCAAGTCCATGTTCAGGCTGCCCACTATCACTACTTTTGCTTGCATGACGTCTTTACTCTTCAATCCGAACCCAGGGTTCGGCTCAGCGAAACTCGTTGAATGCGTTGGTGGGAGGCGCAGTGGATTCGCGCAGGACGATGCTCGGCGCGACGATCAACTGCTGAACCGGGCTGTCACCGCGCGTGGAAATCCGCCGCAGCAACACTTCAGCGGCGCGCTCGCCCAATTGCAAAATCGATTGCCCCACGGTGGTCAACGCCGGATACACATACTGACTCATCTGGATGTCATCGAAACCGATCACCGACAGGTCGGCTGGCACGCGCACATTGCGTTCGGCGGCAGCGCGCAGAACGCCGATGCCGACCATGTCGTTGGCGGCGAATATCGCTGTCGGGCGCTCGCCTTCCAGCAAGCTGCAGGCGGCGCGATAACCGCTTGGGCCGGTGAAGTCGCTTTCGACGACCCAACTTTCCGGGACCTCGATAGCGGCCTCGTGCATGGCGCGGTGATAACCGGCCAGACGCATCCGCGCCACGCTGGTTTCAGCCGGGCCGCAGATACAGGCGATGTGACGATGCCCTAGCTCCAGTAGGTGGGACGTCGCCAGATAGGCACCGAGCTCGTGATCGATGCGCACCAGATCGGCACTGATGTTTTCCAGGTCCCGGTCGACGATGACCATCGGCGTGCGGACCGCCGAGAGGCTCTCCACCAGACTGTCGCCACCACCCACCGACGATACGATCAGGCCATCCACGCGCTTTTCAAGCAGCACCCTTAAATAGCTGCGCTGTTTGTCCAGGTTGTCGTCGGAGTTGCAGAGGATCACGCAGAAACCGTTACGTTCGCAGTAATCCTCGATCCCCCTGGCCAACTCGGCGAAGTACGGGTTGATACCGTTGGGAATCAACAGGCCGATGGTCGCCGTGGATTTGGCTTTCAATGAACGCGCCACGGCACTGGGCACGTAGTCAAGTTGCGCGATGGCGGCCTCGACCTTCTTGCGCACCTCGTCACTCACCGGCCGGGTCCTGTTCAGGACATGCGACACGGTGGTGTAGGAAATGCCTGCGATTGCAGCGACGTCTTTGATGGTTGCCATATCAGCCGCGCCGCCGTGCGCGATTGCTGCGGTAGGTGTCTAGGATCACTGCCACGACGATCACCGCGCCGGTGATGATGCGCTTGGTCGGTTCGGTGGCGCCGATCTGCGCCAGGCCCGCCGCCAGTACAGAGATGATCAGCACGCCAAAGAAGGTGCTGATGACCGAACCGCGTCCGCCCATCAGGCTGGTGCCACCGATCACCACGGCGGCGATGACTTGCAGTTCAAGGCCCGACCCGGCATTGGGGTCTGCCGCTTCCAGACGGGAAATCTGGAACAGCGCCGCCACGCCGGCCAGCAGCCCCATCAGCGAAAACACCAGAATCTTGTAGGGCTTCGGATTGATCCCCGCCAGACGCACCGCTTCTTCGTTGGTGCCGATGCCGATCAGGTAACGGCCGAACACGGTGCGGGTGAGCACCGCCTGGGCCACGAAGATCACCAGCAAGGCGATGACGAACGAAGGCGAGATGCCGAACGCGAACGGGTTCGACAGCCAGGCGAACGAATCGCCGATGTAGGCCGTGCGCGAGTCAGTCAACTGATACGCCACACCGCGAGCCATCTCCAGCACGCCCAACGAAACGATGAACGACGGAATGCGCCAGGCCACAGTGATGGAGCCGGTCAGCGTACCCGCGGCCGTCGCGCAGGCCATGCCCAGCAAAGCCGAAGGGAAAACGCCCCAGCCCCAACCGAGCATCGCCACGCTGACCGCCGATGCTGCCAATGCCAGTACCGAACCCACCGACAGGTCGATGCCGCCGATGATCAGAATGAAGGTCATGCCGACCGCCAGGACCATCAGGTCCGGGATCTGGTTGGCCAGGGTGCTGAAGGTTTCGTAGGACAGGAAGTGATCGCTGAGAAAGGAGAACAGCACGATCATCGCCAGCAAGGCGCCCGCCAGGCCCAGATAGGTACCGAGGCCGAAGTAGTTGCCGCTGCGCTTGCCTGGCGAAGGCAATGCGGCGGGTGTGGTAGAGGTTTTCATCAGTCGTTCCTGGGCGCGGCTTCAGACAGCAGCGCATCACGTTTTTGGTAGCCGGCGAAGGCTGCGGCAAGCAACTCGTCCTGAGTCCAGGTATCGCGCTCGAAGGTGTCGATCAGCCGGCCGGCGGAGAGCACGCCGATGCGGTCACATATCAGCATCAGTTCACGCAGATCGCTGGAGACCACCACCAGCGCCCTGCCCTGACGGGTCAGTTCGCCCAGCAGGGCATAGATGTCGAATTTGGCACCGACGTCGATCCCGCGTGTTGGCTCATCGAACAGCATCACTTGGCAATCTCGCTCCAGCCAGCGGCCGATGACCACTTTCTGCTGGTTGCCGCCGGACAATTCCGACACCAACTGCGTCGGGCTGGAACTGCGGATGCGCATGGCGTCCACCTGACGTCTGGCCAGGGACATTTCTGCGCCGCCGTTGACCACGCCAGCGTTGGAAATGGCTTGCATGTTGCCCAGTGCGATGTTGGCGCTGATCGACTGAGTCAATAGCAGGCCTTCACCCTTGCGGTCCTCGGTGATCAGGGCGATGCCATGGCCGACCGCGTCGACCGGCGAGTTGACGCGAACCGTCTGCAACGGGCTACCGACCGCGATGGAGCCGCTGTCGGCGGCGTCCGCTCCGTAGATCAGACGCAACAACTCGGTGCGGCCAGCGCCGATCAGTCCGGAAATCCCGAAGATCTCTCCGGCGCGAACCTCGAATGACACATCGCGCACCTTGTCGGAACGGCTCAGGCCTTTGACCGACAGGGCGACCTCGCCGATTTTTCGTGGCCCCAGGTCGATCTGCTCGCCCAGTTCACGACCGACCATCAGCGTGACCAGTTGCTCGCCGTTGTAATTGGCCATGGCGTCAACGCACACCAGTTTGCCGTCACGCAGCACGGCGATGCGCTGGGCGACGCGCGCCAGTTCTTCGAGGCGATGGGAGATATAAATGATGGAAACGCCGCGATCCTGCAGACGGGTAATCTGCTCGAAGAGCATTTCCACTTCACGGGCCGTGAGCATTGCCGTTGGCTCGTCGAGAATCAGCACGTGACAATCGCCGATCAGGTTACGGGCGATTTCGACCATCTGCTGATGACCGATGCCCAACTCGCTGACCAGGGTGTCCGGGTCGATGGCTTCCAGCCCCACTTGGGCCATGGCCTTGATTGCGTCTTCACGCAGCTTTTTACGGTTGATGAAACCGGCAAGGCTGGGCAGGTTGTCGAGGAACAGATTCTCCGCGACCGACAGCGTCGGCAACAGATTGAGTTCCTGCATGACCATGCGCACCCCGAGCTTTTCAGCCTGGGTGCGACTGGCAGGTTCGTAGGACTGACCCTGAAACTGCATCTGGCCGGTGGTGGGTGTCACCAGCCCGCCGATGATTTTCGACAAGGTGCTTTTACCCGCTCCGTTTTCCCCGGTCAGCGCCAACACTTCGCCGCGCATCAGCGTCAGGTCGATGTCACCGAGGACAGGTTGGGCGTAGGTTTTGCCGATACCGCTGACAGATAGAACAGCGGCCTGAGCAGACGCTGACATAACGCTCTCCACGCGCCAGCCCGGATGGACTGGCGGTATTTACGGATGTAGAAGACCAGCCAGGCTTACTGAGGCTTGGTGACCAGTTCGACCGGGGTCTCGATCACACCGTCCTTGATGTCGAGCTTTTGGCCCTTGACCATTTTCAGCGCGGTATCGATGCCGAATACTGCCTGTCGCGCGGCAAACTGGTCAGCCGTCGCCAAAACGCGACCGTCCTTGAGCATTGGCTTGATGGCGTTGATGTTGTCGTAACCGACGACTTGCACCTTGCCTGCCTTGCCCGCTGCGCGAACGGCCGACACTGCACCCAGCGCCATGCTGTCGTTACCGGCCAGCAGTGCTTTCAGGTTCGGGTATTCGTTGAGCATGGCCGAAGCGACGGCGTTGCCCTTGTCGATTTCCCAGTTACCCGACTGCGTGGAGACGATTTTCATCTGCGCCGCGTCCATCGCATCCTTGAAGCCGGCGGTGCGCTGTTGAGCGTTGGTGGTGGTCGGTACGCCTTCGATGATGCCGACCTGGTCACCCGCGGTCAGCTGCTTGGCCAGGTAGTCACCCACCAGCTTGGCGCCTTTACGGTTGTTCGGGCCTACGAAAGGCACTTCCATCCCTTTGCTTTTCAGTACGTCAGCATCGAGCTGGTTGTCGATGTTGACGACCTTGATGCCTGCGTCCTGAGCCTTCTTGAGCACTGAGGCCAAGGCTTTGGAGTCGGCGGGGGCGATGACCAGGGCATCGACTTTCTTGACGATCATCTGGTTGACGATGTCGATCTGCGCGGCAGTGTCGGACTCGTTCTTGATGCCGTTGGAGATCAGGTCGAAATCGGCGGAATGGTCTTTCTGATAAGCCTTGGCGCCGTCTTCCATGGTCAGGAAAAATTCGTTGGCCAGGGATTTCATCACCAGTGCGACGGTAGGTTTCTTCGCGTCGTCGGCGTAGGCAGAAGAGAGAGGCAGGGTAACAGCGCTCGCGGTGAGCATGGCAACAGCAAGAAGACGTGCAGCGAATGGCAGCTTCATGGAAACACTCCGACATTATGATTATTTTATCGGCACCGGTTGCGGGTCGGTTTTGCGGACCTGGACCAATCGCAAACGTTTGCGTGAGCGAAACTATGAGAATCCTTCCGGGTTTTGTCAACAGCGTCTTCGCACACCGCTCTACGGCGCGCCCTGATCGCGAAACATATTCTCGCTGCAGAGTTCTGCGGCCGCTAACCCTGAGCTAAGATGGGCGGCATTAAGGCATCACCGCTCGCACAATAACGATGCCGCCATTCTCAAAGGACTCCTGGAGCAGTAACGATGGACCCGGCCGTAAAGGACATTCGAATCGAGGAAGGCGCAGATCCCGCCTCCGACTTCGTTCAATCGATCATCTCCACCTTGCCCGGCTCGGGCGCTGTCGCAAAAAGCCGTGAGGCCCAGCGGAAGTGGTACGAATCCTTGTCCCAGGAACAGCAGATGCAGGTTCGCGACCGGATTCGCCAAGAGATTTCCCGCGTCAGGGCCCAGTTCGGCAAGCGGACCGACGCCGTGTCCTCGCATTATCCGGTCAGGCTCAGGGACCACGGTTAAGCCCAGGTGCTGCTGACTCAGCCGAAAGATCCTGATTCACCAAAAACTCGCGCCCATGGCGCGAGTTTTTCGTTGCGCGCCGGTATCGGCCCAGCCGATAGAAACTGCGAATCAATCGATTTGAGCATTGGCGATGACGCCGTGATGATGATTCCCACGAGAACAACAACAAGAGGAATCGTAATGGCCGCTCTTTTTCACAACCCTGTCGCGACGTACTTCGGCAGCGGCAGCCTTGATCAGATCACTGCCCTGACTACAAATCAGCGTGTGGCATTGGTGACCTTCCCGGAAGCTCGCGGTCTGGGGCTGATCGACAAGGTTCAGGCATTGCTCGGCGACCGTCTGGTGTATGTCTTCGAGGACGTTCAGCCCAACCCTGACGTCGCTCAGTTGCGTGCGGTCTACGAGGACTTCTGGTCCAGCGCCGAGCACTGCGACACGGTGTTCGCCCTCGGTGGCGGCAGCGCCATCGACACGGCCAAGGCATTGATCGTCGGTACCGAGTCCGGGCGTTTCGATGATCTGCTGGCGCTGCTTGCCCTGGGCAAGCCCTTTACCCCGTCTCGCCACAAAACCCTGATAGCCGCGCCCACCACGGCCGGGACGGGCAGCGAAGTCACGCCTTGGGCGACGATCTGGGACACGGGGCAGAAAAGGAAATATTCGCTGCATCTGGACTGCACCTGGCCTAAAGCCGCGATCGTCGACCCAGACCTGATGCTCACCGTGCCTGCCGGCGTCACGGTATCGACCGGGCTGGATGCGCTGTCCCACGCACTGGAGTCGATCTGGAACGTCAACGCCAACCCGATCTCCGACACCTTCGCCGTGTCTGCCATCGAGGAAGTGTTTCAGTGTCTGCCGGGGCTGCGCCACGACCTCGGCAACCAGGAGCTTCGCTCGCGGATGGCGCTGGCCGCGCTGAAGGCCGGCATGGCCTTTTCCAACACCAAGACTGCCCTCGCCCACTCCATTTCTTACGAAATGACCCTGCGACACGGCCTGCCCCACGGCATCGCCTGCTCGTTCTCCCTGCCGTACGTGCTGGGTCTGGCCTGGGGCCGCGATGCCGGACGCGACCGCGTGCTGCAACGCATCTTCGGCCCAGACCTGGCCCACGCCCAGAGCCAGTTGCAGCAGTTCCTGCAAAGCCTTGAGGTGAAGACCGAATTCTCCGACTACGGCGTCAGCGACACCGAAGCCCGAGAGATGGTCGAGTACGCCCTGCAAGGCGCGCGCGGCAAGAATTTCATCGGCGCCCTCGCCGCCTGAAGTCGCCGTCGAAACTACGCTGGAACGTAGAACCTTCTCGTTCCATTTCCTGTTGCACCGTAAAGAGTGCCGACTCGCCGGCTGCTGGCCTGCGAGAGCGAAACAAGAAAGGAAAACACCATGAATCGTGCCGAAAGTCTTTCAGGTCTTGCCGTTCCGATGTCGCGTTTTCGTATCGCTCAGTGGCGGATGTTGCTGGCCGCCATGTTTTGCTACCTGTTTTTCTACACCGGCCGGCAGACCTTCGGGTTTGCCATTCCCGGCATCCAGGCTGAATTCGGCCTGAGCAAGGAAACCCTGGGCTGGGCCTCCAGCGCAATGCTCTGGGCGTACGCCATCGGCCAGGCGATCAACGGCAACCTCGCTGACAAGTTTGGCGGCCGACGCATCATGACCCTCGGTGCGGTGCTGTCCTGCGGCGCCAACTGGGTCACCAGTTTCGCCGGCGGATTTGGCAGCCTGATCCTGCCGTGGGGCATCAACGGTTACTTCCAGGCCCTCGGCTGGGCGCCCGGCAGCCGCCTGCTCTCCAATTGGTGGAGCGCCGGCGAGCGCGGCAAGATGTATGGTTTCTACGTGTTCGCGGCCGGTTGCGCCTCCGTTCTCTCCTATGTCACCTCAGTCGTGGTGCTGGAGGTCTTTCATCTCGAATGGCGCTGGATCTTCCGCTTACCTGTGCTGCTGATGCTGGCGGGCGGGATCATCTTTTATCTGGTGGCCCGGGAAAAACCCCAGGACATGGGCTTCGAACCGCTGGGCGACACTGGCGTCGCCAACGCCGACGACAAGTCCCACGAAGTCGACCACGGCAACGAAGAGACTTCTGCGCAACGCTACAAGGCGGTGTTGAAAAACGTGCGCCTGCTGATCGCCGCCGTGTCCTTGGGCTTTCAGAACGCTGCGCGTTACGGGCTGATCGTCTGGGTACCGGTGCACTTCCTCGGCGCCGACTGGCAGAAGGGCCAGAGCTTCGTCGATCCGAAGTGGATCACTGTGGCGCTGCCGGTCGGGATGGCGGTCGGTGCGCTGAGCAACGGCTGGGTGTCGGACAAACTGTTCGGCTCCAAACGCTATCTGGCGATCATGCTTTACATGTGCCTCGGCGCGATGACCAGCCTGTGGATGTGGAGCCTGCCCGCGCACAGCTCGGTTGGCCTGATTGCCCTGTTCCTCTGCGGGTTCTTCGTCTACGGCCCGGCTTCCAGCTTCTGGGCGCTATGCCCCGATCTGGTGGGCGCCAAACGCGCGGGTACTGCTACCGGCATCATGAACTTCTCGTCGTACCTGTTCGCCGGTCTGGCAGAACCCTTGATCGGGCGCATGCTGGACAGCACCGGCAACACCTCGCTGATCTTCATCGTGGTAACCATCAGTTGCCTGTGCAGCGCATTCGTGGCGTTGTTCGTCAGACGCTGACTGCCACCTACACTAGAAAGCCGACGACTCAGGATCCGAACGTTCATGTACCAGTATCACAAGTGGTTACGTTCCTTTCACGCAGTGGCCAAGACCGGGAGTTTTTCCCTCGCGGCCCAGTACCTGAGCGTCGGCCAGCCCACCATCAGCGAGCAGGTGAGCGCGCTGGAAAAACGTTTTTCGGTGGAGCTGTTCCACCGTCGCGGCCGGTTCGTCGAACTGAGTGCATCGGGCATGAAGCTTTACGAAATCACCCAGGGTGTGTTTGGCCAGGAAGACGAAGCGCTGCAACTGTTGCAGAGCTTCAGTCAGCGCAAGCACGGGATGCTGCGGATCGGTGCGGTGTCACCGCCGATTGCCATGAGCCTGACCTACTCGCTGATGCAGCAGTATCCCGACATCGATCTGGAAACCTCGTTTACCACCGAAGCCGAAACCCTGGAGCGTTTGTACAGTTTCGACATCGACGTGGCGATTCTGGCGCTGTCCGAGTTCGACCACAGGCTGACAACCCAGCTGTATCGCACTTACCCGATCCTTGGTGTAGTGCGCGAAGACCATCCCTGGGCCGCGCGCGAACAGGTCAGCATCAAGGAGATCAGCTCGCAACGGGTGGTGCTGCGGGAGAAAGCTTCGCGTACCCGGCAGCTGGTCGAAGAGGCCTGTCACAGACACATGGTCGCGCTGGACTGCGTGATGCAGCTCAACAGCCGCGAAGCCATCGTGCATGCGGTGGTTCAGGGCATCGGCATCGGATTCGTGTCGGCGGTGGAATACGCCGATCAGCCAGGGACCAAGGCGGTTTCTTTCATCGAGGACCCGATCCACATCAACTACTTCCTGTGTTGCCTGGGTATTCGGCGCAACCGGCCGATCATTGCCGAACTGTTCGAGTCCTGCGCCCTGACGCCTGCATCGCCTGACTGAACGCCTGACTTCATCTGCTTTACCGGCCTTTTTCCTTACGAAGAAGCGGGCCACTTTTATCTAAAAACAAGGAGAACACCCATGAACTACCAATCCCCTGAACGCCTGCAAGCCGTGGTCCTCGACTGGGCGGGTACGGTCGTCGACTTCGGCTCTTTTGCCCCGACGCAGATTTTCGTCGAGGCCTTCGGCGAGTTCGGCGTTGCGGTTACCCTCGAAGAAGCTCGCGGCCCGATGGGCATGGGCAAATGGGACCACATCCGCACCCTGTGCAACCAACCGGCAATCGCCGAGCGCTATCAAGCCGCGTTCGGGCACCTGCCGACCGATGAGGATGTGACGGCAATCTACAACCGCTTCATGCCGCTGCAGATCGAAAAGATCGCCGAGCACTCGGCGGTGATTCCCGGCGCGCTTGAGGTGATTGGCGACTTGCGTAAAAAGGGCCTGAAAATCGGTTCGTGCTCCGGCTATCCGGCGGTGGTGATGGCCAAGGTCGTGGAACTAGCGCGCACCAACGGCTACGTCGCCGACCATGTGGTAGCCACTGACGAGGTCCCCAATGGCCGACCCTACCCTGCCCAGGCCTTGGCGAACGTGATCGCGCTGGGTATCGATGACGTCGCTGCCTGCGTGAAAGTCGACGACACTTGGCCGGGAATTCTGGAGGGACGCAAAGCGGGCATGTGGACGGTCGCGCTGACTTGTTCCGGCAACGCACTGGGGCTGACTTTTGATGAGTTCAGGAAGTTGTCGAGCGAAGAACTGGCGCGGGAACGCTCGCGCATCGGCGAGATGTTCGAAGGCTCACGCCCGCATTACCTGATCGACACCATCGTCGACCTGCCAAAGGTGATCGATGACATCAATGCGCGGCTGGCCAGAGGGGAAGTGCCTCAGGCCTGCTAAGGGTACTGCTGGATGTGAAGATGCCCGCCCCCACGAGCGGGCATCTGCATCCAGGCTCAGCCGCGCTGCCTGGCCAGCAGTTGCTCCAGCACCACTTCCAGCGGATGACGCAGTTGCTTGTCGGCCATGCGCTTGACCTGGCTGCGGCAGGAATATCCGGTCGCCAACGCTTCACCCTGCTTGTCCAGTTTGGTGCCCCAAGACTGCTCGAAGATGGTCCGAGAGGTGTCCTGATTGCGCGCTTCGTGGCCGTAGGTGCCCGACATGCCGCAGCAACCGGTGGCTTCGGTCACCAGCTTGAGGCCCAGTCGACCGAACACCTTCTCCCATTGCGAGGTACTGGCCGGCACGTTGGTTTTCTCGGTGCAGTGCGCCATCAGGCGGAATGTCTGCGTGGTGTCTTTCGGCGCGTCCGGCAGCGCATCGATCAGCCATTCCTGCGGCAACAGGACCTTCGGGCAATCGTCCAGCCCAGGCACCTTTTGGTACTCCTGGCGGTAGACCAGGGTCATCGCCGGATCCAGACCAACCAGCGGCACGCCACAATCAGCCAACGCTTTGAGCTGACTGCCGTTGCGCACCGCCGCTTTGGCAAAGGCACCGAGGAAACCCTGCACATGCAGCGGCTTGCCGTTGGCGCTGTAGGGCGCGAGGAATACGCGATAACCCATCTGATGCGCCAACTGGATGAAGGACGCCAACAGCGGTGTTTCGAAGTAACGGGTGAAGGCGTCCTGCACCAGCACCACGCTGCGTTGACGCTGTTCAGCACTCAGTTCACGCAGCGCTGGAACGTTGGCCACGCCGACCTTGCATGCACTCAACGTTGCCTGCAGGTTGTAGCGATGGATCAGCGGGCTGTCGAGCATGCCGACGTGACGCTCCAGCAAGCCACTCACCCACTTCGAGCCCATCACGGCGTTGTACAGGCCCGGCGCGTAGGCCATGTAGGGAATGGTGAATTCCAGCGAACCGATCAGATAGTCGCGCAGTGGACGCTGATAACGGCCGTGGTACAGCTCGAGAAAACGCGAGCGGAATTCAGGGACGTTGACCTTGATCGGGCATTGCCCCGCGCAGGATTTACAGGCCAGGCAACCGGCCATGGCGTCGTAGACTTCGTGGGAGAAATCCGCCTCGCCTCGTTGCCGGGCTCTGGTGTTTCGCACCCGCGCAGGAAGCTCCTTGAGCCAGGCCACCTTGCCTCGCGCAGCTTCCAGTACATCGATGTTGGCAGCACCTTGCAGACGCAACCACTCACGAATCAGCGAAGCACGGCCTTTGGGCGAATGCTGGCGTTCGCGGGTGGCTTTCCACGACGGGCACATGGCGTCATTGGGGTCGAAGTTGTAGCAGGCACCATTGCCGTTGCAATGCACGGCGCTGCCGAAACTCTGCCAGACGCGCTCGTCGATTGTGCGGTCCAGATCGCCACGCAGGGTTACTTCGTTGACCTTAAGCAGACCTTCGGCGGCATCCGGCGGGGTGCAAATCTTGCCCGGGTTGAGTTGGTTGTGAGGGTCGAACGCGCCCTTGAGCGATTGCAACGCCGGGTACAGTTCGCCGAAAAACGCAGGCACGTATTCGGAGCGCAAGCCCTTGCCATGTTCGCCCCATAGCAGGCCGCCATAACGCTGCGTCAGCGCCGCGACTGCATCGGAAATCGGTTTAACCAACGCGGCCTGCGCCGGGTCTTTCATGTCCAGTGCCGGACGCACGTGCAACACGCCAGCGTCGACATGCCCGAACATGCCGTAGGCCAAGCCATGGCTGTCCAGCAGCGCGCGGAATTCGGCGATGTAATCGGCCAGTCGCTCCGGCGGCACGGCGGTGTCTTCCACGAACGGTTGCGGGCGAATCTCGCCTTCGACGTTGCCCAACAGACCTACCGAACGCTTGCGCATGGTGTAGACCCGTGTGACAGCTGCCGCGCCTTCGGCCAACGTGTGGCCCAGACGCTCGATGGTCTTGTCCACTTGCAGGTGCTCGACGAAGGCCGCAACGCGCGCGCTCACCTCATCGACTTCATCACCGCTGAATTCCACCAGATTGATGCCCAGCGTCGGGCGCTCGGCATCGGCCGGGAAGTATTCGGCGACGCTGTGCCAGACGATGTCCTTCATCGCCAGCATCAACACTTTGGAATCCACGGTTTCGATGGACAGCGGCTTCTTGGCGAGCAGCGCATTGGCATCGCGCAAAGCGTCCATGAAGCTGCTGTAGCGCACGTTCACCAGTACCGAGTACTTCGGAATCGGCAAGACGTTGAGCTTGGCTTCAACGACGTAACCGAGCGAGCCTTCGGCGCCACACAGCACGCTGTTGAGGTTGAACCTGCCTTGCTCGTCACGCAGGTGCGCCAGATCATAACCCGTCAGGCAGCGGTTCAGTTTGGGGAAAATCGACTCGATGAGATCTGCCCGGGTTTCCTGAATCTGCCGCGCGGTGCGATAGACCTCACCGATACGGCCGGGCTGCGCGCATGCCGCTTCAAGCTCGGCATCGGACAGCGGCTGGCTGTGCAGACGCTCCCCGCCGAGCAACACACTGTGCAGTTCCAGCACATGGTCGCGAGTCTTGCCGTAAGTGCAACTGCCCTGCCCGCTGGCGTCGGTGTTGATCATGCCACCGACGGTCGCGCGGTTGGAGGTAGACAGCTCCGGCGCGAAGAACAGGCCGAGAGGCTTGAGCGCGGCATTGAGTTGATCTTTGACCACCCCCGCCTGCACCCGCACCCAGCGCTCTTCGACGTTGATTTCAAGGATGTTGTTCATGTGCCGCGACAGATCGACGACGATGCCATCGGCCAACGACTGGCCGTTGGTCCCGGTGCCGCCGCCGCGCGGGGTCAGCTTGATCTGCTGGAAACGCGGCTCGGCCATCAGGGTAGCGATGCGCGCAACGTCGTCGGCGTCCAGCGGAAACACCGCCGCCTGGGGCAGTCGTTGGTAGATGGAGTTATCGGTCGCCAGCACGGTGCGCGTGGCGTAGTCGGCACTGAGCTGGCCGCGGAAACCGCTGGCGCGCAGGGCGTCGAGAAAATCGGGGTACTGTGCCGCAGGTTTAACGGTAGGCAGTTGGGCGATCATCTTGGGATGGCCTCTTGTCGGTCTGATCACGGAAAACATCAAAATACTTGTCGCCCAGGCATTAATCGGTCAGCCTCGGGTCGTTGTTTGCGCCAATGATCCCGCAGATTCTGGCGCGGTACAAACAGATATTCCTGCCGCTATCGATGACTTTTCTGAATGAATTACCGTCACCTCACGCCCTCCATGTCACTGCTGCTGGCTTTTGAAGCGGCGGCGCGTCATGAAAGCTATACCCGCGCTGCCGTCGAGCTGTCGCTGACTCAGAGCGCGGTGAGTCGTCAGGTACAGGCGCTGGAACAGCAACTGGGCCTGACGCTGTTCCGTCGCGAAGGCCGGCAAGTGCAGCTGACCGATGTCGGGCGCCTTTATCAGCGGGAAATGAGCGATGCCCTGGGGCGTATTCGCAGCGCCACCTTGCAGGCCATGGCCTATCAATCCGGCGGCGGCACTCTGCGTCTGGCCACGCTGCCCACCTTTGGTTCGAAATGGTTGCTGCCGCGCCTGCATGACTTCTACAAGACCCACCCCGGCATGCTGGTGCACATCAATTCACGCATCGACGCCATCGACTTCGAAACCAGCGGCATCGACGCCGCCATCGTCGTCGGCCATGGCGACCTGCCTGGGCTGATCAGCCATCGCCTGCACGCCGAAGAACTGGTGGTGGTGATCTCACCGCAGACCGCCGAAGTCCACGGGGAATGGACCCCGGAACTGATTGCCGGAGAAATGCTCCTCAACGTCGCGAACAACCCCAATGTCTGGGGCGACTGGTTCAGCCATCATCGCCTGCCCCACCGCATGATGCGGCTGGGGGCCAGTTTCGAATTGACCTCGCACTTGATCCAGGCCGTGAGGGCCGGCATCGGCATCGGCCTGGTACCGCGTATTCTGGTGGCCGACGAACTGGCGAACGGCGAGCTGATCAGCCTCGACATGCCGTTCGCCAGTCAGCGCAATTACTACCTGACCTACCCGCCACGCAACGAAATGCTGCCCTCGCTGCAAGCGTTTCGGGCGTGGTTGCTGGAGCAGATTTGAACGCTGGAATATTTCGCAGGTTTGCCAATGCGATGAGCGGGCGGGATGCTCATGAAAGCCGCGAGCTGGAACGGCGGACGATCTTGATCGAATGCTTGACGTTCGGCTTGCGGGTCACGCTGATCGCGCGCTGGGTCACCGTGTCGATGGTGATGTTCCAGAAACCGGTGCTCGGCACGACGATTTTTGCCGGGAAGCGGTCGAACGCACCGCCGTGGTAGGTGTGGCGTCCGCCGTTCTTGAAACTGCGAAAGTTGGCATCGCTCATGAGGCGGATGTTGCAGGTGTTGGAGCACTCGATCACCACGATGTCGCTTTCGTTGAGGTGCTCGCGCTGGTGGATGAATTTCACGGAAATCCCATAGGGTTCAGGGTTGGGGCGCAAGAATATCACTCCAGCGTCGGTTAAGCCCCGGTGCGGCCTATCGAATTCGGACCGACTGTCTGCAACGAAACGGTCGGGCAGAAAAAAGCCTGATCGAAACGGGCTCGATCAGGCTCTGTGTATCAATCTTCCTCCTTGACCGTCGCCACCTCGTCAGCGCGAACTTTCACGGTCTTGCCGGAGATGTCCTGGAACTCGTAGAAACCATCCTTGCTCTTGGTCTTCGGCGCGTCCTTAGTCACGTATTGCGTACCGTTCTGCAGCGTCACCACGGTGGACGTCGAGCACCCGGCCAACACAGCGCAACACGCCAGCGCCACAGTCAGGCCCAACCCTTTGATATTCATGCCGACTCCTATATTTCCGATCATCGCGAACTCAATCGCTAACAAGGGATCAGATCGACTCAATCACGTTTGGTTCGCGGATGAAATGTGCGTAGGGGAAATCAGCGATTAAAGTCGCCATCCAGGTTCACCCTACTCCAGAGTTGCGAAACGTCCCACACTGAAATACTGTATGCACATACAGCAAAAACAAGGGATCACTTTCGTGTCTAACTCTGCCGCTTCAGCCCTTGCTCCTGGCCCCTATGAGCGCATGGGCATTCGCATCCAAAAGATCATCAACTCACCTACCGCGCAGAAATCCCGTTCCGCGCTGATCTTTCGTCTGACCGACGAAGTGGAAGATGACTGGAATCAGTTGCTCGAGGAAATCGCCGAAAACGACAACGTCACTCTCGCCTACCGCGATGACGGCGGCGTGCAGATTTTCTGGACCGTGCCCAAGGAAGACTGATCCCCCTCTGAACCCCTCATTTGGTCGAACCCGCTCAGCATTACCGGCGAGTCATTGCTGTCTCGCCTTCGCGTCAATCAGCCCGTAGTTGGAAAACAATGCTCAGATTTTTTGTTTCATTCCTGTTGGCCCTTTCTTTTCTGCAAAACGCTTCAGCCGACGTCAATATCGGCACCTGGAATCTGGAGCACCTGAGCGTGCGACCGAACAAGGATTTTCAGGGCATTGCCAAGGTGGCGCAGAAGGTCGACTTCCTTGCTGTACAAGAATTGATGAACGAAGACGCGCTGCAGGCGCTGGCCAAGGAGTTGACCCGACAGACCGGCAAACACTGGAGCGCGATGGCGTCCCACGCGGTAGGCCGGTCGTCTTACAAGGAGATGTATGGTTTCGTCTGGCGTGACGACGTCGTGGCTTATGAAGATGGGGCGGTGACCTACCTGGACCGCAACGACACCTTCGAGCGCGAGCCTTACTCTGCCCGACTCAAATCGCTCAAGGACGGCACCACCTTCGTGGTCGCCACGGTGCACATTCTGTACGGCAAGAGTCAGGCGGACCGCGCTTCGGAAATCACCGCGCTGTCCGATTACTGGGCGTGGCTGAAAGACACCTACCCCGGCAATAACCAGATCATGCTGATGGGTGACTTCAACACACCGCCGACCTCACCCGCCTGGGACCATCTGGATGCCAGCGCCAAACCGCTGATGCTTGCAGGGGCCAGCACGCTGTCGACCACCGATGGCAAGTTTGCCAACCTCTACGACAACATTTTCGTCAGCAAGAACACAGCGATCCGGGTCAACAACGTGAAAGTGTTCAACTACCCGAAATTCCTGGGCATGACCCACGCCAAAGGACGTGACAGTGTTTCCGACCACGCGCCGATATTCCTCAGCGCCAACTTCAGTGGCGGTAGCCCTTCAACTGCCTCGGCGCAGCCACGCCCTACACTGCCCAATCCCATGAAGCCCGCGGTAACCGCCAACAACGGTGCGAAAAACCTGACCGTGGCGATTCGCGGCAACAAGAAAACCATGGTCTACCATCGCCCGGATTGCCCGTCGTACAACGCGATCTCGGAGAAAAACCGGGTCGAATTCGATACCGCCGCAGCAGCCGAAGCACAGCACTACCACTTGGCGGGCAACTGCCACTGATAGTGGATTTCGGCATCATTACTTTTTGTGGCAGTCGGGCCTTGCGGTAGCGGCGATCTCAACGAGTTCACCGCCGGCAAGCCGGACTGCTATGGGTGTGTCACTTGCGCGCCAGGTCGTGCTGGATGCAGCCTTCGTAATAAGTCTGCCTGACCGCTGCCGGTTTCAGACGCGAAGGACTCTTGTAGGTTTGTTCGGTGATGCCCACCGCCATCTTGCTCATCCACGGCTTTGAATATTTCTTCGCCTGTAGCTTTTTTCGTGCGCTATACAGCGTGGTCCCGGAGAGCTTGGATTGCTGTGCCACGCCTGCTATGCCCGCTCCCCATTTGCACACCTGCTGGTCGTTCTTGCTGACGCTCCGGGCCTGAGCGGGGAATGCCGCCACCATCAAAATAAACGCCGCCACGCCAAAACCCACTTTACGCATACGCTCTCGTCCCGGAATTGCCTGAAAAGAAAGGATTTTTCCAGAAAAGCGGCTGCCTGCGGGCCATCAGATTGCCCTTTTTCGACAAAAGATTTCCGCTTACGCCTGTTTTCGAGCGCCCTGCCATAAAGGGCCGTGCAATACCTCCAAAACAGTGTAAAAACGGGCGCACCGATGGCCTCGAAGTAGCGGGTTCATCCAAACAGATGTGGCACATTGCCGCTGATCGGCTGGGGATGCAAAGGGTCCTCGAACAATGCAATTCTCTCGCAGTCGGTGGGACCGCACGGCAGCTGCGGACCACTCGTCTCAGGCAGAGAAAACGCAACACGATCCCAGGCCCTTGACGCAGAGGTACGCCTGTATCGGTCTCGAAATGAAGTGACAGCACCGTGGATGCACACGACGGCCATCCTGTCAGGTACATAAGGAAGTACTCAATTTCAGCGCGGCGTGCACGACGCCCCACAGGCCAACGACGATGAATGACTCTAAGGATTTTGAAATTCATTACCGGTTTCGAGGCGAACCCAGGCACTTCTCCCACCACGCCAGACATCTGTGCGAAAGCGACGCCCTGCATTTCGCGACCCTGCACGCGGGCGTAGGAAATCTTGATGGCAGTGTCGTTGCGGGCCCTCTCAGGCTCGCCCTGCTCTACGCCGAAGGACTGGGCGTCACTCAGGTTCAGTGGAAGCGAACCTGAAACGATAAAAGTCCAAACGAACCTGGCACACCGTGGTCGGTATTTACATGCAGCGCTCATGAAACCAGCAAAGCGAGGTAAATATGACCATTGATAACGCGCTCAAGAAAGAAGTCCTGACCCGGCTGTTGCACGCTCATCCGGCCGGTTTGGGTAAAGAGGTGCTGGACAATTACAGGGGGGAACATGCCGTCGCCGACACCTTGGAACATCTGCAGAACGCCGGGTTGATCCACGACGGATGCGTCGACAGCCCGGCCAAGGGTGAACGCTTGCTGAAGTACCCGGTCAAGTTGAGTTCCGCCGGTGTCGAAGCCGCCAAGCAACTGCAAGACTAGAATCGACGCCCACAAAAAAACCGGCCAAGGCCGGTTTTTTCATGAATGACGTATGGTGTTCTCCCCAAGTGCTGCCGATCTGTTCATCCATGAGCCGGTCAGGCAGCAGCACTACAGGGGAACGAGAAAGAGCCTACAAGGTAAGTCGTCTTTTCGTCACTTATGCAATTGTGACTTTATTCTTCCAGGAAAGACTTTTCTCACACCGCCGGATAATCGCCGGTGCCTTCCGGCCAAGGGGTCAGCAGCTCGAATCCGGTGTGCGTCACCACCACCATGTGCTCCCATTGTGCCGACAATGACTGGTCGCGGGTGAGCACGGTCCAGCCGTCGTCCAGCACATGAGTTCCGGGCTTGCCGGCGTTGATCATCGGTTCGATGGTGAACACCATCCCCGGTTTCAGCCGCAACCCCTTCCCCGCCGCACCGTAGTGCAATACCTGAGGCTCTTCATGGTATTTGCGGCCTATGCCGTGGCCGCAATACTCACGCACCACACTGAAGCCTTCGCGGTACGCCACGGTCTGGATCGCGTTACCGATATCGCCCAGCGTTGCCCCAGGTTTCACTGCATGAATGCCGGCCAGTGTCGCTTCGTAGGTGGTTTCCACCAGACGTCGAGCCAGCGGGCTGACCTCGCCGACGTAGTACATGCGACTGGTGTCGCCGTACCAGCCGTCCTTGATCACCGCCACATCGATATTGATGATGTCGCCGTCCTTGAGGATGTCATCGGCGGACGGAATGCCGTGGCAGACCACCGAATTCGGCGAAATGCAGGTGGTTTTGGTGAAGCCGTGATAGCCGACGTTGGCCGGGATGACCTTCAGCTCATTGACGATGTAATCGTTGCAGATGTCGTCCAGCGCTTCTGTGCTGATGCCCGCCTTCACATGCGGAGCAATCATCGCCAGCACGTCGGCCGCCAGACGCCCTGCCACTCTCAACCCGACCAGATCGGCTTCGCTCTTGATACTGATGCTCATCGCGCCACCGCCCTGACTGCAAGTTCGTTGGAGACAGCCTCGTCTGGCTGCGCGCTCAGCGACACATCGCCCGCCGCTTCGGCGCGGATCAGCAATTGGCAGATATCGCTGTAATTCAGACCGGGATTGAGTTCGGCGAGCATGCCGACGCGCATCCAGTGCTCGGCTTGAGCATTGATCGAACGGCTCAGCGCAGCGCTGGCCGAGCGAATGTTGTCGTGCATCTGTTCGGAAATCTTGACCAGTCCCATAAATGACCTCGCGTTGAATATACAAAGCATATACGTTTCATATATTTTTTCGCAAGCAGGCGATCAGCTCACCCCTCCTTGCTTCACGCGGACTGCTGCGCGGCGGCGTCCATCGCGCACTCGGACAAGGAATTGGCCAGTTGCGAAATCGCATCCCGATCGTCCTCGCTCAAGGCACGGTAATGGGTGATGATCGCGCGTTCGGCGTCACTCAGGGTGTCGACGGAGATCGGCGTGCGCTTGCCAGAGAGCACGTAAAGGACATCGACCCCCTTCTTACCCAATGCCGCGAGGTAGTCGGAACGAGGAATGCGCTCGCCGCTTTCGTATTTCCCCTGGGCGTTGGCTTCGACTCCGCCAATCGCACCGAACTCCTGTTGCGAGAGGCCGAGGCTTTTGCGTTCTTCTTTCAGGCGTGAACCAAGATCTTTCATAAACATGGGCCTCGAGTTTGACTATGTTTAATGCAAGACCCCATTGGTCCGGGGGAGTTGCGCAGTACCCGACAATTGTTCAAGCTGCGCGCTTTTCGGCCTCAGGAAATTCGCGACACGGCCGATAGATTCGGATGGACAGCTTGTCATTTTTCATGGCAACCCGATTTCTGCAGTTCGGAGAACCAGACGTGATTACATTTTTGCTCGGTTGGTGCGTTTTATCCGTCATTGGCACGCTGATCGCACTCAGCCTCATCAGAACCGGCAAGCAGCGTCAGCCCGAAGCTGACAGCGCGCCAGTTCCGGAAGTCGCTGTGACGTCCGCCACACCCTCCAAGGCCTGACTCACCTGTACCGATGTTCACCATAGGCCTGTTATGACGCCAGCGGTGAAATCATTCGGCCGCAAGCTGAGCGTGTTCCGTTGAATAAGACAGAGTCCCGGAGACGAACGCCAGGTCGACCTGGGTTGCACTGAACTGGCGCACGCCAGCGGCCAGGGCGAGAAAGTCTTCGCGTTGCATCTCGTTGCCCCAGACACTGCTGAAGGTTGGCTCTTTGGCCTGGACGGTAAATGCAATGTTGTTGTCGGCTTGGTTCACTTGCATGGTCGATTCCTCTTCGCTGAATACTGTTTAAACATACAGTATTTTTATCAGCTTCCAAACGCAAGCCTCGACTCGACGAGCGGTCGTTCGTTTGCGTCCCCTGCGATCGTGCCTGAACCCCGTCCAAATCAGCATCAGGCAAAATCAGGGCAGTAATCGAACAGGCCTAAACGCTGGCCAGTTCTCTAAGGCGGACCAGATCCTGCGCCGACAGGACGATGCCTTCGGCCAGAGACTTCTCGCGCTGGCGATAACGACGGTCCCCCGGCATGCGTTTCTGGCCGACGCCGTGCATCTGCCGGACCAACTCTTCACTGCGCTCGGCGAAAGTCTTGCCCCTGCCCTTGTCCGGATCGATGACGATGATCGTCTGGCCGGTCCACGGTGTTTGCGCGCCGGGCTTGCTGGACATGTCGAAATCGAACGAGAAATTGCCGCCGGTGAGTGCTGCTGACAACAGTTCGACCATCATCGACAACGCCGAACCCTTGTAACCCCCGAATGGCAACAGTGCACCGCCGTCGAGAATCGCCTTGGGGTCTTCGGTCGGCTGACCTGCGCTGTCCACGCCCATGCCGGGCGGGAGCATGCGCCCTTCCCGCGCGGCGATCTGTACATCACCGTGGGCGATGGCGCTGGTGGCCATGTCGAAGACAATCGGCTGACCGCCAGCGCGGGGCGCGGCGAAGGCAATCGGGTTGGTGCCGAACAGCGGCTTCTGCGCATCGTGCGGGACCACGCAGGTCATGCTGTTGACCACGCTCAACGCCACCAGCCCTTCTTGGGCGAACGGTTCGACGTCCGGCCACAGGGCAGCGAAGTGGTGCGAGTTGCGAATCGCCAGAATCGCGATCCCGGCAGTCCGGGCCTTGTCGATCAACAATGCCTTGGCCGCTTGCATCGCTGGCTGGGCGAAGCCGCCGCCTGCGTCCACCCGCACGAACCCGGCACCGACATCTTCGACCTGCGGCACCGCCTGGCCATCGACCCAGCCAGCGGCCAGCGACGACAGGTAACCCTTGATCCGGAATATCCCGTGACTGTGCGAACCGTCGCGCTCGGCACTGGCGCAGTTCTGCGCCAGAACCCCCGCAACCTCCTCCGACGTGCCGTGGCGCAGAAAGATCTGCCGCAGCAGTTCGGTTAGATCAGTAAAGGAAATGGACTGGGTTTCAACGGGGTCGCGGGGTGAAGACATCTGAAGCTCCGGTGTGATTATTGGAAGAGGAAGCCGAACAGAACGTAGCAAGCGTCTGGAGAGTACTGCGCGCCAGCAAACGGGTAAACTGCGCGCCTGTCTCTTGCTGCACGTTCGTTTACAGCCCTTCAAGGATCGATCATGGATTGTCAGACCCTCGTCCTCGGCGCCGGAATCGTCGGCGTCTGTTGCGCATTGCACCTGCAAGCCGCAGGCCAGAGCGTCATTCTGCTCGATCGCGACGAGCCCGGTCGTGGCACCAGCCACGGCAATGCCGGCCTGATCGAACGCTCCAGCATGGTCCCCTATGCATTCCCCCGCCAATGGTCGCGGTTGCTGCGCTATGGCCTGAACCAGCAGTCGTCGATGCGATTCAGCCCGATGTTTTTGCCAAGGCTGGCGCCGTGGTTGCTGCAGTACTGGCGGCAGTCGTCGCCGGCGAATCTGGCCGAAGCCGCTCGCGCCATGCGACCGCTGATCGAGCGGTGTGTCGAGGAACACGATGTGCTGGTGGAAGCCTCGGGAATGAGCGGGCTGATTCGCGCCAAAGGCTGGATCGAGTTCTATCGCGACCGAGACGAACTCGACCAGGCCGTTGCCGACGCCACAACCTACGACCAATACGGCTTGCGCTACGACATTCTCGACGCTGCGCAACTGCGTGAACGTGAACCCGACTTGAAGGGGGTGGTCGGAGGCATTCACTGGCTCGACCCGAAAACCGTGAGCGATCCCGGTGCACTGGTGCGCGGTTACGCGGCCTTGTTCGTCAAGCGCGGTGGCGTGTTGCTGCAGGGCGATGCCCGCACCTTGCGCCAGCAAGGCAGCGGATGGATGGCCGACAGCGACGAGGGCACGGTCCACGCGCGTAACGTTGTGATCGCCATGGGGCCGCAATCCGCCGAGGTGTTTTCACGATTTGGCTATCGCATCCCGCTGGCGATCAAACGCGGTTATCACATGCATTACGCCTCGCAGCCCGGCGCCGAACTGCGGCATTCAGTGATCGACGCCCAGGCCGGATTCGTCCTCGCGCCAATGGCTCGTGGCATCCGCCTGACCACCGGAGTGGAGTTCGCGGCCAGCGACGCACCCATTAATGAAATCCAGCTACGTCGCTGCGAAACCATTGCCCGAACCCTTTACCCGCTCGGCGCGCGTCTGGACGCGGAACCCTGGCTGGGACGCCGCCCCTGTTTGCCAGACATGCGCCCGGTGATAGGCGCGGCGCCAAACCATGAGGGCCTGTGGTTCAACTTCGGTCACGCGCACCATGGCCTGACCCTGGGGCCGGTAACCGGCCGCCTGCTGGCGGAATTGATGACCGGTGCGCCGACTTTTACCGACCCCGCGCCGTACAGCCCGGGTCGCTTTCGATAACCGCGCCGTTGAATCGATCAGCTCGCGTGGCTGATCAATCGAGCCGTTTCTGGAAGAACAATCGCTGTTGGCCTGGCGGGTAATCGTCCAGATGGCCGAATTCCTGATAGCCATGCTTGCGATAGAAATCCGGGGCCTGGAAGTCGAAGGTGTCGAGCCAGACCCCGACGCAATTGCGTTCACGGGCGAAGCTTTCGGCCATGTCCATCAACTGGCTGCCCATGCGCTGCCCGCGCGTCTGTTCGGGGATCACCAGCAGTTCGATGAACAGCCAGCGGTAGAGAATCCGCCCGTGCAGGCCGCCGATTACAGCATCGGTGGTTTCGTCACGAACGAACAACGCGAACTTTTCCGACAGCCCGTCCCCTGCCTTCGCGGTGTTGTAGGCCCTGAGGGGTTCGAGGATCTGTAGACGTTCGTCTTCGCTGGGGTTGCTTTTGAACTCGATCCGCACGCTCATGCGTCGCTTCCTGCTGACGTGAAATAGGACGGCAAGGGTGTCGGATTCGGTGAGGGGAGTAAAGAGAGGGGGTGGAAGTGGGAGCCGCCGGACGGCGACCCCACAGGCGGATCAGGACTGAAACGAATCAGTCTTTCTGATCGCGCAGAATGTTGCCGGAAGTGCCATCGATGCGGAATTCGTAGGTCAGGCTGTCAGCCTTGCGGCCCTCGCCTTCCCAATAACCGTTGTCGTCGGCTTCGATCTTGTAGATCTCGGTGTAGCCCGCGGACTTGGCTTTTTCGATCGCCTTTTCGATGGTGATCCAGCCAGCGCCCGGCTTGTCCGCCAGCGCGAACTGGGCAGTGGTCAGGGCGGCAGTGGCGAGGACGGCAGCGGTAAGTTGTTTGATCATGTTTGAACTCCATTTCCCTTTGCGGGCTTTATGACAGGCGAGTTTTTGGAGTTCGACGGATAAAAAATAGTTCAGGCGAGGTTATGTAACGGAGTGCTGCGAAGCGCATTCAGGCATTCACCGCACCCTCCTGTCCAGTCAGGCTTGCTGGCGGCAAGCAGTCTCACAGACACCATCGCCCTCACAGCCCGTCGCCATCACAGACGCCACCGCCCGCAAGCCAGACTGCTGCAGGTGAGGTGTGCGGGCAACCCCGCACAACCGCTCGGTCAGTGCTTGACCTTGCGGCGCAGGACGCCGTTCAAGACCACCACGACCACCGCAACGAAGATCGCGATGTACTGAAAGGTCTTCTCGTCGAGCACGCCGATGCTCTGCAAGTGCGACAGGCCGAGCATGATTACCAGCACGCTCAAGGCAATGATGATCGAGTAAATCAGACGCTGTTTGTTGGTCATTACGGGTTTCCTGAAAACGGGTCGAGATCATGTGCGCGGCGCAAACGCGCCCGACATGTTACGCCGTCACGGCGCCGCTGGCACGTCGGGGTGCCGAACGAACCTGCGGCGAAGCGTCTCGGTCGGCGTTCGTTGTCACTTTGACGTGGTTTAATACCCGCCTCGCGTAAGAAGTTTCCCAGTTTTCTGTAAGGAGTCCCCAATGCCCCATGAAGGCAGCCTGTTACAGGCCGCAGTCGTGTTTCTGCTCGCCGCCGTGGTCACGGTCCCTCTGGCCAAGCGCCTGCAACTGGGCGCCGTGATCGGTTACCTGATCGCCGGCGTCATCATAGGCCCGGCGGGTCTGGGCCTCATCGGCAACCCCGAGAGCGTCGCGCATTTTTCTGAACTCGGCGTGGTGTTGCTGCTGTTCATCATCGGTCTGGAACTGTCGCCCAAGCGCCTCTGGGTCATGCGCAAATCGGTGTTCGGCGTCGGCCTGGCGCAGGTTCTGCTAACAGGCGTGGTGATCGGCGTCGTCGCCCTGCTCGGCTTCGGTCAACCGCTGAACAGCTCCATCGTGTTGGGTCTGGGGCTGGCACTGTCGTCCACCGCTTTCGGCCTGCAAAGCCTGGCCGAACGCAAGGAATTGAATGCCCCCCACGGCAGGCTGGCCTTCGCCATTCTGCTGTTTCAGGACATCGCCGCAATCCCGCTGATCGCGCTTGTTCCGATGCTCGCGGGAGGGGAACACAACCCCACATCCGCCGACTCGTTGCGTCACGGCCTGGAAGTCCTCGGTGGCATCGCGGTGGTGGTGATCGGTGGGCGCTATCTGCTGCGACCGGTGTTCCGCATCGTCGCCAAGACCGGGCTGCAGGAAGTGTCCACGGCCACTGCGTTGCTGGTGGTGATCGGCACGGCGTGGCTGATGGACCTGGTGGGGGTGTCGATGGCCCTCGGCGCATTCCTTGCCGGTCTGCTGTTGGCAGACTCCGAATATCGCCACGAACTGGAATCGCAGATCGAACCCTTCAAAGGTCTGCTGCTGGGTCTGTTCTTCATCAGTGTCGGCATGGGCGCCAATCTCAGCCTGCTGTTCAATTCGCCGGTCACGGTACTGGCCCTGACGCTGCTGCTGATCGCCCTGAAGCTGCCACTGTTGTTCGTCGTCGGCCGCCTGGCCGGGGGGCTCGGCAAGCAAAGCGCCCTGCGTCTTGGTCTGGTCCTGGCGGCGGGGGGTGAATTCGCTTTCGTGGTTTTCAGCATCGGTCGTGACAAAGGCCTGTTCGATGCCAACCTCTACGACACCCTCGTTCTGACTATTACCCTGTCCATGGCCCTCACACCGCTGCTGTTGCTGGTGATGGCGCGCTGGCTCAAGCCCAAGCCGGTGGTCAAGGAAGTGCCGGACGAATACCGGGAAATCGAGTCCGACGACCCGCGTGTGGTCATCGCCGGCATGGGCCGGATGGGGCAGATCGTGGCGCGTATCCTACGCGCGCAGAACATCCCGTTCATTGCCCTCGACACCTCGGTTGAAACCATCGAGTTCACCCGCAGTTTCGGCAATGTACCGGTGTTCTACGGCGACCCGCTGCGCCCGGAAATCCTGCGTGCGGCCAAGGTCGATCAGGCCGAGTTTTTCGTGATCGCCACCGACGACCCGGACACCAACATCAAGACCGCCGAACTGGTGCGCAAGCTCTACCCGCATTTAAAAATCATCGCCCGGGCCCGTAACCGCCAGCACGTCCACCGCCTGATGGACCTGGACGCACAGGCCGTGCGGGAAACCTTCTACTCCAGCCTTGAGATGACCCGCCGTACGCTGATCGGGCTGGGGTTGAGCGAAGCTCAGGCGGCGGCGCGGATCAACCGTTTCAAACGTCATGACGAACAGGTGCTCAACCGCCAGCACCTGATTTACGACGATGCCGCCAAGGTCATGCAGAGCGCACGGGAAGCCAGAACCGAGCTGGCCGAGTTGTTCGAATCCGACCGCGTGGACGAGGAAGCCGAAGCCGCTAAACACTAGAGCGGCTCAGCGGCTCAGCGCGACCACGAATTCGAGAAAGGCGCGCACCTTGGCCGGGGGCAAGTGCCGCGACGGGTACAACGCATACAGCGGGAAGTACTCGTCCGGCCAGTCCGGGAACAGCTCGATCAATCTGCCCTCGCGCACAGCCGATTCCACACCCAGTTCCAGCACCTGCGCCACTGCCTGGCCTTCCTCGCAAACCCGGTGCATGGTCCCGACATCGTTGACCATCAAGCGCCCACGGGTGTTGACGAACAATCGCTCGGCCCCTCGATGAAACTCCCACGGATAGGGTCGGCCGGTCTGCGAATCGCGAAAATCGATGCAGACGTGCTCCGGGCTTTCCAGGTCGGTGGGATGCTGCGGTCGGCCGTGTTTCTTCAGATAGGCAGGTGACGCTACGGTCAATACACGGGTCTTGAGCAACTGCCGACCAATCAGCGAAGAAGACGGTTGCTCGCCGAAGCGCACCGCCAGATCAACGCCATCGGCTACCAGATCTCCCAACTGCTCGCGGGTGACCAGATCCAGTTCCAGCTCGGGATAGGTGGCCATGAAGTCGCCCAGGGCCGGGGCCAGAATCAATCGCGAAAAGTACGGATCGACGTTCACCCGCAAGCGCCCGCGCACCGCCGTGGCACTGCCGGACGCCAGCGCAGCCGCCTCCTCCAGCCCGGCCAGCAGTGGCGCTATTTCCTCGTAGAGTCGCCGACCCTCATCGGTCAGTTTGACTGAGCGCGTGGTGCGATCGAACAGGCGAATTCCCAGTCGGGTTTCAAGCCGGGCTATGGCGCGGCTGACGCCGGACTGGGTCATGTCCAGAACGTCGGCGGCCTTGACGAAGCTGCCGGTGTCGACCACCGCTGACAGCACCCCCATGCCACTGGCCAAGCGTCCATCGAAGCTCATTGATGATTCCTAGGCATGTATGCAATGACACCCATGCTATCGGAGAATCAACGCACTGGACGCAATAATTCTCGCAACGGCGGCAGTGGGTCGCCCTCTCTGAGGAGTTGTGGGCATGTACACGATCATGGGCGTTACCGGGCAAGTAGGCAGCGAAGTCGCGAACAACCTGCTGGCCGCGGGCAAGCCAGTCCGTGCGGTGGTGCGCAGCGCCGAAAAAGGCCAGGCATGGGCGGCCAAGGGCTGTGAAACAGCGATTGCGGATGTTGATGATGTGTCCGCCCTGACCCGCGCGTTTCAGAACAGCGCAGCGGTGTTCATCCTCTTGCCGCCCAACTTCTCACCCACCGAGGGCTTCCCGGAAACCCGCAAGGTCATCGCCAACATTCATGAAGCACTGGCCAACGCCAGGCCTGGCAAAGTGGCGTGCATTTCCACCATTGGCGCTCAAGCCTGCCAACCCAACCTGCTCAATCAACTGCAACTGCTGGAGAAAAGCCTGAGCAATCTGGAGCTGCCGGTGACCTTTCTGCGCCCCGGCTGGTTCATGGAGAACTGCCTGTGGGACGTCGAACCGGCAATCCAGACCGGGGTGATCCCCAGCTTTCTGCAACCGCTGGACAAGCCAGTGCCAATGGTCGCCACCGCCGACGTCGGCCGGGTCGCGGCCGAGCTGCTGCAAGAGCAATGGTTCGGCAAGCGCATTGTCGAGCTGGAGGGTGAAACACCGGTCACACCGAACCAGATCGCCGAGACCTTCAGCCAATTATTGAGCAAACCGGTGACGATGCAGAGCGTGCCTCGTGAGACCTGGCAGGCGCTGTTTACCGCTCAGGGCATGAGCAACCCAGTGCCGCGCATGCAAATGCTCGACGGTTTCAACGAAGGCTGGATTCGCTTTGAGGGCTTGCCGCGCAAAGGCATCGTCGATCTGAAGAGCGTGCTGCAAGGGCTGCTCGCGCGCGAGGGATGATCAAGCCTCGCGCGAGGCCTTGACGTGCTCGATGAAGCGCGTGACCGCCGGCGCTTTTTCGTAGCGCCGGTGGATCAGTGACAGGTACGAGGTCGGCTGACAGTCCTCGATGCGCCTGAACACTACATTGGGCAAGTTGATGTGATCGACGACCGACTCCGGCACCACCGCCACGCCCTGTCCCAGGCTGACCAACGCCACCACCGACACCAACCCTCCAGGCTGCTGCCCCAACGTCGGCGCGAATCCGCCCTGTGCCGCGACTTCGAGCGTTCCGGAAATCTGCTCGGGGAGGATGAAGGTCTCGTTCTGCAAATGCATCGCGTTGATCGTCTTGAGCTTGCACAGCCAGGAGCTGTCCGCCAGTGCCAGGGCAAACCCTTCGGTCAGTAGCTTCACCGCGCTGACCGACTCCGGCAGGCTCATGGGTGAGCGGATGAAACCGACGTCCAGCCGGCCCTCCTCGATCATCCGTGGCAGGGCCGGCATCAGGTATTCAGTGATGGTGAAATCGACGTCGCTGTAGCGCTGACGAAATTCGCCGACCTGACGCTGCAGTACACCTGAAAACACCGCCGACGCCACGTAACCCAACTCGATCTTGCCGGCCTCGCCACGTCCGGCGCGCTGCACGTTGTACTGCGCGGTTTCGAACTGACGCACCGCCAGTTCCGCTTCGATCTGCAAGGCGCGGCCCGCGTCGGTCAGGCGCACCTCGCGCTGCTCGCGCACGAACAAGCGGGTGCCGAGGGCGCTTTCCAGGTCCTGAATCTGCCGTGTCAGGGTCGGCGGCGCGATGCCCAGCTGCTCGGCGGCGCGGGTGAAATGCCGGTGTCTGGCGACCGCCAGAAAGTAGCGGAAGTGACGGATTTCCATGAGTCGTTACCTGACAGGTAATGAAATTGCTGGACGCGGGTAACGAAGCATAAGCCATCCCGGAATATTCTGTGTGCAGCGCGCAACATCTGTAGCAGCTTGGGGTGCCGGCAGCCGCACTAGTGACACCGCCTCCGCCGGCAAGCCGGGTTGCTACAGAACAGGGCGCACCGTGAGAAATCACGCCTGGATATTAGCTGAAACCTAACAGCTGTCGGAGTTACCGCTATGCCTGTTCACAAACCCAGCCCACGCATGACGCTGCTTACCGCTTCGGGCGTGTGTGCGCTGATCGTGCTCGATACCAATATCGTTGCCGTGACCCTGCCCAGCATTGCCCGCGATCTAGGCGCCGGATTCGCCGACATCGAGTGGGTGGTCAGCGCCTACATGCTGGCCTTTGCCGCCCTGCTGTTGCCTGCGGGCAGTCTGGCCGACCGTTTCGGCCGCAAAAAGATGCTGATTACCGGGCTGGTGCTGTTCATTCTCGCCTCGGTGGGCTGCGGCGCGGCACCGAACATTCTGTTCCTCGACATTGCCCGGGCAATCAAAGGGGTGGGCGCGGCGCTGTTGTTGACCTCGGCGCTGGCGACCATCGGCCACGTCTTTCATGACGAAGTCGAGCGGGCCAAGGCCTGGGCGTTCTGGGGCGCGTGCATGGGGGTGGCGATGACCGCCGCGCCGACCGTGGGCGGACTGATCGCCGAACTGGTGGGCTGGCGCTGGATTTTCTACCTCAACCTGCCTGTCGGCCTGGTGCTGCTGAGCATGGTGACGCGCAACATTGAAGAATCTCGCAACGAACAATCGGCGCGCCTCGATCCCTGGGGCAGCCTGTTTTTCAGTGCCAGTCTGCTGAGTCTGATCTGGGGCCTGATCGAGGCCAACCGGATCGGCTGGGACAACCCGCTGACCTTTGCCCGCTTGCTGGGCGGTGGCCTGCTGCTGGCGCTGTTTTTACTGGCCGAACGTCTGCAACGTCGCCCGATGGTGGATTTGCAGCTGTTCAAGTACCCGCGTTTCATCGGCGCACTACTGGGCATGTTCGCCTACGCCTGCTGCGCGCAGGTCATGATGACCCTGTTGCCGTTCTACCTGCAGAACGGCCTGGGGTTCAGCGCCATCGCTTCAGGGCTCGGCATGCTGCCGTTCGCGATCACTATGTTGCTGCTGCCGCGCCTGGGCCCGAGGCTGTCGCGCCACCTTTCACCCGCGGCGATGATGGCGCTGGGGCTGACGCTGGTGAGTGTCGGCAATCTGCTGTGCGCCTGGGCGACGTCCATTGGCGGCTATCCCTCCTTCGCTGCAGCGATGGCGGTGACCGGCGCCGGTGCGGGTCTGCTCAACGGCGACACGCAGAAGAACATCATGGCCTGCGTGCCCCGCGAGCGCACCGGCATGGCCTCCGGCATGAGCACCACCATGCGCTTCAGCGCGATCATGCTGGCGGTCGGCGTGTATGGCGCCCTGCTCGCCAGCCACACGTTGAACGCCCTGAATATCCATCTGCGAAACGCCGCGCCGGACTGGCTCGACCAGGCCGAATACATTGCCTCCCGGGTGGTGGCCGGGGACATGAGCGCGGCGTTGCAATCGGTCAGCGAAGGCGCACGGGAAGTCGTGCAACCGCTGGCACAACAGGCGTTCGTCACGGGCTTTGGTTCGGTGCTATGGGTGGCCGGATGCGTCGGGCTGTTCGCCGCCGCGCTGGTGGGTACGTTGATGCGCAAACCTATTCCGGTGATGCATCTGAAGGTGGCCTGAGCAGTCCTGCCGCTTGACCCATTCCCCCGGCGGCAGACCCAGCCCCGCCCGCAGGTGATAAGGCGGCTGAAAAAATCTAATTTCACCTCGAACGGAATAACCCTCCCCGCGCTTCGTCATACGGGCTCAAGAAAGTCATCCCGGCCACTATGAGGAAGCCCACCATGAAAACCACCCTGTTTGCCCTGACGCTTACCGCCCTGAGCGCCTTCGCTTTGACCGCCAATGCCGACGTGAAGAACATGCCGCAGGTTCAGCAATACACCTACGGCACCAAGGTCGACATCGCTGAAGTTACCAAGACCCCGAACCTGAATTTCTGCGGCGTACGCCCGGTGGATCTGGGTTACGTCGACCACATGGGCAAAGCGCACACCCTGCGCTACGAAACCAGCGGCAACGTTTGCTTGGGCGACAACTGATCGAGCAGGTTGCAACCGCTCTACGAGACATGCCGCTTCAACAGCGATAACAACAGCGGCCTCTCGAATTCGTGACTTGTAAGCAAAATTTTTGTACCTGAAATGGGATTTTTTTCATGAGTCTCTCTGCAGATATTGGTCATTCGATGTGGCGCAGCGTTTCGTCAAGCGGTCGAGCTGATCAAAATGCCACACCGCAATCGCGACCCTCGTAACCTCGGGTTGCTCCCACAGTGATTTGGCAAACCGCGAATTCGTGCCGAACCCTGGACCTGTGGGAGGGAGCTTGCTCGCGAAGGCGATGGGTCGGGCAGTCAGTCGGTGAACGACACACCGCAATCGCGACCCTCGTAACCTCGGGTTGCTCCCACGGAGATAGCGGGACGCCCGACAAGCTGTGGTGGACGCAGAACCTGTAGCAGTCCGGCTTGCCGGCGGTAGCGATTTCAAGGACGTCACCGCCCGCAAGCCGTGCTGCTAAGGCCAGTGTGGGAGGGCCTGGATCACCGCGCAGCCAGGGCCCACACCCTTGCCAGATCCCGCGCGCGGTCGTGCAGCAGAGTGGCGGCGTCGCGGCAGGCCTGGTCGAGGGTCATCGGGCCGCTGGTCAGGGCAAACGCCGCGCTGATGCCGTGTTCGTAGAGATCGGCATACCCATCGCCCAAGGTTCCGGCCAGCACGATCACCGGCACGTTCTTGCGCTGAGCGATCTTCGCCACCCCGAACGGCGTCTTGCCGCGCAAGGTCTGAGCATCGAAACGGCCTTCGCCGGTGATCACCAGGGCAGCGCCTTCCAGCGCCTCGGCAAGCCCGGTGAGGTCTGCCACCACTTCCACGCCCGGCCGGAACGAAGCATTCAGATACGCCTTGGCCGCGAAGCCCATGCCGCCCGCAGCGCCGCTGCCAGGGTGCTCACTCTCATCCTTACCCAGCACCTTCGCCGAGTGTTGGGCGAAATGTCCCAGCGACGCATCAAGCGCCAACACCTGCTCGGGAGATGCGCCTTTCTGCGGCCCGAAGATATGCGAGGCGCCATGAAGCCCGCAAAGTGGATTGTTCACATCGGCGGCCACTTCGAACTGCACGTCATTGAGCCGCGTGTCCATGCCGTCGATGTCGATTCGCGCCACCTTGCTCAATGCCAGACCGCCTGGCGGCAGAGGGTCATCGCTGCTGTCGAGAAAGCGTGCGCCCAGGGCGGCCAACATCCCGGTCCCGGCGTCGTTGGTGGCACTGCCGCCGATGGCCAGGATCACCCGTTGCGCGCCCGCCTCCAGCGCTGCGGCGATCAACTCGCCGGTGCCGTATGAGGTTGTGATCGTGGCGTCCCGCTGCTCCAGGGTGAGCAGTTGCAGACCACTGGCCATGGCCATTTCGATGATCGCCGTGCGGGTTTCGGCCAGCCATCCCCATTGCGCTTCCACCGGCTCGCCGAGCGGGCCGGTCACCCGGTTTTTCATCCACTGCCCATCGCACGCCGCCAGCACCGCCTCGATGGTGCCCTCACCGCCATCGGCCATGGGGCATTCGACCAGACTGGCATCCGGCCAGACTTCGCGCAGCCCGGTTGCGATGGCCTGCGCCACACCTTGAGCGCTGAGGCTGTCCTTGAAGGAATCCGGGGCGATGACGATTTTCATGTTGTTCTCCTTATCCGATAGTCGCGATCTTCGCATTACTCGCTGAAATTTCCGCCTGACCTTCGCACAACAGGTGATTCGGCAAGTTGTTCATACGAACAAAAAGCAGCGCTGCGACGAGCGCCAATCGACGCGTTGCCGGTTGTTCTCTATAAAGATAAATATGTCGCGGGCGATTCAGCCACATTACCCGCCAGATATGACACTATATAGCCACTATTTTTACAGGGTCTCTGACCGGATCTGAATGCTCCGCCATATAAGGTCAGATCCCGCCTCTTGATGATGAAAGCTGCAGCCTTATGCTCCTGAACGATCCGGTTACCCTGCTTTTCATCATCATCCCCTTCGGACTCATGACCACGCTGATGCTCTGCCTGTCGTATGTCGGCACCAGCGACCATCGTGCGCCGCTGCATTGGTGGATCGCCGGCGATCTGGTGCTCGCAGTCTATCGCGCGGTGGATCTGCTACAGCCGGGCGTAGTCGCGCCCGAATACGACTGGCTCGGCATACTGTCGCCACAGACGGCCTTTATCGCCAATACTGCCGGGCTGCTGCTCGCCATCGGCTGCCACACCCTGGCGTTGCATCAATTATCCGACCAGCGCTGCAATGCTCAGTGGCACGCACGGACGCTACTGGCTCCGGTGCTGATCTACGGCATCGGCGCCAGTGCGCTGCTGCACAACGAATACATGCTGTCGTGGTTCTTTCTGTTCTGCGTGATCACCATCGGCATCCAGTTCTACGTGACCTGGCCCTTGAGGAAACGCTTTCGCGGTGCGTGGGCACTGCTGACCGGGCATGTGGCGCTGCTGATTTTCCATGCGCATTCGACCGTAATCCTGACGCTGGAACCCCCACCGCCGTTGAGTTTCGATGAACCGGACATGTTCTCTCTGCCCGCGCTGGCGATGGATTTCATGGTCTCGTTCCTGTTCACCTTGAGTTTCGCGCTGATGCTGCAGGAGCAGCTGCGCCAGCAGGTGGTACAACTGAGCATCACCGACACCCTGACCGGCGCGCTCAACCGTCGAGGTGCGGTGTCGACCATTCTTCAGGAGCGGCGTCAGAACGGCCCGCAGCGCTACCCGCTGTCGGTGGCGATGATCGACCTGGACAACTTCAAACGTATCAACGATCAGCACGGTCACGCTGCCGGCGATACGGCACTGCAAGTGTTCGCCAGCACCGTCACGCGGCTGATTCGCAAAGACGATATCTTCGTGCGCTGGGGCGGCGAGGAGTTTCTGCTGGTCTTCCCCGGGACGGATATCGCTCAGGCGCAGGGGTTCATGAGTCGCCTGCGCGAAGCCCTGAACAGCGAGCAGCCCACGCCATCACTGCCCTTGCCTATCGGCTTCAGTGCGGGACTGGCGCAGACTTCGTCGATGAACAGCCGGGAAGACTTCGAAGCGTTGCTGCGCTCGGTGGACAAGGCGCTGTACCGGGCCAAGCGCGTGCGCGGGCGGGTCGAGGTGGTTGAGGCGGTCGATCTTTAGCGATCCGCGCCGCTCAGACTCGCGCCACCATCTGCATCCCCAGATACAAGCGCAACAGATCATCGGTGCGATACGGGTCGCAACCGCTGACCTCGGCAATCTTTTCCAGGCGATAACGCAGGCTATTGCGGTGAATGCCCAGTGCGTCGGCACAGGCCTGACTTTCGCCGCTGTAATCGAACCAGGCGCGCAGGGTGTCGAGCAGTTGCCCGTTGCCTTGCAGCCGGGTCACGGGTTCGGCCACACCTTCAGCCAGCCAGTCGTGACGGTTTCGCCAGAACAACACCGAGAGCCGATGACTCGCCAGCCGCAACAGCTTCTGTTGCGGTTGAACGTGGCGAGCGTAGTCGAGCAGGTCGCGGGCGCCAGCGCAGGCGTTACGCAGCGATGCCAGGTCGCTCGAAGGCTCGACCGTCGCCATGCGCAGCACCGGCCAGCCCTGCTCATCGAACTGTTCAAGGAGCAAGGCATCGTCGCGGTCCTTGCCCGCCGCCCGACACCAATAGACCAGACTCGGCTCGCAGGACACGCACCAACTGTTGGCGTAACGGCCGTTGAGCCAGGCGGCAAGTTGCCCGGCGTAAGTCGTGTCAGCAGGCAGCTCGATCACTACCGCCTGACGCGGCAACTGCGGCTGCAAACCCAGCTGCTCGGCCTCCTCGACCAGATGCCCGGCACTGTCGCCCAGCAGCAAACGCGACAGCAAATCCTCACTGCGCTGATGCCGCCACTGCTGATCGGCCTGCTGACGCCGGTGCTCCATCAACATCTCGGCGGTCATTTTCACCAGCTCGGCGTAAACCCGCACCTCGTCGGGCTCGCCGGTGATGCCCAGCACCCCCACCAGCTTCTGATCCAGCATCAACGGCAGGTTCACTCCCGGCCGCACGCCGTTCAATTGCCGAGCGGTATGGGAGTCGATCTCCACCACCCGACTGTTGGCCAGCACCAGTTGCGCCCCCTCGTGCCGCGTGTACAACCGCTCCGCTTCGCCGCTGCCAATGATGATGCCCAGGTAATCCATGACATTGACGTTGCACGGCAAGATCGCCATCGCCCGATCGACGATGTCCTGGGCCAGGGCATGATCAAGGGCGAACATGAGGCACATCCGGCGAGCGAGGGGATAGAAGGTTCATACACATCACGACTTGTTTTTGTTGGTGGGGGGAGTCTGCCTGATTTTTGCGGCGAGTTCCTGCATCAGAATGTGAGCCCCCGATACCCAGCGCGCAAACGCCATGGCACAGTGCCGAACATTGTCGTCAGAAATTCTTCTCTCAGTCAGCGAGTAAGCCATTCAGTGATGCACAGAGCAGCCCGCCACTTGCGCCTTCCCCACCTCGCCCTATCGCTATCGCTATTGACCCTGCAAGCCTGCGCGTACGGCGATGCGCCGCTGGGGCAGGCGAGTTTTGCCGAGTATCGCCAGCAGACGCTCGCCTGGATGCAGGCAAACCGGACCTTTCAGACCGACGACCATGGCGCCGAGCTTGAATGGAATGCACCGCGTGAATGGCGACCGGATGGCGTTGCCAAGCGAGGCATTTTGCTGGTCCACGGCCTCGGCGATTCGCCGTTTTCGTTCAACGATGTCGGGCAGAAGCTGGCTGACCAGGGGTTTCTGGTGCGCTCGGTGCTGCTGCCCGGGCATGGCAGCAAGCCTTCGGACATGCTCGATGTGACGCTCAAACAGTGGCAGGAAGTGGTCCGCGAGCAGGCGCAGATCATGCAGCGCGAGGTGCCGACGGTGTATCTGGGCGGGTTCTCCACAGGCGCGAATCTGGTGCTGGACTACGCCTATGAGCATCCGGAGATTGCCGGGCTGGTGCTGTTTTCTCCGGCATTCCGCCCAGAAAATACCTACGCCTGGCTCACCCAGTACATCGGCTGGTTTCGCCCGTGGCTGGCAAAACCAGACGATGGTGTCCGGCCCATGCAGACGCCGGTCCGCTACCTCAACGTGCCCACCAACGGCTTTGCCCAGTTCTATCGCAGCGCGCTGCTGGCTCAGGACCATATCGAACAGCGGCCTTACGACAAACCGGTGTTCATCGCCATTACCCAGCACGATTCAGTGCTCGATACGGCCTATGTGCTGGACAACTTCAACACCCGCTTCCGCAACCCGACCAGTCGCCTGATCTGGTATGGCGACACGCCGGCGCCAGCCGCAAAAACGCCACGGGTGCTGGTGCGCAACGACTACCTGCCGCAATACCGCATCGCGCAGTTCTCGCACATGGGGTTGATGTTCTCGCCCGACGACGCGCTGTACGGCAAGGATGGCAAGCAGCGGATCTGCTGGAACGGACAGCAGGCCGAAGACATGCACAAATGCCTGAATGGCGACCCGGTGTGGTATTCGGATTGGGGGCATCGCGAGCCGGGCAAGGTGTTCGCGCGGCTGACGTTCAATCCGTATTTCGAGTGGCAGATGGGGGTAATGATGGGGGTTTTGAACGGCGAAACATCTAGCGCATCGCTCTCGCTGATTGATGAACCTCCCAGCAGACGACACTGACCTGTGAGAGGGTGCAGGCCAAGCCGACGCACTGTGGAGATATTCAACTCACTCCACCGGCGCGAGGCGCTCGCGGCTGTTGCTCAAATGCGTCCACATCGCGGCCCGCGCAGCATCCGGGTCTTGTCGGCGAATCGCGGCCAGGATGGCCTCATGTTCGAGGTTCGCCAGATAGGCGTGATGGGTGAGGCTGCTCCCCGCCCTTTCGCTGGATGCAATGCGGCTGCGGGGAATCACGGCATTGCCCAGGTTGTGCAGGATCTCGACGAAATACGGATTGCCGGTGGCCTCGGCGATCAGCAGATGAAAACGTCGGTCGGCCTCCACGCAGCTGTCCTCCTTGGCCAGCAGGTCCTGATAGTCATCCAGCGCCATGCGCATGGCCGACAATTGCTCAGGGGTCCGACGCTGGGCTGCCAGCGCCACGGACTGCGTTTCAAGACCCATGCGCAGCTCGATGATGTGCCGCACGCTGAACGCCGTCTCCACTTTCAAGTGCAGGCCGCTCTGTTCCGAGCGTTGCAGCACGAAGGTGCCCTTGCCCTGATGGGTTTCCACCAGACCGGACGCCTGTAACTTGGAAATCGCCTCCCGCACCACGGTTCGGCTGACACCATGCTCGCGGACGATCTCGCTTTCGGAGGGCAGCTTCTCACCCGGAGCGATGTTGCCCATCAAGATGCGCTGACTGAGATCGGTGACCAGATCCGTCGCCAGGTTGTGTTGCCGTCGCTTGGGTAGAGTTCGTTCAGGCGCTTGCATGGGCAGTTGTCCGATCAATGACATCATCAGAGCCGAAAACCAGCCTCGGCCCACTTGTATTTTTTCAACCTGACAGGCTCGACCAAGCGTTCACCCGTTATCGTGAAAACGGCACTCGCCATGCGCAAATCCCTCATTAATCCGAGGCCAAACGCCTGCCGACCTACTCATCCAACTTGTCAGACAGGCAAGAATATTCCTTCGAAAAATTTCCCACAAGGCCCGCAAAATCGCTTGCGGAGCGCCACCGTACTTGTATGATGACTGGCAACAAGGCGCACACACCTTGTCACACACATTAGAAGTAACAACCCGCATAAAAATAATCAGTGGGAGTTAATCAGCGTGAACACATCCTCATCACGGGTGGATGACGCCCCGGATTCCGTGTTGCAGTCGGCGGTCTCCAAGGTCAAACGTCATATCCTGCCGCTGTTCGTCATCATGTTCATCGTCAACTATATCGACCGGGTCAACATCGGGTTCGTGCGTAGTCACATGGAACATGATCTGGGCATTGGCGCTGCCGCCTACGGCTTCGGTGCCGGCCTGTTCTTCATCGCTTACGCGCTGTTCGAAGTCCCCTCCAACATCCTCTTGCAGAAAGTCGGCGCACGCATCTGGCTGACCCGGATCATGTTCACCTGGGGGCTGGTCGCCTGCGGCATGGCCTTCATCCAGACCGAAACCCACTTCTATATCCTGCGTTTCTTGCTGGGGGTGGCCGAAGCCGGTTTCTTTCCGGGTGTGATCTACTACTTCACCCGCTGGTTGCCTGGCGTCGAACGCGGCAAGGCGATTGCGATTTTCCTCAGTGGCTCGGCGTTCGCCTCGCTGATCTCCGGTCCCCTCTCCGGCCTGCTGCTGCAGATCGAAGGTCTGGGCTTCCACGGCTGGCAGTGGATGTATTTCATCGAGGGCATGTTCTCGGTGGTGCTGTGCTTCTTCGTCTGGTTCTGGCTGGACTCCAAGCCCCACGATGCCAAATGGCTGAGCGCTGCCGAGAAGGACGCACTGGTCAACGCCATCGATGCCGAGCAGAAGGCCCGTGAAGCGGCAAATCCGGTAAAGCTGTCCATCGGCAAGCTGCTCAAGGACCCACAGATCATCCTGTTCTGCCTGATGTACTTCTTCATTCAGTTGACGATCTACGCCGCCACCTTCTGGCTGCCGAGCATCATCAAGAAAATGGGTGACCTGAGCGACTTCCAGGTCGGCCTGTTCAACTCGATCCCCTGGTTCATCGCCATCGTCTGCATGTACGGTTTCGCCGCCATGTCAGCGAAATGGAAGCACCAGCAGGCCTGGGTGGCCACCGCGCTGCTGATCGCCGCTGCCGGCATGTTCATGTCCACCACGGGTGGCCCGGTGTTCGCCTTCGTCGCTATCTGCTTCGCGGCGATGGGCTTCAAATCGGCCTCTTCGCTGTTCTGGCCGATCCCGCAGGGCTATCTGGATGCGCGCATCGCAGCCGGCGTCATCGCCCTGATCAACTCGGTGGGTAACCTTGGCGGCTTCGTCGCCCCGACCACCTTCGGCATCCTTGAACAGCAGACCGGCTCGATTCAGGGCGGCCTGTACGGCTTGACCGCGACTTCGATCATCGCCGCGATCCTGGTGTTCACCGTACGCACCACGCCCAAGCCGGGCGCGGTGCCGGTGGCCAAGGTCAACGCCACGCCCAGCCATTCCTGATGCTCTGAACCTTCAAAGCCCTGAACCTCGTTTTGACGGCGCCCGCGTGGCGCCCTGTAGACCCAAGGATTTAGCCATGACCACACAGCACAACGGCGGCACCCCAGTCATCACCGAGATGCACGTCATCCCGGTCGCAGGCCACGACGACATGCTGCTCAACCTGAGCGGCGCCCACGGCCCGTATTTCACCCGCAACATCGTGATTCTGAAGGACAACGCAGGCCACACCGGTGTCGGCGAAATCCCTGGCGGCGAGAAGATCCGCCAGACCCTGGAAGACGCCCGCTCGCTGGTGGTCGGCAGCACGGTCGGCAATTACCAGAAGATTTTGAACGATGTGCGCCGCACCTTCGCCGAACGCGACTCCGGCGGCCGCGGCCTGCAGACCTTCGACCTGCGCATCACCATTCACGCCGTCACCGGTATCGAAGCCGCGGTGCTCGACCTGCTGGGTCAACATCTGGAAGTGCCGGTCGCCGCCCTGCTCGGCGAAGGCCAGCAGCGCGATGAAGTGAAGATGCTCGGCTACCTGTTCTACGTCGGTGACCAGAAAAAAACCAACCTGCCGTACCGCACCGAAAACGACGCCGACAACGAGTGGTTCCGCGTGCGTCACGAAGAGGCGCTGACCCCCGAAGGCGTCGTGCGTCTGGCCGAAGCGGCGTTCGCTCAATACGGTTTCGAAGACTTCAAACTCAAGGGCGGCGTACTCAGCGGCGATGCGGAAATCGAAGCCGTGACGGCGCTGGCCGAGCGCTTCCCGAAAGCGCGCATCACCCTGGACCCGAACGGCGCCTGGTCGCTGAAGGAAGCCATCCGCCTGTGCCGCGATCAACACAAGGTGCTGGCATACGCAGAAGACCCGTGCGGCGCGGAAAACGGCTATTCGGGCCGCGAGGTCATGGCTGAATTCCGCCGTGCTACCGGTCTGCGCACCGCGACCAACATGATCGCCACCGACTGGCGTGAAATGGGTCATGCGATCCAGCTGCAATCGGTGGACATCCCGCTGGCCGACCCGCACTTCTGGACCATGCAGGGTTCGGTGCGCGTGGCGCAGATGTGCAACGAGTGGGGCCTGACCTGGGGTTCGCATTCCAACAACCACTTCGACATTTCGCTGGCGATGTTCACTCACGCCGCCGCCGCTGCACCGGGCAACATCACGGCCATCGACACCCACTGGATCTGGCAGGACGGTCAGCGCCTGACCAAAGCCCCGCTGCAGATCGTCGGCGGCAACGTGCAGGTGCCGAAGAAGCCGGGCCTGGGGGTCGAAATCGACATGGACCAGGTCGGCAAGGCCCACGAGCTGTACAAAGGAATGGGCCTGGGTGCGCGCGATGACAGCGTTGCCATGCAGTTCCTGGTGCCGAACTGGAGTTTCAATAACAAGCAGCCTTGCCTGGTGCGCTAAGCGCCGGGGCTGTTTGTAACCGATCCACGTTAACTGCCATATGGCGACCGGCGCGTAACCCCTTGCGCGCCGTTTTTCTTCCCCCGCTGCAACGACTTCGGCGTGCTAAGGTTTGCGCATATCGCTGCCGTGAAGCCCTCCATGTCCCACCTGACCCAGACTCACCCTCGCCTGACCATCGCCATCGGCCTCGGCTTTGCGGCGGGAATCGCCTCTGCCTTCATCGCGCCCGAGATCACGCTGACCAGCAAATGCCTGATCGCCTGGAACGTCGCGGGCTGGATCTACATGATTCTGATCATGCAACGCACGTTCAAATCCAACGCCGAGGACGTCAGACGCATCGCCGAGGTCGAGGACGAGAACGCCGGGCTGGTGCTGATGGTGGTCTGCGTCGCAGCGATTGCCAGCCTTGCCGCCATCGTGCTGGAACTCGCCGGAATCAAAGGGATGAGTGCCAGCGACAAGGCGCTGCATTACGCCTTTACCGGCTTTACGATCCTCGGCTCATGGCTGTTGATCGGTGTCATTTTCAGCCTCCACTACGCGCGGATGTTCTACACCTGGGACGGCGAAGATGCAGCCCTGCGTTTCGCCGATGGCGAGCAGAACCCCGACTACTGGGACTTTCTGTATTTTTCTTTCACCATCAGCGTGGCGGTGCAGACCTCTGACGTGGGGGTGGCGACCCGGGATCTGCGCAAAGTGGTGCTGGCGCAGTCGCTGATCGGGTTTCTGTTCAATACCTCGATTCTGGGTTTCTCGATCAATATCGCGGCGGGGTTGTTTAACTGAGCTCCGCCCCGCTGTGATCGATGAGCGCATCACCTGTGACCTCCGGCGGCGCCCACAGAGTCCGGTGGCGGCCTCGGACCGGACGAACGCTTGAGAATGCGCTGTTCAGGGTTCCACTCGGACTTGCTCAGGCGTAGTGTGAGCGCCACAAATCCAATGTGCTCCTTGAACGAGGCCTAACCGAATGACTCAGGTTCCCGTGCTGAGAATTGCCGTGCTCGATGACTGGCAATCCGTTGCCCAGGATGTAGTGGACTGGACAGTCTTGAACACGATCGGCGACGTCAGCTTCCTCCACGAATACCCCGCCGACACCGCGACCATGGTCTCGCGCCTGAAAGACTTCGAGGTGATCTGCGTGATGCGTGAACGCACGATTTTCGACGACGCGCTGCTCAGCCAGTTGCCCAGGCTCAAGCTGCTGGTGACTGGCGGCATGCGCAATGCCGCGCTGGATCTGAAGGCCGCTGCGCGTCAGGGCATTACCGTCGTCGGCACCGAAAGCTACAAATACGCTGCACCTGAGCTGACCTGGGCGCTGATCATGGGCGTCACCCGCAATATCGTCGATGAAGCCAATTCGCTACGTGCGGGCAATTGGCAGATCGGCATCGGCAGCGATCTGCATGGCAAGACGCTGGGAATTGTCGGCCTGGGCAGCATCGGTCAGAAGATCGCCCGCTACGCCTTGGCTTTCGACATGAAGGTGATCGCCTGGAGTGAAAACCTGACCGCCGAGCGCGCCGCCGAACATGGCGTGACCTGCGTCAGCAAGCAGGCACTGTTCGAACAGTCGGACATCATCTCGGTGAATCTGGTGCTCAGCGACCGCAGCCGTGGGCTGGTGGACGCCGAGTCGCTGAATCGCATGAAGCCGACGGCGTATCTGGTCAACACCGCCCGCGGGCCGATTGTCGACGAGGATGCGCTGGTCGAGGTGCTCAGGCAGAAGAAAATCGCGGGGGCTGCGCTGGACGTCTACAGCATCGAGCCACTGCCTGCCGATCATCCATTCCGCAGCCTGCCGAACCTGCTGGCCACGCCCCATGTCGGTTACGTCACGGAGAACAACTACCGGATGTTCTTCAGTCAGATGATTGAAGATATCCAGGCCTGGCACGCGGACGAGCCGATTCGGGTGTTTGCGTAGTCGCTGAAATTCATCAAAGGAACATGATGATGACCAAGTCCCTCAACCTCATGCCCTCCGATCCGCGCTGCGCGCTGCTGGTCATCGACATGCAATACGACTTCATGCCTGGCGGTGCGCTGGCGGTGGCCGGTGGCGATGCGCTGGTGCCGCTGATCAATCGTCTCGGCGCGTTGTTTCGCAATGTGGTGATCACCCAGGACTGGCACCCGGCCGGGCATATCTCGTTTGCCGCCAGCCACGCCGGTCGTGCGCCGTTCGACAGCATCACCCTGCCCTACGGCCCGCAGACCCTGTGGCCGGAGCATTGCGTGCAAGGCACTCACGGCGCGGCACTGCACGCAGACCTCGCCATCGATCATGCGCAATTGGTCCTGCGCAAAGGCTGCAATGCAGGGATCGACAGTTACTCGGCGTTTGTCGAGGCTGACCGCATCACCCAGACCGGCCTTGCCGGTTATCTCAAGGAGCGCGGCATCGACAGCGTGTTCGTGGTCGGCCTGGCGCTGGATTTCTGCGTCGCCTGGTCGGCGCTGGATGCACGGGCTGCGGGCTTCAACACCTGGATCGTTGCCGATGCGTGCAAGGCGATCGATCTGAACGGCTCCCTGGACAAGGCGTGGAAGGATTTGCAGGCGGCGGGTGTCGTCCGCATTGAGAGCACCGATTTGTCCGCCTGAAGACAGACCTGTAGCGGCCCGGCTTGCCGGCGGTGGCGTTTTTGAAATCGCTACCGTCGGCAAGCCGTGCGGCTACAGGTGATCGGCCCGTAATCGGGTAGCTCCGCACACTGTCATTGCCTGGGCGAACGACGCTGAGCGGAACGGGTCTGAACCATCAGTGCGGCGCAGACCCCTTCAGGCAACTCTGGCCGTCCACTCCCCCCCCCCGAGAAGAACCAGAGAACCTCCATGGACAGTAAAGAAGACGGCAAGACCCCGGGCCTTACGCCTGAGGAAGAGCGCGACATCGACCAGAACCAGCCACCGCGAGCCGCTGTCCTGCACGAGACGATCCGCATGCAGGGCGATCAGGAACTGGAGCGCAATGTGGCGGCGCTGTTCTGGTCGGCGCTGGCAGCGGGGCTGACCATGGGCTTGTCGCTGATGGCCATGGGTCTGCTCAACTCACGGCTGCCGGAGGGCGAGGCCTTCAAGGTGATCGCCAGCGTCGGCTACAGCGCGGGGTTTCTTGCGGTGATCCTTGCTCGCCAGCAGCTGTTCACGGAAAACACCCTGACCGCCGTCCTGCCAGTCATGACCAAACCCACGCTCAACAACTTCGGCCGCCTGCTGCGGCTGTGGAGCGTGGTGCTGGTCGGCAATCTTTGCGGCACCTTGCTGGTGGCCTACGTCATGCTGGAACTGCCGATCTTCGACAGCAAGACCGACGAGGCCTTTCTCGAGATCGGCCGCAAGGTCATGGAAAACGGCACCACTCAGATGTTCGCCAAGGGCATCATTTCCGGCTGGATGATCGCGACCATGGTCTGGATGATCCCGTCCATGGAAAACGCCAAGATGTGGATCATCCTGATGATCACCTACCTGATGGCGCTGGGAGACTTCACCCACATCGTGGTCGGCTCGGCGGAAGTGTCTTATCTGGTGTTCGCCGGCGAGCTGTCGTGGAAAGAATTCTGGCTGGTGTTTGCGGGCCCAACACTGGCGGGCAATATCATTGGCGGCAGTTTTATCTTTGCCCTGATCAGCCATGCGCAGATCCGCAGTGAGAGCGGTACGCCGAAGAAGCAGCCCGATGCCGGCAAGCGTCGCGAAAACGATGCGGCCTCCCTTCAGGAGGAACAGAAGTCCCGCAAGACCACCTGAATCAACACTGACCTGTGGGGATAGAGCTTGCTCGCGAAGGCGGTCGCTCAGTCAAAGCTGCGTCGCCTGACCTGCGCTCTTCGTGAGCAAGCTCTCTCACAGGTAAAGCGTTTCATTCATAAATCAAGGCGCCATCGGCTTCTTAAATTATTTTTAAGAAATACCGACTACGTTTAAAGGCAAAATACAGCCTTCAGTCACTACGTGGTTCAGACATCCCAATGACCCGAATCCTGACAATCGAAGACGATGCCGTCACCGCCAAGGAAATCGTTGCTGAACTCAGCAGCCACGGCCTTCATGTGGATTGGGTCGACAATGGCCGCGAGGGCCTGGTGCGCGCAGTCAGTGGCGATTACGACCTGATCACCCTCGATCGCATGCTGCCTGAAGTCGACGGTCTGGCGATTGTCACGACCATGCGCGCACTGGGCATTGCCACACCGATCTTGATGATCAGCGCCCTGTCCGACGTCGACGAGCGGGTCCGCGGTCTGCGTGCCGGTGGCGACGACTATCTCTCCAAGCCTTTTGCCTCTGACGAAATGGCCGCGCGGGTCGAAGTATTGCTGCGCCGCAGCAACCCGGGCACCCAGGCCGAAACCATGCTCAAGGTCGCTGACCTGGAGCTGAACCTGATCACCCGCGAAGCCAGCCGCGCCGGGCAGCCGCTGAACCTGCTGCCGACCGAATACAAGCTGCTGGAATTTCTGATGCGCAACAGCGGCCAGATCATCACCCGCATGATGATCTTCGAGGAAGTCTGGGGGTATCACTTCGACCCCGGCACTAACCTCATCGATGTGCACATCGGTCGCTTGCGCAAGAAAATCGATCCCCCTACCCTGACGCCGCTGATACGTACCGTTCGAGGCTCAGGTTATGTCATTGCCGAACCCGTCTAAGGGCTGGCGCTCCTCCAGCAGCCGTCTGCTGGCGCTCTACAGTTTTCTGTTCGTGGCCTGGAGCAGCATCCTCATGGGGGTGCTGTACTGGGAAGTCACCAGTTACCTGAACACCCTCGCCCGCCACTCGCTGATGCAGCGCCAGCAGCTGTTCTCGCGCTTCGAAGGCGCGCAGCTGGACGATGCGTTGCGCACCAGTGACAAGTTCGATATCCGCACGGTGGACGCCTACGGACTGTTCGACAAGGATCTCAAACCCATCAGCGGGCCGGTCCAGGAGATCCCCGAAGGCCTGAAACTCACTGGCGAAATCCAGGAACTGGACACCTGCATCGACTCCGACGACCCCAATCTGCCCCGCGCCAGTTGCGATGCCGTGGCGATTCATACCCTCGATGATCGCTGGCTGATTCTGGTCCGCGACAACGGCTCGCTGTTTGCGGTAACCACGCTGATCCTGCGCGCGTTGGCGTGGGGGATCTCGCTGACGATCATTCCCGGCGCCCTGGGCTGGCATCTGTTGCGTCAGCGTCCGTTGCGGCGGATCGGCGCGATTCAGGCCAGCGCCGAGGCAATCGTCACCGGCGACCTGACCAAACGCTTGCCGGTCTCGAATCGGCGCGACGAACTGGACATGCTCGCTGATATCGTCAACGCCATGCTCGACCGCATCGAGCGCCTGATGAACGAGGTCAAGGGCGTCTGCGACAACATCGCCCACGACCTGCGCACCCCGCTGACCCGACTGCGCGCGCAGTTGTATCGGATTCAGCAGCAATCTGCCGAAGACTCGCCGCAAGGTGAGCAGATGGCCCAGGTCATTGCCGACGCCGATACCCTGATGGCGCGCTTTCGCGGCTTGCTGCGAATTTCCGAGCTTGAGGACCACCAGCGTCGGTCGGCCTTCGGACAGCTGGATCCGGTGCCGTTGCTGCAGGAGCTGCATGACTTCTATCTGCCGTTGGCAGAGGAAGGTCGGGTCTCGCTGCAACTGAAAGTCGCCGACAACCTGCCGCCAGTGGTGGGTGATCGGGCGTTGCTGTTCGAGGCTCTGTCGAACCTGCTGAGCAACTCGATCAAATTCACCCCGCCCGGCGGCCAGGTGCTGATGATCGCTCGCGCAGAGGGCGAGACCACCTTTCTGGAAGTCCAGGACACCGGCCCCGGTATTCCCGATGCCGAACGCGAGGCGGTGTTCAAGCGGTTCTATCGCAGCGAGACGGGTAACCAGCAAAGCGGCTTCGGACTTGGGCTGTCCATCGTCGCCGCCATCGTCAGCCTGCATGGCTTCAAACTGCGCATCGGCAACAGCCCGTCCGGTGGTGCAAGCCTGGTGCTGGAATGTCGGCAGGTGTTGGCGTTAGGGTGACCTGAACGACAAAGCCGCCTTGAGGGCGGCTTTGCTTGATCGGATTCACATCACATGTTGCGGGCTTTCTCGATGATTCGATCCTGCCGCTCCCACGCCTTCTTCATAACCTCCTGATAGACACGTTCCTAACGTGATCGCTCCCACGCTCTGCGTGGTAGCGCAGCGGCTGACGCTCCGCGTCAGATTGGATGCGGAGCATCCTGACAGGCGTTCCCACGCGGAGCGTGGGTACGATCAACTTGGTTACTTGGTGTCTTTTCAAGTAACTCGCCGGAGGCGAAACAGGTCTGGCGCACGCCAGACCTCAACGCAGGACGTATCCGTCTCTGTTCACCCCGGCATGCAGGTGAAATCCTTGCTATGCCCGATCTGGTGCCCCTGCGAATCCTCAAGCTTGACGCTGTACTCATCGCCCAGACTCGACTCCACCAGCTTGTAATGCTCGCCTGCCTTGAACTGGCTGAACTGGATACCCGCCTCGCAGTTCATCTGGTCGTCGTTGTTGCCGGCGCCTTCGACGATGAGGTTCACGTCGAGTTTGTGCGCGCCGGGTTTGACGTCGAAGTAGCGGCCGTCGTTGAGGCGCTTGCCGTCCACGTCCTCGGCCATCAATACGCCAGAAGGTTCTTCCTGCAGGCCGATCCAGGCCTCGGTCGGGTCAGCCTTGGGCATCGGCCCGGCGCACGCCGACAGCACCGCAACGACACTCAACAGGGGAACAAGCAACAACGATCTGGCTTTCATGGCGCACACCTCAGGCAGTGAAAAAGGAAGTGAAAAGAAGCCTTACAGACAGGCTGGACTTCGACGCGGCAAGGCTGCGCGCCGCCCCGATGAACAACAAATGAATCCCCCATGAAAGCTCTTTGTGCGCCGGAGTAACGATTTGTTCATCTGGCTGAAAGCTGCCTGTTAGGCGCTCGCACCAAGACTGCGCTGATTCGAAATGGGAGGTTTGCGGCATGCTCGGGCTGGTCAAGACTGCATTGCTAAAGCCGTACACGTTCATCGTGTTGGCGATATTCATCTGTATTGTCGGGCCCATGGCGGCCCTCAAAACGCCTACCGACGTCTTCCCCGACATCGGCATTCCGGTCGTCGCCGTGGTCTGGCAGTACGCCGGGCTTTCACCGGACGCCATGGCCGGTCGCGTCATCTACACCTACGAGCGCTCGCTCAGCACCACGGTCAACGACATCGAGCACATCGAATCGCAGTCGTTACCGGGGATGGGCATCGTCAAGATTTTCTTCCAGCCGGGCGTCGACATCCGCACCGCCAACGCGCAGGTGACAGCGGTTTCGCAAACCGTGCTCAAGCAAATGCCCGCCGGCATCACCCCGCCGCTGATCCTCAATTACAGCGCTTCGACCGTGCCTATCCTGCAAATGGCGTTCTCCAGCCCCACGCTGTCCGAAGCGCGGATTCGTGATCTGGTGCAGAACAGCATTCGCCTGCCCCTCAGCGCCGTGCCGGGCCTGGCGATGCCGACACCCATGGGCGGCAAGCAACGGCAGATCACCCTCGACCTCGACCCCCAGGCGCTGGCGGCCAAGGGCCTGTCGGCACAGGACGTCGGCAACGCGCTGGCCGCTGGCAACCAGATCATTCCGGTGGGCACGGCGAAGATGGGCAGCGATGAATACACGGTGCTGCTGAACAACAGCCCCAAAGCCATCGACGAACTCAACGACCTGCCGATCAAGACCGTCAACGGCGCGCTGATCACCATCGGCCAGGTGGCTCACGTGCGTGACGGCTCGCCGCCGCAGACCAACATCGTGCGGGTCGACGGCCGGCGTGCGGTGCTGATGCCTGCGTTGAAGAACGGCAATATTTCTACACTGTCGATCGTTGATGACATCCGCAACATGCTGCCGCTGATCAACGAGACCCTGCCGCCGGCGCTGAAGACCTCCCTGCTGGGTGATGCCTCGGTGTTCGTGAAAGAGTCGGTGGGCAGCGTGGCTCGCGAAGGCATCATCGCCGCGCTGCTGACCAGCGTGATGATTTTGCTGTTCCTTGGCAGCTGGCGCTCGACCGTGATCATCGCCGCATCGATCCCGCTGGCTGTGTTGTCGGCCATTGCCCTGCTTTCGGTCACCGGGCAAACGCTTAACGTCATGACCCTCGGAGGCCTGGCGCTGGCCGTGGGGATTCTGGTGGATGACGCCACGGTGACCATCGAGAACATCAACTGGCACCTGGAGCAAGGCAAGGCGGTCAAGGACGCGATCATGGACGGCGCACGACAGATCGTCGGCCCGGCGTTCGTCTCGCTGCTGTGCATCTGCATCGTGTTCGTGCCGATGTTCATGCTGCAGGGCATCGCCGGTTACCTGTTCCGGCCGATGGCGCTGGCGGTTATCTTCGCCATGGGCAGCTCGTTCCTGCTGTCGCGCACGCTGGTGCCGACGCTGGCAATGTTTTTGCTAAAGCCTCACGTGCTGGAAAGCGGCCCCGGCCATCACCCGGAAGACGCGTTCATCAATCACCACGAGGGCGATCAGCATGGCCGTCAGCGCAATGTTGTCCTGCGCGGCGCGCTGCGGTTTCAGCAGGGATTCGAGCGACGCTTCTCGGCGATTCGCGACGTCTATCACGGCCTGTTGGGCCTGGCACTGAAACGCCGCAAAGCCTTCCTTCTGGGTTTCCTGGCCTGCGTGCTGGCGAGCTTCGCGCTGTTGCCGAGCCTCGGTGAAGACTTCTTCCCGGCCACCGACGCCGGAGCCCTGTCGATGCATGTGCGCTTGCCGCTGGGCACGCGCATCGAGGAAAGCGCCGCCGCCTTCGACCGCATCGAACAGCGCATTCGCGAGATCATTCCGGCCAACGAGCTGGACACCGTGATCGACAACATCGGCATCCCGCTCAGCGGCATCGACATGGCCTACAGCAGCAGCGGCACCATCGGCCCGCAGGATGGCGATATTCAGGTTACGCTCAAAGCCGATCACGCGCCGACCGCCGATTACGTCAAGCGTCTGCGCGAATCCCTGCCGCAAAGCTTCCCCGGCAGCCAGTTCGCGTTCATGCCAGCGGACATCAGCAGCCAGATCCTCAACTTCGGCGCCCCCGCCCCGCTGGATCTGAAAATCTCCGGCCCCAACGGCGACGCCAACCGCGCCTATGCACTGGAGCTGCAACGCCGCCTGCAGCACGTGCCCGGCATCGCTGACCTGCGCATTCAGCAGTCCACCGGCTATCCGTCACTGCAAGTGGACGTCGATCGCCTGCGGGCCAAACAACTGGGGATCACCGAAAAAGACGTGACCACCAGCCTCGGCGCCTCGCTGGCCGGGACCTCGCAGGTGGCGCCAACCTACTGGCTGAACCCGAAAAACGGCGTGTCGTATTCGGTGGTCGCAGCGACCCCGCAGTACCGCCTGGACAGCCTGCCGACGCTGGAAGCCTTGCCGATCACCGGCAGCGACGGCCAGTCGCAGATTCTCGGCGGTCTGGCGACGATCAAGCGCGTCGACAGCCCCGCGGTGGTCACCCACTACAACATCCAGCCGACCCTGGACCTGTTTGCCAACGTGCAGGGACGTGATCTGGGTGGGGTCGCCAAAGACGTGCAAAAGGTCATCGACGATATGGCACATCTGCGGCCCAAAGGCGCGACGGTCAGCCTGCACGGCCAGATCGACGCCCTGCATGAAGCCTTCAGTGGCCTGAGTCTCGGACTGCTCGGCGCGGTGGTGCTGATCTACCTGCTGATCGTGGTCAACTTCCAGTCCTGGATCGACCCGTTTGTGATCATCACGGCCCTGCCCGCCGCGCTCGCCGGGATCGTCTGGATGCTGTTCCTCAGCGGCACGTCACTGTCCGTTCCTGCATTGACCGGGGCGATCCTGTGCATGGGCGTGGCCACCGCCAACTCAATTCTGGTGGTGAGCTTCTGTCGCGAGCGCCTGGCCGAACACGGCGACGCGTTACTCGCGGCACTGGAGGCCGGATACACACGCTTCCGCCCGGTGTGCATGACCGCGCTGGCGATGATCATCGGCATGCTGCCGTTGGCGATCTCTCAGGAACAGAACGCCCCGCTCGGCCGTGCGGTGATCGGCGGGTTGATCCTCGCCACCACCGCCACACTGCTGTTCGTGCCCGTGGTCTTCAGCCTCGTGCATCGTCATTCGCAACCCAAATCAGCTGCCACCCAGGCAAACGCTACTGATGGAGAAACACCCCATGTCGTCTGAAAACGCCCCTTCGCGCAAACGCCTGATGCTGATCGGCGTCGGCGGCCTGACCCTGGCGGCGCTGTTGGTCGCCAACGGGCTGGCCGCACGTACCCGCCATGAACACGCCGTCGCGGCCTGGACCGAAACCCAGTCGGTGCCGGTGGTGACCGTGGTCTCGCCATCGCAGAATGCCCAAGGTGATACCCTGCAACTGCCTGCTCGACTGGAAGCCTGGAGCACGGCGTCGATCAACGCCCGGGTCAGCGGCTACCTGAAAGACTGGAGCGTTGACATCGGCAAACAGGTCCAGGCCGGTCAGGTGCTGGCACAGATCGACAGCCCCGAACTGGATCAGCAACTGGCGCAGACCCGCGCCCATCTCGCCCAGCAACAAGCCACCGCGCGCATCGCCGAAACCACCGCCGCGCGCTGGCAACACCTGCTGGCCACGCATTCAGTGTCGCAACAGGAAGTCGACGAAAAGGCCTCTGCCGCCACGGCTGCGAAGGCCGACATGCAGGCCGCTGCCGCCGATTATCAACGCCTGTCGGACCTGGCGGCCTACAAGACCATTCGCGCGCCGTTCAGCGGCACCATCACCGCGCGCAACACCGACATCGGCCAATTGATCAAAGCCGACGATGGCGGCGGCACACCGTTGTTCAGCATGGCCGACACCCATCGCCTGCGGTTGTACGTGCCGGTTCCGCAAAACTATGCCAGCGTGATTCGCCCCGGCATGCAGGTTCAGCTCAGCGTGCCCGAGCATCCCGGACAGACCTACAAGGCAACGCTGATGGGCGATTCCACGGCGGTCGATCCGCGCTCCGGCACGCTGCTCGCGCAGTTCGTGGCTGACAACCCCGATGGCGCGCTGTTACCCGGCGATTACGCCGACGCGACCTTGCCGATTGCCGCCGGCAGCCACGGCATGAGCATCCCCGCCAGCGCGCTGATCTTCCGTGCCAAGGGCACGCAGGTGGCGACCATGGACAGCGGCGGTCATGTGCATCTGCGCAACATCCACATCGCCATGGATCTGGGGGACCGGCTGGTGATCGATCAAGGGCTTCAGGCCTCCGACAAGGTGATCGACAACCCGCCCGATGCCCTGCGCGAAAACGACGCCGTGCAACTGGCCGACGCCGGAGGTGAGCATGCGCCCAAGGCTTGAAGGTCTGGCCCTGATCATCGCGATGACGCTGCAGGGTTGCTCGCTGGCGCCGACCTATCATGTGCCGCAAGTCTCGCTTCCCGAGCATTACAAGGAAGCTGCCAGCGGCTGGCACCCCGCGCAACCCGCCGATCGATTGCAGGCCCAGTGGTGGGAGGTGTTTCAGGACAGGCAACTCAATGACCTGCAACAGCAACTGCTCAAGGCCAATCCCGATCTGGCGGCCGCACTGGCCCATTACGATGCGTCCCAGGCCTATGCCAGCCAGCTGCATGCCGGGCTATTTGCGCAGGTCAACGCCAGCGTCGCACCGTTGCGCCAGCGTCAGTCGGATCGCAGGCCCTTGCGCGGTGACACCCAGCCATCGATCTACAACAGCGATACGGCCGGTTTCAGCCTGAGCTTCGACGCGGACCTGTGGGGCAAGATCCGCAATCAGGTGGCCGCCGGTGACGCACAGGCCCAAGCCTCCGCCGACGACCTGGCGGTGGCGCGCCTGAGCCTGCAACGCCAGTTGGCCACCCTTTACGTGCAAGCCCGAGGGCTGGACGCCCAGAGCCACATTCTCAAGACCTCGCTGGACGACTACACCCAGGCCCTGCAACTGACTCGCGACCGCTACGAAGGCAAGATCGCCTCGGAACTGGACCTGACCCGCGCCCAGAGCCAGCTGGCCGAAGCCCAGGCGCAACTCGATGACGTGAAGGCCCAGAGCAACCTCAGCGAACACGCCATCGCCGAATTGGTGGGCGTCTTGCCCAGCGACTTTGCGCTCGCCCATGACGCCGACCCGCTGAAACTTCCCCAGATCCCGCAAACCCTGCCCGGCAGCCTGTTGCAGCAACGTCCGGACATCGCCGCGGCCGAGCGTCGGGTGTTCGCCGCCAACGCCAACATCGGCGTGGCGAAGGCTGCGTGGTACCCGGATTTCAGCCTGACCGGCCTGCTTGGCGGGCAGACTCAGGGCAGCGGCAATCTTCTTGCCGCCGCCAACCGTTACTGGGCGCTGGGGCCGCTAGTGAACCTGCCGATCTTCGACGGCGGGCGGCGCAGCGCCAACGAACGCCAGGCCAAGGCCGAGTTCGAGGAAGCCGCCGCGCAGTACCACAGCCAGGTGCTAAAGGCGGTGCGCGAGGTGGAGGACAATCTGGGGCAATTGCGGGACTTGCGACAGGAGTCGCAGGATCAACAGGCCGCGGTCGATGCCGCGCAAAGCGCCGAACGCATGGCGATGAGCAGTTATGAGGCCGGGGCAGTCAATTATCTGGACGTGGTCACCGCCCAGACCACGGCCTTGCAGGCACAACGCCGATTGCAGGTGGTCGACACCAGCCGCTTGCAGGCCAGTGTCCGATTGTCGGTGGCGTTGGGTGGAGGGTGGAAGTCCGGCAGTTGATAAGCCCTGATTTCCAGTCACGCGTACATCCTTGTAGGAGACGCCGGAGGTCACGACGGCAGCGATAGGGTTCATCCGGCAGCGAATAGGTTGCCGATCCGCCGCTTCGCCCGAATCGCGGCCCGTACCATCGGGACCTCCAGCGTCTCTCACAGAAATCGCGAAGTTGCAGGACTTAGCACATCCCCTCAGAAATCTGGGTGCGGTGTCTGTAGGAAAACTAACTGTCGAGATCAAAAATATCCTACGTCCTGCGACGCCTCAGGCAGCTGCGCAACGCCTCGCTTTACCAGAACACTCCAGTACCGAACCGTTTCGGTAAGGACACTGGAGAAAAAAAATATGGCGTCAGACGCATTCATCAAAACCGACGGGGTCAGTGGCGAGGCCCTGGCTTACAAACACAAGACCTGGATCGAAATCGACGGCTATCAGTTCGGCAGTCATCAACGTACGGCCGCCACGGCAAGTTCCACAGGTGGCTGGGACCAAATCGGCTACAAGAAATACGCCTGAGGAATCCCATGGCCACTCCCTACAGCTTCATCAACCCGCGAATGCAAACCTACCAGGGCCTGAAATCCAGCGTTTCACTCGCCGGTAAATCCCTGGCCAAGTTCGACACCCTCAACGCGCATATCCGCGACAGCGTGGTGCTCGCCGGCGAACTGGTCATCATTGGCGACTACTCGACCAAATCGTGCACCGCTCAAGAGGCCTACCTGATGAGAAAGGCCACTGAAGTGCACCACATGCTGCTTATCAACGGCATGGAAGGCGACAGTTACGTCCTCGATAACTACGACTTCCTGCAGGACATCCTCGACAGAACCTCGATAGCGACCGGCGTCGCTTCCGATGGCTGGAGCCGACACCTCAGAAATATCGAAAGCAGCCTGCAAGACATCAACGCGTTGTACAAAACCCACCTCTCTTCAGGGAAGCTCGAGAACAAGGAAATGTTCTTCCAAAAACGCGCACTGCTCGAAGCCAACATCCAGAAGCAGCTGAACAGCTACGCCAGCACCGGCTCGGGACTGGGTCGAAACACCCGCATCAAGGACATGTTGGGCCTGTCGACCAAGAGCTATTCGAAGCAACGCGAAATCGCCCGTTACGCCGACACCGTTGCTGGCGTGGCGAAAGCGGCAACTATCGTTAAACGAGGTGGATACATCGGCGTCGCGCGTGATGTGGCGTCAACTTCGCTTGAAATCAGAGAAGCTTGCCTTGCCGGGGATGAGCGACAGTGCAGGAAGGCGCGGTATGTGGAGGGAGGGAAGTTGATCGGGAGTTTGGGTGGCGGTGCTGTCGCCGGCTACTACGGTGCAACTACTTTAGAGAGCGCGTGCGTGGTGATCATGGGCGCAGCCACTAGAGGGCTTGGAGCTTCAGTATGTCTTGCACTGGGTGGCGCAATAATGAGTTGGGCGGGTAGCGAGGTTGGCTCAAATCGTGGAGAAGCGCTCGGTGAAATAATGTATGAGAGTCTTTATGACTAGATCGGTGATAGAGAAAGTCGTGACACTGGTGGTGATGTTACCCCTTCCGATGATTGTAATCTGGACAGGTGTCACATCTCATATTCTGTCGAATAGACTGCAGCAGATATTTGAGAATAGTCTGATCATACGTCAAAATCGCGACCTGCATAGGAGGCTTGGAGTCGCTGGGGAGATTATCATATGCGGGCATGTCTGCCTTGTTTGTTTGATGCCCAGGTTATATATCTGGAGAGGGGTAGCGCTGCGTAGCGAAATAGAGGCGCTACCCAAAAACCTCAAAAAGTGGCTGTATCCACCCTTCATTGCGTCCTTTGTTTGGTGCTCCGCTTTGTTAATCAGCGGTTTGATTTTTTAGGCAAGTGAAACGCTGTGCGCCCCAGTGTCCTTAATAAGAAAAATCCTTGTGTAAGGGAGCTTGCTGGCCAAGGCTTCGGCACTGCCAATGCAGATGTATGTAATCTACCGAAGTCTTCGCAAGCTCCTTACCCAGAACCGATGTTCAGCCTGGATAAAATCTCAGGCCTCAACCATCGCAAAATCGAACAGCACCTGGGGCGCTTCGATCAGCAGTGAGCGCATGACCTGCGGCGAACATTCCAGCGCCTGTAGTTGCTCGACCACCGAGCCGTAACTCACCCGACCTTCATGCTGGGTATGGGGCCAGTCGCTGCCCCACACCAGACGTTGCGCGCCGAAGCTCTGCACCAGCAGCGGCAAAGCGGCTCGGGCGAAGTCGAGGTTTTCCTGTTCGCTGCCCTCCAGCCGATAAATGCCCGACACCTTCATCCACAACCGACCGCTCAGGCCCAGTTCCAGCATCTCGCGAAAACCCGGTTGATCCAGCCCCAGTCGTGCGTCCGGTCGACCGAAATGATCGATCACCAGCTTCACGCCGAACGGCATCAACGCCCGGATCAAATCCGGGATGTCAGCGACATGGCGGTGCAGTTCCACATGCCAGTCCAGCTCGGCGATGTGATGAAACAGCGTTTTCCACTGTGGCTCGGAAAAGTCTGGCAGCGCCTTGCCCATCAGGTTCAGGCGAATGCCCACCACGCCCAGACGATCCATCTCGTCGAGCTCGGTGCGGCTGATAGCGCGATCGACCACCACCACGCCGCGCAACTGCCCGGGCGCCTGGCGCAAGGCGTCGAGCAGGTAGCGGTTGTCGGTGCCCAGAAAGCTCGGTTGCACCAGCACGCCGTGGCTCAGGCCATGGGCCTGCAAGTGCCTGCAATACATTGCCAGCGTGGCGTCGTAATCCGGTGAGTAGCGTCTTGCCGATGTCAGATCCAGCTCCCTGCTGAATACGTGTGCGTGGCCGTCGATGCCAAGAATCGACGCGGGAAAGGTATCGGACATGGATCTCATCTATCGAAAAATGCGCGATGCGAAGGGCACCGCGCAGGAAAGGCATCAGGCACTCGCGGTCTCGTTGCGACCGGTCGAACCCTGCGCGGCGGCGGCGCTGGCTTCCAGGCTGCGACCACGGGTTTCCGGCAGGCACAACGCGGCGATCACGGCAACGCCGTAAGCAATGCCGGCGTCGATGCCGATGGCCGAACCCAGCGACATGGATTCGCTCATGTGACCGACCAGAAACGGGAACACCGAGGACAGCACGCGGCCGAAGTTGTAGCAGAAGCCCACCCCTGCCCCGCGCACATCAGCCGGGTACAACTCGTTGAACAAGGCGCCGAGGCTGGCCGGGATACCGGCGGCGAAGAAGCCCAGCGGGAAGCCGAGAAACAGCATCTGGGTGTTGGTCAGCGGCAGGAACACGTAGCACTGCACGGTGATCACGCAGCACAAGGCGAACAGCACGATGTTCATGCGCCGGCCGATGCGGTCGATCAGGAACCCACTGGCCACGCAACCACACCAGAAGGCGAAGATGATGACTGCCAGGTAGCCACCGGAGTTGAGTACCGACAGGTTGCGTTCGGTTTTAAGGAAGGTCGGCAGCCAGGTCATGACCGCGTGGTAACCGCCGTGGGCGCCCAGACCAAGCAAGCCGCCGAGCAGGGTTACGCGGATCAGTTCGGGGCGGAAAATACCGGCCAGCGACTTGAAGAAACTCTGCGGGATGGCTTTGTCTTTCTGCAGACGCTGGAAGCTGTCCGGCTCTTCGACGTTGCGGCGCACCCAGATGATCAGCAGCGATGGCAGCAGGCCGACCAGGAACATCACGCGCCATGCCATGTCTTGCGGCACGAAGGAGTAAATGAGGGCAAACACGCCCACCGCCAGGCCCCAGCCCACGGCCCATGCGCTCTGCACGGTGCCCATGACCTTGCCACGGTATTTCGGGTTGATGGTTTCAGCCATCAGCACCGCGCCCGCAGCCCACTCGCCGCCGATGCCGAAGCCTTGCAGCGCCTTGACCACCAGCAGTGAGCTGAAGCCGGTGACGAACGCGGACAGGAAGGTGAAGAACGAGAACCAGAGGATCATCCATTGCAGCGTGCGCACCCGACCGTAGCGGTCAGACAGCGTGCCGCCGACCCACCCGCCCAGCGCCGAGGTGATCAGGGTCACGCCGCTGATCAGGCCGGCATCGCCCTTGCTCAGGGCAAACGCGGCGATCAGGGCCGGAATGGCCAGACCGAACATCTGGACTTCAAGGGCGTCCAGCGACCATCCGCCGAAGCAGGCCCAGAACGTCTTGCGCTCCCGAGGTGTCACCTGGCGATACCAATTGAACATGGTTCTTGTCCTTATATGTGTGTGAAGCGGCAGTTATCGAGCCCGCTCTAAGTGGCAGGATTCGTCGTTGCGTCAGCGGATGTCGACGCTGTAGCGGAAGTGGCTGGCATGCCCGCGAGAGCGGCGCCATTCCAGTGGTTGACCGGCGTAGTTGCGGGCCAGACGCTCGATCACCACCACCGGGCTGTTGGCCGGGACCTGTAGCAGGCGCGCATGCACTTCGCTGATGGCCTCGGCGGTCAGGGTCTCTTCGGCGTAGGCCACGACCTGCCCGCACAGCTCTTCATAAATGGGATAAAGCAGCGGGCCCTGCTTGCTCAGGTCGATTTCCAGCAGCGTCTGAAACTGCACCTGCGGCAGCCAGATTTCCTCGGCGAGCACAGGTTGTGCATCCAGCAGACGCAGACGGATCATGCGAATCACTGGAGCGTCCAGTGGCAGACCCAGAGCGTGGGAAACGGCAGACGGCGCGCTGACCGGCTCGATCGACAGAATGCGGCTCTCGGGCACCTGACGCTCGCCGGAAACGCTTTGAAAGCGGAAAAAGCGGAACAGGGAAGACTGAAACTGCGGGCGACGAATGAACGTGCCACGGCCCTGTTGGCGTTCGAGGATATTCTCGCTGACCAACATGTCGATGGCTTTGCGTACAGTGCCGGTGGACAGGCAGTACTCGCTGGACAATGCGGCTTCGGTGGGAATCGCTTCGCCCGGACGCCAGCGGTTATTGGCGATCTGCTCAGCCAATTGATCACGCAGACGTTGGTAAAGCGGCAGACGGACATCACTGGATAGACGGTTCATAGGTCGCTTCGCTGTTGTAGTTATATATTCATCTATATGAATCTGAGCGAAGTATTGTCCCGTTACAATTTGTCGTCAAGGGTGGACGATGCGGTTGCCTGATGAGCGGTGCTGCTGCGAATGATTTCAAATCGACGTAAATCCTGTGGGAGGGAGCGCAGCTCGCGAGTCATTGGACCAGTCACCGCAGTGACATCTGCTCCACCGTCATCGCGAGCTGCGCTCCCTTCCACAGGTTATGCTGCGCAAAACTCAGCGGCTTGCGACCTTGCGTTCAGCCACCGCCCCGACAATATGCTCCACCACATATTGCGCATCCTGCGCCACGCCGGAGAACCGCCCCGAGCCCCAGGTGTAGAGCCAAGGCAGCCCGAGAAAATAGAGCCCCGCTTGCGCCGTGACCCCGCGCTCATGGCCCGGATGACCACGACCGTTGAACACCGGCGCTTCGACCCAGGTGAAGTCCGGTGTGAAACCGATGCACCAGATGATGCTGGTGATGCCCTGCTCCACCAGATTCAACTCGCCGCGTTCCTCGGAAGGCGTCCACACCGGCTCGTAACGTTCGCCCGCAGGCGCGTCGATGCCCTGCTCGGCGATGTATTTGTCGATGGAGCCGTTGATCCGGTTATAGACCGCATCGGCGCTGTCCAGGCTGGCGCTCAGGTTGCTCGCGAACTGCAACGTTTGGCCCTGCAACCCTTCCAGGCGGCCGAACAACTCCATGCCCTCCAAAGCGAATTTGCGCAGGTCGATGTCCCGCCCGCCATCGCGCCCGGTCACGTAATGGTTAGTGTTGTCGCGCACACCCTCACGCAGCGGATGGGTGTCGACACCGATCCGGTAATAGCCCATTTGCGCGAGCCAGTCGACCACGTCCTTGCCGCGATAGAAGCGTGCACAACGGGGCGCATCGCCTACAGCCAGAAACACTTTGCGCCCCGCCAGATGCAAGTCTTCGGCGATCTGCGCACCGGACTGCCCGGAACCGACGACCAGCACATTGCCCTCTGGCAGCGCCTGAGGATTGCGGTACTGCTCGGAATGAATCTGGGTGATCCCGGCCGGCAGACGCTCGGCCAGGCGCGGAATGATCGGCGTGTGATAACCGCCCGACGCGCAGATCACCTGATCGGCGGTGAAGTCGCCTTGAGAGGTGTGTACCTCGAAGCCGCCTGCCGCACGGGGTACCACGCGCCTGACCGCCACGCCTTCACGCACCGGTGCGTTGACGGCTTTGACGAAGCCTGCGAGGTAGTCGTTGATTTCGTCTTTTTTCATGAAGCCGTGAGGGTCCTGGCCACCGTGCTCTTCGCTGTAGCGATAGCCCGGCAGCGCGCACTGCCAGTTCGGCGTGACCAGGCTGAACGCGTCCCACCGCTGGTTGCGCCAGGTGTGGGTCAGGCTGTGTTTTTCCAGCACCAGATGATCGACGCCCTGCTGTTGCAGGTAATAGCTGGCGGACAAACCCGCCTGGCCGCCGCCGACGATGATGACGCTGTGGTGAGGTGCTTTGATGGAAGTGATCGAGCTGGTCATGATGGAGGCTCCGCCGTTGAATATGTGAGTTGTTAAACCTTTGGCAGCACGGCCGGCCGTCAAAACGAACTCCAGCCAGCCCCGGTCACCCGGCCGCCGCCTTCGGTTCTCATGCTGAGGACTTCCACCTGGCCGCCCTCCAGTCCATGGGCCTGCCCCTTGAGGCTGCCGAGGGTGTCCATGGCCGAACTGCAGTAGAACCCCTTCACCTGTTTCACCCGCTCGGAGGCATTGTTCAGACCGCCTTCGATCCGTTGCAGAAAGTCCGCCAGCGGGTAAATGGCGCCTTCCTGCAAGTGTTCGTAGATCACGGTCGAGGGCGAGTAACCGGCGGCTTCTTTGCCGTTGGGCCAGCGGATCCTGAAATTGACGGCGGGCATGTCAGTGCTCCTGTTTTGCAGACAAAGGTGAAAGATCGAGATCGGGGTAGCTGAAACCGGTGAACGGCTGTGCTTTCAGGTTCCAGAAAGTGCGACGCTGAAAGCCGTGTTGAACGTTGAGCTCGGCGCTCTCGGTGATCACACCGATGCGCTCGCAACGCAAACCTTCAAAGGCGAATGCGGTCTGGACGCTCGGCCAGTCGGCCTCATCCAGGGTCATGAGAAAACCGTAGCTGGGGAACACTTGCAGCCAGCGCAGCAGATCGGCATCTGCCGGACACGGCAAGGCTTGCAGATCGATATCGCCGCCACAGCCGGTGGTCTCCAGCAACATCAACAGACTGCCCAGGACCCCGGCGTTGCTGATGTCCTTGGCGGCGTGCAGCAGTTGCGCTTCGGCCAGACGCGGCAGGACTTCCAGCTTGCTGCGCAGGCGTTCGGCAGGCACGCCTTCGAAGGCTTTCCAGTAGGTGCTGTCGGCGTGCCAATAGCCTTCGAGGTCCACCGCCATGGCGATCACCTGACCGGGTTTGACGTGCAGCGTCGACAGCAACTTGCTGGCGATACCGGTGATCGCCACGGCCAGCGCGGTCGGGTTGTGTGTAGCAAGGCTGGTGTGTCCGCCCGCCAGCATCAGCCCGTAGGCTTCGCAGGCGGCGCGAATCCCGGCGAGGATTTCCTGGGCGGCGGCATCGTCGTGATGCCAGTAGGCGTTGACTACCGCTGTCGCCCGGCCGCCCATGGCCGTGATGTCGCTGACATTGGCCATCACCGCCGACCACCCGGCAAACCACGGTGCGGCTTTGACGAAGCCGGGCAACATGCCTTCGATGGCCAGCAGCTGAAACTGATCGCCACAGGCAATGGCGGCGGTGTCGTCGCCAGGCAAGGCGTACAGCTGCGCGCGGGTCAGCTGTTTTTCAGTCGCGCCAATCACCCGCGCCGGTTGCTGGATCGCCTGTTTCGACAGCATCGCCGGGGTGCCGCGCAGCGTTTCCAGCAGCGCATCCAGATCCAGTGAGTCAGCCATGGCGCGCCACCTTCAGTGCACGCAGCGAGACCTGACGCGGCATCAGCGGGTAGCTCGCCAGATCCGCCTGCATCAGGCAGTGAGGCTGACCAAGCAATTTGAGGTGTTCGAGGGTCTGCCATTGCAGGCCATGGAAATACCCCTCGTTCGGAGCCTGGACAGTGGCGCGGAACACTTCGCAACCCAAGTCCTTGGCCCGGGACACCGCTTCGTTGACCAACGCCTTGCCGATCATGCTGTGCCGACGATACGCCTGCGCCACGCACAGGCGACCACCGAACCAAAGACCCGGCTCGGGTTGATAGATGCGAACGGCTCCGACCACCTGATCCGCCATGCCGCAACTGCCCGCCAGCGCAACGATGGCGGTGGCCTGAAAGTCGTGGCTGTCCTTGTCCTGGGGCAGCAGTTGTTGCTCGTCGGAAAACACCGAGCGCCGCAGCGCGAAGTACGCCTGTTTCTCCCAGTTCTCGGTGGCGGGCTTGACCACCAGTTCACCGGCCCTAAAGGGTTCGAAGGTGCTGTCGACAAGCGCAAAGGCCAGGTTGTGCATGATCCGTCTCCCGAGGCGCGAAAAGGTCTGATCGCGGTTCGCTATTCGTGATTTTTGAGCGCCGAACACGCGCCGCACTTGGCACACCCGGCGTTGATATTTTCCGAGTGCAAGCCGTGACGCCGCAGGCTCGCGCCGATCTGTGGATACAACCGGGCCATCATTGAGCTGTCGGGTTTCGGGTGGTGGGCCAGCGGAGTGCCGTCGATGGGCACGAAAGGCACCACGAAGGGATAAACGCCCATCGCACTCAAGCGCTCGCTCATCTCGGTGATCGCGCGTTCGCTGTCGCCCAGCCCTGCGAGAATGTAGGTGCTGACCTGGCCGCGCCCGAACACCTTCACCGCCGCTTCAAAGGCTTCGAAATAGCGGCTCAGCGGTACTTCGGCCTTGCCCGGCATGATCCGCTGACGCACCTCGTCGGTGACCGCCTCCAAGTGCATGCCCAGCGACACCACACCGCTTTCAGCAAGGCGCTCGAACCAGATGTCGTCATCCGGCGGTTCGCATTGCGCCTGAATCGGCAGGTCGACAGCAGCGGTCACGGCAGCGGCGGATTCACAGAGAATCGCAGCGCCACGGTCCGGCGTCTGCGGGGTGCCTGTGGTCATCACCATGTGTTTGACGCCATCCAGTTCCACGGCGGCCTTGGCCACTTCGGCCAGTTGCTGTGGGCGTTTACGGGCAATGGTCTTGCCCGCTGCCAGCGACTGTCCTATGGCGCAAAACTGGCAGGAGGTGCTGCGATCGTTGAAGCGGATGCAGTGCTGCAACACGGTGGTCGCCAGCACGTCCGAGCTGTGCAGCGTGGCGATCTTCCAGTACGGGATGCCGTCGGCGGTGCTGCGGCTGTAGAAGTTTGGCACGCCGGGCATCTTCACCTGCCCGACCTGCAAGCCCTCGCGAAAGATCAGCGCCAGGCTGCCATCGGCGCTGGGCTGGGCCTGATAGGGCGAGCTTTGCGAGGCCTGATTGAGGATCGGCACCATCATGGTCCGCTCGCCAAAGGTCAGCGCCTTGTGGTCCGAAGGCCCGGCGCCGCCCTGCCGCGACAGACCGTTTTGCGCAGCCGGCCAGCGCACCCCATGGCATTGCAGCTCGGCGAGCAGTTCATTGGTTTGCATGATCGAGCTCCTTGCCCTGCAGGGTCATGTGATGGGCGCCGCGCTCGTGGACCTTGGCGGTCGGCGTGCGGTCGATCAGCAGGCTGAGCAGCTCCGGGCGGCTGTAATGCCCCACCGAATCCATCATCCGTTTGCGTTTGTCGATCAGCTTCAGGTCGAGATCGGCAACCACCCAGCCCTCGCCCTTGCGCAGCGGCTCGCCGAGCAATTTGCCTTCCGGCGAGACGATCGCGGTGAAGCAGCCACCGGAAATCGGTCCTAGGGCGCAGCCGGTGTCCTGCATGATCTGGCCTTGCTGATCGGCGTCGAGCCAGGCAGTGGCGTTGACCACGAAGCAGCCGGATTCCAGCGCGTGATGGCGGATGGTGACTTCGATCTGTTCGGCAAAGATGTCGCCCACCAGCGAGCCCGGAAACATCGCTACGTGAATCTGCTCGCCGTCGGCCATCAAGGCGTAGCGCGCCAGCGGGTTGTAATGTTCCCAACAGGCCAGCGAGCCGATACGGCCCACAGCACTGTCGACGGCGCGCAGCCCGGAGCCATCGCCCTGCCCCCAGACCATGCGTTCGTGATAGGTCGGGGTGATCTTGCGCCGGTGTTGAATCAGCGTGCCATCGGCGTCGAATAACAGTTGTGCGTTGTAGATCGTGCCACCTTCGCGCTCATTGACGCCGATGGAGGCGACGATCCCGGCTTCACGGCAGGCCTCGCCAATCTGCCGGGTAACGTCGGAGGGCACAGTGACCGATTGTTCCAGCAGTTGCAGGTGTTCCTTGCCCATCGCGAACGGCGGCTGGACGAAGGAGAAATAGGGGTAGTACGGCACCACGGTTTCCGGGAAAACCGCGAATTGCACACCCTTGCGACCCAGCGTGAGCAAGGTCTCGCACAACTTGGCGACGGTGGCTTCGCGGGAGTACAGCACGGGGCTGAACTGAACGGCGGCGGCGCGGATGGTGGTCATGGGGTGGTCCTGACGAAGCTGTTGATTCCCTGCCTCAAGCAGGTCCAATTACTCTGCGGATGGCACACGTCTGGAAATGAACAAATCCGTGGGAGGGAGCTTGCTCGCGAATGCTCTATCAGACGCTGAAGATGCGTCGGCTGTACCGACGTATTCGCGAGCAAGCTCCCTTCCACAGGGGATTGCGTCATGGTGCAGACGCTGTGAAATCAGGCCGTCCAGGTATCGATGATCATCGCGCCCTCGCGGCGCATCAGCAGGCGCAGGTCCATCACGTCCAGCGGGTTGATCGGGCGAATGCCTTCGATCAGCGCTTTTTCGGTCTGGCCGTACAGCGCCTGCAAGGCAAACCGGCAGGCGTAGACTTCGCCGCCTTCGGCCATGAATGCCTTGATCTGGTTGTTCACTGCCAGATGCCCCGGAAACGCCTCGGCACCCAATGTCGGGAAGCCACGTTGCACACCCAGTTGCACGCCCGGCCCGTAGAGCAGGACCTTGGTTTCGAAGCCCTTGCGCAGCAGACGCTTGGCCTGAAGCATGTTGACCAGGCCGATGGACCCCTCGAACGCGATGGTGTGGAAGGTCAGCAGGGCTTTTTCCCCTGGCTCGGCTTTGACGTCCTCGAAGACCTTCTCTTCGTAATTGACCAGGAAGTCGCCGTCTTGATAGTGGTTGATGTCTACGCTTGGCATGTCGTCGCTCCGTTCGTTCGAGTGTTGGCGGTGTTCTGGATCGTTCACCGGGTGACACCTTGGATAGAGCGAACGCCGTGCCAACAAATAAAAGGCGTCCGTCGTGGGCACTAACTCTTTGATATCGCAGAAGATCGCTATCTGATCCGGTTATTTGCCAGCGTTCTGATGCTTTCGGGAAATTACGCATTCCCGTAGAACTACGAATATTCGTAATGCCACATCACGAGATTTCGTACTCATGAACGAGCCAGACTCGCTGATCGGCTGGGCCGACCTCGCCTATTCCTCGCGGCACATGGTGTTTGAGCACTGTGCTGAAGCCATCGCCCTGCTCGACCCTTTCACCGACCATTTCGGCGACCTCAACATTGCCGCCTGCAAGCTGCTCGGCTATCCGCGACAGGAATTGCTGGAGCTTCCCGTGAGCAAGCTGTTCGGTCACCAGTTGGCGGACCTGATCGTGTTCACCCAGGCGGTAATGGACAAAGGCCGCGGCTGGACCGACGACCTGAGCTGCAACATCAAGACCGGCGAGCGCATCGAGCTGGAAATCTCCGCCACCACCTTGCAGATCAAGGGCAGCCCGCAGTTGATCCTGGTCATGCGCGAAGCCAGCCAACAGAAATATCAGCAGGATCAAGCGCACACCGAGCGCACCATGCGCGGCGGGCTGATCGAGTGGCGCAACATTCTCAACCTGTTTCAGGAGTCCGAGCGCGACAACCAGTTGCTCCTCAGCTCGGTCGGCGACGGCATTTACGCCATCGACAGCGAGGGCCTGGCGACCTTCGTCAACCCGGCCGGGGCACGCATGCTGGGTTGGGAAGTGAAGGACATGATCGGCAAGAACATCCACCGCATTCACCATCACAGCCATGAAGACGGTAGCCACTACCCCGTGGAAGAGTGTCCGATCTACAAGGCCGTGCATGACGGCGTGGTGCACGAAGGTCGGCAAGAAGTGTTCTGGCGCCGCGACGGCAGCTTTTTTCCGGTGGAATTCACCAGCACACCGGTGATCTCCGATGGGCGCATTGCCGGGGCCGTGGTCGTGTTCCGCGACATCACCGAACGCCGCAGCACCGAGACCCAGCTGCAAACAGCACTGGATGAACTCAAATTGCTCAAGCAGCGCCTGGAAGACCAGAACGCCTACTTGCAGGAAGAAATTCACATCGAGCACAACTTTCGCGAGATCGTCGGCCAGAGCGCGCCGATCCTGAAAATCATCAAGCAGATCGACGTGGTCGCGCCGACCGACGCCAGCGTTTTGATCAATGGTGAATCCGGCACTGGCAAAGAGCTCATCGCCCGCGCCATTCACCAGGCCAGTCGGCGCAGCGCGCACCCGCTGATCCGGGTCAACTGCGCAGCGATCCCCACCGAGCTGTTCGAGAGCGAGTTTTTCGGCCACATGCGCGGCGCTTTTACCGGCGCGGTGCGCGATCGGGTCGGGCGATTTGAACTGGCTGATGGCGGTACGTTGTTCCTCGACGAGATCGGCGAAATCCCGCTGGAGCTGCAAAGCAAATTGCTGCGGGTGTTGCAGGAGGGTCAGTTCGAGCGCGTGGGCGAAGAACGCACACGCAAGGTCGATGTGCGCATCATCGCGGCCACCAACCGCGACCTGCGTCAGGAAGTCGGGGCCAGGCATTTTCGCGAGGACCTGTACTTCCGGCTTAACGTTTTCCCGATCCAGTCCCCTGCCCTGCGCGACCGCCCGATCGACATCGCGCCGCTGGCCGCGCACTTCCTCAAGCAAGTCGGCAAACGCCTGAACATGCCCGGCCGCCGCTTGCGCAACAGCGACATCGAGCGGCTGCAGAACTACTCCTGGCCGGGCAACATCCGTGAATTGCAGAACGTGATCGAACGCGCGCTGATTACCTCCACCGGCGCCGACCTCAACCTCGATCTGCCCGACGAACCCAAGAGCCTCGACAGCGGGGCTGCGGGCGTAATTCCGGAACAAGGCTTTCTCACCGAAAACCAGATGCGCGACCTGGAACGCAACAACATGCACGCTGCGTTGAAAGCGGCGAACGGCAAGTTGTTTGGTAAAGGAGGTGCGGCCGAGCTGCTGGGAGTGAAGCCAACGACGCTGGCTTCACGGTTGAAGCGGCTGGATATTGAGGTGGATTGACCGGCTGTGTAACGCCTGATCACGAAGCTGACCAACGTCTCAAAACCCCACACTCGCCTGCACGAAGAACGTCCGCGGCTGGCCCAGGTAGATACCCGAGTTGTTGTCGCTGGAGCGGGTGAAGTATTGGTGGTCGAAGACGTTTTTCACCCCGGCGCCGAGTTTCAGGTTCGACAGTTGTTTGCCGAAATCGTAGGCGCCGCGCAGGTTCCAGGTGACATAGCCGGGAATGTTGCCGTATTGACCATCGGCGGACGGTTCGGTGATGTAATTGCCGTTGAAGCTGCCGTCAGCGTTGGTGCCGGTGCCCGGCGCGCGTTGTCTGGACTGGGCGAAACCGTCGATGTTGTAGGTCCAGCGGTCAACTTCATAACGCAGGCCGACAGTCGCCACCTGGCGCGAGTAGAACGGCAGGTCGCGGCCTTTGAAGCCGGGGATTTCGCCTTCATAGGTGGCGCGGGTGTAAGTGAAACCGGCGTTGGCGGTCAGGCCTTGCAGGCGTGAGTCCAGCGAGCTCAAGTCGTAGTGCGCCGAGGCTTCGATACCCTGGTGTTTGGTCGCGCCGAGGTTGGTCCAGCCCACATCGTTGCTGATGTATTGCAGCTCGTCGTCGAAGTCGATGTAGAACGCCGTGAGCTCACCGCCCCAGGTGCCATTGTCATAGCGGGTGCCGAGCTCGTAAGTCTTGGCCTTTTCCGGTTGCAGGCCGTTGGCGGTGTCGTTGCCGTTACCACCCTGCGCCACCTGGAAGTACTGCAGGCTGCCGAACGAGGTCTCGTAGTTGGCGAACAGTTTCCACTCATCGGACAGGTGATACATCACGCTGAGCGCAGGCAGCGGCTCGTTGTTGTTGACGCTGCGGTCCTTTTCCTGGACCCGCACGCCGTTGGTGCCGAGCACCGGTCGGTCGTGCCAGTCGGTGCTGATGCGTTCGAAGCGAATCCCCGGGGTGACGGTCCATTTGCCGATATCGATCTTGTCGTCGATGTAGAACGCCGTGGCTTCGGTGCCCCCGGTGCGGTCCTGATACACATGACCGTCGGAACCGGGAATCGCCACGGGCGTGTTGTTGACCAGTCCCAGACGCGACGCCTGTTCGTGCATGGCTTCTTTGAGGTAACGCGCGCCGACGCTGACTTCCTGAGTGGTCGGCCCGAGGTCCAGCACATGAGACACGCGCGGCTCGATACCAAAGGTGTGATAGGTGCGAGGAAACGAGCCGAGGGTCTTCTGGTCGCGGGCGGCGATGTTGCTGCCTCGGAAACTGTCGGTGTAATAGGTCAGCACTTCAGCCTGGGTCGACTCGTCGATCTGGCGCTTGTACTTGATCGACACGTCCTTGCGACGGCCGCTGAAGTTGTCGTAGTCGCGGTCCGACTGGTATGGATTGGCGTCGAACTGTGCCTGAGTGAGGCCGCCCGGCATGTCGGCCTTGGCGTCGTAGTAGTGGAAGTTGACCGACAGATCGTCTTCATCGGTCAGCGCCCAGTGGGTCTTGAGCAACACGTCGTCGATATCGTTGTCGTTGTTGCTGGAGCGATAACCCGATCCGTTGACGGTGGAATAGAGCAAGGCCGCGCCCAGACCGTTGTCGGCAGTACCCCCGATGAACAGGGTCTCCATGTTCTTGTAGCCACCATGACGGCTGGTTTCGAGGGTGCTACTGAGGTCGCCGCTGAGTTTTTCAGGAATTGCGCGGGTCACGAAGTTGATGACCCCACCGACGTTCTGCGGCCCATAACGCACCGAGCCTGCGCCGCGTACCACGTCGATGCTGTCCAGGTTGCCCGACGAGATCGGCGCCATCGACAACTGCGGCTGGCCATAGGGCGCGAACGCAGCGGGAACGCCATCGATCAGCACCGTGGAGCGCGGCGACAGACGAGACGTCAGACCACGAACGCCGACGTTCAGGGAGATGTCGCTGCCACCCGTGCCATTGGACTCCTGCACTTGCACACCGGGAATCCGACGCAGCACATCGCCGACGTTCTGCGCGCCCTGCTCGACCATCGCCTGGCGGCGCACCACCGTACGTGCGCCAGGGTGATTCTGCACCACGGCCTGATCGGCGTCGCCGAGCCAGTCACCGACTACGTTAACTTCCATCGGCGCGATTTCCATGCTGCCGGGGGTGGCCGATGCACTGGCACCCGCCGGTTTGAGCACCACGGTGTCGGCAGACATTTCGTAATCCAGGCCGCTGCCTTTGAGCAGCGAACGCAACGCCTGTTCCGGCGACAGATTGCCGTCCACCGCGGGGGCCTGCTTGCCGGCGACCAGATCAGGACTGAAGAACAATTGCAGAGAGGTCTGCTGACCCAACTGACTCAACGCTGCGCTCAGAGGTTGCGCCTGGATGTGAATGGCGGTCGGCGCCCCCTCGGCATACGCGCCGCTGGCTCCGGAGCCAACGGCCAGGGCCAGGACCCAAGGCAGCCAGCGCGAGGATGGCGCTGCGGGGACAGTGCGAGTGACAGCCAGTTGAAGCACGTTGAGTCTATTGTTTTTCACGTCGGGTCTTGTCCTGAGGGTCCAGAATGCGGAGCACTTCTGCGTTGTTTTGAATGCTAAGCAATCGCAGTTGGACAAGAAGACGAAGAACCGGGAAAAAACCTGAATCTATTTTGAAAATATTTCCTGACTGCCATCGGCGAGGGTGCGAACCGCCACCGGCAGAATGCTCGGCAAGGCCCGTAACAGAGCGTCTGTGTCGTCGGATTTGAACACGCTGGTCAGTCGCAGATTGGCGGCCTTGCCTTCGGCGACCCGCAGCGGTTTTGCGCGATAGCGCGAGACTTCCTGCACCACCTCACTGAGCGTCGCGTCATTGAATACCAGCTTGCCGCCCCGCCAGGCAGTGACCGCCGCGGTGTTGATGGTCGACGCTGGCGTGACGTTGCCACTGGCGTCGATGCTCGATCCCAGACCTGCTGTCAGCGTGACCTGATTAGCCTGTTCATCGGCGCGCCCCTTGACCTTGACCGTGCCGGATTCCACCGCCACCAGGGTCTGGGCCGGATCGCGACGCACGTCGAAACGCGTGCCCGTCACGGTCACTGAGCCATCGCCGGTCTGCACCACGAACGGCCGCGAGGTATCGTGCTCGACGCTGAACATCGCCTCGCCCTCGATCAACTCCACCTGCCGACGGGCACTGAAGAAATGCACTTTCAGGCGCGTGCGGCTGTTGAGGTCGACCACCGAGCCATCGGGTAATGGAACCTGACGCCGCTCGCCCAGCACAGTGGCGAATTCGGCGCTGTAATCGGGTTGCTGACTGAGACCGAAATACAGGCCGCCTGCGGTCACCATCGCCACCAGACTCGCCGCCACTGCATAGCGGACGAACGTGCGGCGCGAGTGTGATCGAGGCGTTGGCAAAGGTACCGCAGCGTCTGGTTCGCAGAGTGCCTGCAAACGTGCCTTCGGCAACAGGTCGGCGGCGCCCCAGAGATTCTGCAGCAAGCGATATTCATGGGCGTGCTGGTCGCGTTCGTCCAGCCAGGCCTGAAAAGCCGCGCGCTCCTCGGCCGGCAGATCACCGTCGCGCGAGCGGGCAAACCAGAAGGCCGCCTGATCCCGTACAGTCTCTGCGCCGCATGCGCATTCACGATCCGTCGTCATGGAATGTCCTGAACAGATAAAGGGCGGGCCAGTTCCCGATGACAATGCCTCATGGCGCCGAAGCGTCCAGCCGGTCGCGCAAGTGGCGCAACGTGCGGATCATATACTTTTCCACCATGTTCTTGCTCAACCCCAGGCGCTCGGCGATTTCCAGCTGAGTCAGCCCTTCGAGCTTCTGCCAGATGAACACCTTGCGACAATTGAGGGGCAACTCTGCCAAGGCTCGCTCGATGGAATCCGCCAGCTGAATGGCCTGCATGAACGCCTCCGGGTCACCTGCGTGGCCGGCTGAACTGTCGATGGACTCCATTTCCAGTTCGGCCCGCCGATCCTCGCGCCGCCAGGTATCCACCGCAATGTTGCGGGCGGTCTGGTGCAGATAGGCGCGCGGCTGCTCGACGCTGGCCCCGCCTGACGACTCCAGCACGCGGACGAACGCGTCGTGGGTCAGGTCTTCGGCCTGATGACGGTTCTTCAGTCGGCGAGTCCAGGTACCCACGAGCTCTTCGTAGTGATCAAGAAAGCCTTTGCTTCGCGGCAGCTTGAGGGTCATGGGGGTGGTGGGATGGGTTGTAGAGAGGAAGGCGCGGATAGTAACGATTCTTATTACACGGCGCAATGCGCGGTTATCACGTTGCGAAATCCGTAGCAGTCCGGCTGGCCAGCGGTGGCGAACAACCGACCCCACCGCCGGCAAGCCGTGCTGCTACGCGTCAGGCATCCGTATTGACGAGGGTGGACAAGCCTCAGGCCAGATACTCGTCCGCCGACATTACGCTCGCATAACCGAAGCGCAACGCCGCCATGAACGCCGCATGCACGTGAGCGGCAGGAACGGTCACGCCATTGAACTCCAGGTCATGGGTCGCGCAGGCGTCGTGGATCACCGTGGTCTTGAAGCCGAAGTCATCCGACGCCCGGGTCACCGCGTCAATGCACATGTGGCTCATGTTGCCGATCACGGTGACGGTTTCAATGTTGCGGGCTTTCAGGACATCCAGCAGCTCGGTCTCGCGATACGGGTTCATGAAGTGTTTGAGGATCACCGTTTCTTCTGGCAATGCCGCAGCCTTTGGATGCAGCTGCGCGCCCTCGCTGCCGGGTACGAAGAATGGCGCATCCGGGGACAGTGTTTCGTGGCGAATGTGGATCACCAGGTCCCCCTTCTCACGGGCTCCAGCGATGATACGGGCCGCGTTGTTCGCTGCAGCTTCGACGCCTGCAAGCAGCCACTTGCCGCCAGGGAAATAGTCGTTCTGGATGTCGACGACGATCAATGCATTGTTGCTCATGGGGGGTGCTCTCTGAGTGCGGGCAATTGACGAATCTGCCGACAAGGTCGGGATTCGCGGTGACCTGGATGATCATCGTAATCTTTAGCGCACAGAAGCCACGCCTGGGGCAATGGATCATTTCAGCCACTGAAATGAAGCCTGAAGAATTGACGAAGAAGGTGGCTGGAGACGCAAAAAGGCGCACGTAAGCTGTGCGCCACTTTGCTGGATGCAGGGAAGGAATTCGAGCGCCAGCAGCGGATCAGATTTCTTACTGGCTTGAATCCCCGCGTATCAGCTCGGCGGAATGGTCGCCAGCATGCCGATGGTGATAGTCAGAGCCAGAAATCCCAACAGAAAAATCGTCATCTTGGCCATGATGGCCTCCTCTCGACGCCAGGTTGCGGTACAGGCTTGAACACTTCATTCAAGCCTTGCGTCCAGCCGCATCAGGGCGGCTGGGAATGCCGACGATTGTGTGTCGAGATGCGCTTTCAGTACAGATTCAGCTGACCTATAAAAATACGGATCAGATAGATTTGTTCAGCCCCGCGGACCTGTAGCAGCAAGGCTTGCCGGCGGTAGCGATCTCGACGACGTGACCGCCGGCAAACGGAACGCCGCCCGGCCGGACTGCTACGGGGATCGTGATGAGGTCTACAACGCACGACGCTGAAAGTTCACCCACTCCTGCACCGCTGGATGCTGCCACTGACGCTGCGCGTAGTTCACCAGTTCAGCCGGAACCGGGTCGCCATTGAGGATCAGGCGGTTGAGCATCAAGGCCAGGTCGACATCGGCAATTGACCACTCACCGAGTAGATATTCGCGCCCATCCGCCAGCAGGGCCTGAGCAGCGTCGATCAGTTTGCGCGCTGCAGCTTGCCCTTCAGTCGACAACGCCGGGTATTGGCGTCCGTAAAACACCACCAGCGTCGAGCGCTCTTCGCGGATTGGCATCAGGTCACTGCGCAACCAGGCCTGGACCTGCCGCGCGCGAGCACGCTGTTGCAAATCCCGAGGGTAAATCGGCGTCTCTGGAAAGGCGTCCTCCAGATACTCGGTGATCGCCGAAGACTCGGACAGGGAAAAGTCGCCATGCACCAGCGTTGGCACACGCTGGGTCAGCGACAGGTCGGCGTAGTCTTTCGCCTGATGCGCCTGGGAATGGAGATCGACCTGAATCAGCTCGAAATCAATGCCCTTCTCTCGCAGCGCCACAAACACCGACATCGCATAAGGGCTGGTGAATCGGGCATCGACATACAGGCGCAAGGGGGCAGCATTCACGGGGCGATCTCCAAATTCGTATCAGTGGGAATGCCACGCTACGAGAATGCCCCGCGTAAGGGAAATTCAGGTTTTTTATGGGCCTATTCCCGCGCGGAATGCGGCTATCTGATGGGCATCAACCGAGGATTTCGCGCAGGCGCGGCGCGGCGAAATCAAGGAAGCGGCGCATCTTCAGGGGCATGTGGCCCCTGGAGGCATGCAGCAGATGAATCGGCGATGGCTCAAGCTCGAAGTCTTCCAGCACCAACTGCAATAAACCCGCTTCGAGGGCGTCGCTCACCTGATAGCGCATCAGGCTTACCGCGCCCACTCCACGCACGGCGGCCTGCATGGCGGCTTCCGCTGTCGACACGGCCAGGCGCGGAAGGATGGGGATTTCGATTTCACCCCGACCATCTGGAGAGAGAAAACGCCAGCCCGGTGACAAGACCGGCATCACCACGCGCACGAAGGGGAAGCGCCGCAAATCGTCAGGCACCTGGGGCACTCCATGTTCAGCCAGCAATTGCGGACTGGCACAGACCACGTTGCGCATGCTGCCGACGCGGGTGGCGATCATGTTGCTGTCGGGCAGGACGCCGATGCGCACGGCCATGTCGACGTGTTCCTCGACCAGTTGCAGGTTGTGATCCGCCAGCAGTAAACGAACGTTGATTTCGGGATACAGCGCGAGAAAGTCCGTCACCACCGGCAGCACATGCAGACGCCCGAAAAACACCGGCGCAGTGATCACCAGCTCGCCTTTGGGCATCTGAAACTCACCAGCGGCCTCGCGCTCGGCATCGTCCACCTGTTCGAGGATGCGCCGCGCGGCTGCGACGTAGGCCACACCCGCGTCGGTCAGGGTCAGTTTGCGCGTGCCACGGATGAGCAAACGCGTGCCCAGCCGCGATTCAAGGTCAGTGATCTTGCGGCTCAGTGTCGGCAGCGGCACGTTCAGCGCACGGCCTGCCGCCGAAAGACTGCCGTTCTCTATGGCGGCCACCAGCATTTCCATTGATTCGAAGCGATCCATCAAGCCTTCCGGATTTCGGTAAGTTGGTTACCGATATTAAGGGATTCTGCAAATTATTGGATACCTGCACTATTGCTCTCAACGAGCCACTACCGGCTTGAACCCGTGACAGGCGATAGCCCACTACTTTCTTGCAGGAGCACTTCCATGTCTTTGAACCGCTTACTGGCCACCACCGCGCTGACCGCCACTCTGGCCGCCGCCCTATTCGGCGCCACCGCACAGGCCGCATCCGCGCCAGCCGCTGAACCTGTGGTCAGCCACCACTACGTTCAGGTGCAGGGCGTGAAGATCTTCTACCGCGAAGCCGGTGATCCATCGAAGCCGACTGTGCTGCTGATGCACGGTTTTCCGACCTCGTCGTTCATGTACCGCGAGCTGATCCCGAAGCTTGCGGACCGTTATCACGTGGTCGCTCCTGACATGCCAGGCTTCGGCTTCTCCGACAGTCCGGATCGCTCGCAATACGCTTACACCTTCGACAATCTGGCGAAGACCATGGACGGCTTCACCGAAGCCCTTTCACTCAAGCGTTATGCCATCGAAGTCTTCGACTACGGCGCGCCGGTAGGCTGGCGCATGGCGGCGGCGCACCCCGAGCGCATCACCGCGATCATCAGCCAGAACGGCAACGCCTACGAAGAAGGTCTGAGCAGCGGCTGGAACCCGATTCAGCGCTACTGGAAAGAACCGACTCAGGCCAACCGCGATGCCTTGCGTGAAATGCTGACGCCAGCCTCGATCAAGTGGCAGTACACCGACGGTGTCAAGGACCCGAACAGCGTGGCGCCTGAGGCGTACACACTGGACGCAGGCTTCGTGGCGCGGCCGGGCAACGACGAGATTCAACTGGACCTGTTCCGCGACTACGCCAACAACGTGGAACGCTACCCGCAATTCCAGGCGTATTTCCGTAAGCACCAGCCGCCGATGCTCGCGGTCTGGGGGCAGAACGATCCGTTCTTCCTGCCAGCGGGTGCGAAGGCTTTCAAACGCGACATCGCCAACGCCCAGGTGTACTTCTACGACACCGGTCACTTCGCGCTGGAAACCAATGTCCAGCAGATCGGCGATCAGATCCACCGCTTCCTCGACGCCAATGTCGCCAACGCAAAATGACCTCGCGACACCCTTGAACCACGCACAAAAAACGCCTCCCCAAGGAGGCGTTTTTTATTGGCTACAAAGGCTGATCAGCGCAGATCGAAACGGTCCAGATCCATCACCTTGGCCCAGGCGGCGACGAAATCACCGACAAACTTCTCATGGGCATCCGCGCTGCCATAGACCTCGGTCAAGGCCCGAAGCTGCGCGTGGGAGCCAAACACCAGATCGACGCGGGTGCCGGTCCACTTGACCTCACCGGTCTTGCGGTCCTTGGCTTCGAAGGTGTCATTGGCGCCCGAGGTGGGTTTCCATTCCACGCTCATGTCCAGCAGGTTCTTGAAGAAGTCGTTGGTCAGCACGCCCGAACGGGTGGTGAACACGCCATGTTTGCTCTCCCCGACATTGGCCCCCAGGACGCGAAGCCCGCCCAGCAGCACGGTCATTTCCGGTGCAGACAGGGTCAGGAGTTGCGCCTTGTCCACCAGCAGCTTCTCGGCCGACACTGTGTACTGGCCTTTGAGGTAGTTGCGGAAACCATCGGCGATCGGTTCCAGGAAGCCGAACGACTCGACGTCGGTCTGCGCCTGCGAAGCGTCCACACGGCCCGGCGAGAAGGGTACACTGACCGTCTGACCGGCATCCCTCGCGGCTTTTTCCACCCCGGCGTTCCCGGCGAGAACGATCAGGTCGGCCAACGAGATTTTCTTGCCGCTCGACCCACCGTTGAACTCGCCTTGAATGCGCTCGAGCACTTGCAGCACCTTGGCCAGTTGTTCGGGCTGATTGGCCGCCCAGTCCTTCTGTGGTGCCAGACGCAGACGCCCGCCGTTGGCCCCGCCGCGCTTGTCAGAGCCACGGAAAGTGGATGCCGCTGCCCAGGCAGTGGAAACCAGCTGCGCAACGCTCAGGCCGGATTCGAGGATCTTGCTTTTCAGCGCTGTGGCGTCGTCCGGACCCATCGCCGGGCCACTCGCTGCTGGCAGCGGATCTTGCCAGAGGAGTTCTTCGGTCGGTGTTTCCGGGCCGAGGTAACGGGCCAATGGCCCCATGTCGCGGTGAGTCAGCTTGAACCAGGCGCGGGAGAAGGCGTCGGCCAGTTGATCGGGATTGGCCAGAAAGCGCCGCGAGATCTGTTCGTAAGCCGGGTCGAAACGCAGGGCCAGGTCCGAGGTCAGCATGCGCGGTTCCTGACGCTTGTTCGGGTCATGAGCGTGGGGGATCTTGCCAGCGCCTGCTCCGGCTTTGGGCTTCCACTGATTGGCGCCCGCCGGGCTCTTGTCCAGCTCCCACTCGAAACCGAACAGGTTCTCGAAGTATTCGTTGCTCCACCTTGTTGGCGTCGAGGTCCAGGTCACTTCCAGGCCGCTGGTGATGGTGTCGCCACCCTTGCCGGTGCCGAAGCTGTTGCGCCAGCCCAGCCCCTGCTCTTCCAGACCTGCGGCTTCGGGCTCAGCGCCTACGTTGTCGGCCGGGCCTGCGCCGTGGGTCTTGCCGAAGGCGTGACCACCGGCGATCAATGCCACGGTCTCTTCATCGTTCATCGCCATGCGGCCGAAGGTTTCGCGGATGTCTATGGCCGACTTGACCGGATCGGGATTGCCGTCCGGGCCTTCCGGGTTGACGTAGATCAGCCCCATCTGCACGGCTGCGAGGGGGTTTTCCAGATTGCGGTTGCCGTCGGTTCGGCTGTGTTCTTCCCCGTGCTTGGCCGGTTCTGCGACCAGATCGCCCTGGCCTGGTTGTTCCATTTCCTTGTGTGCGCCGTAACGTTCTTCGCCACCGAGCCAGGTGGTTTCCGAACCCCAGTACACGTCTTCATCGGGCTCCCAGACATCCGGGCGGCCACCGGAAAAACCGAAGGTCTTGAAGCCCATGGATTCCAGCGCGACGTTGCCGGTGAGCACGATCAGGTCGGCCCAGGAAATCTTGCGGCCGTATTTCTGTTTGACGGGCCAGATCAGCCGGCGCGCCTTGTCCAGGCTGACGTTGTCCGGCCAGCTGTTGAGCGGCGCAAAACGTTGCTGACCGGAGCCGGCCCCACCCCGGCCGTCAGCGGTGCGGTAGGTCCCGGCACTGTGCCAGGCCATGCGCACGAACAGCGGGCCGTAGTGACCGAAGTCGGCTGGCCACCACTCCTGGGACTGGGTCATGAGCGCTTCCAGATCCTTCTTGACCGCCGCGAAGTCCAGGCTCTTGAACTCCTTGGCGTAGTCGAAGGCCTCGCCCATCGGGTCGGACAGGGAAGAATGCTGGTGGAGGATTTTCAGGTTCAGTTGGTTCGGCCACCAGTCGCGGTTGGTGGTGCCACCGCCAGCTGCGTGGTTGAAGGGGCATTTCGATTCATTTGCCATGTCTGGATCTACCTTTGGTCGTATCCATCGGCCATCCCGCCCATCGGGGCTAAAGACTGCGATGAGTGAACTTCAGTAGCACAAGGTGCTTATTCTTATCGCCTGATCAGGTGTTGACTGGACGGCCTCGGCCGACGCTAGATCAAGGGTAGCCGTGTTCCGCCAGAGTACTAATAGTCAAAACATTCTGTAGCGATAGAGCGAGACTTTCAGACCGTGTTCGCGCTGACATGCCGCTGTCACATCATCGCCCCGGCGCTCTGCTACCCTGCCCCGTCCGACATTCGACAGGCCCTCCCATGATCAACATTCGAGTGATGACGATGGACGACTATGACGCCGTCATCGAGCTGATGCGCAACACCCCCGGCATCTCTCTGCGCGATGCCGACTCCCGTGAAGCCACCGCTCGCTACCTGCAACGCAACCCCGGCATGAGCTTCGTCGCTGAAAGCGAGACCGGCCTCTGTGGCTGCGTGATGTGCGGACATGACGGACGCCGCGGGTATTTGCAACACGTGCTGGTGCTGCCCGAGTTGCGGCGCCAGGGCATCGCCCGATCGCTGGTGCAACGCTGCCTGTCGAGCCTCGAGGCGCTGGGGATCGGCAAATGCCATCTCGACGTACTCAAGACCAACGACGCCGCCGCCCGCCACTGGAAAAACCAGGGCTGGCAACTGCGCCAGGACATCGACCGCTATTCGTTCACCCGCCCAGGCAACGAGAACGCCTGAGCCCCTCAGGCGTCTGCCGACAACTGCGCTGCCGTTTCCGCCAGCACCTGACGAAGCCACTGGTGCGCCGGATCGTTGCGATAACGAACGTGCCAGGCGATGTCCACCGGAAACGTGCCCAGATCCACCGGGGGCTCCAGCACCTTCAGCCGCGGGTCCTTGGCGATCTGTTTGCAGATCAGCCGGGGCAGCGTAGCGCAATAGTCGGTCATCGCGATGATTTCCGGGACGGCCAGAAAGTGTGTCACCGAGATCGCCAGTTCCCGTCGCAGCCCTTGGCGCTCCAGCGCCTGAAACAGCCCGACGCGCATTCTCCCGGGTGGCCTTACGTTGACGTGCCTCAGTTGCTCGTATTGCTCGCGCGACAGGCTGTCGCCGACGTCGGGATGGTCGGCCCGCACCACGCAGGCCAGACCGTCGTCCATCAAGTGCTGAACGATCAGGTTGTCGGGCGGATCGACAATGCGGCCCAGCACCATGTCGGTCGAGCCCGAGATCACGCCTGTTTCGGTCAAGTCAGTGCCAAACGGCGCCAGCGCTACCTTTACCCCCGGCGCCATCTGGCGAAGCCGGGCGATCACCCTCGGCATGAGGACGATTTCGACGTAGCTGTTGGGCGCAATGCTGAACTGGCGCGTAGAGATCGCCGGATCGAAATGCTGTCGGCCGAGAATGACCTCATCGAGGCGGGCCAGCGTCTCGGCGATCACTGGGGCGATCTCTTCGGCGAACTGAGTGGGCTTGATGCCGTAGCGCTCACGAATGAACAGCGGGTCGCGCAGGGTATCGCGCAGCCGGTTCAGCGCATTCGACAGCGCAGGCTGGGTGATGCCGAGTCGCGCGGCCGCCCGGGTCACGCTGCGTTCTTCCATGAGTGCGGTAAAAACCGGGAGCAGATTGAGGTCGTAGCGCATGTCTTATAACGCTCTGTGAATATCTGAAATCAGATAAGTAAATTTCTCGAATATCTGCGAGTGGCGCAAAGTTAGCTCATCCAACGGGATTCACCAAATCGCCACACCAAACGCACCCACTGAGAGGCATTCGTCATGAGCATCAAACACGTACTGTTCGTTCTGACCAACACTGCACACATCGGCCCTAACCAGCGCAGCACCGGCTATTTCTTCCCTGAAGTCGCCCACCCGTATGAAGTGTTCGCAGAAGCGGGCGTCGCGGTGGAATATGCCTCGCTGCTGGGCGGCACCCCGCCGGAAGACGGCTATGACGAAACCGATCCGGCGCAACTGGCCTTCCGCAACAGCTCCGCGATCCGCCGCATGTCCCGCAGCCGCAAGCTGTCGGAAGTCGATGTGCTGGACTACGACGCGGTTTTCTTTCCAGGGGGGCTGGGCCCGATGGTCGACATCGCCAACAACCCGCAAATCCAGCGTGTCGTGGAACGCGCCTGGAACGGCGGCAAGATCGTCGCTGCGGTGTGCCACGGCCCTGCCGCGCTGCTGGGTGCGAAGCTGGAGGACGGCACGCCGCTGGTCCAGGGTCGCAAGCTGACCGGGTTCTCGAATGACGAAGAATTGGGCTACGCCCAGGACGACGTGCCCTTCCTGCTGGAAACCGCTCTGCGTGCTGAAGGCGCTGAATACTCCTCAGCCGACGTGTGGCAGGAAAAGGTAGTGGTCGACGGTCGCCTGATGACCGGCCAGAATCCGGCGTCCGGTGGCGCACTGGCGAAAGTGATCGTCGAGGCGCTGCGCTGAGATCCACCAGACAGATTGACCTCTAGCAGCCCGGCTTGCCGGCGGCGGCGCCCTTGAAATCGCTACCGCCGGCAAACGGCACGCCGCCCGGCCGGACTGCGACAGAATCTGATTGCCCCGTATCACCCTTGACACCGAACCACTATTTTCTTGAGTTAACCCGAGGAGCACACATGTCCGCTTACGTCATTTTCATCCGCGAGAAAACCACCGACGCCGCAGAAATGCAGCGCTACGCAGAAACCGCACCCGCCGCCCGCACCGGCCACGACATCACCCGCCTGGCGTTCTACGGCCAACTTGATGTGCTGGAAGGTCCATCGGCCGAAGGGGTCGCGGTCCTGCGCTTCCCCGACATGGCCGCCGCACGCGCCTGGTACGACAGCCCTGCGTATACCGAAGCGCGCCAGCACCGTTTCAAGGGTGCGGAGTACCGGATGCTGCTGGTGGAAGGGGTTGATGCGCTACCAGTTTGATCCTGAACAGGCTCGTAACGAATCTGCACGGATACTGAGCCTAAACATCACGAATTGTCTTTGAACCTGAGTCAGCGCTTGCCTGACCCTTGATGAGCAAAGAGGTGACGTTCGCGAGCCCAGACGATCGCCTCTGCCCTGCTGTGGACATCCAGCTTCGAATACACCGTGGCCACATGGTTTCGGATCGTGTTGAGCGCGAGATTCAAGCGGGAGGCGATTTCCTTGTCCGCCAGACCCTCGCAGATCAGACCCAGGACATCTCGCTCCCGAGCGGTCAGATCAGTGAATGACGCACTGGGCAGGCTCCGGGTGTTGACGCGCTTCGCGTTCGCCAGCTTTTCGATCAGCGTCTGGCTGAACCAGGAGGCATCTTTCATCACGGCCTCGATGGCTTCCACCAGCTCAAGCTCCGATCGCTTGCGCTCGCTGATGTCCATGAACACGAAGAGGTAGCACGCCGCATCTTGAATGGTCACCGTATCGGCAGCGAGAACGCAGTCCATGACATCGCCGCCTTTCTTGCGAACCTTGAAATCCATGCCATCGATGCGGCCGGTCTTCTCCAGCACATCGAAGAGTTGCGCAGCGACCTTGTCTTGCTGAAGGAAATCGATCTCGAGCACGGTTTTTCCGATCAGCTCCATCGTGGTGTAACCCAGGGTTGCGAAGAAGGCTTCATTGGCATCGACAATCTGCTGCCTGTCCGCGGTGCACACCATGATCGGCACCGGCGTCAGCTTGAACGTCTTGGCGAAGCGTTCCTCGCTCTGGCGCAACGCGGTTTCGGCCTTGCGCCGGGTTTCCAGATCGATGAAGGAGAACAGCATGCAGTCCTCCTCGTTCATGTCCAGAGGTTGCCCCGCCACGATGACCAGCTTGGTGCCGCCCTCGGGCATTTTCAGCTCGGCCTGCATCTGTGGAATGGTCGCCCCCTCGTTCAGCCGCTCGATAGCCAGGTCCTTGCGCTCGGCGTTTTCCAGCACATCGACCTCGTACACCGAACGGCCGATGACGTTTTCCCGGGAATGGCCGGTCATCTCGAGAAATCCCTGATTGACCTTGATGAAGCGCAGATCGCTCAGGCGGCAGATCACGGCAGGCGCGGGATTGGCGTTGAAGGTCTTCTCGAATCGTTGCTCGGCGCTCGCCCATTGCGTGGCGTCAGCCATGATCAACACCAGCGACTCCGCCTCCCCACTGCTGTCTTCCAGCACCATGCTGCGCACACGATGAACCCGGCTGCGATCGTCCTCATCCCCTACCCGGCTGACATCGACGAGAACGTCGCTGAACACTTCGCCTGATGCCACGCGGCTGATCGGGTACTGGTCGGCGTCCAGCGGATGGTTATTGCGATAGCGCAGGGAAAACCGTTCGCGATACTCATCGCCATTCGCCCCCAGCTCGCCCACTTCGTCGACGCCGTGCATGAGCAGAGCCGCTTCGTTGGCCCAGATGATGGTCTGATCGTTCTCGACCAGGATGACCCCGTCTGACAACCCGGAGATGATCTGCTGCAACTGACGACGGTTGGTTTCTCGAGCAAGCACAGCATCTGTCATGTCATCTCCTGGCGTTTGCGGGCCGATGCTGAACCCGATTATTCGGGCACGGCAGATCTTCGGACTCGCCGCACAGAGCTTAGTGCAGCAAGCGCTGCAAGAGTCGGTGCGAATGCACCAGCGCAAGGGGTGCAAATGCGCCATTACACGTCCCGTGCACCTCACCACACTGGTACTACGTCGCAAGAGACGAGATGAGTGACTCCCCTGAGTGATTCATACAAACCAATGCAGGGGGTGCACGGCCCTTGCACGAGAGGAACCGCTTATGACTTCAACTTACGTAACCTCCACTGCCGTCAATCCCGCCTCCCCGTTCAGGGTGTCCTGGAGTTCGGTCTTTGCCGGCGCCGCCATCACGCTGGTGACCTACCTGGTCTTGAGCGTGCTGGGCACGGCAATTGGCGCCGGGGCGATCAACCCGTTGGCGCAAGGCAATCCGCTGCAAGGATTCGGCACCGGCGCCGGTGTCTGGCTATTCGTGAGTACGCTGCTGGCGATCGGCGTCGGCGCATGGGTATCCGGGCGCACTGCGCCAGATCGCGGCGGCTTGCACGGCCTGCTGAGCTGGACAGTAAGCACGCTGCTCACCACCTGGCTGCTGGCTTCATTGGCGGGTTCGCTGGTGGGCACAGCGGGCAACATCGCCGGCAAGGGGCTTTCGCTGGCAGCCGATGGTGTGGCCGCAGCCGCCCCCGGTGTTGGTCAGACGATCAAGCAGCAACTGGACAAAAACGGCATCAGCCTGGATTGGGACAGCCTGAAATCACAGCTGGACACCACCCTCAAGCAGTCCGGCAAACAGGAGCTCGATCCGTCGAAGCTTGACCAGAAAACCGACGCGGCCGGGGCCGATGCCAAGCAGGCGGCGACCGAGGCATCCACTGATCCGACCCAAGCCGGCGACCAGCTCAAGCAGTGGTTCGATCGCATCCAGAAAGCCGGAGAACCTGCGCTGAATGCAGCGGACAAGGACGCGCTGGTCAACATCGTCGCGGCTCGCACCGGTAAAAGTCAGGATGAAGCCCGCCAGATCGTCGATAACTATGCCCGCGCCTATCAGGAAGCCGCGGCGAAGGTCAGTCAGCTGAAACAACAGGCCGAACAGCAGGCCCGCGAAGCAGCGGACGTCGCAGCCAGACAAGTCTCCAAGGCTGCATGGGGCACCTTTTTCATATTGCTGTTGGGTGGGGCGCTGAGCTTCGGCACGGCTCGCTACGCGATGAGGTCACGGCCTGCGGTAGTGGTCACCCCGGCTTAAACATCACGAATCTGCTGTCTGAATCGGCATCTGGCACCCGTCCCCTTTCGTGCCAGATGCCGATGACCTGCCCTCTTTATCAACTGAGTGCCACAACACGCACAGCTCAACACGCAACGCTGTCAGGTGTGTCGCTATGTCAGGACGATGTTTTCAGCAATTGCTATCATCGGGATTAATGTTCATATCCTATCAATGACCTGGCGCTGCAATGTCCATCCACTTCGATCTCAACGACCTCCAGGCCTTCCGCGCCGTCGTCGAAAACGGCAGTTTCCGCAAAGCAGCCGAGGCCGTGCAGATTACCCAGCCTGCCCTTAGCCGACGCATCGAAAAGCTGGAAACGGCGCTGAATGTAAAGCTCTTCGAGCGCACCACGCGCAAGGTCAGCTTGACTACCGTGGGCCGAGCGTTCCTGCCTCAGGTTGAACGACTGCTCGACGACCTTGATATTGCCTTGATGACCATCGGTGACGTCGGCTCCACCCGGATGGGGAGCATCACGGTGGCCTGCGTGCCGTCAGCGGCGTATTACTTCATGCCCAAAGTCATCAGCGCGCTCCACCAACGCTATCCGAAGATCAGAGTCAAACTGCTGGATGCGAGCGCGAACGAGGTCAATAGCGCCGTGGCGCTCGGGGAGGCTGATTTCGGCGTCAGTTTCAGCGGTAACCTGGCGCCGGAGGTCGAATTTGAATTACTGCTGCAGGAACGCTTCGTCCTCGCCTGCCGCCATGACCATCCGCTGGCTACACGCGAAAGCGTGACCTGGGAGGAAATGTACGAATACGACTATGTCTCGCTGGATAAAACATCGGGCAACCGCCTGGTGCTGGACCAGGCTCTTGTACGCATGCCATCCGACAAACCGAGTATGTGCGAAACCCGGCACGTCACGACGATGATCGGCCTGGTAGAAGCAGGACTTGGCGTGGCAGCGGTTCCATCAATTGCGATGCCAATGACCCCTCACCCCATTTTGGCAAGCGTGCCATTGGTTGATCCGCAAGTGATTCGCAACGTGGGTTTGCTCAAGCGTCGAGGGCGTACGCTGACGCCCGCCGCGCTTGAGTTGGAACGCCTGGTAAGAGAGCTTCCGATTCCGTCAGCGCGCCACTGAGTCCAGCCCGGTTGACTGGACCGCAGCTTGTGCCTTGGGCGAGGCCATGTAGTCGAGCAGTGCCTTTGCCTGTTTCGGATGCTCGGCATTGACGGGGATACCCGCTGCGTATCGCGTCACTGACTGAACATCCTCAGGAATTTTTGCAACGAAGGTCACACCCGGAATCGGCAGCAACTCGGCAACCTGCTGAAAGCCCAATTCGTAGTCGCCTTTGGCGACCACGGAGGCGACCGGGATACGTTCGATCATCTTGCTTTTGGGCACAAGCTGTTGCTGGATGCCCAGTTTCTTGAACAGTTCTTTCTCGATATACACGCCACTGGCGCTGTCGGAGTAAGCCACCGACCGGGCGTTGAGCAACGTATGTCTGAGCTCGGCATCGGTGCTGATCGAGGGTTTGGCGGCGCCTTGTCTGACGACCATACCGATCCGCGAATCCGCCAGCTCCACACGGGATGCGGGATCCACCTTGCCTTGCTTGATCAGCTCATCGAGCGCGTAGCCCACCATGATCACCACGTCAGCCCGTTCCCCACGCGCCAGGCGGTTCGGGATGGCCTCAGTGGCCTTGCCCATGGAGGGCCCCAGAATGGTAGTCAACGTATCCCCAGAGGAAGCGGCGTACTCTGGCCCCAGCAGCTTGTAGGCTGCCGTGAACCCGCCGGATGTCATGACGTTGAGTTCCTCTGCCTGGGCAGTGGCGCTCAGCGCCGCGCAACTTAAAAACAAGCCTGCCAGAGAAGTTTTATAGAGCGATGTCATTGTCGTTTCCTTGTTTATACGGCCAACTGGGGACGGACTGAAATGTGCCTGTACAGGACCAGTGTCGCAGCCAGCGCACAGACCGCAGCGAATGTCATCCAGTACGCGGGAGCGGCTTTGTCACCGGTGAGATGGATCAGCCAGGTGGATATCGCAGGCGTGAAACCGCCGAACACAGCCGTCGCCAGGCTGTAGGCCAATGAAAATCCCGCGACTCGCACCTCCACCGGCATGATTTCGGTCAACGCAGGAATCATCGCCCCGTTGTACAAGCCGTACAGAAATGAAAACCAGAGCAGCACTTCCAGCATGTGAGCGAAGCTGGGTGCCTGAGCCAGAAACGACAGTGCCGGATAAGCGCTGATGATGGTCAAGAGGGTCATCGTTACCAGCAACGACTTGCGGCCAAAACGGTCACTGAGCGCCCCGCCGATCGGCAGCCAGAAAAAATTCGAGACACCTACGAGCAAGGTCACAAGCAATGCATCGGAAGTGCTCAGATTCAACACCGTCTTGCCGAAGGTCGGTGCATAGACTGTGATGAGATAGAACGCCGTGGTCGTCATCGCCACCATCAACATCCCGGCGACCACCACTCGCCAGTTCTGCAACAGGGTCGCGAAGACCTCTTTCATGGTGGGACGGTGAGAACGGGTAGCGAACGCTTCGGTCTCTTGCAGGCTACGGCGCAAGATGAAAATGAACGGGATGATCAGGCAGCCAATGGCGAACGGAATCCTCCAGCCCCAGTCGGCCACCGTTGCAGGCGCCATCCACTGGTTCAGCGCGAACCCCAACCCTGCCGCGACAACGATTGCCACCTGCTGGCTGCCGGATTGCCAACTGGTATAGAAACCCTTGCGCCCAGGAGTCGCCATCTCCGCCAGGTACACTGAGACACCGCCCAACTCCGCGCCGGCGGAGAACCCCTGTAACAGGCGCCCCAGCAGCACAAGGGCCGGAGCCCACAGCCCGATACTGGCGTAGCCAGGCACCAGAACGATCAACAGCGTACCGCTGGCCATGATCGACAATGTCACGATCAAGCCTTTACGCCGCCCGACGTCGTCGATGTAGGCGCCAAGAATCACCGCCCCCAGGGGGCGCATGAGGAAGCCCGCGCCAAAGACTGCGAACGTCATCATCAATGACGCGAATTCACTTGAGCCGGGAAAGAAGGCGGCGGCAATCTGGGTGGCGTAAAAGCCGAAAAGGAAGAAATCGAATTGTTCGAGGAAGTTGCCCGATGTCACCCGGAATACCGCTCCGGCGCGGGCTTTGGCGGATGTCGCCCGCAGATGGGGTGAGCCATGCATGATTGTTCTCCAGCGATCTTATTGATGTGCTTATTAGCGCTTTTCGCCGGAGATTGTGATTGACACACCTTGAAACGTTAATTGCTAAGTTTTCATCGATTGATGTGAATCGCTTATCAATGGTGGACTGACCTCAAGCTGCACATCCATCGGTCAGCAGTAGTGAGTGGGTCCGCCCCGGACAGTCGATATGTGTTCTCAAAGGACCGCTGCGGCGCTGCTCCAAGCCCGCGCTCAGCGGTCACGCTCGACATGTGTCGAAGGTGTAAGCCGAGCGCGGGGCGTGCCACCCGACGCTTCGCCACAACTACACCAACGGCGTTTCCGCACCGTCCATCGTGATCGTGGTGGCGGTGATGTAGCTGGCTTTGTCCGACGCCAGAAACAGCACCAGATCGGCGATTTCTTCAGGCCTGGCCATCCGTCCCATGGGGATTTTCTGGACGCTGCGCTCAACGGCGGCGTCGACTGAAATCCCCGAGTGTCGCGCATCGGCGGCCATGCCCTCGGCGACGCGGCCGGTCTCGGTCAGGCCCGGATTGATCCCCACCACCCTCACCCCCGAACCCGCGTAGGCGTTACCCAGCCCGGCCGTTGCCAGCATCAGCGCTGCATTGGCCGACCCACCGGCCAGATGAATCGGCTTGGCCACCTTGCCGCCGGATCCGATGATGTTGACCACCACGCCGCGCCCGCGCGCCGCCATGAGTTTCACAGCCGGGTCGAGGACATTGATCGTCGAGAAAAACTTGGCGTCCATCGCGGCGCGCCAAAATGCCGGAGTGAGGTCTTCGGGCGGCGAGCGTCTGGCCGCGCCCGCCGAGTTGACCAGCACCTCGATCGGGCCGACTTCCTGCTCGACGCGCTGCACCAATGCGGCGGCGGACTCTTCGTCACACAGATCGGCAGCAAAGCCGACCGCGCCCGGAAGTTCTGCCAGCGCGGCCTCGATGTTGGCCTGCGCGCGCGAGCTGATCACCACCCGCGCCCCTTCTGCCACGAACTGTCGGGCACACGCCAGACCGATGCCCTTGGACCCGCCTGTTACCAGCACAACCTTTGCGTCAACGCTGTTCATGACCCTGGTTCCTTGATTGGAGAATGTGTCGAGCACCCGAAAGCGAAAGCCACATTACGCCAGAGCACCCGGCGCACGACAGTGAAACCGCACGTTCACCCCACGGAGGTGGCCTCGCCACAACCTCTGTGGGAGCAACAGGAGGAACGACGGTCGCGATGAGGCCGCTACATTCGACTGACTGCGCAACGACAGTTGCCGCCCCCCGACATTTCTGCTGGGATGCGGCATCCATCTTTTACAGAGCAATCAGCATGATCACCTACCAGCAACTGTTCGACTTCGGCGAAGACTTCAAGTCGTTCGTCAGCCGTGGCATGTCGGCGGAGATCGCCGCCGTTCGACAGATTCAGGAAAAACTGGCCGAGCCTGGAATCATTACCCCGCAAAGCCTGCAACGTCTGGCCGATGTAAAGGGCCGGTTTCATCTGCTGGTGGCCGGTGAGATGTGGTGCCCGGACTGCCAGATCAATGTCAGCGTCATGGACTTTGTGCACCGCTTTCAACCGAACATCGAGCTGGCGATCATCACCAAAGGACGTGCCGAGAACGAACTGAAGCAGCGTCTGGAGCTGGACCGCATTTCCATCCCGTTCGCACTGGTGCTGGACGATGAATTTCAGCCGGTCGGGCGCTTCATCGAAAGACCGCTGAAAGTGATTGGCGGCGGTGATGCACTCAAGCCCGACTATCGGGCCGGAAAGTATCTGGACAGCACGCTGCAGGATTTCCTGGATATTTTCGAAGCGACACGGTGATCCGCAGCCGCCACTACGAAATTTCGTTACCGCCCTTGTGTTTTCCCGCCGGTGAGCCTTACTCATTAGCGTGCTGAGCCGAAAGCGACTCGCGTCTTGATCACTTGCGCACCGCCAAGGAGATTTTGACATGGCTATTGCAAGTTCACTGGCACCGCTGTTCCGACAATCGGTAGGTTTTGACCGTTTCAACGATTTTTTCGAATCGGCCCTGCACAGCGAAAAAGCCAGCTGCTATCCACCGCATAACGTTGAACGCTATGGCGACGATCATTACCGGATCGTCGTCGCCGCTGCCGGGCTGTCCGCCGACGATCTCGACCTGCAGATCGACAAAGGCGTGCTGACAGTCTGCGGCGGGGAACGGGACACCGACGCCGGCGTGACCTACCTGCATCAGGGCATCGCCCATGGCGCGTTTCGTCTGGTGTTCCACCTCGCCGATCATATTGAAGTCCAGGGCGCGACCTTCGAAAGCGGGCTATTGATGATCTTTCTGTTGCGCGTCGTGCCGGATGAGTCGAAAGCCCGTCGGATCAGCATCAACCGCCCGGGGGACGGGCCGGACCGGTGGCAACTCAAGCATCACTGAAACGGCAAAGGCGCTCCTGAGAGCGCCTTTTTTACTCAGGCATTCACCGCCGATGGCATCGACATCGTCACGCGGTTCTGAACGCTGGGCCGTTCCTCCATCCGCGCGTACCAGGCCAGCAGCGCCTCGCATTCAGCAGGAATCGGCAAATCCACGAGTTCGGCAAAAATCAGCCCGCCAATCACCGTGATATCGGCCATCGAGAAACTGTCGCCGGCGATGTAAGGCTGCGTTCTCAGTACCGAATCGAAGTAATGCATGCCCCGCACTGCCTTGTCGCGTTGCCGGAAACCCCACTCCGGGTTCTGGTACAGCTCGACGTCTGGCCCGAGGCCCGGCGTGCCGTGATGGAAATACACGCTAACGGCATCGAGCAGTTCGATCTCCGCGCGTTTGTTCATCATGTGGATCAGGCCCTGCTCCAGCGCTGTTCTGCCGGTCAATGTGGGCTCACCATCCAGCGTGTCGAGGTACTGGGTTATGGCCGTGCATTCGGCGAGGAAGGTGCCGTCTGGCAGTTCGAGTACCGGTAGGGTCCCGGAATAATTCCTGGCGAGAAAGTCGGGGAGCTTGTGCTCGCCCTTCCACAGATCGACCGATATGAAACGAACCTGCGACTGCAGATTCTTCTCGGCCAAGGCAATGCGCACACGCGCTGGGTATGGGCCAGTGTGCCAATCGTAGATGTTCATCATGGGACAACCTCAAAGGTTCAAAGAACGGGTAATGTAAGGCACGGGATTTACCTACCTGCCAGTTGACAGGTAAAAAGGTAGGCGTTAAAAAATTGCCGGTCAAGCGGTTTTTTTCGCTTAAGATGCCCAGCCAATGCAGCAGCGAGACAGCGACGTGAGCTCAAACAATCGGGAAGCGATCCTGACTGCGGCCAAGAGAGCCGCGCAGGCCCATGGCTACAACGGCCTGAATTTTCGGGATCTGGGGGAAGATGTCGGCATCAAGAGTGCGAGCATCTACTACCACTTTCGCAGCAAGGCCGAGCTCGGCGCAGCGGTCGCCAGGCGTTATTGGGAAGACGCGGCAGCGGTGCTGGAGGCTATGCAGGCGCAGACACCGGACCCGTTGCAATGCCTGCACCGGTACCCGGAAACCTTCCGCATTTCGCTGGAAAATGAAAACCGCCTGTGTCTGGGGAGTTTCCTCGGCGCCGAATTCGATGACCTCCCGGAAGAGGTGAAAACCGAGGTTCAGGCCTTCGCCGACGTTAACGTGGCGTGGCTGAACACGCTGCTTTGCGCAGCCTGTCCGGAAACGACGCAAGCCAATGAGGCGCGCGCCAAAGCCATCTACGCGGCAGTCGCCGGCGCTCAGCTCATGGCGCGCAGTCGTGCAGACATCGCGCTGTTCGACGCGTTGATCGACAGTTACCGCGCGGCCGGATTGTTGCCATCAGCCGGCTAAACCCGCCGCTTTCGCCCGTGCGCTGTGCAGCTTTTTGTAGCTTTCGACCAGACGCAAGTGGCGGTCGAGGCCTTCGAGTTTGATGCTGGTCGGCGTCAGGCCGTAGAAACGTACGCTGCCGTTGACCGAGCCGATGGCGGCGTCCATGCGCTCGTCGCCGAACATGCGACGGAAGTTGACTTCGTAGTCGGCCAGGTCCAGATCCTCGTCCAGCGCCGTTTCCAGCACCACGTTGACTGCCTGATAAAACAGGCCGCGCTCGACAGTGTTGTCGTTGTACTGCAGGAAGGCTTCAACCAGATCCTTGGCCTGCTCGTACTTCTGCAGGGCGAGATAGATCTGCAGTCTGAGTTCCAGAATCGTCAGCTGACCCCAGGCAGTATTGTCGTCGAACTCGATACCGATCAACGTAGTGATGTCGGTATAGTCGTCGAGCTCGCTGTCTTCCAGACCCTTGGCCAGGGTTCTGAGGCCGACCTTACTGAGGTTGTGCAGGTTGAGGATGTCGGCGCGAAATTGCAGGGCCTTGTTGGTGTTGTCCCAGATGAGGTCGTCGACCGGATAGATCTCCGAATAGTCCGGCACCAGTATCCGGCAGGCGGTTGCGCCGAGGTCGTCGTACACCGCCATGTACACCTCCTTGCCCATGTCTTCGAGGATGCCGAACAGGGTTGCGGCCTCCTCAGCGTTCGAGTCTTCGCCCTGGCCGGAGAAATCCCACTCAACGAACTCGTAATCGGCCCTGGCACTGAAAAAGCGCCAAGACACCACGCCGCTGGAGTCGATGAAGTGCTCGACGAAGTTGTTCGGCTCGATCACCGCCTGACCTTCGAAAGTGGGTTGCGGCAGGTCGTTCAGACCTTCAAAACTGCGGCCCTGGAGCAATTCGGTGAGGCTGCGTTCCAGCGCCACTTCAAGGCTGGGGTGCGCGCCGAACGAGGCGAACACGCCACCGGTGCGCGGGTTCATCAGGGTCACGCACATCACCGGGAATTCGCCGCCCAGCGACGCATCCTTGACCAGCACCGGGAAACCCTGCGCTTCCAGCCCCTGGATACCGGCGAGAATGCCCGGGTACTTGGCGATCACGTCCTGGGGTACATCCGGCAGCGCGATTTCGCCTTCGAGGATTTCGCGCTTCACCGCGCGCTCGAAGATCTCCGACAGGCACTGCACCTGGGCTTCGGCCAGGGTGTTACCGGCGCTCATGCCGTTGCTCAAGTACAGGTTTTCGATCAGGTTCGACGGGAAGTACACCGTCTCGCCATCCGACTGACGTACGAACGGCAGCGAACAGATGCCGCGCTGAGTATTGCCGGAGTTGGTGTCGTATAGATGGGAGCCGAGCAGCTCGCCATCGCGGTTGTAGATCTTCAGGCAGTACTCGTCGAGGATTTCAGCCGGCAGCGCGTCTTTTGCGCCCGGCTTGAACCAGCGCTCGTTCGGGTAATGCACGAACTCGGCGTTGGCGATGTCTTCGCCCCAGAACTGATCGTTGTAGAAGAAGTTGCAGTTCAGTCGCTCGATGAATTCGCCCAGCGCCGACGCCAGCGCGCTCTCCTTGGTCGCGCCCTTGCCGTTGGTGAAGCACATCGGCGAATGCGCATCGCGGATATGCAGCGACCAGACGTTGGGCACGATATTGCGCCACGAGGCGATTTCGATCTTCATGCCCAGCCGCGCCAGGATGCCCGACATGTTGGCGATGGTCTGCTCCAGCGGCAGATCCTTGCCGGCGATATAGGTGCTGGCGTCCGAGGTCGAGTCCAGCATCAGCAGGGCCTGGGCATCGGCGTCGAGGTTTTCCACCTGTTCGATCACGAACTCGGGGCCGGCCTGCACCACCTTCTTGACCGTGCAGCGGTCGATGGAGCGCAGAATTCCCTGACGGTCTTTATCCGAGATGTCGGCGGGCAATTCGACCTGAATCTTGAAGATCTGGTTGTAGCGGTTTTCAGGGTCAACGATGTTGTTCTGCGAGAGCCGAATGTTGTCGGTGGAGATGTTGCGCGTTTCGCAGTACAGCTTCACGAAGTACGCCGCGCACAGCGCCGACGACGCCAGGAAGTAATCGAACGGCCCCGGTGCCGATCCATCGCCCTTGTAGCGAATGGGCTGATCGGCAATCACCGTGAAGTCGTCGAACTTGGCTTCAAGTCGCAGATTGTCGAGAAAGTTGACCTTGATTTCCATGGGGGTACCACAAGCGAGATAACGATTTGGCGGCCATTATCCGGCTTTTTGGCCGCAAGTCTCGGTTTTCGTCGGATGCCCCGCGCAAAACTGCCGTATCCCCTTTTCTCGCCGCTTACTCCCCACTGGGAACGAACTTCAGGGTCCCGATCAACCCGTCGCCCGGCCGCTCTTTGTGATCCATCGGATGGCGCACGCCGTCGTTGACCGGCACGTCCTCGAAATCGAACGGACTGATCCCGTCCAGACATGCGGCGTTGATGCCGTATTGATCGGGGCTGGAACGGCGCTGGTGGTGGGTGTAGATGCCGCAGATCGAGCAGAACCAGTGCCTGGCGACCTTGGTGTTGAACTGATAGAGCGTCAGGGCCTGCTCGCCCGAGGTGATTTTCAAGTCCTGCAGCTGCGCGCTGACCACCACCGCCCCGCGCATCCGGCAATAGGAGCAATTGCAGCGCCGCGCCGAGTGCAGCCCGTTTGTGAGTCGCACCTCGAATTGCACCGTGCCGCAATGACACTGGCCCTTGATCTGTTCGATATCTTTGTTCATGGCAGGCGTCCTTCTTGAAAGCGGGAATACAAGCGACCTCTTGAGTCGAAGAAACATAGCAACAGTCGCGGCCACTCGCTAACACATTCATGGAACTCAGCCGTCGAATCCCGGCCATATAAGCTGTACGCCTCTGGAACGGTGCTTATGCAGGGGGCAGGCACGGACAGCGAACACGCTGTCTCTTGGAATCCACTCGCTTACAGGTGACGCAGTGAATACTTTTGTCCCGCTGGAAAAACTCAAGGAATTCGATCTTCAGGATTATCACGAGGTCTGGCTGACGACCTCCGAGCGCTGGCCGCAAGACCCTGAAACCGCCGAGCGCATGTGTTTGTGGCGCGTAGATCGCGAACTGACGACAGACGTGGAAATCGACGATCTGTATTTTCAAAACCTGCCAAGGTTGTGGCTGGTGGTCGACAGCCTGAGTGACCAGACCGCCGTGAATGGCGTGGAGCAGGCGTTGACTACTCGTCTGAACGAGCTGGACCTCACTGGAGAATTTCATCCGCCGGAAAAAGAAAAGCTGCCGTGTGGCAGCGAAGACAAAACAGATCTGAGAAGCTGAAAAACTGAAGCCGAGTGGCAGTCGCTGCATCAGCGCTGCCAGCGGTCAATCGCCCAGTTCCTCGAGAAAATCCAACGACGGCACGAAGAACAGCGTGCCGCTGACCGCCTTGCTGAAATCCAGTAATCTGTCGTAATTACCCACCGGACGCCCGACGAACATGTTTTCCAGCATCTGTTCCAAGGGTTCGGGCGAGCGTGCATAGCCGATGAAATAGGTGCCAAATTCATCCGATCCCGGTCGGCCGAACGGCATGTTGTCGCGCAGAATCTTGACCTCTTTGCCGTCCTTCTCGATGACCGTCAGAGCGCTGTGAGAGTTGCTGGGCTTGACCGAGTCGTCCAGCTCGATGTCCGAGAGTTTCTTGCGGCCGATGACCAACTCCTGCTGTTCCACCGTCAGCTTGTTCCAGGCGGTCATATCGTGCAGGTACTTCTGGACGATCACATAGCTGCCGCCCGCGAAGGTCGGGTCTTCGTCGCCGACGATGGTGGCGTCGACGGCTCTATCGCCCACCGGGTTCTCGGTGCCATCGACGAAACCGACCATGCTGCGCATGTCGAAATTGCGGAAGCCGTGGACTTCTTCGACCACGGTAACGGCGTCGCCCAGCGGCAGCAGCAACTGGGTTGCCAGCTCGAAGCACAGGTCCATGCGGTCGGCACGAATGTGCATCAGGATATCGCCGGGGGTGGCGATGGCCTTGCGCCCTTCTACCCCGAACTCGCGGAAGTTGTGCAAAGAAGCCGGTCGGGTGCTGCCGAATAACGCATCCCAGGCGTTGAAACTGAAACCGCAGACGCAGGACAGGTTGCCGTCCGGCACGCGTTTGCCGACCGCCCGCACCAGTCCGGCAATATCACCACACCATGCCTTTACCTTGTCGGCGGATTCAGCGCCCGGCGCAATGGTCGCGACCATGAAGATGGCGCTGCTGGTGATCGGGACATCGACGCCCTGCGGATAGGGGGTGGTTTTCATCATGGCCGGACGGTTCCTGGACGGGTTCGATGACGGATGGGGGTAAACAGACGCGAGCCTACCATTGCTTCAGACGTTGCGCCGCACCTGTGGCAGCACGGCCTGCCGGTGGGTTCGCGCACAAAGCGCCACATCACAAAGCGAACACGAGCCTGGAATGTTGACGCCACTCTTGTCGGAGACGTCGGAGATCACGACGGTACGGGCCGCGATTCGGACGATAGCGGGTTATCAGTTGCAGATGAGCCGCCTGACCTACCCCTATCGTCCGACTGCGGCCCGGGCTGTCAAAGCTCCAGCGTCTCACACAGGGTTTCGTGTGCAGCTGGAAATCTGGATACGCCACGTAATAGCGGCGCGGCCAATAGGGATCTGGCTAACGCCAGACCTGTTTCGCCTTCGGCGAGTTACTTGAAAGGACACCAAGTAACCAAGTGTCCTTGCTCCTGGTTTGGCGCTTCCTTCGTCAGCGTTCCCTCACTCCGGCGACGCTCCGTGGGCCCGCCGCCATCCGCCATCCATGGCGGGGGGCGGCTCTCGCGGCATCCATGCCGCTCGGCCCACTCCACGTCACCTGCGTTCGGCCTGCACCCAAGTCGCGATTTGTGGCGTCCGAACTGGCGCGCACATAGAAGCAAGATCAAGATCAACAGCGAACACAGCTGTCCGTCCTGACGCAACTCCTGTGGGAGACGCCGGAGGTCACGACGGCAGCGAGGCGGTTTATCAGCTGCAGATGAGTCGCCTGACCTGCCCCTATCGTCCGACTGCGGCCCGGGCTGTCGCACAGCCTCCACAGCGTTCCGTGTGCAGCTGGAAATCTGCATACGCCACGTAATAGCGGCGCGGCTGGTAGGGTTCTGGCTAACGCCAGACCTGTTTCGCCTTCGGCGAGTTACTTGAAAAGACACCAAGTAACCAAGTGTCCTGGCTCCTGGTTTGGCGACTCCTTCGTCGTCGTTCCCTCACTCCGGCGACGCTCCGTGGGCACGCCGCCATCCGCCATCCATGGCGGGGGGCGGCTCTCGCGGCATCCATGCCGCTCGGCCCACTCCACGTCACCTGCGTTCAGCCTGCACCCAAGTCGCGATTTGTGGCGTCTGGACTGACGTG
>Ga0308159_1000412_pt1 | contig 102000 bp, 76 predicted proteins | sample PhyCR1_FD_201040 | JGI IMG/M metagenome (GOLD analysis project Ga0308159, IMG submission 201040) | Phyllosphere microbial communities from UC Gill Tract Community Farm, Albany, California, United States - DLSLC.R1 | ecosystem: Host-associated > Plants > Phyllosphere > Unclassified | place: USA...
CTGATGTCGCCTTCGACGTAATGGAAGTTCGGGTGGCTGCGCAGGCGCTCGATGGCGTCGGAGCCAATGTCCAGGCCGTAGACTTCATAACGGTCGTCACGCAGCAGGCGCTCGGACAGGTGGTTACCGATAAAGCCGTTCACACCGAGGATCAGCACGCGGGTCCGGCGCGGCTTGCGGCCGGACTCGGCACCGCGCAGCACGGAGCCGTCGACCAGGCCCAGTTCGTTGGCCAGCGACGGACCCGCCAGGTACAGGCCGTTGTCATTGCGCTGGCCGAACTTGACCACCAGGGAGTCTTCGCCGCAGGCGATGCGCAGCGGGTTGACGCTGATCACACGGCCCGGCGCCAGGCCTTCATTGCCCTTGACCACTTCGGCTTGCCAGACGATGAGCTTGTGCTCGCCGACGGCGCAGAACGCGCCTGGGTACGGTTGAGTCACCGCGCGCACCAGGTTGAACAGTTCTTCAGCGGGTTTTTTCCACTCCAGCTTGCCGTCGGCGGCCGTACGGCGACCAAAGTAGGTGGCCTGGCTTTCGTCCTGGGCCGTTTCGGTCAGCTTGCCCGCAGCCAGTTGCGGCAGGGCGTCGCGCAGCAGGCTGGTGGCCGCATCACGCAGCTTGGCGTGCAGGGTCAGGCCGGTGTCGGTGCGCTCGATCCCGACTTTTTGCTGGGCCAGGATCGCCCCGGCATCGGCGCGCTTGACCATGCGGTGCAGGGTCACGCCGGTTTCGGTTTCGCCGTTGACCAGCACCCAGTTGGCCGGTGCGCGGCCACGGTATTTAGGCAGCAGCGAGCCGTGCAGGTTGAACGCACCTTTGCTGGCGGTGGCCAGCAGCGGCTCGCTCAGCAGGTTGCGGTAGTAAAAGGAGAAGATGTATTCCGGGTTCAGCTTGGCAATACGCTCGATCCACAGCGGGTGGTTGGCGTCTTCCGGCGCATGTACCGGGATGCCGTTGCGCGCGCAGAGTTGGGCGACAGAGCCGTAGAAATTGTTTTCCTTGGGGTCGTCGGCATGGGTAAACACGGCGGCAATGTCGTAGCCGGCAGTCAGCAGGGCTTCAATGCCCGCACAGCCAATATCGTGGTAAGCGAAGACAACGGCTTTTGAATTCATGACGAAACCTGATCGGAAGGAAAAGTAGTGGTGGAATGGGAGGACACCAGGCCGTCGACGACGACCACGGGTGCCGGTGCCGCCGGTTGGTTGCGCAGCACTTTTTCAATAAAGAAGCGGGGGCGGGCGCGCACGTCGCTGTACATGCGCCCCAGGTATTCGCCCAGCAGGCCCATGCCGATGAACTGGCCGCCGGTGAACACGAACAGCACCGCGAACAGTACGAACAGACCGTCACCGGCCCAGTCGGCGCCGAAGGCCAGGCGCATCACGATCAACGCAAAGGCGAAGAACACGCCCAGCGCCGCCAGGCTGAAGCCGACGATGGACAGCAAGCGCAGCGGCGTGGTGGTCATGCAGGTCAGCAGGTCGAACATCAGGCTGATCAGGCGCATGGCGCTGTATTTGGATTCGCCGTGTTCACGCTCGGCGTGGTGCACCAGGATCTCGGTGGTGTGACGGGCAAAGCCGTTGGCCAGGATCGGGATGAAGGTGCTGCGCTCGCGGCAGGCGAGCATGGCGTCGACGATGGTGCGCCGGTAAGCGCGCAGCATGCAGCCGTAGTCGCTCATGGCCACGCCGGTGGAGCGTTGCACGGCGAGGTTGATCAGGCGCGAAGGCCAGCGGCGAAAAGCCGAGTCCTGGCGATTGTTGCGTACCGTGGCGACCACGTCGTAGCCCAGGGCGGCCTGTTCCACCAGGCGCGGGATTTCTTCGGGGGGGTTCTGCAGGTCGGCGTCGAGGGTAATCACCACGTCGCCCCGGCACTGCTCGAAACCGGCCATGATCGCCGCGTGCTGCCCGTAGTTGCGATTGAGGATCACCGCCACCACGTTGCTGCCGTCTTGCGCGGCGGCGTCTTCGAGCAATTGGGCGGAGTTGTCGCGGCTACCGTCATCCACCAGGATGATTTCGTATTCGTAGGCCAGTTGCTTGCAGGCGGCAGTGGTACGACGCAGCAGTTCAGGCAGGCTTTCTTGTTCGTTGTAGACCGGGATAACGATCGACACGCAATGAATAGGGTAGGGTTTCAAAGATTCATGACCTCGGGACTGGAGCAACTTGGCGCGTGAAAGCAGTAGTAATCATTGGACGAACACCTGGCCCGCACTTAAAAAGCGGCACTAAAGATGAAGCGTAATCAACAGCTTAGCTGGTGTTGTGGAATTCGCTCTGAAGTTTCACGTTCAAGATTAAGCGCAAAAATGTGCAACAGATATGAAAGGCAGATGAAAAACTCGTTTATTTGACAGGTAGACAGCTAGGGTTCAGCTACATAACTAAGGTATGGCAGGGTAAGGTCCGCAGGCTGAATAGGCGTTGTCTGCTGGTGAGGCGCTTTAATCCGCCAGTCCTTGGTCTTAATTGAAGAATCTTCTCTGCAATGCGCTTCAAGTGCCGGTAAAGTAAGCCATCTCTTGCCAGGGTACTCGGATGAATAGCGTGCAGCGTATAAGCGGCCAATGGCGGCCCGTTTTGATCGGATTGTTGATGACGGCGGCCTGCGTCAGCGCCGTACGGGCAGATGAGGGCGTGGCGCTCACCGCGCTCACCCAAGTGCCTGAGGGTGTTGAGGTGCGCGGCAGGCAGGTCGCCGCCTACACCTGGGACGACCGCCAGGGCAAGAACCTGCTGGTGCTCTCCGAGCAGGTCAGCGAACGCGAGGATGACGGTACCCAGTCGGCGTTTGTCTATGCGGCCCAATACCTGATCGACGGTGACCGTCCCAAGCGCATGTGGATGCTCTACGACGACGTGCAGCATTGCCAGTTCGATGCGGCGCTGCGCTTCGACATGGCCGCGACCAAGGTCACCGACCTCACTGGCGATGGCATCACCCAGGCCACCGTGGGCTATTCGCGCTCCTGCACCAGCGATGTCAGCCCCAACGAATTCAAGCTGATCATGCATGTCGGCAAGTCGCAGAAGTACCGCCTGCGCGGGGTCGACCGGGTCGGCGCAGCCTGGTGGGATGAGGAGGCCGGGGCCCTGCGTGGCATGCCGCTGCCCAAGGATTGCAGCGTGGCCGGGCAGCAGGCGCTGGTCAGCCAGTACAAGGAGCAGGGCACGGAGTTGCCGTTGCCGGGTTGCTATGGCGATGAGAAGGACTTTGCCAAGGCGCCGGAAGCTTACCTGGCCTTTATGCGTCAGCACTGGTTCGCCTTGATGCAGAAGCAGGATGCCGAATGGAGCCAGGCCCAGACCCAGCCCCAGGCGCCCACCGAGGATGAAGACACGGCACCGTGATTTTGTGCCAGGGCTTTTCCTGGGTTAGACTCGGTCTTCGCCAATTCACTAAATACCTCGATTAAACAATGAGTTGTTCGAGGTATTTAATCCAAAGGCTGATCTACCTTGACCGAGTCTATCCGCAACCCGTTGACCCTCTACCTCACCCGCCTGGCCCCCTCCAGCCAACTGACCATGCGCTACGTGCTGCAGGACGCCGCCGACCGCCTGGGCTTCGAAGACATCAACCTCGAAGACATCGACTGGCACCTGCTGCAACCCGAACATGTCATCGCCCTGGTCGCAGCATTGCGTGAAGACGGCTACGCACCGAACACCTCATCCTTGTATGTGAATGCCGTGCGCGGGGTGATGAACGAAGCCTGGCGGATGAGCCTGATCAGCCAGGAACATCTCCTGAAAATGCGCACGGTCAAGGCCACGCCCGGCACGCGCCTGGGCCAGGGCCGCAATCTGCGGCGCACGTTGATCCGGGAAATGATGGAGGTCTGCGCCGCCGACCCTCGCCCCCAGGGCCTGCGTGATGCAGCGGTCATCGGCATCCTGTATGGCTCGGGCATGCGCAAGTCCGAGTCGGTCAACCTCGACCTGGCGCAGATCAACTTCGATGAACGCAGCTTGCGGGTAATCGGCAAGGGCAATAAGGAATTGGTCAAGTATGCGCCGGACTGGGCTTTCGCCAAGCTGCAGGCGTGGTTGGCGTTCAGGCGCGAACAGCTCAAGGAAGGCGAGCAGGACGACAGCTTCCTGTTCAACCGCATTCGCCGGGGCAGCCATATCACCCGGGAACGTATCACCAAGCACGCGATTTACTACATCGCCCGCCAGCGCGGTGAGCAAGTCGGGGTGAAGATCATGCCCCACGATTTTCGCCGCTCGTTTATCACGCGGGTGATCGAGGAGCATGACCTGTCGATTGCACAGAAGCTGGCGCACCACACCAATATCCAGACTACCGCCAGCTATGACGTGCGTGACGACAACGAGCGGCGGCGGGCGGTGGATCGGTTTGATCTGTAGACGAACAGCCGCGGACCTACAGAATCGGTTTGCCGCCGGTGACCGCATAACGCGACCCCGAGATATAGCTGGCCTCGTCCGATGCCAGCAGCACATAAATCGGCGCCACTTCCACCGGTTGGCCGGGGCGGCCCAGTGGGGTTTCGCTGCCGAAACTCTGCACGTCGTCATCGGTCATGGTCGCCACAATCAACGGAGTCCAGATCGGGCCGGGCGCGACGCTGTTGACGCGGATGCCCTTGCTGCCGAGTAGTTGCGCCAAGCCGCCGGTGAAGTTGGCGATTGCGCCCTTGGTGGCGGCATAGGCCAGCAGGGTCGGCTTGGGCATGTCGGAATTGACCGAGCTGGTGTTGATGATCGAACTACCGGCCTTCATATGCGGCAGCGCGGCCTTGCAGAGGCGAAACATCGCGGTGATGTTGATATCGAAGGTCTTGACCCATTCCTCATCCTCGATCTCTTCGAGCGTTTCGTGGGTCATCTGGAACGCAGCGTTATTGACCAGCACGTCAATGCGCCCGAACTGTTCCACGGTCTTGTCGACCAGCGCCTGGCAGGTGGCTTTTTGCGCGATGTCACCGGGCAGCAACAGGCATTGGCGGCCCGCTTCCTCGACCCAGCGCGCGGTTTCCCTGGCGTCTTCGTGTTCGTCCAGGTACGCGATGGCCACATCGGCGCCTTCACGGGCGAAGGCGATGGCCACTGCGCGGCCAATGCCGCTGTCGGCTCCGGTGATCAGGGCGATCTTGTTGGCCAATCGGCCAGAACCCTTGTAACTCTGCTCCCCACAGTCCGGGTACGGGTCCATGGTGCGTTGGGTACCGGGTACGTTTTGCGCCTGGGGGGCGAAGGGCGGGCGTGGGTAGTCAGTCATTTCCAATCTCCATAGGTTTCGAACGGTGCTATGGGATTAGTAGTTTCATGGCCGGCGATAGTTGTAATGGATGCCGGCCAGGCCCGACGAGCGGTATCGCTCAGCCGTGGGGCGGGGCGCTCGCCAGGTGTGCCGGCAGACGGCCCAAGGTCCACAGCGTGGTGAACATCGCCGCGAGCGCACACAGCGCGATACCCATGAGCATCGGCGCCGGTGTGTGGTCGGCGAACACTCCGACCAGGGTCATGGACACGGCAGCGGTGATCATCTGGATCGCGCCCAACAGGGCGGAGGCAGATCCCGCCACAGCACCATGATCTTCCAGGGATAACACGCCCGCCGCCGGCAACAACAGGCCGAGGAAACCGAAGCCGATAAACAGCGACGCCATCATCAAGGCCAGGCTGTCGACCCACAGCGTGGTCGCGGCCAGCAGCACCATCACGGCGGCTACGGCGACCACCGACCAGCGAATCAGTGGCGCCAGGCCGAAGCGCGCGCTCAAGCGTGCAGTGAGTTGGCTCATGGCAAAAAACGACGCGGCGTTCAGGGCGAAACACAGGCTGAACTGGGTAGGCGTAAGGCCGAAGTATTCGATATACACGAAGGGCGCACTGCCGATAAACACGAAGAACGTCGCCAGCCCGAACCCGCACACCACCGACAGACCGATGAAGACCGGGTCACGCAGCAGTGCGCCGTAGCTGCTGAATGCCGTGCCCAAGGTCTTGCCCAGTCGGCGCTCGGCGGGATGGGTTTCGGGCAGCTGCACAATTGTCATCACCAGGCACAGCACGGCCACCACCGCGAGCACGGCGAATACTTCGCGCCAGCTCCACAATGAAATCACCAGGCTGCCGGCCAGCGGCGCGAGAATCGGCGACACACTCATCACCAGCATCAGCAAGGCCATCAGCCGCGCGGCTTCATGGCCGGTGTACAGGTCACGCACGATCGCCCGGGGAATGACCATCCCGGCACAGGCACCGAACGCCTGCACGGCACGAAAGCCGATCAGCACTTCAATGGTGGGCGCCAGCGCGCAGCCGACGCTGCCCACCGCAAAGATCACCAGCCCGGCGTATATCGGCGGCTTGCGCCCGAACACATCGCTGATCGGGCCGTAGAACAGCTGGCACACCCCAATGACCATGAAGAACACCGTGAGGCTCATCTGTACCGCCGCCGGCGAGGCGTGCAGGCTGGCGCCCAGGGTGGGCAGGGCAGGCAGGTAGATGTCGATGGCGAACGGGCCGACGGCGGTAATCAACCCCAGCAGTAACGCAAGGTGGGCAATACTTCGGGACATGGGCGGTTTCCGGCAGCGCAAAAGTCGATCAGCTTAAGGGATCCGCGCAGATCCGCAAACTTAGGCTTCACTAACAGGGATTGATGCCGATAACGGTAAGAACGTTGCTTCGACGGTTGGGTATGGGGATGTCAGCATGACGATCAAATTACGCTTGATGCTGTTGATTGCCACTGGGTTGCTCACGGCTCTGGTCATGAGCCTGGCCGGCTACCTGGGGAATGTTCGGATGAGCGAGGCCGTACAGGATAGCGAGGTGAGCATGACGGTCCTGCGCAACCATATGGAAGCCGACATGATGCACGACGCACTGCGTGCCGACGTGCTGTCCGCGATGCTCGTGGGGTTGGGCAAAAGCACCAGCAGCAAGGATGAGGTCAACACCTCGTTGAAGGAACACGCCGAGCATTTCCGTCAGGTACTGGGGGACAACCTCAAGTTGCCGCTGGATGCCACGATCAAAAGCGGCCTGGAAAAAATCAGACCCAGCCTGGACACCTATATCAGTGCCGGCGAGCGCATCGTCGCGCTGGCACTGGAGAATCCTGAGGCCGCTCGCGGGGAACTGGACACCTTCAACAAGGCGTTTTCCCAGCTGGAAGATCAAATGGCGGCGATGAGCGAGCTGATCGAAAGCAATACCCAGGAGACCAGCGCCAGCACGCGGCAGACCATCAGCCACGCCAATTTGACCTTGGGCGCCGTATTGCTCGCCAGCCTGTTGCTGCTGCTGGCCCAGGGGCGCTGGGTGTTGTCGAGCATCATGGCGCCGCTGCAGGCCGCCAGTCGCATTGCTGCCAGTATCGCCCGGGGTAACCTGAGCGAGCCGATTGTCGAACCCAAGCGCAAGGACGAAGCCAGCTCGTTGATCCGCAGCCTTGCCACCATGCAGCGAGATCTACGCGGCATGATCGAGGTGGTGCGCAGCAATGCCCACGGCGTCAATGGCATGAGCGAACGCTTGAGCCAGGGCTGCCATGACGTCGCCGGCAGCAGCCAGCAGCAAAGCGCGGCCGCCAGCACCATGGCGGCCGCGGCCAGTGAAATGACCGCCAGTATCGAGGAAATCACCCGGCATGCCGGGCGTGCCCTGGATATGGCCAACCAAGCCGAAGCCCTGGCCAAGGACGGCGGCCGGGTGATCCATCAGGTGGTGAAGGACATGGATGGCATTGCCCGCTCAGCGCAGCAATCGGCCCAGGTCATTCGTACGCTGGACAAGGAGTCCGAGGCAATCTTCAGCATTATCCAAGTGATCAAGGGCATCGCTGACCAAACCAACCTGTTGGCCCTGAACGCCGCGATTGAAGCCGCCCGCGCCGGCGAACAGGGACGCGGCTTTGCAGTGGTCGCCGATGAAGTGCGCAGCCTGGCGGGCCGCACCAGCGCCTCGACCCAGGAAATTGCCAGCATGGTCGGGCGTATCCAGCAGAACACCCGGGAAGCGGTGACCAGCATGGAGGAGGGCGTCACCCAAGTGGACAAAGGCATGGCGGTAACTGCCGAGGTGGAGCGAGCGATCCGCGATATTCTGCAGGCCACCCTGAATACCACCGAGTTGGTGAACGACATCTCGCGCACCATCGGTGAACAGAGCCTGGCCAGCAACGAGATCTCCCACCAGGTGGAGATGATTGCGGGAATGTCGGAAAACAACAGCCGCATCATTGGCGAAACCGCCTCGACCACCGATGAGCTGGCCGGGCTGGCCGGCAAGTTGTCGCAATCCGTGGATCGCTTCAGCCTGTAACACCGCACAGACCTGATACACGCTTTATGGACCGGCCCCCTGTGGGTCGGTTTTTTTTGCCCGGTCCACCGGCCCACTCGCAGGGCTCGTTGACCGGGCACTGCAAAAAAAGATTGAATATTCACACCTAATGTTATTTAAATAACAAAACAAGAGCACCACGACCTGCCTGGTCGTGGTGCAACAAGGTGGAATAGCAATGAGCAAGATCGCAGTCATCGGCAGCAATATGGTGGATTTGATCACCTACATCGACCGCATGCCGGCCCAGGGCGAAACCCTGGAAGCGCCTGGTTTTGCCCTCGGGTGTGGCGGCAAGGGGGCGAACCAGGCGGTGGCGGCCGCCAAGCTTGGGGCGCAGGTGCTGATGTTGAGCAAGGTCGGCGACGACATGTTTGCCGACAACACCCTGGCCAACTTCCAGCGTTTTGGTATCGACACCCGTCATGTGCAGCGGGTGCCTGGGGTTTCCAGCGGTGTCGCGCCGATTTTTGTGCGAGCCGACTCCCACAACAGCATTCTGATCGTCAAAGGCGCCAATGCGCATTTGTTGCCGGCGGACATCGACGCAGCGGCCGCCGACCTGCGCGAGTGCACCCTGATCGTGCTGCAGTTGGAGATCAATCTGGAGACGGTCTACTACGCCATCGAATTTGCGCACCGGCACGGCATCGCGGTGCTGCTCAACCCGGCACCGGCCCTGGCCGGCCTGAGCGGGGAGCACCTGGCGCAGCTGGATTTCCTGATCCCCAATGAATCGGAACTGGCGTTGATCACCGGCCAGGTCGTGGACTCGCCGGACGCCGCCCAGCGCGCAGCGCGCACGCTGGTGGCCAGCGGCATTCGCCACGTGATCGTCACCCTCGGTGAACACGGTGCGTTGTACGTGGGAGAGGAGGGCGAATTCCGGGTGCCGGGCCGAAAGGTCGTGGCACGGGACACCACGGGCGCCGGCGACGCCTTTATCGGTTGCTTCATCCAGCACTGGAGCCGCGACGGCGGTATCCGGCAGGCCATGGAACAGGCCGTGGCGTATTCCGCCTGCTCGGTCATGGCCCTGGGCACCCAGACGTCATATCCCGACAGCGAGGCGTTCGCCCGTTTCCAGCAACAGCCGTAACCCCCAAACCAGCCCGGAGAACAATAATGAACAAACCTGCGCTGCAACAGACACCCGATGGTTTCTACCTGAACCGCACGCCCTGGTTCGCCTTTATCCTGCTGTGCAGCATCTTTGCGCTGTGGGCGGCGGCGGCAAGCATGAATGACGTGCTGATCGCACACTTCAAGAAAGCGTTTTTGCTCAGTGATTTCCAGACCGCCTTTGTGCAGTCGGCGTTTTACCTGGGCTACTTTTTCGTGGCGATTCCGGCGGCAATGGTGGTGCGCCGCTTCAGCTACAAGAGCACGATCCTGATCGGGTTGCTGCTGTACATGTTCGGCTGCCTGCTGTTTTTCCCGGCGGCGTCGACGGCCAAGTACGGCATGTTCCTGCTGGCGCTGTTTGTGATTGCGGCCGGCCTGTCGTTCCTGGAAACCGCCTGCAACACCTACTCGACCCTGATGGGGCCCAGGGAAACCGGGACGCGGCGCTTGAACATCTCGCAGACGTTCCACCCCTTCGGTGCGATGGCAGGGGTGTACGTCGGCAGTTTCGTGATGTTCAAGGACACCGACGCGACCACGGAACAACTGACCCGGATGAGCGCCTCCGAGGCCGCCGTGCAGCAGTTGCAGATGATCCAGTCCACGCTGTTGCCCTACAAGTGGATGATCGCCGTGCTGGTGCTGATGTTTATCCTGGTTGCGATCACTCGGTTCCCGGCCTGCAAGGGCAATAAGCCGGCTGACAGCAAGCCTGGCAGCCTGCGCCACAGCCTGGGCCGACTGTGGCGTAACCCGCGCTTTACCTTTGGCGTATTGGCGCAGTTTCTCTACGTGGGCGCCCAGGTCGGCGTGTGGAGTTTCACCATTCGCCTGGCGATGCAAATGGGCGGAATGAATGAGCGCAGCGCCTCATGGTTTTTGCTGACCACCTTTGCCGCCTACTTTGTCGGCAAGATGATCGCCAACCTGTTGATGCGCCGCCTGCATCCGGCCAAGGTCCTGGCGATCTACGGTGTGCTGTGCATTGTGCTGCTGGCCTACACCATTCTGGTGCCGAATATTTCGGCGGTGTACGCAGCGGTCGGCGTGAGTATTTTCCTCGGCCCGTGCTGGCCGACCATTTACGGCCTGACCATCGATGGGCTGGGTGAAGACACCGGCGTCGGCGGTTCATTGCTGGTGATGAGCATCGTCGGCGGCGGGGTGATTCCGATCTTCCAGGGCCTGTTGTCCGATGCCAGCGGCGGCAATATGCAACTGGCCTACAGCGTACCGTTGCTGTGCTTTATCGTGATCGTGATGTACGCGGTCAAGTGCATGCGCCAACCTGGCACGTTGCCGTCGAGCGCCGCCGCGGCGGTGGCCTCATGAATACGCGGATCCCGCTGTATCCAGCGGTGTTTGCCGAGCAGGAGAGAATCCTGTTGCAGTCCGAGGATTTCAAGGTCAGTGCCTGGATCTATCCATCCGGCGTGCTGGCCGTGAGCCTGGAGAACAGCCGTGGACGCCTGGTGCTGCTGCCTTATCAAGGGCAGATGATCTGGTCGGCGGTGTTCGACGGCTGTGACCTGACCATGAGCAACCTGTTCGAGCAACCCCGGCCCAGCCCGACGGTCATCGATACCTACGGCTGCTTCATGTTTCACAGTGGCCTGCTGCGCAACGGTTGCCCGGCGCCGGATGACACCCACGCCTTGCACGGCGAAATGCCTTGCGCCCCGATGGACTCGGCCTGGCTGGACTTCGGCGAGGGCTTTGTGCGCCTGGGCGGTTGCTATCAATACGCCAAGGGCTTCGGCGATCGCTACCGGGCGTGCCCCGGCGTGACCCTGCGCGCCGATTCGGCGGTGTTCGATATCGACATGGACGTGACCAACCTGGCCGGCAAGCCTTTGGAACTGATGTACATGGCCCACATGAACTACGCCTTTGTGGCCGGCGCGCGGTTTGTCGAGCCATGGGGCATGCAGCGCCTGCGCCTGCGCACCAGCATTCCGGGCCACGTCAAGCCGACGCCGGACTGGAGTGCCTACATGGCGCAACTGGCCGAACAACCCGGGCAATTGGCCTGTCTCGATCAGCCGGGGTTGTACGACCCTGAAATCGTGTTTTTCTTCGACGGCGTCGGCACGGACGCCACCGGCCAGGCGCACTTCCTGCTGGATCATCCCGATGGCGCGGCGTTCTACACCCGCTATCGCCCCGAACAATTCGAGCACGCCGCACGCTGGATCCTGCACACGCCGGATCAGCAAGTGGCGGCGTTCGTGCTGCCATCGACGTGCGAACCCGAGGGCTATAACGCCGAGAAAGCCAAAGGCCACGTGCGTCTGCTGGCGGCGGGCGCCAGCGCTTCGTTCAGGGTCACCACCGGCTACCTGAGCGCGCAGGAACGCCAGCGGTTGCTGGGTTAAACCAGCAATTGCGCGCCGTGGGCCTGGATGGCGTCCTTGTAGCTGCGGGGGATTTTCTTGTCGCTGACCACGTACTGAAAGTCCTCCAGGGTGGCGAAGTGAGCGGTGCGCACCGTGTCGAACTTGCTGAAATCGGCGAGCAACACACGTTGCTGGGCCTGGCGCATGACCTTTCGCTTGACCTCGACTTCGTTGAAGTTGAAGCACGTCACGCCGAATGCCTGGCTGACGCCGGCGGCCGTCACGAAGGCCCAGGTCAGGCGCACGCTGTCGAGGATGCTGCTTTCGGCACTGTTTTCAAACACCTGGTTCTTGCGGTGGAAGGTGCCGCCGCACAACACGATGTGGCAGTTAGGCTTGTTATGCAGCTTGAGCAGCACGTTCAACGAGCTGCACACCGCCGTGAACTCCAGGTCGTCGGGGATGAAGTCGATCACGAACGGCGAGGTGGTACCGCAGTCGAAAAACACCGTGTCACCGGGCTGGATCAGGCGCGCGGCGAGTTTGCCGATGCGGCGCTTTTCCTCGACGTGGCGGGTGTCCTGCTCGGCAACCCGGTAATCGCTGACCTCGCTGCCGACCCGGGTGATGTAGCCACCCAGCAGGCGCAGGTGATCACTGAAGTGGTTGAGATCGCGGCGCAGGGTCATCTCCGAAACCTCCAGCAGCGCCGCCATTTCCCTCAGGTGAATGGCGTTCTGGTCCTGCAAGGCTTGTTGGATAAGCTTGAGTCGCTCGGCTTTTCTACTGTCCACGAGTATTCCAGGGCTTGATTGTTTGTGTTAGATAAGTAACATTTAATGTTATTATTGTAACGTATTAGTGTGAGTGCTGTGACAAGCGGCACACGACCATTCGCAACATACAGGCAAGGGCACGTTAAATGAACACTCTTCAACCCGCAGCATTGGCCAAGTACATCGATCACACCTTGCTGGCGCCCGACGCCTCCCGCGAGCAGATTCGCACCTTGTGCGAGGAAGCCCGGGAGCACGGTTTTTATTCGGTGTGCCTGAACTCAGGGCAGGTGCCTTACGCCGCTTCCTGCCTGACCGACGACAGCGTGGTGATTTGTGCCGTGGTGGGCTTTCCCCTGGGCGCCGGCCTGAGTGACACCAAGGCCTTCGAAGCCGAACGGGCGATTGCCGCCGGGGCAGGGGAGATCGACATGGTGCTCAATATCGGCTGGTTGAAGGACGGTTTGCTGGAGGCAGTGCGCGAAGACATTGCCTTGGTCCACAAGGCCTGCGGCGCCGTGCCGTTGAAGGTCATCCTGGAAACCTGCCTGCTGGACGACGAAGAGAAAGTCCAGGCCTGCGAAATCTGCCGGGACCTGGGTGTGGCGTTCGTCAAGACCTCCACGGGGTTCAGCCGAAGCGGTGCCACCGCCGAAGACGTGGCCCTGATGCGTAAAACCGTGGGCGCCGCGGTTGGGGTCAAGGCGTCCGGGGGCGTGCGCGATTATCCTACGGCACTGAAAATGATTGAAGCTGGCGCGACACGTTTGGGCAGCAGTTCGGGGATTGCGATTGTCGGCGGGGCGATGACGGCGGCCAGTGGTTACTGAGTTTCGGGCCGGCGCTTGGCAGCCTGCAGGGAAATCCCTACAGGCCGCGCAAATCATTAGAGCACTATCCGGATTTCTTCATGGCTCTTTGCTATATGTCACGCTAGAGTGATTGGAAGATTCAATGAAGTCTTGATTTCTCCGGCCTCGGCCGAGGCCGCAGGACACTTCATACCTGTGGAGTGCACCATGAAAGTTCTAATCGCCGATGATTCATCCATGTCCCGCAAGATGGTCTTGCGTTCCCTGCCGGAATCACTGACCGAAGATGTTCGCCAGGCCTGTAACGGTGCCGAGGTGATGGAGGCTTACCACGCCGGTTTGGTCGACCTGCTTTTTCTCGACCTCACCATGCCCGTCATGGACGGCTTCCAGACCCTGGAAGCACTCAAGCGCGAAGACGCCAATGTGGTCGTCGTGGTGATCAGTGCAGACATCCAACCCCTGGCCAGGCAACGGGTATTCGACCTGGGCGCTGCTGCATTCGTAGCCAAGCCGGTTACGGCTGAAGCTGTAGTCAATGCCTTGCACGTCATAGGAGTGCTTTGATGGAAACCTTGGCCGCACTCACCGAAGACCAACGTGATGCCCTGCAGGAACTGATGAACATCGCCATGGGACAGGCGGCCGAGCGACTGGCGCTGCTGACCGATACCATGGTGACGCTTTCGGTTCCCTTTATTCACCCGCTGATCCGGGAACAGAATCACCTGTTGATTCCGGAGCATCTGCGCCGGAGCTTCATGATCGTCACCCGCCAGTCTTTTCTGGGTGAGTTACGTGGCGAAGTGTTCGTGTGCTTTGGCTCCAAGGGGGCCGATGAACTGGCCGAACTGCTGGGCTACAAGGGCAGCGGCCTGGAGCAGCAGCACGAATTGATGCTTGATGTCACCAACATCCTGACCGGCGCCTGCATCAGTGGCCTGGCAAGGCAGGTGGCGACTCAGGTGAGCTATGACGCACCGTCCATTCTCGTCCACACCGAACATGCGGCGAATGCACTGGATGAATTGAACCTGAATGAACACCTGGCGATGGTGCTGGAAATCCGTTTCGAGGTTCAGGCTCATCAGTTCTCCTGCGACTTGTTGATCTGCATCACTGAACGTACGGCAGGCGTTGTCGTTCGGGCCATCGATCGTTTGCTGGACGAGCTTTGAAGGGGCCTCTTCATGACAGACAGCAAGGTAATTTCCCGGGAAACCCTTGAGTCGATGCTCAAGGCCATCAATATGGGCGTGCTGCTGGTCGACCAGGACTGCAAGGTGCTGTTCTCTAACCATTTCATGTCCATCAACAGTGGCCGCAGCGCGGAAGAACTGGTCGGCCGTACGTTGTTCGAAGCCTTTCCGGAGCTGCCGGAGGCCTGGACCCGGCAGAAGATCAACAGCGTCATCACCCTGCAAAACTTTGCGTTCACGTCATGGCAGCAGCGGCCGCACCTGTTCAATTTCGAGAGTACCCGGCCCATCAGTGGCATGGTCCGGCTCATGTATCAGAACTGCACCTTCTTCCCCGTGCAAGATGCCGATGGCAGCAATCTTGGCGTGGGCCTGGCCATCAGTGATACGACTGACACGGCTGCCCGCCAACTCGAGTTGACGCAACTTAACAAGTTGCTGGAAGAAGAGAAGGGTGCACAGGCGCTGCTGATCGCGCGGCTCGAAGACGCACAGGCGCAGTTGCTGCAGTCCGAGAAAATGGCGGCGATAGGGCAACTTGCTGCAGGCGTGGCCCACGAGATCAATAACCCGATCGGGTTTGTCGGCTCCAACGTCAACAGCCTGCGTCGTTACCTGGTGGACATCTTCGCGCTGCTCGAAGCCCATGAACAGGCGACCGACGACAGGCATGCCAGCGCTCATCCCAAGCTTGCGGTGATGCGGGACAAGATGGATTACACCTTCATGCGCCAGGACATCGACGACCTGCTGGCCGAGTCGGTCGACGGCCTTGACCGGGTCACTCGCATCGTCAAGGACCTGCGCGAGTTCTCCCACGTCGACAGTTACGAATGGCAGTTGGCCGATCTGCACAAGGGGCTCGACAGCACCCTCAACGTTATCTGGAACGAGATCAAGTTCAAGGCTCAGGTGATCAAGCGCTACGGCGATGTCGAGCCCATCGAATGCATGGGCTCACAGATCAACCAGGTCTTCCTGAACCTGCTCATCAATGCCAGCCATGCCGTGGGGGCCGACGGCGAAATCACCCTCAGCAGCGGCAGGGAGGACGGGGGCGTCTTCGTCGAAATTGCCGACAACGGCCACGGCATTCCCCTTGAAATCCAGAACCGGATATTCGAACCGTTCTTCACAACCAAGCCGGTGGGCATGGGGTCGGGCCTTGGCCTGTCGTTGTCGTACAGCATCATGGTCAAGCACCATGGACGGCTCACCGTCGACAGTGAGCCGGGCAGGGGAAGTCGCTTCCGCGTCTGGTTACCCTTACGCCAGCCGGTAATCGAGGCTGTCTCTACCTGCGCCGTTGAAGGACGCTGATCATGGATACGCTGTCTTCCTGCGAAAAACGACACACCGTCATGCTGGTGGATGATGAGGAAAGTATCCTCAACAGCCTTCGGCGCCTGCTGCGCGCAAAGCCTTACGACTTGCTGCTGGCCACGAGCGGGGCCCAGGCGCTGAGCCTTTTCGAACAACACGCTGTCGACCTGATCGTCTGCGACGCGCGCATGCCGTTCATGGACGGGCCGACCTTGCTGCGCGAGGTGCATAGGCGCGATCCGCACTGCGTGAATATCCTGCTGACCGGCTACGCCGATATGAGCATGATCACCCAGGCGATCAACGATGGGTATGTGTTCCGTTACATCAGCAAGCCCTGGAATGATGAAGAGCTCAAGCTCACTCTCGATCAGGCTCTGGAAATGAAGAGTGCTCGCTGAGCGTAACCCTGCGAATTCGTCGCCAAGCCTATAACTCAACTAAATAGTCATTTAGTTGAGTTGGCTATCGGGGCAGGGCTCAGGCCTGGGCGAGGGCGCTGATACGCCGTTCGCTGATGCGCTCGACCGTGTCCATATGTTCGGTGCCCCACACGCACAACGCGCCCAGCGCAGTGGCCAGGGACTGCCCGAAGGGTGTCAGGGAATACTCGACCTTGGGCGGGATCTCCTGGAAGTCGATCCGCGCGATGATTTCGTCGCGCTCCAATTCCTTGAGTTGCTGGATCAGTACCTTGTCGGTCACGCCGCCAATCGCACGCCTTAACTCGCCATATCGATGAACATGTAGCGCCAGGTTATACAGGACCAGCGGTTTCCATTTGCCGCCAATCACCGCCAGGGCAGCCTCGAGCCCGCAATTGAAGGTGTTGTTCGCCATGTGATGGTGCTCCAAAGGGGTACTTACTAAAAGGTGCATACTATTCAAAAGAATAGTCTGGATCTAGAGTTGGGCCTCAACATTCTTCGGAGTTAACCATGAGCAGGCTCGACGGAAAAATTGCAGTGATCACCGGTGGCAACAGTGGTATTGGCCTGGCAACCGCCATGCGCTTTGCAGCGGAAGGTGCACAGGTTGTGATTGTGGGACGCAGGCAGGAAGAACTGGACAAGGCGCTCGGGCTGATCGGGCCTGGAGCGCTCGCCATTCAAGGGGATATCTCGAGGCTGGACGACCTGGAGCGCATTTTCACCCACATCAAAAGCGTCAAAGGTCGCGTAGACGTGCTGTTCGCCAATGCGGGCCTGGGGGATTTCCAGCCGCTCGGGTCGATCACCGAAGAGTCGTTCGATCGCACGTTCGGCATCAACGTCAAAGGCACACTGTTCACCGTGCAAACAGCGCTGCCACTGATGCACGCCGGCGGTTCGGTCATCCTCACCGGTTCGACTACCGGCACCATGGGCACACCGGCGTTCAGCGTGTACAGCGCCACGAAAGCCGCATTGCGTAATTTCGCCAGGAGCTGGGCGCTGGATTTGAAAGGCAGCGGTATTCGCGTCAACGTACTTTCACCGGGACCGATCTCGACACCGGGCCTGGACCTGGCGCTTTCAAGTACCGGCCAGAAGGATGCAATCATTGACGATATGACGGCGCAGTTGCCACTGGGCCGTATCGGCCAACCGGAAGAAGTTGCGGCGGCGGCATTGTTCCTGGCGTCGGACGACAGCAGCTTCATGACCGGCAGCGAAATGTTCGTGGATGGAGGGTTCGCTCAGGTTTGAGCCAGAGAGGGGTTTTGCCTGTTGGAATCTGACGGGCACTGCCCCTCATTACGTAACATCGTATTACGCATAATGTATATTATGTTAAATCGTGTGTCAGGCTCAGCCACTTCCCGCTCTCGTCGCCTACTGCGGTGCACCATCGCTATCATAGGTGCTGGATTCGTACCTGACGGCATTACTCATCGCCGGAGGGAACGCTGATGCTTGACTTACTTCTCAGCGAATCAAGATTCATGAGTGTGTTCCCGGAACGCTTACGTACTCGGCACCGTGAATCCGGCTTCACGTCCATGATAGCGCTCGAAGCGTTTAAGGGAGAAAGACGAGAGATCCAAGTCGGTCGAACCGCGTATGCACCACTGTGCAAACGCCTCGCCCAACGCGGCGGAATGTTTGAAGCCGTGACCGGAACAGGCGGACACCACCAAGGTGTGCTGCCACGACGGATGCTCATCGATAATGAAATGGCGATCCGGCGTCACGGTGTAGGCGCAGACAGCAGACTTGACCACGCTCGAGGTCACACCGACGATGCGGCCGCGCACCTGGTGCTCATACATGTCCCGCTCTTCCGCCGGCGAGACCGTACGATCCATTGTTTGCGGCAACGAAGTAGTGTGGTATTGCGCGGTGGCGATTTTCAGGCTGCCCTCGCCGTGTAATGCGGGAAAGCCGTAGTTGATTTTGTCGTCGCCACGGCCGTGAGTGAGGATAAACGTCGGTGAGTGATCCACCCACTCGGCGCCCTCCTCCAGCCCGAACCAGAACAGCTTCTGCCGGTAGACGCTGAGCAGGCTGTCAAACGGCTCGCCCAGCAAACCGCCGCTCCAGTTGCCGGCGCTAATCACAAGCTTGTTTGCAAAGAGCGTGCGCAGATTCGTAGTGACATGGACTCCCTGCTCATTCGAGCTAATCCCAGTGACGGTTTCGCCTTTGTAGAGGATTGCTCCGTGTTGCTCGGCCAATTTGAGCTGCACATCAATGCAACGCTCAGGACGTACAAAACCTCCACCTGGCTCGAAATAGCCGATGGCAGTGTCGTGTACGTTGGCAAATTGTGGAAAGCGCTGGCGAATCCGGTCGGCGGATAAAACGTCGTGCTCGATGCCATAGGCCTGTGCTAGGCCGATGGTGCGCAATGTGAAGTCGGTTTTATCGTTGGGGTCAAACTCGGGACTCGAAGTCAGAACCAATAGACCCGACTGTTCGAACAGCGACTCCCCGGACAATTGCTCAAGCTCGCGCCAGATGCGGTGGGAATTGCGCACAATGGGAACGTACTGCGCGCCCTCACCCACCGAAAGCCGGGTAATACGCGTATCGCCATGGCTGGAGCCCAGGTTGTGAGGTGGGTGCGCTGAGGCCAAACACGCGCCTCTCCCGGCAACACAGGAGAGGTCGTCTGCCTGCATACCGTTGAGCTATCAGAGGAATAGAAAAAACAACATCATAATGATGGCACTGTCTGATACCGTGCACATAAACACAGCCACTCCGAGGATTGTCATGGGCGCAGGCGCTCCTATTCCGCCGAATGAAATTGAACGGCTTAAAGAGGTCGCGAAATTTTGTCCAGCTGACAGCGAGTACGATACTGTCTTCGATAAAATCGTCGAGATGGTTTCTGCTTACTTCAACGCACCCATAGCGCTGATTTCGATCGTCGATGAGCATCAGCAATGGTTCAAGGCGCGCGTAGGGCTTGAAGAGACGCAGACACCACGAGAAGTGTCCTTCTGCGCTTACTCGACGCTCGATAACGCCCCGCTGGAGGTATTGGACGCGACGCTTGATCCCCGTTTTAAAGACAATTCCCTGGTAACGGGGCCTCCGTATATTCGTTATTACACAGGCACCCCACTGATTACCGAAGAGGGTTTTACGCTGGGAAGCCTGTGCATCATTGATACAGTCTCACGTGCCGCTATGAGTGAGCGTGATAGCGCGATGCTCAGCGGTTTTGCTGAACTGGTGATGATGCACATCCACAGCATGCGCTCTCGAAACTTCGTCGACCAACCCACAGGGTTATTTAATCGACTCCGGTTTGAGGAGGATATACGCCAAGCGCTAAAGACCCACAGCGCGTGCCAAGCGTATGCGGTTGACATCATCTCGCCAAAGTTCCTCAACGATATCGTGAAGGCGCTGGGTTACAGTTTTGCCACAGACTTGGTCCTGGCAATCAAAGCGCGCCTACAAAAACTATTACCGCCACAGTGTCTACTTTATAAAATTAGCCCGACGCGGTTTGGTTTCCTCCTTGAGGAGGATCAAACGGCCGAGCACATTTGTGAAAACATCCTCAAGGACTTCAAAAAGCCTGTCGAATGCCACGCCATCCCCATACTCATGCAAGTCGGGATTGGCGTCCTGCCTATTCATAGCTCAGGGCTCCAGCAAGACTGGCTTCGCCTGGTGGTCAGCGCTGCGGATGAGGCGCGTGACCGCAGGCTGGGATGGTCGCGCTATGAGCCCCATTTTGATGCGGCTCAACAACGCGCGTTCATGTTGTTGAGTTCGTTGCCGGAGGCGGTCTGCGCCGACAAACAGTTCAGCCTGGTGTACCAGCCAAAAATCAAACTGCCCTCAGGACGGTGTCATTCAGTAGAAGCACTATTACGTTGGACACATCCTTTACTGGGGCCCATCAGCCCTGCTGAATTCATACCCTTGGCTGAAAAAACCGCACTCATACCTTCTGTTGGATTGTGGGTGCTCAACGCAATCATCCAGCAAGCGGTTATTTGGAAAGCGCAAGGTGTGCGCCTGCGGATAGCGATGAACATTACCGTCAGCGATCTTGAAAGCGCCGAATTCGTCGACGCGATGATCCATGAGATTCAACAGCACGGCCTGGACCCAGCTGGCTTTGAACTTGAGTTTACCGAAAGCATGCTCATGACCAACCCTGAAGAAGTCATCCGGCAACTGGAGCGTGTCCGTAAGTTTGGCGTAGAGGTTGCTGTTGATGACTTTGGCACCGGCTACAGCAACTGGGCTTATTTGAAGGAGCTCCCGGCCAATACCGTCAAGCTTGACCAATCTCTGATCAGCGGGCTGGGCAGCAATCAAAATGACAAGCAACTGGTTAAAACCCTGATCGGACTGGCTAAGGGGCTCGGCTACCGGGTGGTTGCAGAAGGCGTAGAAAATCAAGAAATCCTGGACCTGTTAATTCAGTGGGGATGTTCCGAGGCACAGGGTTATTTGATAGCCAAGCCTATGAGCGCCGAGGCATTAGAAGCCTGGATAGCACAAGGAGTCGATGGAGGTCGGGGCCGGTAGAATGACTGCCGGGGACGCGCAAGCAAGGACTCTATAGATCGCGGACACCACCTGCATCGTTGCGTCTTCGATCGTGCCTTCATTACGGCACAAAACCCAACCGTGATCAGCCATCGCTCGCTCGAATGCCTGGGTACACGCGCTATGTTCTTCCAGCTTATGGATCACCGTGCTGCTCAGCCCACGCCGTCGTGCCGCTGCCCTCGCCCATGAAATCTCAGGGGCGGTGACAATCCCGACATGCAGGTCTGGCACTCGCACGTTTCGATCAATGTTCAACTGCAGGATCTCTGCAAACGGAATTATCCGGCGAAACGCGGCATCCGACGGGTACCAGCGATCGATCAGGATGATGCTGCCTGGTGGCTGTTTAGCCAGCACCTGCCGGGAAATCCAGGCACGGCTGTCAGCAAAGCGTTCACACACCCTCAGCTCCAAGTCCCGGGAGGGACTTCTGACGAGCTGGTTAACAAGCGCCATTGTTCCCTCCCGGTACGGATCGCTTTTTCTCTCGCAAAGCCGGATCACCTTTTTGTTGCCTGCCCTCAGTGCTTTCGTAACGGCCTCCAACAGCGTGGTTTTGCCGGTGCCCTTGGGCCCATCCAGAGAAATAAACAGCGGACGATTCATTCTTCACTTAACAATTGAGATACCGTTTTTTTGCCCTGTCCGGACGCTGGAACCGCTCGGTGCGACTGCGCGAAGGCCCTATGAACAGAAAGTGATGAACACTCTACCCTTGTTTTGGCTCACGGGTCCCAAATCCACGCTGACAACCGCTGGTGAGCATCGGTTATCGCCCATCAGTCATGCGTGAGTGAGGTACCAGCGCCAGTCCTGCTCCCCGACTTCAGCGTTGAATTGACGGAACTCGCGCCATTTGATCGCCAGATACACCTTCAGGAATTCGGCGCCCAGCGCCTCGCGTGCCCACGTTGAATCCTGCAAGGCCTGCAACGCGGTCAGCCAGTCGGTGGGTAGAAAATCGGTCGCCTGCTCATAGCCATTTCCCACGATCGCCGGGCCGGGATCGCTTTGATGGGTGATGCCGTAGTGAATCCCCGCAAGTAATGCGGCAGCGGCAAGGTACGGGTTGGCGTCCGCCCCGCAAATGCGGTGTTCGATGTGCCGACTGATTGCTGACCCGCCGGGCACGCGGAACGACACCGTACGATTGTTGACGCCCCAACTTTTGGCCAGTGGCGCGTAACTGCCGGCCTGGAACCGGCGATATGAATTGGCATGGGGGCAAAATATCGCCAGTGAGTCAAACAAGGTCGCCATCATCCCGCCAATCGAGTGACGCAACAGGAGCGTACCCTGTGGGTCTTCGCTCGCATACAGGTTGTTACCCTCCTCGTCGGCCAGGCTGACGTGCAAATGCATGCCACTCCCGGCCTGGTCACTGAACGGCTTGGCCATGAAGCACGCTTGTAGCCCATGTTTGTTGGCGACACCTTTGACCAGGCGTTTGTAGCGTACGCCTTCATCAATAGCCTGGAGTGCGTCGAAACGATGTTCCAGGGTCAACTCGACTTGGCCTGGAGCGTACTCGGAGATGGCCGTCCTTACCGGCAGGCCCTGTAGCGCACACGCAGCGTAGAGGTCATCAAGAAAGGGTTGCAGCTGCTCCAATTCGTAGAGGCCATAAACCTGCGGTGCCTGGGGACGGACGCCGTTGGTCTGCAACGCCGGCTGCGGCCGACCGCTGGCATCGCGTTGCTGGTCCAGCAAGTAAAACTCCAGTTCAACGGCCATTACCGGATGGAAACCATCGGCTTTGAGTCGGTCAATGGCATGCACCAGTACGTGTCGCGGGTCTGCCGGTGCGGCAGGAATACCTTGGGTCGGGTGCATGCTCACCTGCACCTGACCGGTGGGGTTTGTGCGCCAGGGTTGCAGAGTCAGGCTTCCTGCCAAGGGGTATGTCCAACAATCGGCATCGGCGACATCCCAGACCAGGCCTGTGTCTTCGACGTCTTCACCCTGCACGGTCAAGGCGAGAATGGAGCTTGGCAGCGGTCGACCGTTTGCGTAGATCGCCAGTAGTTCGTCGCGATGCAGCAGTTTGCCTCGCGGAACACCGTTCGCGTCGAGAAGGAACAACTCGATGCTCAGCACTTCAGGGTGGGCGGCCAGATAGTCTTCGGCCTCTTTTTTATCAGCAAATTGCATATCGAACCTCTCGGCGCTTATTCAAGCGACTGGACAGTATTCAAGAACAATGGAACTTATGAACAGATAACCCGCGCTCCAGGTAGGGCAAGCAGCGTGGTCAGCGCGTTATCCAGTTCACCGATCAGCCTGTCGACATCCCCTTCGCTTGTTTGCGGACAGCACAGGGTCATGTTGTGAAAAGGCGTGATCAGGATCCCGCGATTGATCAGATAGAGGTGCAGCGCCATTTGAAGGCTGTCATGAAAAGCCGCCTCGGCTTGCGCGCCGGTTCTGGGCGAGGTGGCACAGAATTGAAACTCACAACGAGCCCCCAACTCGGTTACCGACCAGTTCAGTTGGTGCCGCTTGAACAACGCTCGAAATCCCTGGGCCAGTCTTGAGGCCAGGGGCAGCATGCGCTGGTACGCAGACTCGGTCATGACCTCTTCGAGGCTGACGCGCATGCAGCGCATCGCCAGTGCGTTGGCGGACAAGGTGGTGCCCATGCCACTGTGGCCATGCCCGCCGCTCTCTTCGCTGATGCTTTTCTGCGCATCGTGCATGGCCAACGCAACGTGCTCGGTCATGCCAAAGACTGCGCAAGGCACGCCACCGGCGATGGGTTTCCCCACTACGAAAAAGTCGGGCTTCAAACCCCATTGGCGCGTGCATCCACCGATGCCGGTAGAAATAGTGTGGGTCTCATCAATGACCAACAGGCTGCCGTATTTTCGCGTCAGCTCGCGGCACTGTTGCATGAACCCCGGATCGGGCAGGACCATGCCGATATTGGTCATCGCCGGCTCGCACATCAGCGCGCACACGTCGCCCTGAGCTAAAGCAGCCTCCAGTACAGCGACATCGTTGAAGGGAATGGATCGACTGTATTGGGTCAAGTCGTAGGCTTGTCCCACCAGGCCCGAACGGTGCACGGTCTTGCCCTCTCGGTACCGGACCATCACGTCATCCACGGTGCCGTGATAACAGCCGTCGAACACCAGTAGAACATTGCGCTGGGTGATAGCGCGCGCCCAGCGCAGCACATAACGATTGGCGTCGGTAGCGTTGGCGGTAACTTGCCAATAAGGCAGCTCAAACCGCTGGGCCAGCAACTCAGCGCAGACCACCGCGTCTTCGCCGGGCAGCATCGTGGTCAAGCCATTGTTCGCCTGCTCGGCTATGGCGCGGGCGATAGGATCAGGTGAGTGGCCAAACATCGTGCCGGTGTCGCCGAGGCAAAAGTCTATGCAGTCATGACCGTCGACATCGGTGAAGCGGGCACCTTTGGCACGCTGGACAAAAAGCGGCGAAGGCATCGACCAATCGCTCATCCAGTGCATGGGCACACCGTTGAACAGCGCCGCCTTGGCACGCTTGGCCAGCGCCATTGACGTTGGGTTGTTTTCTATAAAACGGGCACGCTCGGCTGCGGCAAAGGCAGCAATCGCTGATTCACCAACTCCACTGTTCGACATGATTAGAACCCTTTGTTAAGTATCACATTAGTTAAACTTCGTTGCCGTATAGATAAGCCACACGCCCTCATTCTCCAGGTGCAGCAACAGCTCCCGAATATTGGGTGAATATCGCTCCGCAAACTTATAACGTGGGTGTTGGCTTTAACTATTTACATTGCCAGCTGATATACAGCCTTGATATATCGTGCAGATGTTCATTGAAACGTCATTAACCGGATTGAGGGGCTTTATTCTCGACCAGGCAATTACCGCCATCGACCACGATAACTTCACCGGTGATGTAACTGGATTCTGGAGACGCCAGAAATGCAACCGCCGCCGCCACTTCGTGGGGACTGCCTGCCCGCCCGATCGGGGTAAAGCGCCCCGCCTCTGCTTCAACCGGCGTGGTTGAGCCCGTGGTGATCCATCCGGGCGCCACGCTGTTGACAGTAATCCCGTGCTTGGCGACTTCAAGTGCCAGTCCCATGTTCATGCCCACCATCGCGGCTTTGGCAGCGCTATAAGCGGCTTCGCCCGGGTTGCTCCCGCGGGTGCCCGTGGTGGAACTGATATTGACAATGCGCCCGTAACTTCGCGCCCTCATAGCGGGCAAAACAGCCTGCGTCAGAAGAAAAGCGGTGGTTAGGTTTCTGGCCAGTGAAAGGTTCCACTCATGCAGTTCCATACTCGCCAACTCCGAGAAAACCTCAGGGCTGCCTTGCATGGCCATACCGGCGTTATTCACCAGAATATCGACCCGCCCCCAGACCGACACCGCCCAGAGGCCGAATTCCCGCACCTGACGTTCATCGGTGAGGTCAACCGCCCTGCCCTCCACTTCAAACCCTTCTGCGAGCAGCTCTTTAACGCGTTCCTCGATGCGGCGGCTACTGGCGGTGATGATCAATCTCGCACCCGCTGTACCTAGCCTGCGAGCGATCGCCATGCCAATACCCGCTTCACTGCCGGCACCACTGACAAGTGCCACATGCCCCCTCAAATCAGTATTTAACATGGTGTTCCCCACGGACTTCATTTGGAATAGAAGTGGAAATTAGGCTAATAAACCTGATAAAAAAAGACGATCATCATCAGAAAATCTGACAACCACCATGGCGTTCACCAGTGAGTCACTGAAAGTTTTCCTTGCGGTTGTCGACAGCGGCTCCTTTTCCGCCGCCGCACGCAAATTGGGGCGGGTCCCCTCGGCCATCAATATGGCGGTGTCGCAGCTTGAAGCCGAACTGGATTTATTGCTTTTTGACCGATCAACCCGCAAAGCCATTCCTACGGCAGCCGCCAAAGCACTGGAGCCCCAGGCTCGACAGGTCGCCAGCCAGTTAAACCTGCTCGACGCCCATGCGCTCCAGCTTCATCAGGGGTTGGAGGAGCGCTTGGTCCTTGCGATGGCGCCGGAGTTGCAGACAGGCGTATGGAATCGTCCGCTGTCCATTATCGCCCGGGAGTTTCCCACGCTTGAAATCGAGATTCGCTCCGCGTCCCATCCGGAGGCGATGCGCATGCTCCATGAAGGGCGTGTGCAGTTGGCCCTTGGATTTGAACGACCGGGGCTTGACGAGCGGGAGACGTTTCTTGAAGCGGGGAGCCAATTGCTGGTAGCCGTTGCCTCTCCGGATCATCCTGCGGCCGCCGGCAAGAAAAGCCCCTTGAGTGAAGAGCAACTGGTCAACGTTCGGCAGATCATCGTGGCTACTGGAGGGCCTACAGACTCTGATCCACGTGTTGTGCTGTCACGGCGGATTTGGCACAGCGACAATTACCTGGCAACGCTGGATCTGGTCCAGCAAGGATTGGGCTGGGCTTATCTTCCACAGCCGTTGGTACAACCTCTGATCAGTTCGGGCGCATTGACGGAGGTGGTGTTTGACAACATGCCGAGTCAGATGCGGCTATGGGTCGATATCATCTGGGTAAAGAACCGTCCCCTGGGGCTGGCAGCGAGTCGCTACCTGAGCCTGATGCGCAAGATTGTCGAGGACGAGCCGCGGCGTGTTTGAGAAAAAAACCAGCCGTATGGCTCATTGAGGCCATTGCTCAAGCAGTATCGAGACGAATTTCTCCGCCGCCGGCGAAAGCGATGCTCCCCGGCGATAGACCAGGCCCAAGGAGCGGTTCACAACCGGCTCGATCAACGGGACGCTGACCAAGGTTGGATGATCTTCAGCCGGCATGGCCAGGCTCGGCATCGCCGAAACCCCCAGGCCGGCCTCCACCAGGCCCAGCGAAGTCGAGAGGTGCTGGACCTCGTAGAACCATTGCGGCCGCCAACTCAAGCCTGACAACGCGTGATCGAGCAGCATGCGGTTGCCGCTCAGGCGCCCTACCCCGATCAGGCGGTAATCGCTCAATTCGGACCAGGTGACCGAACTGCGTCCAGCCAACTCGTGATCACGCCGGCACGCCAATACAAAGGGCTCGCTGACCAGGGGCACGAACTCAATGTCCGGATGCTGCCCACTCATCATGTTGATCCCGAAGTCGGCCTCTCCCCGCAGCACCGCTTCAAGCCCCTCATTGGCACTCAAGTCCAGCAGGCGGATGCGGATTTTTGGGTAGCGCTCGTTATACAGGCGAATGACTGACGGCAGGAAATAGAAAGCCGCAGTAGGGATACACGCCAGGGTTACCCGGCCAATCTGGCGTTCGGCCAGTTCACGGATATTGAGAATCGACTCATCGAAGTCATCCAGCAACCGACGTGCCTTGGGAAGAAAGTCACGACCGACACTCGTGAGGCTGACCTTGCGCGTGGTGCGATCCAGCAACGAGGTGCCCAACCCCTCTTCCAGTTTTTTAATTCGGCGACTGAGTGCCGGTTGAGACAGGTGCAAGGCATCGGCTGCTTCGTGAAAACTGCCAAGTTCAGCGATTTTCACGAAGGATCGAATGTCATTCAGCTCATATTCCATGTCTTATCTCACCCGCACAAGGCGTCAAAAGGAAACTCAGCGTAAATTTATCATTCGCAAAACGCAATAATCTCTTCAATCTTTGCATTTGAAACATTTTTTAAAGCTTGAGACTCTTGCTCCAAGAACATCAATTACACCGATTGATCAACAAGAGTCAGTATCATGCAAAGAATTCCCTGTGTGCTGATGCGCGGCGGCACCTCGAAAGGTCCGGTTTTTCTTGACTGGGATTTGCCCGCCGCCGTTGAGGCCCGCGACGAACTGCTGCTTAACCTGATGGGCTCCGGTCATGAACTGGAGATCGACGGCATCGGCGGTGGCAGCCCGCAAACCAGCAAGGTTGCGATTGTCAGCCCTTCGCTGCACCCGGATGCCGACGTTGATTACTTGTTCGTTCAAGTGATGGTTTCACAACGCAGGGTCGACAGCGCCCCCAACTGCGGCAACATGCTGTGCGCGGTGGGCCCGTTCGCCGTCGAGCAGGGTCTGGTCAAAGGCACCCCGGAGCGCACCCGTGTGCGTATTCGCAACCTAAACACCGGCACCTTTATTCACTCCGACGTGTACACGCCGGATGGCAAAGTCAGTTACGAGGGCGATACCGCCATTGATGGCGTGCCCGGTACGGCCGCACCGGTGCAACTGACGTTCCTCGACGCAGCCGGCAGCAAGACAGGCAAGCTCTTTCCCACCGGTAACACGCAGGACGTGATCGATGGCATTGCGGTGACCTGTATCGACATGGCGATGCCCATGGTGCTTGTCGAAGCCAGCCAACTGGGCAAGCGCGGCGATGAGAGCCCGGCGGAACTGGACGCCGATAAGGAATTCCTGCGACGCCTCGAGACACTGCGGCTTCAGGCCGGCCTGGCCATGGGCCTGGGCGATGTCAGCGACAAAGTGATTCCCAAGCCGGTACTGGTTTCGCCCGCGAAAGCGGGCGGCACGATCCAGGTTCGTTACTTCATGCCGCACAACTGCCACCGCGCGCTCGCCATTACCGGCTCGATTGGTTTGGCCACTGCGTGTGTGATCGAAGGCAGCATCGTCGCGCAGATGCTCGGCGGGATCAGTACGCCGCGCCTTGAAGCGGTGCGGATCGAACACCCGAGCGGCGGGATTGATGTCGTATTGTCCTACACCGGCGTGAACGGTGAGACAATTCAGGCCTCAGTCGTACGCACCGCCCGCAGGCTTTTCTCCGGCTACGTCTACGCCACTGACTCGCAGCGCCTTGCCGGATAAATTCCGATAGTCGTTGGCATTTTTGCATCCGCACAATTCTAAAAATGGGTGATGCCATGAAAGTTGTTAAATCGCTCTACTTCCAGATCCTCTGCGCCGTGGCGCTCGGCATCGTGGTCGGGCATTTCTGGGCCCAGCAGGCCATTGCACTCAAACCCCTGGGTGACGCGTTCATCAAACTGATCAAGATGATGATTGCGCCCGTGGTGTTCTGCACCATCGTCACCGGCATCGCCGGGATGAGCGACAAGCGCTCCCTCGGGCGCCTGCTGGGCAAAACCATGCTGTTGTTCTTCGTCCTCACGGTGATCAGCCTGGTGATTGGCCTGGTTGCGGTGTACGTGTTCCAGCCGGGCACCGGCATGAACATCGATCCCAGCCAGCTGAGCACCAAAGGATTGGCCCAGTACACGGAGTCGGCCGCAAAACTTGGGGTGGTGGAGTTTTTCATGCACATCATTCCCGAGACGTTTGTCGGCGCCTTCAGTAAAGGTGAAGTGTTGCCGGTGCTGTTTATCGCGGTGTTGTCCGGCTTTGCCTTGTCGTCGCTGGGCGAGCGTGGCAAACCGGTACTCGACGTGCTCGAATCCGCCTCGCAAATGGTCTTCAAGATCTTTTCCTACCTGATGCGTTTTGCACCGGTCGGCGCTTTCGGGGCCTTGGCGTTCACTGTCGGCCAGTACGGCATCACCTCGCTGGGTTCGCTGGCGAAGTTGATCATGACCTTGTACATCGCCTGCGGCTTTTTCGTCTTCGTGGTACTGGGCAGCATTTGCCGCGCCAACGGCTTCAGCCTGTGGAAGCTGCTGCGCTACTTTCGGGAAGAGTTCCTGGTGGTACTCGGCACCTCCTCCACGGAACCGGTGATGCCGCGCATGCTGGAGAAACTCGAGGCACTGGGTTGCAAAAAAGGCGTCGTCGGCCTGGTACTGCCCACCGGCTACTCGTTCAACCTGGACGGCACGGCCATCTACCTGTCGTTGGCGGCGATTTTCATTGCCCAGGCCTGCAACATTGATCTGAGCCTGACGCAGATCATCACCATGCTGGCGATCATGCTGCTGTCCTCCAAAGGCGCCGCCGGGGTTACCGGCAGCGGGTTCGTGGCACTGGCCTCGACCCTGACGGTCATTCACGACATCCCATTGGCCGGCCTGGCATTGCTGATCGGCGTTGACCGCTTCATGTCTGAAGCTCGCGCCCTGACCAGCCTGGCCAGTAACGCCGTAGCGACGGTGGTGATTTCGATGTCTGAAAATGCCTGCCACCGCGACACGCTGAACCGGATGCTCGACGCAAAATCTTCTGCCGCACCGGGAAAAGCCTGGGACGACCTGAAGGACGCCAAACGCGTCTAGAGACAACCGGATAACGCTTCCCCCCTGACTTGACTGAACCCCCCTCCCCGCCAGGCGCGTTGTGCCGCCCGGCGGGTCAGGGCTCGTGCGCCTCGGCGTCAGCCATTTTTACGATAACAACAAGAGAATCGTCCTATGCTCGCTTTCCTTGGCTTGGCCATGGTGGTCGTATTCACCTATCTCATCATGACGAAGCGCTTGTCGCCCATCGTCGCGCTCACCGTGGTACCCATCGTCTTCGCGGTGATCGGCGGCTTTGGCGGCACCACTGGCAAGATGATGCTCGACGGCCTGAAAATGGTCGCCCCGTCTGCCGCGTTGCTGCTGTTTGCGATCCTGTTCTTCGGCCTGATGATCGACGCAGGCCTGTTCGACCCGCTGATCCGCAAAATCCTGAAGAGGGTCAATGGCGACCCGATGAAGATCGCCGTAGGCACGGCCCTGCTGTCGTTGCTGGTAGCGCTCGACGGCGACGGCACAACGACTTACATGATCACCTGCGCCGCAATGCTGCCGCTGTATAAACGCATCGGCATGAACCCGATGATCCTGGCAACCATCTCCATGCTGTCGCTGAGCATCATGAGTGGCATGACGCCCTGGGGCGGCCCTGCGACACGGGCTATTGCCGCGTTGGGCCTGGATGCCGGCGAGTACTTCGTGCCGTTGCTGCCGACCATGATCGGCGGTGCCCTGTGGGTGATCTTCACGGCCTTCATACTGGGTCGCGCAGAGCGCAAGCGTATCGGCAACGTGCAGCTGCAAAGCGGCGGCGGCGATTGCTACATCGACGCGATTCTCGAGGACACGCCCCACAAACGTCCGAAGCTGGCCTATGTCAATCTGGTGCTGGTGATCGCGGTGATGGCGGCGCTGGTGATGGGGCTGATGCATTCCGCGATCCTGTTCCTGATCGGCTTCGTGCTCGCGCTGATGATCAACTACCCGCAATTGGACATTCAGAAAGAACGCATCCTGGCGCACTCGGGCAATGCCATGACCGTGGTGTTGCTGGTATTTGCCGCCGGGATCTTTGCCGGGATCTTTTCCGGTACAAAGATGGTGGATGCCCTGGCACAGACCCTTGTCGACTGGATCCCGCCATCCTGGGGCCACCTGTTTCCATTGGTGGTTGCGATCACCAGCATGCCGCTGACCTTTGTACTGTCCAATGACGCCTACTATTTTGGCGTGGTGCCGATCCTGGCCAATGCCGCCGCCGCTTATGGCATCGATCCGGTTGAAATCGCCCGCGCCTCGATCCTGGGCCAGCCCGTTCACCTCATGAGTCCGCTGGTGGCCTCGACCCTGCTGCTGGTGGGCATGGTCGATCGCGATATCGGCGACTTCCAGAAGGCCACCGTCAAATGGGCCGTGCTGACCTCCCTGGTCGTCACCGCCCTGGCCTTGTTGACCGGGGCCATCAGCCTGTTCACCTGATCCACCCATAACCCCTGCTGCCTTCCAGCGCGCCTCACTCACGAGGCGCGTGCCGACCTGTACCCCAAATAACAACAACGAGTCATTTGCCATGAACCCTATGTATACCCGTCGAGCTTTGTTTTGCGCGTTAGGCCTGGTACCCGTCGCGGCGGCCAACGCCGAAGGTTTTATTGATGACAGCAAGCTCAAGCTGCAACTGCGCAATGTGTATTTCAACGAGAACTTTCGCGACGAGCACGGCTTGAGTGCGCGGGCCGCCAGAACGGCAAAGAGCGAACGCACCGAGTGGGCCCAGGGATTTCTGCTGGACTATCAGTCCGGATTTACCGCGGGCACCCTCGGCTTCGGCGTGGACGCCTTGGGGCTCTATGGGGTAAAGCTCGATTCAGGGCGCGGGCGCAGCGGCACCGGGCTCATGCCGGTGCATGATGACGGGCGGGCGGCCGGCGAGTTTGCCAGCGCCGGCGCTACGGCAAAAGCCAGGTTCGCCAAAACCACGGTCAAGTACGGCACCTTGCTGCCCAAGACGCCGGTGCTGATTTACAACGATGCGCGCTTGTTGCCCCAGACCTACCAGGGCACCCAGGTCAGCAGCAGCGACATCGAGAATCTGACCGTGACCGGCGGGCATCTGGACCGTTTCAAACTGCGCGACTCCACCAACAGCGTGCCGATCGTGCCTGATGGCTACAGCGGGGAAAAGTCCGGAGATTTCAACTACGCCGGGGCTGAGTACAAATGGGGCAAAAACCTGCGCTTGAGTTATTTCTACGGGGAACTCGAGCACTTCTACCGACAGAGCTTCGCCGGTGTCCAGCACGACCTGCCGCTGGCCGGTGGCGTGCTGACCAGCGACCTGCGCTACTTCAACAGCGTTGATAGCGGCTCGGCCTATGCAGGCAAAATCGACAATGACATGTTCAGCGGCCAGTTGTCCTACGTGATTGCAGGCCATACCCTCGGTGGCGGCTACCAGGCCCTTCGCGGTGATGCCGGATTACCCTACATCAGCGGCGCGACCGTCTACTCGTTCAGTAATGCCGGCATCGGCAAATTCATTGAGGAGGACGAGAAGACCTGGATGCTCAACTATGGCTACAACTTCGCCGCCGTCGGCGTGCCCGGCCTGACCTTCTCAACGCGCTACCTGAGCGGCAATGACGGCAAGTCCACCACCACAGTCAAGGAATGGGAGCGTGATACCGAGCTGGCTTACGTTGTGCAAGCCGGCACGTTCAAGGGGCTGGGCGTGCGCATGCGCAACTATGTCTACCGTTCTGAGTTCTCCCGCGGCCGCGACAGCAATCGCCTCTACCTCACCTATGACATCGCCCTTTGGTAAGTCGACGATCGCGGCCCTTGCGGCCGCTTTCCTGCAGATTCAGGTGAGGAACCCCACGCATGCTGTTTAAAAACAAAGTACTGATGCTGGTGCTGGCCCCAGTGGTGCTGTTGTCCACGGTGCTGGCGCTGACAACGAGCACCACCTTGCTGTCGAGCGCCGAGCAGGAAGTCACGGCGACCCGGGAACGCCTGCTGGATGAAAGCCGGGAACGCTTGAAAGACTACGCCAACCTTGCCCGAACCTCGGTAGCGGAGCTGTATGCGCAGGCCGAGACGGGGGACACCGCAACGCGTGCGCTGGCGATCGCGCGGCTGTCCCGGATGAAGTATGGGGACGACGGCTATTTTATCGGCTACGACAGTCAGGTCGTGCGCCTGTTTCGTGGTGACAGCAGCGAAGGCGTCGGCACCAACATGAGTGAGCGCAAAGACAGGAACGGGCTTTACCTGAACCGGGAAATGGTTGCCGCCGCGAAGAACGACACCCACTTCGTCAACTATTCGGGGGCCCTGATCAATACGGATAAAGTCGTTCCCAAGCTGGCTTACAGCTTTTACCTGCCGGCCTGGGACATGGTCGTGGTCACCGCGATCAATCTCGACCGAATCGAAAGCCAGGTTGCCCAAGTACGAGGGGAAATCCATCAGCGTGTGCGCAGCCTGGTCTACGGGATAACCGTCATTGCCTTGATTGCGCTCGGGATCACCGGCGTGCTCGCAGTGTTAATGGTTAAAAGCAGCCTGCGTCCCCTGTCGCGGATTCGCGAGCACCTCGATGAGATCGCCGCGGGCGAAGGCGATCTGACGCGGCGCTTACCCATCAGCCGCGACGAGTTCGGCCAGGTGGCCGTGTCGTTCAATGCCTTCGCCGATAAGATTCATGGGCTGGTCGGCCAGATCGTCGGCATGGCCAGAGAATTGAATACGTCCGTGACCCAGGTGGCCGAACAGAGCAAATGCATCGATCAGGTCATGGAACGGCAACGCCAGGAAACCGATCAAGTCGCTGCAGCAATCAATCAGATGTCATCTGCGGCGCAAGAGGTCGCCAACAGTGCCCAGAGCGCTTCAGAGGCAGCAGGCGAAACCGATGTGCAGGCCCAGCACGCCAGGCAGGTCGTCAATGAAAGCATCACCCGATTGGGCAGCCTGACCGAGGACCTGTCCGCGGGAGGCGCCTCGCTGAAAAGCCTGCAAGGCGATGTAGCAGGCATTGTCACGGTGCTGGATGTGATCCGCTCGATCGCCGAGCAAACCAACCTTCTCGCACTCAATGCCGCGATCGAAGCCGCCCGGGCCGGGGATGCAGGTCGTGGATTTGCCGTGGTTGCCGACGAAGTACGCGCGCTGGCAAGCCGGACGCAACTCAGCACCCAGGAAATTCAAGCGATGATCGAGCGCCTTGACCAGGCCACCACCAAGGTCGTCACTGCAATGAGCCACTCCGGTGCAGCAGGCCATGGCGCCAGCCTGCACGCGGAACAAGCCGGGCAATCGCTGGGCAAGGCGGTCGAGTTGATCGTTACCATCAACACCATGAACGCGCACATCGCCAGCGCCGCGCAAGAGCAGACGTCGGTTGCCGAAGCCATCAATCGCAGCGTCCACCAGATAGCCCGCGCGATTGAAAACGTCGCAGACCAGACCCAAAGCGGCGTACACACGGTCGATGAGCTGTACGCCATCGGTCATCGCCTGGAAGGCCTGTTGAGGCAATTCAAGATTTAACCAGGACGGCGTTCAACCGGGACTGTCATTTTTGCCGAGGCGTTTCTGCCGCTTGAATCGGCCCGGTAGGCGGAGCGAGATGATCGCAACTGCCCAACCCCCTATCGCGCGTTTAACGTATGCACATTCACAAGTAATTTTCCCAGCCCATAGGTATGCTCCGCGTTTATTGCCGATCACTGATACCGGGATGCCAGCCCAAGTCTCTGCTGCTCAGTCGCAGTTTATGGAGCCGTATCCTCAAGGACGCTTGAACGATGAGTACCCTCACGCTGGACATCAGCAACCTGACGCCACTGCCTTACCACCAGCAGGTGGTCGATTACCTGAAAACCAGTGAGTCCGCCGTGTGGAGTTGGGCTTCGTCCCTGGGCGCCCAGCAGGAGCACGCCCAGGATGTGCGCGCGCAATTGCTGCGGGACACCTATCGGCTCAGCCCCGAGACCCACCCGCAGGCCTATCAGGCGTGTGAAACGGCTTTGCAGCAGTTGCAGATCCAGGCGCCCGCCACTTTGTACCAGGCCGGTGATGGCGCGATGAATGCGAGCCTTTATTACCTGGCCGGTGAAGTGCATGTGGTTTTTTACGGACCGATTCTTGAGCGGCTCGATGCCCAGGAGTTACTGGCGTTGCTGGGGCACGAGCTGGCCCATTACCGATTATGGTCGGAGCACGACGGTGACTATCTCACTGCCGAGCGCATTCTCAATCACGCAATGGCCGATGCGTATACGCCGCCAAGCCTGGAGCAGACCGCACGCTTATACAGCCTGCACACCGAAATCTACGCCGACCGGGGCGCTGCGTTGGTAGCCGGCGGGCCAGAGGCGTCAATTACCTCGCTGGTCAAGGTGCACACCGGGCTTGTCAGTGTTGACGCGGCCAACTATCTGCAGCAGGCCCGCGAGCTGGATGACAAGGATGCGCAGTTGTCCCAGGGCGTGTCGCATCCGGAGACGTTTCTACGTTCCCAAGCAGTCGACAGCTGGTGGCGGCAGGTCCCGGATACAGAGGCGTGGCTGCACCGCCGTCTACGCGGGCCGTTGTCGCTCAATCGCCTGGATGTGACCGACCAGGTCGAGCTGACCGCCCTCACCCGCGGCTTTATCGCCAGCTTTATCGGCGCAGCCGTGTTGCAGTCGGAGGTTGTACTCAATCAAGTGCGTGGCTTCTTCCCCGACTGGAAGGACAATGAAGTGCCCCTGGACCTGGGTACGCTGAACGCCGAACGTATCGACGCGAGCATCCACGAATACCTGCACTTCATCATGCTCGACCTGTGCCTGGTCGACCGCGACCTGCGGGATGAAGCATTGCTGCATGCCGCCCGCACCGCGAAGAAACTCGGCAGCGCCGACGACTTTATCAGCGTACTCAAGCGCGATATCAAATTTCCAAAACGTGAGCTCGACCCGCTCGTTCGCGCGCTCAAAGCGGAGGTCGACACATGGACCCAATAACCCCAACCGTCACGTTCACTCAATTGCTGCAGAGCCACGATGGTGCCGCCGTGCCCATCGATGATGTGCTGTTCCTGGCGCTGCCCCTGCTGCGCCAGGTAGCGCAACTGCATGAACTGGGGCGTGTCGCCCAACTCGGTTACCTCGATGTAATACAAGGGCCGGAGCGCTCCCTGCAACTGCGTAACCCCGAGGGCGTGACGCCGCGCCTGGCGCTGGACGCGATCAAGCAGGTGCAGCCCAATCCGGAATCGGCGCTGAATATTGTCGGCAAGGTCCGCCTGGTCCGGGATTCTGAAAGTGGCGTGGCCATTACCGACCTGCAAGTCCAGGAAGACCCGCACCAGGCTATCGACCACCCGGTGTTCCTCACAGAGTTGCACGCTTGGGAGCATCGTCTCGGGCATCACGACGAAATCACCGATATTTTCCAACTCGGCCAGTTGCTGGCGTGCCTGGCCTGCGGCTTGGACTTTGCCGACATCAACGACCTCAAGACGTTTGCCCGGCACCGGCGCAACCTGTTCCAGCTCAATGGCCGGCTCAACCCGGTGCTGGCCAATCTGATCGTCGAGATGACAGAGCTTAACCGCCATGAGCGTGCCACGGATGTCGGCTCGCTGGTACGGCGCCTGGAGTCCTGGCGCGAGCAGCCGGCCAGCCTGGATGTCGAGCGTGTGCTGGCCCAGGCCGAAGGGCCGGCTTCACGGCGCACCGTCGTGCTGGAACACCTGCGCAACCGGCTATTCGACCTGTCGCGGCGCAATCGTCTGCTGTACTTCCGGCCGACCCAAGCCAACGTCAACCTGACCGTCGCCAGCGTACCGCTGGTGATGCGTATTGAAAGCATCCGCCCCGAAGCACTGTGCACCTGGCAGCCGACCTTCGGCGGTTTCTCCGAGCAGGTACTGAGCGGCAAGCCCGTTGGCCTGCAGCAATGGCTACGCTTTGACGACCAGACCTGGCTGCAAGCGTCCCTGGAACGCATCATCCAGGAAACCCGCCGCGACCGCGCCGAGTTCGGCTTCAGCAACCTACGCCTTGTGGTGGCCTTCATGCGCTGGCACAACCTCAAGGACACGCCGGAAGAACGCATTGTCACCCCGCTGCTATGGCTGCCGGTGGAACTGAGCCGCAAGAAAGGTGTGCGCGATCAGTTCATGTTGCAGTGCGATGAAACCGAGGCTGAATTCAACCCGGTATTGCGCCATCAGTTGCGTCAGCTCTACGATATCCAGTTGCCGGAAACCGTCGACCTGCAAAAGACCTCTCTGGAAGACATCCACGCTGATATTGCGCGCCAGATCAAGCTGACCGAGCCCGGCGTTGAGCTGCGCCTGCAAAGCAAGCCGCAAATCGAACTGATCCACCAAAAGGCCGTACAGCACCTGCACCACTTCCAGCGCCGTCGCGCACGTCAGCGCTCGGCCATGCCGTTGGTGAAGCCGGACTTCAGCTACGATCGCGAAGATTACCGCCCGCTGGGCCTGCAACTGTTCCAGCAAAAAGTGCTGCCCAGCGAGTTGCCGCTGCGCCTCGCGGTCGGCGCCAAACCCTCGCTGCGCACCCAGCATCCGAAGATGGTCGCCAGCAGCACCGAAAACAGCACCTTCGCCATGCCCGAAAACCAGGGGCACCGCTACGCATGGGACATCGACCTGACCCAAGTGACACTGGCCAACTTCAACTATCGCAAGATGTCGCTGGTACGCGACTACGCGCAGTTGATCGACGACCCGGCCCAAAACGAAGCGTTTGACCGGATGTTCTCCATCGAACCGAGAGAGGTCGAAGTTCAGGCCCCGGAACCGATCCCGCTGCCGGAACAATGGAACGTAGTGGCCGGCGACGCTACGCAGAACGCTGCCGTCGCACTGGCCCGCACCGGGCGCAACTTCATCATTCAGGGGCCACCCGGCACCGGTAAGTCACAGACCATCACCAACTTGATCGCCGACTATGCGGGGCGCGGCTTGCGGGTCCTGTTCGTGTGCGAAAAGCGCGCCGCACTGGATGTGGTATTCCACCGTCTGCAACAGAGTGAACTGGGCGAATTGTGCTGCCTGATTCACGATTCCCAGACGGACAAAAAAGCCTTCGTTGGCAACCTGCGCGAGTGTTATGAGCGCTGGATTGCCGGCGATGCCCAATCGCCCCAGCTCCAAGCACGACGCAGCGCCACGCTGAGCACCCTGAGCCAACAACTGGGCCTGATTGAGCGCTTTGAACAGGTTATGGCCGGCGTTCCAGAGACGCTGGCTTGCTCGGTGCGTGAGTTGGTGCGTCATTTGATCGACCTGCCGGCTGTTGCAACAAAACTGCCACCCGAAGTTATGGAGCGGTTGCCCGAATGGCGTCACTGGCAGGCACATAGTGAGCTGATGGGGCGCGTGTATCAGGCGATCAACGAACGCTTTGGCCTCGACAGTTTCGCGCGTCACCCCTTCAGCCGCCTCGGCGCAAGCCTGGTTATCCACGAACACGCCTATGGCCAACTCAAGGCATTCCTGGATGAAGCCTGCGGGCTCATGGACAGCGTCGAGCAGTTTCTGGAGGCATCGTCGAGCCTGCTTTCCAATGACACCCGCCTGGACGATGCGCGGGTACTGACCCAGGCTGCCGAACAACTGAGCGGCGCCAATCTGGCCTCGCACCTCGACCTGCTGGAGCCCGGCTCACCGGGCTCCCAGGCGCTGCATGCGGAACAGGCGGCATTGCAGACCCTGGCCGTGCAGCAACACAACGCCAGTGAAGCCAACCATTTTTGGCGCGACAAACTCGCCCCCCAGGACACTGATGCCGCCCGGGAGCTGGTGCAGCGTCTGGAAGGTTCGCTGTTGCGTTGGCTGAAACCGTCCTGGTGGCGACTACGTGGCGAACTGCAACGACGCTATGACTTCAGCCAGCACGCGATCCGCCCAAGCTATCGCAGCGTGCTCGACAACCTGGCCGGCGAACACCGCGCCACCGCCGAGCTGCAGGCCGAGCAGCAGCGGTTGCAAAGCCGCTACGGTGTCCGGGATATCGATGTGTTCGTGCAACACCTGCAAGCCCTGCTCCAGCAATTGAGCACATCACCCTTATTGCGCCAGTGGGTCGAAGGCCAGCGCGCAAATCCGAACGCCTTGGCCAGCGTGCGTCAGGAAGCCAGCCTGCACCAGCCATTGGCACGCCTGGCCGAGTTGGTTGCGCAACATTGTGCATTCCAACCGGCGCCAAGCTTGGGAGTGCTGGCTGAATACCTGCGCGACCTGCGTGAAGAAATCGACGAACTGCCCGACACCCTCCCTCTGCTCAATGAACTGTACCAGGCCGATTCCGCCTGCCTGATGGCCATGCAACAGCACGCCCTGCCGCAACCGGCGCTGGATGGATTGATTGCCCAGGAGAACCTGACCCGTTTGTATCGCGCCAACCCGCAACTGGCACGCTTCGACGGCCCGGCGTTGAGCCTGGCAGTCCGTCAGGTCAGCCAAGCTGAAAGCAACCTGCTCAAGCACAACGCCCATGTACTCAGTGCCACGCTGCATCAGCGCTTTCTGGAAAATGTGAAGCAGTCGGCGATGTCGGTGACCCAACTGGATGCCCAGGCCCGTGAGTTCAAGAAAACCTATGCCAAGGGCCGCCGCGAACTGGAGCATGAGCTGGGCAAGACCATGCGTTACCGCTCCATCCGCGAAATGGCGAGTGGCGACAGTGGCCGGGTGATCAACGACCTCAAGCCCATTTGGCTGATGAGCCCGCTGTCGGTGTCCGACACGCTGCCACTGACGCCGGACCTGTTCGACGTGGTGATTTTCGACGAAGCCAGCCAGATCCCCAGCGAAGAAGCCGTGCCGGCCTTGAGCCGTGCGCAGCAGGTGATCGTGGTGGGCGACGAGATGCAATTGCCACCCACCAACTTCTTCTCCAGCGCCGGCGACCAGGACGATAACGAACTGGTTGCCATGGAAGACGGCGAGCAGATTGCGATCAACCTCGATGCCGACAGCCTGCTGAGCCAGGCCGCGCGTAATTTGCCGGCGACCTTGCTTGCCTGGCACTACCGCAGCCGCCATGAAGCGCTGATCAGCTTCTCCAACGCCGCCTTCTACGAAGGGCGGCTGATCACCATCCCCGACCGTCGCATCGAACGCCCTGCCCCTGCCCATGCGGCGCTGGACTCCACGGACGCCCAGGCAGTGATGCAGGGCGCCGACACACTGCTCGACAGCCCGATCAGCTTTTTGAAGATGAGCGATGGCGTTTACCTCAGCCGCAGTAACCTGGCCGAAGCGCGTTATATCGCCAACCTGGTGCGTGAGCTGCTGCAACGTGAGACCGGCCTTAGCCTGGGGATCGTGGCTTTTTCGGAAGCCCAACAGGGCGCCATCGAGCAGGCCCTGGAGGACTTGGCCGCCAGTGACTCGGCCTTTGCCACTCGCCTTGAGCGCGAGTATGTGCGTGAAGATGCCGGGCAGTTCAATGGCCTGTTCGTCAAGAACCTCGAGAGCGTTCAGGGTGATGAACGCGACGTGATCATCCTGAGTATCTGCTACGCGCCCGGACCGAACGGCAAGATGCTGATGAACTTTGGCCCGATCAACCAGCGCGGAGGGGAAAAACGCCTCAATGTGATCTTCAGCCGTGCGCGCAAGCGCATGGCGATCGTTTCCAGCATTGAGGCAGAGGCCATCACCAACACCCACAACGACGGTGCTGCGGCACTGCGCGCTTTCCTGCAGTTCGCCCAGGCCAGCGCCAGTGGGGATGCGCTGCGCTCCCAGGGTATCCTCGCCAACCTCAACCCAGGCGCCAAGCAATCCTTTGCCGTCAGCCTGCCCAAGGACAGCCTGCGCGGAGCCATCGCCGTCGCGTTGCGCAAACGCGGGCATACGGTGCAGGAGTATGTCGGGCGTTCGCAGTTCCGCTGCGACCTGGCGATCAGCGACGCCAGCGGTGAGCACTTCAGCCTTGGCGTGCTGCTGGACGGCGATACGACGCACGCGACTGACGTGAAAGAGCGTTATATCTTCCGCCCGACCGTGCTGCGCAGTTTCGGCTGGAAGATCATCGACGTGCTCAGTCATGACTGGCTGCGGGACCCAATGGACGTGCTGAATCGTATTGAAGCGCTGCTAAGGAATGATGAGGTGCCCGCGCTGCCAGAGCCTGAACCGGAAGTGGAACCTGCAGCGGTTGAAGTCGAGCCGCCGCCAGCCACTGAAGCAGCGATTCCGATGCGCGAGTTCACCTTTGGGGAAGGTAACTCCAACAAGTTCTGGCGTATCGGCGTCGCAGAGGCGGAGGTTGTGGTGAGCTTTGGTCGTATCGGCACCAAGGGCCAGACCCTGATCAAGTCCCTCGACAGCCCCGAACGGGCAGAGCGCGAAGCGCAAAAGCTGATCGCGGAGAAACTGCGCAAAGGGTATCAGGAGCAGGCGGGGCTCGATCACACCGAGCCGCGCTGAGTCGATCCGGCATTGTGCGCCCTCCTGCTCCAATACCATCAACGTGCGCTTTCCCCGCATTTTTTGATCGGGCGTGCCCTGACGTTGAAAGCTAAGCAGACGTCATCCGAAGCCCCCTCCGGGGCTACGAATGACCGCCGACTTCGTCACCAGTATTTAGCGCTCCACGGCCTGGGCGCTATCGGACCAAGGAAGAAACCATCGCTGTAACAAGCGCTCCAGATCATCCACATACGTGAACGCGACCGGCACGACCAGCAGACTTAAAGCGGTTGACGTTACCAATCCACCAATCACCGCGATGGCCATAGGCTGACGGAAGCTGGCATCCGCTCCCAGCCCCAGTGCAATGGGCAGCATGCCCGCGATCATTGCCAAGGTCGTCATAACAATGGGCCGGACACGTTTGTGACATGCATTAACCAAGGCATCGAAAACGGACAGGCGTTGCTGGTGAATGCCCATCACGGCGTACTCTACTAGGAGGATAGAGTTTTTGGTCACAATGCCCATCAACATCACAAGACCTATCATGGACGGCAGGCTTAGCATGCCTCGGGTCACGAGCAGTGCGACAAAGGCCCCACCCACTGAAAGCGGGATGGCGAAGAGAATGGTCAGTGGTTGAAAGAAGTCACGGAAAAGAAGCACCAGCACGCAGTACACGCAGAACACCCCGATGACAATGGCCATGCCGAACCCACCCATCAGCTCAGCCATGATTTCCGCATCGCCGGTTTCGATCAGCTTGACGCTGGTGGGCATAGCCTGGATCGCGGGTAAAGCTTTAGCCAGGGTCAGCGCCTGCCCTAACGGCATGCCCCCCAGGTCTGCACTGACGGTGGCGTACCTGCGGCGGTCATAACGGTCAATCTGCGTAGGGCCACTCTCTACCGTCATGCTGGCAACACTGGATAAGGGGATCAAGCCATCGCGACCACGAACCCGAAGATTAGCTATCGTTTCAAGGTCCTGTCTTGAGGTATCTGGAATTCGCACCTGAATCGCTACCTGACGATTGTCCAGGTTTAGCTTGGCCATTTTTGCGTCAAAGTCCCCATTGGTTGCAATGCGAACCGTCTCACCAATGGTTGATGTAGTAACACCACGTTCCGCTGCCTGCTGAGCGTCGGGGCGTACGATGATCTCGGGGCGCTCCAGGCTTGCCGTGGAGGTGATGTTGGCAAGACCCGGGACATCGCGAAGTTGCCGCTCCAGCGCCTGCGCTGTAGTTTTCAGCGCTGCTTTATCGTCACTGGAGAGAATCAGCGAGAGTTTCTCCCCCAGCCCCCCCGAGCCGATTGAAAAGCGGGCTCCGGGTACATCGCGCAGCGCGACGCGTACCTGAGTTTCGATCTCAACCTGGGCTGGGCGCGTGCCGCGAGGAGAAAGTACCATCGTCATGGTCGCCCTGCGTAATTCTGCCGCCTGTGTCTGCCCGCGTCCGGCAGGTTGGGCGACCCCCACGCTGGTCATTACATGCTCGATGCCGGGAATATGCTGGATTGCACGACTCACCGCTCCCGTCGTCGCTCGGGTCGCCTCCAAGCTGCTGCCAGGGGGCAACTCAATATTGATATTGCTATAGCCCTTGTCGGAGGCCGGCATCAGACCTGTCTCAAGCAGTGGCACAACCGCGATCGAAGCAGCGAATATAAGGACCGTACCCAACAGCGTGAGGCGCCTATGGGTAAGACACCATTTCACTGCGCTGAGGTAGCGTGTCATCAGCACGCCGTCCTTGGCCTCAACATGACCGCTATGGGTCTTGAGCAGATAGGCTGCCATCATTGGGGTCAGCACCCTGGCAACCAGCAATGAGGAGAGGACCGCCACCACCGCGGTCCAGCCGAACTGCTTGAAAAATAGTCCCGGTATGCCACTCATCATGGCGGTGGGTAAAAACACCACGACAAGGGTCATGGTGGTCGCCATAACCGCCAAGGCAATTTCGGTTACAGCATCACCGGCGGCCTGTTTGATCGGTTTGCCCATACGACTGTGACGCTCGATATTCTCAATCTCGACAATAGCGTCGTCCACCAAAATACCCACGATTACTGCCAATGCGAGCAGGGTCAGGGTATTGAGCGAGTAGCCAAGCCAGCTCATGACCAGGAACGTTGGCAGGATAGACAAGGGCAAGGCTGAAGCCGAAATCAAGGTTGCACGCCAGTCGCGCAGGAACCACCACACCACCAGCACGGCCAGTAGCGCGCCCTCGTAGAGCATGTGCATCGATCCTTCGTACTGCTCACGCGTATAGTCGACGGTTCCGCAGACCTTGGTAAAACTCAGGCTTGGATCGGTGCCGTGAAGCTTGTTGAGTGCGTCGGCCACACCGGCCGCCACTCGCGTCTCATCGAAATCCTTGGCACGGAATATCCTGAATCCGACCACGGGTTTGCCGTCCAGGGTGGCGATCTGAGTCCGGTCCGCGTAGCCATCCTTAACCACCGCGACCTGGTCCAGGTTGACGCGTCGCCCACTCTCCAGCACCACCGGCAGGCTGTTCAGTTCGGCAGCTGTACGCACAGTCGCAATGGTGCGCACCGCCTGTTCAGTGCCCCCCACCTGCCCTCTTCCGCCAGACGACTCTTGCTCAACCGTTTTCAACGCCCGTGATACATCCGCAGCTGTTGCCCCCATGGCAGCCAAGCTTGCCGGATCCACCTCTACCAATACTTGACGCTGGACACCGCCGACCCGCTCGAACTTGCCGATACCGGGCACGCCCAGGATAGTCTTGTTAATGGTGTCATCCACAAACCAGGACAGGGCCTCTTCGTCCATTCGCGAAGACGCCACGGCGTAGAGCAAGGTCGCCTCATCACCACCCACCCGCACCGCACTTATAGAGGGCTGCTCCAAGTCGCCAGGCAGATCGGAACGCACTTTATCCACTGCGTCTTTGGTTTCAATCAGGGCATCGGAGAGTTTCTTTTCCAGGATGAACTCAACGTTAATCGTGACCAGCCCGTCGACGATGGAGGTGCTGATGTGTTTGATACCTGACAACGTCGCCAGGGAATTCTCGACCTTACGTGCAACCTCGGTTTCCATTTGAGCTGGCGCAGCGCCAGGTTGCGTCAAAGCGATAACGACCGTTGGGAGATCAATGTCCGGCATGTTGGCAATTGGCAAGGCACGAAAGCCAAGGATCCCGGCCAAGGAAAGCAGGATAAAAAGCAGGATGGACGGAATGGGATTACGGATAGACCACGTGGCAAAGTTCATCATTCACTCCTGGGCCGCAACCGGCGCTGCGGTAACGTGGACCCGATCGCCGTCGTTCAAGAAGCCGGCGCCTTGCACGACGACTTTGTCTGTAACACCAAGCCCTAAAAGGATTTCCACCTCGGCGTTTTGTCGACGCCCCACGATCACTGGCTGCATACCGATGCGGTCACCCTCGAGCAGTTTGGGCACATAGCTGCGACCATCGCGGATCACTACGCTTGCAGCCGGTACCACCAGAGCGGAGCTTTCAGCGACGACGACCCTCCCTCTTGGATACATGCCAGCTCTTGCCAGGCTGCCGGGTTCAATATCCGCATAGACAATACCGAGCCTGGTCTGGCTATCCAGGCTGGGCGCCAGCTCGCGCGCTACCGCTACGGCTGAGGTACCGTCAGGCAATACCAGGCTGATACGCTGGCCGGGTTTGACTTGGGATAGCTGCACAGCTGTCAGTTCACCACGCCATTCCAGGCGACTTTGGCGAATCATTCGAAATAGCTCTTGTCCCGTCCCATACACCGCACCCACCGTTGCACTACGGGCGCTGATAACGCCATCATCCGGGGCGATCACTTTGGCGTACCGTATTTGCAAAAGCGTTCCTCGCAGCAATGCCTTCGCAACACCGGCCTGGGTCACATACTGGAGAACGTCCTGCTCACTCATGCCGCCAGTACCCTTGAGCTGCAAAGCGCGCTGGCTATTGGCTTCGGCCTGTTGCCAGGACGCCCTTAGCCGTGACTCGTCGGCACCCAACAGGTCGGCATCGAAAGTCGCCAGCAATTGCCCGCGCTTAACGCGGTCCCCCACGTTCACGAGCATTTCAGCCAATCTCAAGCCCGATACCTGGGAACCGATGATTGCCTCCTCCCATGGGGCAATAACCCCGCTGGCCTCAAGCGTTGCAGGCCACTGCACCAGCGTTGCTGTGGTGGTAGTCACAGCCATCGCGACGGCAGGCTGCATGGGTGCCAGCGTGGCGTTGGAGTGAGCGGTGAAGAACAGGACACCGCCGACCATCGCCCCAATGCATAGGGCAACGACACTGACTGACCTGCGGCCGAGACGGCCCGAAGAAAAAAACAAGTTATTCATGGGCTGTGTTGTCCGGAATTAGGGCGATTGCTCCGCCGGTGGCTTTGACTAGGGATATCCAGGCCTGAGCCTGGTCGCGACGCGCAGAAATCTGCGCGTCCTGTGCCGAGGCGAACTGGCGGCGACTGTCTTCGAGTTCGAACAGGCTGACAGCGCCAACCTTCCACTGAGCATCGGAAGCCAGCAGTGTGGTGCAAGCAGCGATCACACCTTCTCGGGTCGATGCACCCCGTAATTCGGCCGATGCCTGAGCAGCAATAGCGTTTTCCACGTCCTGAACGGTAGTGCGCAACGTGCCTTGCAGACTGGTTACTGCGCGCCTGTAGCGAGCGTCAGCGACTTTCACATTCGCAGCGCCTGTACCGCCATCGAACAGCGTGCCGCTCAGGCTGGGGCCAATGGACCACGTGTTGAAATCAAGACTGGAGCCTGCGGCGCGGATCCATTGACCGGTCAATGCTGCCGTCAGATCAATACGCGGCAGGCGGTTTGCGCGAGCAACAGCGATATCTGCCCAGGCAGCGGCGACTTCACGCTCAGCCGAGATAACATCCGGGTGTTGCACCAACACCGTTGCAGGCATTGCAGGTACCGCCGCCGGCGCTCGTGGCATGAACACGGGCGCCGCATCAGGCGTTGACGGAGCAACACCTACCAATGTCTTAACCCTGCTAGAACTCTGGCCGCTGAGGGCCACCAAAGCGTTCACCTGGCGAGCGCACTGTTCTTGCTGAGTCGCCAGATTGGTACGGGACGTCGCAAGGCCCGTGAGTATGCGAGCTTCGTCAACCGCAGCGGCAAAGCCGCTTTGCAGACGTCGTCGAGTCAGGGCGAGGGTTCTTTCCCGGGAAGCGATGTCATCAACCAGCACACGCCGACTGTTTTCGCAGGCACGCAGAGTCAGCACATCGTTCGCGATATCGGCTACCAGGGTCAGTCGCGTTGATGCGGCATCAGCCGTGCGAGCATCAAGGCGGTTCTGAGAAGCTTCAACCGACTCCCGAACCCGTCCGAAAAGATCAATCTCCCAGCTGAAGCTCGGCCCAACCGAAGCCGAGGTGCCAAGCACAGTGGTGCTGGAAGAAAAAGGAGACGTGTTCTGGCTTTGCTCCCGCGTCAAGCTCGCACTCGCACCGATGGTGGGCAGCGTATCTGCGGTAGTCACTCCCAGCGTCCCACGGGCTTCGTCGATACGCATAAGCGCTTGAAGCAACGTTGGGTTATCAGCAAGCGCCTTATCGATCAACTCGTCGACAGCATCATCACCGAGCTTCCGCCACCAGGGCTTTGCCGCCAGTGAAGGCTGATTGTCCTCGGGCGCCGACGCCCCAGACCAACCGGAGGGCGTGGCCAGGGTCGGCTTGGTATAGGCCGGCTGCAACGAACAACCACCAGATGCCAACAGCGATGCAGCGAATGCATACATCGCCAGCCGCCTGCAGCGCACCCACGCGTGCCCGTTACGCTTGGCACGACTGGCGTCACGTTTGATTTTTGAAGTCATCTCAGATAACCGAAAATAAAGCACGTTAAGACCTTAACGGCAGACGCAAAGCCTTAAGCTGGCGCGTCGAGAGTCAAGTCGGATCATCGTGGGCGGCAGCAACTTATTCTTTACCGTCAAAGCAACCCCGGCGTTTTTTGGGCTGACTCACGGCGACAGTGAAAAGCTTCGCCAGCCTCTCAATAAGCCCTAGTGCGAAACCACAATGTCGGAGATCGGGTAGCGCCACCTCTCTTCGATCCGTGCATCATCCGCGCGATACCCAAGGGCAATCACAAGAGGAATCACCGCACCCCGTGGGAGATCGAGAAGTTTGGCGACCTGCGACGCGGAAAACCCTTCCATCGGGCAGGAGTCGATGCCTTTGGCTGCTGCGCCAAGCATGATTGTTTGAGCAGCGAAGATCGCATTGCGTGCTGCCCATTGACGACCGCCGGTGTGCCCAATAGGGATCAGCGATAAGGTGGGACGGATAAGTGCGGCAAGAGACACCAGCGGTGACCAGAATGCCGAAGATCCAATGCCCAGGATTTTCTGGAACATGCCTACTTGCTTGCGATAGTAAGCCTTCGAGTCAGGGCCCAGTGTCGTCGAGCTTTCTACATGAGCGAGTTGCGCTCTGGCGGTTCGCAGGCCCATCGCGGGGCTGGCCACTACGACAACAAAGTCTGCCGCTGTCGCCGCCGCTTTCTGCCCATTGCAGGCCGCAGCGACTTTAGCTTTCAAGGCCGGCTCTCGAATCCAATGCAGCTCGTACGGCTGCATGTTCCCGCTGGAAGGTGCAAAAGCAGCTTCAGCAAGCAATGCATACACGTCACCTTCGGGAATCGTCGTCGAGTTGAATTTACGAATGGCCCTGCGGAAACGGTTCGCTGCTTGAAAGCCGTCCCAAGGAAGTACCGGGTGATGTGTATTCATGATTGAGTTGCTCTCGGTTGGTTAAGAACGTTGTGTTTCCTCAACTCAAATCGTAAGTTAAAGCTTATATTTTAAAAACTCGCGTTCTGGAGCGTCCCATGAACAAAAGCCGAACGACCGTAACCCCCCGTAAAATCCCGGCCCAGGCACGCTCCCGCGCAACTGTCGAAGCGATTATCCAAGCGGCGACTTACATTTTGACCAAGGTCGGCTGGGAAGGCCTGACGACCAATGCAATTGCAGAGCGCGCGGGCGTCAATATTGGTTCGCTCTATCAGTTTTTTCCGAACAAAGAGGCGGTTATCGCAGAGTTACAGCGACGTCATGCCGCTGCAACGCGAACCGATTTGCTTAACGCGTTGGAAGTTTTGCCAGGACAACCGTCTCTTCGAGAGGCGCTCACAATGATCGTGGAAATGATCGTCGCGGAGCATCGCATCGCGCCTGCGCTTCATAAGGCGATTCATGAAGAGCTGCCCCGCACCGTTCGCCAGGAAGACCATGAAAAAGATCATATGCAGCGACAGTTTTCAGACGTCCTGAGACCTTTCATGAAGAATGTTCCCGATCCGGATCTTTCGATCTATCTGATGGGCATCGCTGCGCATGCGATCATCCATACCGTGACGGCTGATCGGCCACAATTGTTGGGGGATCAGCGCTTTATTACTGAGGTTGTCACCCTGCTTGAAAACTATCTCTATAGGCAAAATGGGGACAGGACCTGATATTCCTCAGTGGCCCCCCTTCGATAAAATACCGTTGTTCGACGGCAATCCCCTGGCGCTCCGCCAAACCGGCGAATGCCTCATGCTGCGCTTCGTTCAGCGCCTCATAGAGCCAGATTGAAGTGTCCAAAATCATTAGGCCAGTTCATGGTGGGAGGGGCAATCAATAGTAAACGCGGATTCTGCAATATAGGGCACCTCGGCACGTGGCCATCTCAATCTGTGAATTGGCCTCCAGTGAGCCGTGCACAGCGGCGGTTAGTTGATCTTTATCAGCTGAGCCAGCAAAAAGCTGATTTTCGTCAACAGCCCACCCGAGCCTTGCACCATGGCCTGGGGGTATGTGTTACACGCATACCTCATGCTCAAACGTCATAATCCTATTTTTTGCGGCGTGTTAATCTGCTGCGACTATGAATAGGCATTGATCGTCAGTCGACAATGGCCCCAACCAGGAAAGATCATGCCAAAAAAGTCCCACTCAGCGCTTCGCCGCAATTTTCGTGAGCTGTTTGCAACGCCAACCTGCGTTGAAACCGCGTCCGTGTTCGACCCTATGTCGGCACGTATCGCCGCCGACCTGGGCTTCGAGGTCGGTATCCTGGGTGGCTCCGTGGCCTCGTTGCAGGTACTGGCAGCACCCGACTTTGCCTTGATCACGCTAAGTGAGTTCGTCGAGCAGGCCACCCGTATCGGCCGCGTCGCCCAGTTGCCTTTTATTGCCGATGCCGACCACGGTTACGGCAATGCACTCAACGTGATGCGCACCGTCGAAGAGCTTGAGCGCGCCGGCGTCGCGGCATTGACGATTGAAGACACGCTGCTGCCTGCACAATTCGGGCGCAAATCCACCGACCTGATTTCCATCCAGGAAGGCATCGGCAAGGTCCGCGCCGCCCTGGAAGCCCGTGTCGATCCTGAACTGTCGATCATCGCCCGGACCAACGCCGGCGTGTTGTCCACCGAAGCGGTGATCGAACGCACCCGGGCTTATCAGAAAGCCGGTGCCGACGGCATCTGCATGGTGGGTGTCAGCGACTTCGAGCACCTGGAGAAGATCGCGGAAAACCTCACCGTGCCGCTGATGCTGGTGACCTACGGCAACCCCAAGCTCAACGACGCCCAGCGTTTGGCGGATTTGGGCGTGCGCGTGGTGGTTGCCGGCCATGGCGCGTACTTTGCGGCGATCAAGGCTACTTACGACAGCCTCCGCGCCCAGCGCCAGCTGACCCACAGCACCTCGAACCTCAGTGCGACGGAGCTGACCCATACCTACACGCTGCCTGAAAGTTACGTGGCGTGGGCCAAGGAGTTCATGGACGTGGAAGAGTAATAACTGCGTGGAATAAGGGGCCAATTACTCCAGCGCCCTCGCCCTTGTTAGTTCAACTTAAAAACTCCCCATGGAAAAAATCCGCCGTAGCAACTACGGCGGCAACCAAAGGGTATTGTCGAAGCAGAGCGGCTAAGACAGTGCCCACGCTACACCTCCCGCCGATTAAAAATAGTGAAGTTTAATTAATCGAGTTTCATCCCCGGCACACCTGCAGGCCGCGCAAAATCTGCCTGGAGTCAGCTTCGGCAAACCCGTCGAAGACAATAAGAAACCGTAACGCCTCACTTTAAAACTCTGCCCATACAAGCGTGTACGCCTGCCAGACAGTGCGGCGTTTCTGTGCGCGTTCATTATTCCGGGGAAGTTAATAACATGATTAAACAGTGGAGCCTGTTGGCGCTGGCGGTGTGCGCCAGTATCAGCCCCGTGGCGTTTGCCGAGTCCGTCACGGACCAGGCCGACTCCAAGGGTTTTATCGACGGCAGCAGCGTCACCGGCTTGTTGCGCAACTATTACTTCGACCGCGACCGTGCGAGCGGCAAGGCCGACAACCGCGACTGGGCCCAGGGCGCCATGCTCAACTACGCCTCGGGCTTCACTCAGGGCACCCTCGGCTTTGGCGTGGATGCCTACGCCTACGGCGCGCTGAAACTCGACGCTACCCACGCGGACGCCGGCACCGGCGACCTGCCGACCGATCGGCACGGCGATCCCGAGAATGCCTACGGTTCCGTCGGTGCTGCGGTGAAACTCAAAATTTCCAAGACCCAGTTGAAGTTCGGTGACATGCAGCCCACCGCGCCGGTCTTCGCCACCGGCGGCACCCGCCTGCTGCCGCAGACCGCCACCGGCTTTGATCTCACCAGCAGCGAAATCAGCGGACTGGACCTGGAAGCCGGGCACTTCACCAGCACCAACAGCGGCATGACCAGCAACCATGACCACGATATCTACGCCACCTACGCCAACGTGGCGGCCAACAGCGCGAGCTTTGTCGGCGGCAAATACACCTTCACCCCGTCACTGAGCGCGACACTGTATGCCGGCGAACTGGAAGACATCTGGCGCCAGTACTACACCAACCTCAACTACGTCATCGCCCTGCCCCATGACCAATCCCTGGCCCTGGACGGCAACCTGTACCGCACCCTCGACACCGGCGCCGCCAAGGCCGGCGCGATCAACAACACCACCTACTCGGTGGCGGCGGCCTATTCGTTCCTGCAGGCGCATACGCTGACGCTGTCGTTCCAGAAGGTGCACGGCGACACGCCCTTTGACTACATCGGCACCGGCAACAACGGCGCAGGTGAAGGCGGCGACTCGGTGTTCCTGGCCAACTCGGTGCAGTGGGGCGACTTCAACGGGCCAGGCGAGCAATCGTGGGGGATTCGTTATGACTTGAACATGGCCAGTTATGGCGTGCCGGGGTTGAGTTTCATGAGCCGCTATATCAACGGTTCGGACATCAACGGCACCCACACCCCGGTCAACAGCGCCTATGCCGGCGATTACGGTGCCGACGGCGCCCATCACGAGACGGACGTGGAGGCCAAATACGTGATCCAGAGTGGTCCGGCGAAAAACCTGTCGTTGCGCGTGCGTGATGCCATCGTGGCGTCCAACGCCGACCAGCGCGATGGCGACTTGAATGAGCTACGGGTGATCGTCGACTACCCGTTCACCTTGCTGTAAAGGGAGCCTTGTCAGGAGAGGGAATGGCTCCCTCTCCACGCCTAAGACGCGATCAGCCTACCCAGCCGACGGCAGTTTTTGGAATCACTTCCGACTCATCCAGTTTCGACGCAAACATACTCACGGCCTGCACCGCATCACTGGTGCTGGTGCGGATCTGCAAAATCACCGAACCCGCCTGGTCGGCCAGGTTCACGCCGCGTTGCGCGCCCTCTTGGGTGGAGCTCATGCTGGCCACCGCGTCGCGGGTTTCCGACAGGATCATGCCGATCATTTCGGCGATTTCCGCGGTAGAGCGGCTGGTACGCCCCGCCAACTGCCTGACCTCATCGGCCACCACGGCAAAACCACGCCCTTGATCGCCCGCACGGGCAGCCTCGATGGCCGCGTTGAGGGCCAACAGGTTGGTTTGGTCGGCGATGCCTCGAATGGTATTGACGATGGCGGTAATTTGCTCGGAGCGCTCGCCCAATTGCCCGACCAGACGCGCCGACGCGCCGATGTTCTCCGCGATCCGGCGCATTTCAGCGGCGGTTTCATGGATTACCTGGGTGCCATGTTCGGCAAACCGCTCGGTCTCGGAGGAAATATGGTAGGCCCGGGAGGCGCCGCGTGAGTCTTCCTCGAACTTTTCCACGCGTTCAGTGATGTCACTGGCAAACTTGACGATCTTGATCAGCGTGCCGTCGCCGTCGTAGACCGGGTTGTAACTGGCCTCCAGCCACGCGACACGGCCATGCTTGCCGAGACGTTTGAATTGCCCGGTGAAAAATTCACCGTTGTTCAAGCGTCGCCAGAAGTCGGTGTACTCGCTGCTGTTGATCAGGCTGGGTTCGCAAAACAGGCGGTGGTGCTTGCCTTTGATTTCGGCCAGCGTATAGCCCATGACGTGCAGAAAGTTCTCGTTGGCGTCCAGCACCTGACCGTTCAAGTCGAACTCGATCACTGCCATGGCCCGATCCACTGCGGCCAGTTTGCTGCGGGTCGCTGCCTCCTGTTCGACTTTGGCGGTGACATCCAGGGCGTACTTGACCACTTTCAGCACTTGGCCACGCTCATCCAGCACCGGGTTGTAGCTGGCTTCCAGCCAGACGGTCTTGCCGTGGGCATCCACGCGCTTGAAGGTGCCCGATACGAACTTACCAGCCTTGAGCTCACCCCAGAACTGGCTGTAGGCGGGGCTGTTGGTCAGCGCCGGCAAGCAAAAGTCCCGGTGGGATTTGCTCGCCAATTGGTCGCGACTGTAGCCCAGGGTTTTCAGGAAGTTATCGTTGGCACGCAGGACCTTGCCGTTGAGGTCGAATTCGACGACCGCCATGGAGCGTTCCAGGGCGCTGATCAGTCCTTTGTACTCGGTGACTTCGGCCGTCCTGGCCGCCAGTTCGGTTTTGAGTGTTGTATTGAACATGACGAGCCCTCAGCCGTGCGGAAAAACCTGTGTCTTGACTCGCTATCGGCTGGGAAATACGCGACTTTAAGGGGCGCAGCAGGATTATTTTCTGGCGTCAAATTATTGCTTGAGCCCGCAGGATTCAAGGCTTTGCGGCAAGCGAAGCCAAGCGCTCCCGCATACCGGTACTGGCCGCCGGGCCGGCCTGCAACACACAGTCCTCCAACGGCACGATGTGTCCCTCTGCACTCGCCAACATCGGCTGCACCGGCCGCCCCGTGTCCCGCTCGACCAACTCGACACTGGTGCCTTCTTCGGCGTAATGCCGGTTACCCCACGCCACCAGCGACATCAGCACCATGCGGAAATCCTCGCCCTTGGCGGTCGGCACATATTCATAACGCGGCGGCCGCTCACTGTAGGCCCTGCGCTCCAGCATCCCCGCCTCCACCAACGCTGTCAGGCGGCGCGTGAGCATGTTTGGCGCAATGCCCAGGCTGCGCGAGAACTCATCGAAGCGGCGCAGCCCCTGCAACGCGTCGCGCATGATCAGGATGCTCCACCACTCCCCTACCCGGTCGAGGCTGCGGGCGATGGGACATTCGTCGCGGGTCAGGGACTTGCGTTGCATAAGGATTCCTTGGGGCCGGTGCACAGTTGTGTGACGCCATGTTACTTTCATCATGATAGTGACGTCCATAAGGTCTGGACCCTCAACGTAACCGGAGTCGATTGATCATGAGTAAACGTATCGTTGTGACAGGCATGGGTGCGCTGACACCGTTGGGCGCTGACGTGGAGTCAACCTGGAAACGCCTGTTGAACAGGCAGTCGGGCATTCGTCGCCTGCCTGAAGAACTGATCGGCGACCTGGCCATCAGCATCGGCGGCCAAGTGCAGAGCGTGCTGCAGGACCCTGAAGCCGGGTTCGATCCTGATCGCCTGCTGGCGGCAAAAGAGCAGCGCAAGATGGACCGTTTTATCCTGTTCGCCCTGGCGGCGGCCGACGAAGCCCTGAAGCAGGCCGGCTGGGCCCCGAACACCGTGCAGCAGCAGGAACGCACCGCCACCATTATTGCCTCGGGCGTCGGCGGTTTTCCGGCCATCGCCGAGGCGGTACGTACCACCGACAGCAAGGGGCCGCGACGTTTGTCGCCGTTCACCATCCCATCGTTCCTGAGCAACATGGCCGCCGGGCATGTGTCGATCAACTATGGCTTGAAAGGCCCGCTGGGAGCGCCGGTCACGGCCTGTGCCGCGGGTGTGCAGGCCATTGGCGACGCCGCGCGGATGATCCGTGCGGGCGAAGTGGATGTGGCAGTGTGCGGGGGCGCCGAAGCGGCGATCCACCGGGTCAGCCTGGGCGGCTTCGCCGCTGCACGGGCCTTGTCCAGCGCCTTCAACGACGCCCCCGAGCGCGCCTCGCGCCCGTTCGATCAGGCTCGGGACGGCTTTGTGATGGGCGAAGGCGCCGGCATCCTGGTCATCGAGGAACTGCAACACGCCCTGGCACGCGGTGCCCGGCCTATTGCCGAATTGGTGGGCTACGGCACCAGTGCCGATGCGTACCATATGACCGCCGGCCCGGAAGACGGTGACGGCGCGCGCCGAGCGATGACGCAGGCGTTGCGTCAGGCGGGGATCGAGGCGTCCGCGGTGCAGTACCTGAATGCCCACGCCACCTCGACGCCGGTGGGCGACAAGGGCGAATTGGCAGCTATCAGGACCGTATTCGGTGTCGGTGGCCAGCTGGCGATCAGCTCGACCAAGTCCGCCACCGGCCACTTGCTCGGGGCAGCAGGCGGGATCGAGGCGGTCTTCACCGTACTTGCCCTGCGCGATCAGGTCGCACCGGTGACCCTCAACCTGGAACACCCGGATGACCTGGCCGAGGGGCTGGACATGGTGCGCGGTGATGCGCGGCCGATGGCGATTGAATACGCGCTGTCCAACGGCTTCGGGTTTGGTGGCGTAAATGCCAGCGTGTTGTTCCGCCGCTGGGTATAAGCCAGCGGTTTGCCCCTGGGATTGTTTTCGGGGACCATGGCGCCTTTCCGTTATTGCCAACAAGAGGCGCCCATGGCCAACCACGACCTGTCCTACACCCCCGATCCGGATGCCGACTCGATTTCCTCCGACGTTGTCGGTTTCAACGGCATCCTGGTCTCCACCCAGATCCCGACCCGCGCCGACGGCAGCCTGGAACTGGGCGATATCACCCTGCAAAGCGAATGCACCCTGCAAGCGCTGAAAGTCGCGCTGGAAAAAGCCGGCAGCTCCATGGACCGGGTCATGCACCTGACCATTTATCTGACCGATATGGCCGACCGCGCCGCCTTCAATGAGGTCTACAAACGCTTCTTTGCCAAGCCCTGGCCCGTGCGCGCGGCGGTTGGCGTGGCTGCACTGGCGGTAGACGGCATGCGTGTGGAAGTCACCGCGATGGCCGCTCAAGCCTGAAGTAATGCCGGTCAGGCATTTCACAGCTACAATGCGCGCCTCAACCGTGACAAGCCTGACTAAAAAAACTATGTCCTTGCCCAAGCATCACCTGGAATTGCTCAGCCCTGCCCGCGATGTCGCCATCGCGCGCGAGGCCATCCTGCATGGCGCCGACGCCATCTACATCGGCGGCCCCAGCTTCGGCGCGCGCCATAACGCGTGCAACGAAGTGAGCGATATCGCTCAACTGGTGGAATTCGCCCGTCGTTACCACGCCCGCGTGTTCACGACTATCAACACCATCTTGCATGACAACGAACTCGAAGCCGCGCGCAAGCTGATCCATCAGCTCTACGACGCCGGTGTCGATGCGTTGATCGTGCAAGACCTGGGCGTGATGGAGCTGGATATTCCGCCCATCGAGCTGCACGCCAGCACCCAGACCGACATCCGCACCCTGGGCCGCGCCAAGTTCCTCGACCAGGCCGGGTTCTCGCAGTTGGTGTTGGCCCGCGAGCTGAACCTGCAGGAAATCCGCGCCATCGCCGACGAGACCGATGCCGCCATCGAGTTCTTTATCCACGGCGCCCTGTGCGTGGCCTTCTCCGGGCAGTGCAATATCTCCCACGCGCAAAATGGCCGCAGCGCCAACCGTGGGGACTGCTCCCAGGCCTGCCGCCTGCCGTACACCTTGAAAGACGACCAGGGCCGCGTCGTGGCCTTTGAAAAGCACCTGTTGTCGATGAAAGACAACAACCAGAGCGCCAACCTGCGCGCGCTGGTGGAAGCCGGCGTGCGCTCCTTCAAGATCGAAGGCCGCTACAAGGACATGGGTTATGTGAAGAACATTACCGCCTATTACCGCCAGCGCCTCGACGAAATCCTCGAAGACCGTCCGGACCTGGCCCGCGCGTCCAGCGGCCGTACCGCGCACTTCTTCCTGCCCGACCCGGAAAAAACCTTCCACCGTGGCAGCACCGACTACTTTGTCAGCGACCGCAAGATCGACATCGGCGCCTTCGACACCCCGACCTTCACCGGTTTGCCGGTGGGTGTGGTGGAAAAAGCCGGCAAGCGTGACCTGCAAGTGATCACCCATGAGCCGCTGTCCAACGGCGACGGCCTCAATGTGCTGGTCAAGCGCGAAGTGGTGGGCTTCCGCGCCAACATCGCCGAGCCCAAGGGCGAGTTCGAGGAAGACGGTGAGAATCGCTACCGCTATCGCGTCGAGCCGAATGAAATGCCGGCCGGCCTGCATCAGTTGCGCCCGAACCACCCGCTGAACCGCAACCTCGACCACAACTGGCAGCAGGCGTTGCTCAAGACTTCGGCCGAACGCCGTATCGGCCTGTCATGGGTCGCACGTCTGCGCGAAGAACAGTTGGAAATCACCGCCACCAGCGAAGAAGGCATCCACGCCAGCGTCACCCTGCCCGGCCCGTTCGGCGTGGCCAACAAACCGGAACAGGCGCTGGACACCCTGCGCGACCTGCTTGGCCAACTCGGTACCACCGAGTATCACGCCACCCGCATCGAACTGGATGCACCGCAGGCATTCTTCATCCCCAACTCGCAGCTCAAGGCATTGCGCCGCGAAGTGATCGAAGCCCTGACCGCCGCCCGTGTTGCCGCCCACCCCCGTGGCGGGCGCAAGGCCGAGACCACGCCGCCGCCGGTGTATCCGGAAGCGCACCTGTCGTTCCTGGCCAACGTCTACAACCAGAAAGCCCGCGACTTCTACCACCGTCACGGGGTGAAGCTGATCGACGCAGCCTTTGAAGCCCATGAAGAGAAAGGCGAAGTGCCGGTGATGATCACCAAGCACTGCCTGCGTTTCTCCTTCAACCTCTGCCCTAAACAGGCCAAGGGGGTGACAGGGGTGAAGACCAAGGTCGCGCCGATGCAGTTGATTCACGGCGATGAAGTGCTGACGTTGAAGTTCGACTGCAAACCCTGCGAGATGCACGTGGTGGGCAAGATCAAGGGGCATATCCTTGGGTTGCCGCAGCCGGGCAGTGTGGTGGAGCATTTCAACCCGGAAAATATCATCTTTCAGGGCACGCACTGACCCTGTGGGAGCGGGGCCACCACCAGCCCCGCTGCAACCCCGCCGCCGCCAGCAGGATCGCCATCACCCCCAGCCATTGCAGCCAGCCCAGGCGATGCCCGAAGGCAATCCAATCGACGAAGATCGCCGCAATCGGGTAGATAAACGACAGTGCGCCGGTGATGGCGGTGGGCAGTTTCTGGATCGCGCCATAGAGCAACACGTACATCAAGCCGGTGTGCACCACACCGAGCGTGACCAATGCCGCCCAGGCGTTGGTGGTGGCAGGCAAGCTGTTCCAAGGCACCAAGGGCGCCAGTAACACTGCGCCGGTGGTCACCTGGATCAACGCCATCAAATGCGGTGGTACGTCCTTCAAACGCTTGATGATCAGTGCGGCAATCGCATACAGCAATGCCGCGCCCAGCGCCAAGGCGATGCCCGCCAGATAATCGTCGCCGGTTGGCTGATTACCATGGGCGGTGACGATCGCCAGCATTCCCAGGAACGCCACGCTCAACCACGCCAGTTTCTGCACGGTGATCTTTTCGCCCAGGAACAGCGCTGCCAGCATCACCAACATGAACGGCTGCACGTTGTACACCGCCGTGCTGATGGCGATCGACGCGCGGGAATAGGATTCGAACAGCAGCAACCAGTTGCCGACAATCGCCACGCCACTGAGCATCGCCAGGCCGAACGTGGCCCAACTGAGCAGGTCCAGGCGCAGGTAGCCGAGCAGCGCGCACACCAGCAACAGGGTCAGGCCGCCGATCACGCAGCGCCAGAACACCACTTCGATCACCGACACGCCGGACACCAGCACAAACCAGCCGATGGTGCCCGAGATCAGCATGGCGGCGATCATTTCCCACGAACCGAGACGGATGGATGAATCCATGATTGATGCTCCTCAAGTGAGGCTCAATTATGGCAATCTGCTGGTGAGCGGCTCCAGTGGGTAAAAAAGGCAGAATCCCGCAATCACCTTTTCTTATTAGGCGAACACCATGATTGACACCATCGACCAGCAACTCATCGCCGCCTTGACGGATGACTCGCGGTTGTCCCTCAAGGCCCTGGCGGGCAAAACCGGGCTGTCCTCGCCCAGCGTCGGCGAACGCCTGCGCCGCCTGGAAGAACGTGGCGTGCTGACCCACTACACCGTCGACATCGACCCCAGGCACTTCGGCTACCTGCTGCAAGCCATCGTGCGCATCCGTCCCCTGCCCGGCAAATTGCAGGAGGTGGAGCGGCAGATCCAGGCGATACCCGAATTCACCGAATGCGACAAGGTCACCGGCGAAGACTGCTTCATCGCACGCCTGCATGTGCGCACCATGGACCATCTCGACAGCCTGCTGGATCGGATCAATGCCTACGCCGAAACCAACACCGCCATCGTCAAGAAAACCCCGGTAAAGCGACGTTTGCCGCCGCTGACCAACGACTGAACAACAACACACCGATTCTTGTGGAGAGTGGGCCGGGTGTGGTGAGCGGGCTTGTTTGGGCAAGCAGGCTTCCTGTGGCAGGCAGGCTTGTTGTAGTAAGCAGGCCTGTTGTGGTGAGCGGGGCTGTTGTGGTGAGCGGGCTTGCCCCGAGCTGGGGCGCGAAGCGGCCCCTAAACCTGACCACTCACCATGCCTGGATAAACGCGGTGCCTTTATTGGGGCTGCTTCGCAGCCCAGCGCGGGGCAAGCCCGCTCACCACAACAAGCCCGCTCACCACAACAGGCCCGTTCACCACAACAAGCTCACTCACCACAACAGGTCTGCTCACCACAACAGCCCCACCCACAACGGGAGCCTAGTCGTGAAGGGCCTTTGCAGCGGGCAGCAAACTTTGAAACTTGTGATAACGCGCCGCCAACACCGGCTGCTGCAACAGGTCAGGCTTATATCGCGCCTTGACCGGCATCCCCGCCGCGAGCAGCTCCGCCCCCTGCCCCATCGCCACAAACCCGAGCTTTGCCGCGCCAATACACGCGCTCAATTCACTGCCCTGCAAGGTGAAGATTTCCCGCTGCAGGATATTCGCCAGCAGCTGCGCCCAGTACTCACTGCGCGCACCACCGCCCACCAGGGCCAAAGCGGTAACGTCGGCGCCGGTCGATTGCACCGCGCGCAACGCATCGAGCAAACCGAAACCCACCCCTTCCATCACCGCGTAACCGAGCATCGCCGGTGTGCAGTCGTGGCCCAGGTTCATGAAGCCGCCGCGCAGCAAAGGATCGTTGTGGGGTGTGCGTTCGCCGGCCAGGTACGGCAGGAACAACGGCGTCTCCAAAGGCACGTGCAGCTCAATCGGCAATTGCACCTGCACCTGCTCCAGCAACGCTTGCTCATCGGCCATACCCGTCAGCCGTGTGACCCAGCGCAGGCAACTGGCGCCGGCGAGCATGGCGCCCATGGTGTACCAGCGGTTGGGCAGCGCGTGGCAGAAGCTGTGCACTGCACTGGCCGGGTTGCCTGCAGCGTGATCGGTGATCGCAACAATGGCCGCGCTGGTGCCAAGGGTAATGAAGCCATCACCGGCATTGACCGCGCCGATGCCGACTGCCGCCACAGGGTTGTCACCGCCACCGCCGGCAATCACCACGTCAACTGACAGGCCCAGTCCCATGGCCGTCAACAACGCGCTCGCCGCACCACCCTCCACCAGCCTGGGCAATTGCCCTGGCGTAAGGCCTGTAGCGCGAACCATAGGGGTAAACCATGCCCGCCGCGCCACATCCAGCCACAACGTACCCGCCGCGTCGGACATCTCGCTGATGCGCTCGCCACTCAAACGCAAGCGCAGGTAATCCTTGGGTGACAGCACGCAGTCAATCGCCTGGAACACCTCGGGCTCATGCCGTTGCAGCCACAGCAGTTTCGGCGCGGTCAGCCCGGCCATGGGCAGGCTGCCGGTGACGTCGGCGAAGCCGGGACCCAGTTGTTCGGCCTCGGCCACGGCACGGGAGTCGTCCCACAGGATCGCCGGGTACAACACGCGGTTGTCCGCCCCCAGCAACACCGCGCCGTGCATCTGCCCCGACAGGCCGATACAGGCCACGCGGGTAAACGCCTCGTGTCCGCGCAGTTGCGCCAACGCCTGCAAGCAGGCTTGCCACCAGTCTTCCGGCGCCTGTTCAGACCAGCCGCTGTGCCGGCGCGACACGCTCAAGCGCACGCCGGCATGGGCCAGCACCGCGCCCGTGGCGTCCATGAGGATGGCTTTGAGTTCCGATGTGCCCAGGTCAATGCCCAGGGAAACAGGACTGTTCATGCGTGTGTTATTCCCATCAAGGACAGCCACAGGAGTTACGTAACTGCAGGGTCGGCGCCAGGCGCACGCTCTGGGGCGGTGCGTCAGGCGACGCCATACGTTGCAGCAACAGGTCGACCGCGCGGGCGCCAAGGGCCTTGACCGGCTGTGCGATCAGGCTCAGGCGCGGCACGAAAAAATCCGCCCAGTCAAAACCATCAAACCCCACAAGGGCCATTTGTCTCGGCACTTCAAGCTGCGCGTCACGCAGAGCGTGCATCGCGCCGAGGGTCATCAGGTTATTGCCGGCCATGATCGCCGTGGGTGGCGAAGCCAGGCCCAGCAACTGCGCCGTGGCTTGGCGCGCCGGTTCGGTGTTGGAGCCACCGTTGACCAGCAGCTGCGGATCGAAGGCCAGCCCCGCCGCGTGCAACGCCGCGCGGTAACCCGCTACCCGCTCATCCGTAGTACTGAAACCCGTGCGCCCGGCGATAAAGCCGATGCGGCGGTGCCCGTGACCGATCAGGTGCTCAATCAGGGCCTGGGTGGCCTGGGCATTCTCCACCCCGACCTGGTCAAACTGCTCGCTCATCATGCGGTCCACCAGCACCGCCGGAATCTCGTTGGCGCGCAGGTATTCCAGGGCCATCGAGCCGTTCGACGGCGCCAGCACGATACCGTCGACCCGCCGATGATGCAGCGCCATGACGACCCGCAGCTCCTGCTCCGGGTCGTCGTGGGTGTCGACAAACAGCATCATGTAGCCGTGCTTGGCGCACTCGGTTTCAATCGCGTGCACCGTCTCGCTGAAGTAATGGTTGGACAGCGCCGAGATCGCCACGCCGATCGTGTTGGTACTCGACCGCGCCAGCGAGCGCGCCAGGGTGTTGGGGATATACCCCAGCGCCTGGATCGCCCGCTGCACCGCCAGCACCGTGGCCGGGCTGACCTTGCGGGTGCCGTTCAACACGTGTGACACGGTCGACGTCGACACCCCCGCCCTGCTTGCCACGTCATCCATGGTCACCACGACGCTGTTCCTCTCACGCTATCAATGTTTACTCGACCAGCCACTGTACGTACCGACGTTGTCGCGGGTGATCAGTTTTGGCGTGAGCAGGGTCACCGCTTCGGCCGGGGCCTTGTCGTTGAGCAGGTCATTGCCGACATTCACCGCCGTCTGCGCCATGGCCCACGGGTCCTGGCTGGCTGACGCCTGGATCTGGGTATCGGTCTTCAGCGCGTTCTCGATATCCGGCGCGCCGTCCACCGAGGTGATGATGATGCCGCTGCGCTTGAGCTGCTTGGCCGCCAGGTCGCTGCCGATGGCCTGCGGGTCGTTGATCGCAAACAGGCCGTCGATTTTCGGGAAGCGCGTGAGGTAGCCCTGCATCACGTTCAGGCCGCCTTCGCGGGAGCCTTTGCCGTCCTGGTCGTCGGACAGCACCTTGATCTCCGGCGCGCCGGCCAATGCGGCTTTACAGCCTTTGACGCGGTCGGTCACGGCGGTGACTTGCGGGCCATTCTGGATAATCACGTTGCCCTTGCCGGCAAGCTTGTCCACCAGGTATTGGCAGGCCAGCTTGCCGGCTTCGACGTTGTCGGTCTGCACGGTGGCATTCACGCCCTTGGCGTCCACATCCACCGCCACCACGACGATGCCGGCATCGCGGGCTTTCTTGATCGCCGAGGCCATGGCCGAAGGGTCGACGGCGTTGATCAGGATCAGGTCGACCTTGGACGAGATAAAGTTGTCGATCTGCGAAAATTGCTTGCTCAGGTCATAGTCGGCGGACACCGAGGTGACCTTGACGTTGGGGTTCAGCTCCTTGGCCCGGGCCGTGGCGCCATCGGCCAGGGTCACGAAATACGGGTTGCCGAGCGAGCCCATGCTGATGCCCAGGGCCTTGAGTTCACGGGCCTCTGCGGCTTGGGACATCAGGGCAGCCAAGGCAATGACGGGAAACATGCGTTTAAGGTTCATGCGGGTCTCTCTTGTGATTGTTATGGGAGTGAAATCAGGTCCGCGCACCGGACTGGCGATAGCGATCCAGCGCGACCGCGCCGATGATCACGATGCCCTTGATGATGTACTGCCAGATGTCCGACACCCCCAGCAGCACCAGGCCGTTGGTGAGTACCGCGATGATCAGCGCGCCGATCAGCGTGCCGCCGATGGTGCCGACGCCACCGGTAAAACTGGTGCCGCCGAGGATCACCGCGGCAATCGCATCCAGCTCGTAGGATTGCCCCAGTTGCAGGCCGTTGGCGGCGAACAGACGCGAGGCGCTCATCACCGCCCCCAGCCCGGCCAAGGCGCCGGACATGGCGTAGACGAACAGCAGCACCTTCCATACCTTGATCCCGGAGAGTCGCGCCGCTTCGGGGTTGCCGCCCACCGAATAGATCTGCACGCCCATCACCGTGCGCCGCAGGATGAACCACGACAGCGCCACCACCGCCACGGCGATCACCACCAGCCAGGGCACGCCGAGGATCGAGTCGTTGCCGATAAAGGCAAACGGCAGGTCGGGGTTGAACACGGTCTTGTCATCCGCCAGCAAACGCGCCAGGCCGCGCATGGCGGTGAGTGCGCCAAGGGTGACGATAAACGGCGGCAGGCGCATGAAGGCAATCAACCCGCCGTTGACCAGGCCCAGCAGCAGGCCAAAGCCGATGCCGGCCGCAATCCCGAACATGCCGAACTGCGGCGACATCGACGCCTGCAACGCCACCACGGCCGACGCCGCCAGGATCGCCCCTACCGACAGGTCGATCCCCGCGGTTAGGATCACAAAGGTCATGCCCGCCGCCAGCACCACGTTGACCGAGGCCTGTTGGGTGATGATCGACAGGTTCTGCATGGTCAGGAAGTTCTCGCTGGCCAGGGCGAAGCCCACCAGCAGCAGGATCAGCACCGGCAGCATGCCGACCGTGCGCATCAGCTCGCGAACGCGTTCTGCCTTGCCTGTTGTTGCAATCATCGAATCAGCCATGGGCAACCACCTGATCGCCACCGGTGGCGAGGTCAATAATACGTTCCTGGGAGATGACGTGACCGGAGGCCCCGCCGACTTCGGCCACCAACTGGCCTTCGCGCATGATCAGTACCCGGTCGCAGGTGCCGATGATTTCCGGCAGCTCGCTGGAGATCACCACGATGCCCACGCCGGCCTGCGCCAGTTGATTGATGATGCGGTAGATCTCGGACTTGGAGCCGATGTCCACGCCGCGTGTGGGTTCGTCGAGGATCAGCACGTGGGGCTTGACCTCCAGCAGCCGCGCCAGCAGGACCTTCTGCTGGTTGCCGCCGGACAGCGTGCCGACATTGACCTTGCCCGACGCCACGCGAATCGACAGTGACTTGATTGCATCATTGGCACGTTTCAAGCCATGGCCACGGTCGAGCACGCCACCGGCGCGGGCATCCGGCACACAGGCGCAGACGTTGATGTTGTCGGCCACGCTCATGTCTAGGAACAGGCCCTGGGCCTTGCGGTCTTCGGTGAGGTACACCACGCCGGCACGAATCGCATCCGCCGGGTTGCGCAGTTGGGTCACGGTCTTGCCCACCACTTCCAGGGTGCCGCTGGTGCGCGGATCGGCGGCGAAGATCAGCCGCGCCAACTCGGTGCGCCCTGCCCCCACCAGCCCGGCGATACCCAGCACTTCACCGGCATGCAGGTCGAAACTGCAATTACGCACGCGCTTGCCGTCGGCCATGTCACGCACGCGCATTACCACCGCACCGGGGTCGTAGGCGGCATGTTCCTTCTTGTAGAAACCGGACAGATCGCGGCCGACCATCATTTTCACGAGGACTTCGGCCGACAGCGCGTCGCGACTCAGCTCGCCGATGTATTGGCCGTCGCGCAGCACCGAGACACGGTCCGACAGTTCATAGATCTCGGCCATGCGATGACTGATGTAGATGATCGCCAGGCCCTGGCTGCGCAGTTGCTTGATCAGCGCAAACAGGCGGTCGGTCTCGCGCGACGACAGCGGCGTGGTCGGTTCGTCCATCACCAGGATCCTGGCATGGGCGTGCAAGGCCCGGGCAATTTCCACCAGCTGACGCTCGGCAATCGACAGGCTGCTGACCTTAGTGGCCGGGGTGAATTCGGCGCCCAGGCGTTGCAGCACTTCGACGCAACCGGCTTGCATGCCCCTGCGGTCGATGGTCCAGCCACGGCGCAGTTCGCGGCCCAGGTAGATGTTCTCGGCCACGCTCAGGTTCGGGCACAGGCTCAATTCCTGGTAGATCACGGCGATGCCGAGGGCTTTGGCGGTGGCGGGGGTAAAGGTGGCGACGGCCTGGCCGGCCATGCGGATTTCACCGCCGGGATCGGCCTGGTAAGCGCCGGAGAGGATTTTCATCAGGGTCGATTTGCCGGCGCCGTTCTCCCCCATCAAGGCGTGGATTTCGCCGGGGTAGACCTTCAGGCCGACATTCTTGAGCACGCGCAAACCGTTGAAGGTTTTGCTGATGCCCTGCATCTCGAGCAAGGGTTCAAGGCTCATCAATGAGCTCCTGGTTTTATTATTTTTGTCGTTCAGCCCTCTTTGATCAGAGCCGATTGCCACCGACTCTAATCAGATACATTTACTTACGCAAGCGCTTGCGCAGGCCGTTTGTCGCTAGAAGAAACGTTTCATCAAGCGCATAAAGTGCAATTTCGGCATTTCTAACGTTTTGGCAGCATGCGCACCAGGGTGTTGTCACGCACCCAGTAATGGTGGAACAGCCCCGCGGCAGCATGCAGGCCGATCAACCAATAGCCGGCGCTGCCCGGCCACTCATGCCAGTGCTTGAGTTGCTTGGCCAGGTCGGGGTCCACCGCCACCAGTGCGTGAAACGCTTATTCAGCTGACACCCTGGCCGCTGAGCAAAGGCCTCGATCTGGTGTTCGATGTCGACGATGCCCAGTACCGCGTCACAACCGATGCCGGCGCAATCAACATCGCCCTGACCAACCTGGTGACCAACGCCGCGAACTTCTCCCCGGAGCATGGGATGATTACCGTGGGGTTGTGCAAAACAGCAAGGGGATGGGGTTCCGAGCGTCGACGATCAGGGGCCTGGCATCGACGAAAGCCAGAGTGAGCGGCTGTTCGAGCGTTTCTACAGCCGTGGCAATGCCTTCGACTCACCGCCAGCAGTCCACACCATGCTCAGCATCGCGGTATGCCCTATGTCGGCTCCATGGAGCGCGAGAATGGCACTCAACCCCTTCCACTTGGTTAAAGCTCGGGGTAATTCAGGTCGACGATTCTCTGCTTTGTACGATCTGACAGATCAAACCCCCAATACTCAAAGTGTCGAATCAGGTTTTTACCGGCGCACTTTGACGAAATGAACGCGAACATATCTCGCCGAAGGTCTGAGGTCGTCGTGTCTCTGATGAAGTCAGGATTCTTGAAAACCCTTCTGTATTCCCTATAGAGCATTGGATAAAATCCTGTGCCAAATAGTTCTGTGAGCCTATTAAACATGACAAAGTTAATCATATTGCCCGCCGTTTCTATTTTTTTATCATCTCGTTCCAGCCACCTCTCCGCCTGCTCTCTTCCACCGTACCTATCTATATAGGTCGGTTGTACTCCAAACAAAGACTCCATTGCCGCAGCTATCACATTATTTGTTGATTCCGTAGTGCCAATCCAGTTCCACAGAGGCATTTGGCACCAGTGCCCAATCTCATGCCAAGGCCCCCAACCGTTGTACCCTGTTAACCCCCCCACCGTGATGAAAGCATGTGCCGTTTCGCGATGAAATCCTATATGGTAGTAGCTGGCATACATATATACGTCATCGCTATCGCTCTCGTTAAGTTGGTAATAGGACTGGGTCGGCCAATGAAGGGTTGTGCTATCACTCTGATTAAGCCCGCACACCTCGTCGACCCTGGAAATAATCCGATTATAACTATTCAGGAGCTCATCAATATTTTCATCTTCATACTTTCTGGCATTAGCTACCGTTATGGCGATGATGGCTTTTCCACTTGAAAGCTGAGCGACCGGAATATGTGCCGACGTGGCGAGCGCGAGACGCCATTCGTCCCGAGTGGTTTTTCCGAGCACATAATAAGCTGAGCGACTGACGTTTCTGAAAGAGATAGGGACTAGAAATTTTCGATCTGGATGGATCGTTGAGACATACAGAAGTCCCTCTCGTCCCGGCGTTATGATATTTGCCCCTTTTGTTAACTTGTACCGGGACGGCGTCGGTTGACGGCCCATTGTTCCAATGAATAGCTCGATGTCGATATTGCCCGGCAGATCCCTCTCTATATATACATAGAAGGAGCCGGTTGCTGAACAGTAGAGACCTGTTGGTTCAAACTCGGCTCTGGGAGCAGAAAAACCTCTGTCTATCATGTCCTCGACATGAGAATGCTTTCTGGAAATGAAAAACAGGTCCTGCCTATCCGTATATTGAATTAAGACGATATCTTGAGGCGCGTTTCCGGGATTAAAACTTCCATGTTTAACGGTTCGCCAGCCTGTGTGATCATTATAAAAAGCCAATGCATAGGATTTTATTCGACCGTGAGTTGTTCGAATTGTATTTTGCACCGGAATATAACAAATAGAGCCGATAGTATGCTCGCGCCCCATATCGATAGTAATGTAGTGACCTCGCAACTCAGGTAAATTATCAGTGGACCAGAAAGTTTCTGGGTTTTCATCCAGGACATTTTCCGCCAAATTCGAAGCATTTTGATTGGTGACCTCATGTATGCACCATGTTGATTTGTCGATGATTGCGCCAGTTTCACTTCTGGCCTCGAAACCAGAGATAGCAATTACATTTGCCCCGTGAAAAAGTTCCAGAATAATCATCCGAAAGTATCGAGTACTGGAATAATTCGCGGATGATGACTCTGTATCCAAGTCCAGGCTTTCCAAAGGGAAAGTACACATGTTATTTTCCATGATCACCTCTTTAGTAACGTAGTGCCAGCTTGAAAGCCAGCGCGTAAAAATCTCTACACAGACTAAGCTGGATAGGCTCGACACTACGCCCGGCAGATTAATTTTGACACTGTCATAAATAACAGTTGGCCATATCAATTCGCTCTATTACGGGAGCGCGCAAAAGTAACTGATTATTAGCGGTCATGCGCTCGCCAAAAAGGCGTCGAATTAAACCTGCGTATTGCAACACCCAACTAACTAATTGATAGATGTCGATAACCAAGTCATCAGCATCTGAGTGCTCTAAGCCGCGCCGCCCTGTGTCGGCGTACACCCGTTTGAGGGTATCCATACCGTAGTGCGGGCGGTATCTGCTATTGTCCGGGGATCTCATCTCCTCCTCATCGCGTCCACGCGATTTTCTGTGAGCATGCTCTGCGGCCCTGTCATCGACACGGCCGGGCCGATCTGCCTGGAAAACACCGCCATGGACAAACCCGTCACTGGACCACCGCTTGAAGCCCAATCGCGGGCCGAAAAAATCGTCGAATTCAAACGCCAGAAGACCCTGCTGAAGACCGGTGCCCTGCAAGACGCAATCTTCAACAGCGCCTACTTCTCCAGCATCGCCACCGATGAAAAGGGCGTGATCCAGATCTTCAATGTCGGCGCCGAACGCATGCTCGGGTATGCCGCCGAGGATGTCCTCAACCGCATCACCCCCGCCGATATCTCCGACCCCGCCGAACTGATCACCCGCGCCGCCGCCCTCAGCCTGGAGCTGGACACGCCGATCACGCCGGGTTTCGAAGCCCTGGTGTTCAAGGCCTCCCGTGGCATCGAGGATATTTACGAGCTGACCTATATCCGCAAGGACGGCAGCCGCCTGTCGGCCATGGTCTCGGTGACGGCGCTGCGCAACCGTCATGACACCATCATCGGTTACCTGTTGATCGGTACCGACAACACCGCACGCAAACAGGAAGAAGCCGAGCGCAAAGGCTTTGAGCGCGCGCTGGAGGAAAAGAACCTGGAGCTGGAACATGCCAGCCATATGAAATCCGAATTCCTCGCCACCATGTCCCACGAATTGCGCACACCGCTGAATGCGGTGATCGGTTTTTCCGAGGCGTTGAAGGACGGGCTGGTGGGCGACATGAGTGAGACCCAGCGCGAATACATCGGCGACATCTTTACCAGCGGCCAGCACTTGTTGTCGCTGATCAACGACATTCTCGACCTGTCCAAGGTCGAAGCCGGGATGATGGACCTGGAGCTGGAGTCCGTGGAACTGGCGGGGTTGCTCGCCAACAGCCTGTTGATCGTGCGCGAAAAAGCCGCCCTGCAACGCATCCAGTTGAAGCTCGAAAGCCAGGGCGACTTCGGCACACTGGCCCTGGACCTGCGCAAGACCAAGCAGATCATCTACAACCTGCTGGCCAATGCGGTGAAGTTCAGCGAGCACGGCAGTTCCGTGACCCTGGCGGTGCGCCAGGTGGCCCGCGAACAGGTCGGGCGAGTGCCCGGCGATTGGCCGATGCACGGGTTTGTCCTGCAACCCAGCGCCCACCAGCAGTTCCTCGAATTGAGCGTCAGCGACACCGGCATCGGTATTGCCGAGGACGACATGGGCAAGCTGTTCAAGGCCTTCAGCCAGATCGACAGCAGCCTGGCGCGCAAATTCGAAGGCACCGGCCTGGGCTTGGCGATGGTCAAGCAACTCACCGACCTGCATGGCGGCAGCGTTGCGGTGGCCAGCCGTGAAGGCCTGGGCGCTCGTTTTGTGGTGTGGCTGCCACTCCACCGGGGCACGGAGGCTGAATGGCCCATATCCTGATCGTCGAAGACAACGAGGCCAATATGCGCCTGGCCCGGCTGCTGCTGGTCAACGCCGGCCACACGGTGGTGTGGGCCGCCGACGCCGAGAGCGGCCTGACCCTGGCCCGCGAAGCCCAACCGGCGTTGATCCTGATGGACATCCAGCTGCCTGGCATGGATGGCCTGGCCGCTACCGCACTGCTCAAGCAGGACCCGCACACCGCCCATATCCCGGTGATTGCCCTCACCGCCATGGCCATGAAGGAAGACCGTGAAAAGACCCGGCTGGCCGGTTGCGATGCCTACATCAGCAAGCCGCTGCGCTACAAAGAGCTGTACCAGGTGATCGACACGCTGTTGCAACACACAACCCTCGCCCCCCTCAGATGAGTCCTCTCCATGGCCAGCCAACCCGCAACGCTGTTGATCGTTGATGACGAACCCCAGGTTCGCAAGCTGCTGGAAACCCTGTTGCAACACGAGGGCTACCGGACCCTGAGTGCAGGCAGCGGCGAGGAAGCCTTGCAACTGGTGGCCAAGCAACCACCTGACCTGATCCTGCTGGACATCATGATGCCAGGCATGGACGGCTACGAAGTGGCCAGCCAGCTCAAGGGCGACGCAGCCACGGCGAGTATTCCGATCATCATGCTGTCGGCCCTCAGCGAGTCGAGTGCGCGGGTCAGTGGCCTGGAAACCGGTGCTGAAGAGTTCATCAGCAAGCCGGTGGAACGGGTCGAGCTGTGGCTGCGGGTGCGCAACCTGCTGCGGCTCAAGAGCCACGGCGATCAACTCAAGCGCCATAGCCAGTTGCTTGAACAGCAACTGCGCCAACATGCCGGTGACAGCACGCGCATGAACGTGCACGACCTGGCCCGCCAGGACCTGGAAACCGCCCTGCGCCAGGCCGTGGAGCACGATGAGTTCACCCTGCACTACCAGCCAAAAGTCGCGTTGGCCGACGGGCAGATCTGCGCCCTGGAGGCACTGCTGCGTTGGGAGCGCCCAGGCTACGGCGCGGTATCGCCGGCGGTGTTCGTGCCCGTCCTGGAAAGCCTGGGTTTGATCGTGGAGGTGGGAAGCTGGGTGATCCGCAGCGTATGCCAGCAGATTGCGACGTGGCAGCGCAGCGCGATTGGCGCCGTCGAGGTGTCGGTGAACGTCTCCGGCCATCAGTTGATCGAGGGCGACCTGATTGCCGATATCGCGCGCATTCTCACTGAGACCGGCGTCGAACCCCATTGGCTGGAAGTGGAACTGACCGAAGGCTCGCTGATGGAGAATACCCAGCACACCATCGCCAGCCTGCAACGCCTGCGCGCCATGGGCGTGAAGATCTCCATCGACGACTTCGGCACCGGTTATTCCAGCCTGGCCTACCTGCGACGCTTTCCCATCGACACGCTGAAGATCGATATTGCGTTTATCCGCGAGGTCACCAGTAACCCCCAGGACGCCGCGATCACCCGCACCATTATCGAGCTGGCCCACAGCCTGAGCCTGCGGGTGGTGGCCGAGGGCGTGGAAACCCAGGCGCAACTGGCGTTTTTGAAAGAGGCCGGTTGTGATCAGATCCAGGGCTATCTGTTCAGTCGGCCATTACCCGCGACAGCACTGGAGCGCTTGTTATTGGAGCGGTGAGATCCAGCGGGGGGCAGATTAATGGGCGTTCATTTGCACCGGCATGGCGACGGAGGGCTTGCCAGGCGTCTGCGCTGCAGGCAGGTTCTTTAATGCCGGGCTGTCGGGTTTCAACGCCAGGTTATCAGCAAGGTCCCGTGTCTCCTGAACACTGAGAGGCTCATTCCTGATCGCTTTGGCAAGTAACGATCCCAAGCTCCTCGCCTGTCCATAAACAGGAACGAACCGTTGCGCCAAATCGCCGACCCCTTTCAATGCCGAGTCCATGGTTTGCTTGTCAACGCCGAATACCTTGCCGATCTGGTTGCGGGTATTCAAATCAACCAGCAGCGCGCTGAAGGGATTGTCCAGGTACCGCTCTGTGGCATCGGCGGCGTTCTTATTCACCCCGAACGCCTGCAGGGCATCGGCGATGCCGGCGGAGGGATGTTCAAGGTGCCTCAACAGTTCTTCGTAGAGCCCCCGCGTATCGTTTGCACCGATATTGTCGAGCGCTTCGTTCCGAACCGTTTGCTTGAATGCACTTTCCGTCATCGGCACCAGCGGCCTGGGGCTGTTCAAGCCGTTTTTAACAAAATAGAAATTGCCCTTTTTATCTCCACCTTGAAGGTTTCCGTAGGCGTCATATTCAAAGAGTACTTTTGTACCATCCGGTCGCAGTCCTGAATAAAGCACCCGCCCTTCGGGGGATATCTGTTCTTCCTTAAGCCTTGTCAAACCGTTGACCGCAGCGGGCGGTGCGGACGGCCCCTTGTCCAGTCGGACAAATATATCGTCACCTTCGTTGGCATAAGGCCCGACGACGGCATTGATGTCATGGTTTCTGAATCGAGTCAGCGTATCGGCGACATGGGCTTGTTTTTCGGGAGCGCTGTCCCGCGCAAAGTGCCGGGTAAATGCCTTGAGTAGCCTGGGGTCGTCAGCGCGTGTTTGCAACCAGGCGTTCATGTCTTCGACAGTATTGAAAGACTGGTATGAACTGCCGTCTTTCTCCGGAACATAAAGCACGATGTCAGGCCCATCAGGTACAAGCGGTACCCGTTGAATGAATATGATGTCCTTGGCTTGAACACCATCCACGGCGAAGGTCCTGACTTGCACGTTGGGCAGGCCTGCCTGGCCTGGCGACACCACGGCCTCGAGGAGGTTGTTGACGTCAGGCGGCATTTTGCCGCTGTTCAAGTCCTTCACCAGGCTCTCGTTGAATTTTTCCCTGGCATTTTTAATGACAAAGGTGTCCTCGGAATCCTCCCAAGAATTGGCACTTATCGGCGCAGTGTTTATGGGGCGGGCGGCGGCGGTAGCGGTGGAAAAAGTCATAATCGGCCAAGATCGGTAGGGAGTGAGGGAAATGTTCCCCAGCCGCGCAGCTGTCTTCCTGCGATGCTGTCTGAGGTGTGTGTGCTTGGCTGACGAGAGTGTTCCAGCTTCAGTCGTTACCGTTTGCTTCAACGGCCGAGACATTGTTCATACCCGCAGCTGCCTCGCCAGGGCTCGACAGCTACAGGGCCGGGATTAATCGGGCTTTTCGGTATTGCCCACATCCGCCGCGTCATCCAGATCATTGAGCGGTACTTCTGCATCATCCATCAGGGAACCCGGGTCTTCATTGCCCGGATCGTTGAGTTCTTCTTCCAGTTCTTTGGACATGATCGTCTCCTCTAACCGCCCTGGGTGTCGATATCGGCATCGGTTTCAGGCTTGGGCTCGCGCTCAGGCTTGAAGTCTGGACTGTAGTCGTTTTCCTTGGCCTTGGGGTCGGCGGCGGGTTTCGGGTCTTTCGGTGCATCGGCCGCCGTGCCTGGGGCCGGTTCGCCGCCGTCGATTGCCGGGTCGTTACGGTTGCTGGTCTGGGGGTCTTTGTCTGTGCTCATGGCTCACCTCGTTTGAAAAACGCAAACTGCGTAAAGGTAAGGTCCCGTGCCGGCCGCTGAAGTTCCAACTGCTTAAGAGCCCGGGTTATCCACCTGGATATAAAACGCGTACGCCCCCAGCAACACCCAGAACACCATGAACAGCCACGGCGCACGCATGGAGAACAGCAGCGACTTGCGATAGCCCTTATGGGAGGACTCCATTTCGGAAAACAGCGGCGACTCATCGTAGGCCATGCCCATCACCGGCTCGCTGCGCAGCAGTTCGCTCTGCTTGTAGTGCCAGTGATCGATGATTTCGTACGCGGCGCGGATCCCCGGCCAGGCATTCAGGGAACTGAGTATGCCGAGCAGCGTCAGGAACACCGGCACCACCAGGGTGAACAACTTGCCCCACTCCGGGTTGAGGTTGCCCATGCCGGAGACAAAGGCAATCACCAGGAACGACTGCGCCGTCAGGTAGGCATCGGTGCGGTTGGCGAGGATGGTGGTTTCGTATTGGATTTCGCGACGGTAGAAGTCCAGGCGGTCCTTGGGCGAGCCGAAGATCTTGGCGTTGTGCTCGCTGTGGTCGGCCAGGTTCGCTTCCGGGGTGTCGGGTGAAATGATTCTGGGCACATCCGTGCTCCCTGCTGGGCTCAAACCCCTTAGAAGAATCGGGCCGTGGCGAAGTTCAAGTTTGTTGTTGCACCATCGCGGTGCGCAAGCCGCTCCCTTATGGTGAGCAGCCTTGTCATGGCCGGCCTTTTTTTTGTGGCGAGCGAGCTTGTTGTGGTGAGCGGGCTCACCACAATGGGAAATCAGCGCGGGATGCCCATTCCGGCACACGCATTGCTTTATCCATTCATCTGCCCGAATACAGGAACATTCGTTACCCCCCGACCCAGAGCCGACCCCATAAGAAAGTAAGGACCAGGCCCGGTGGCACCATCAGCCACGGGCTCATAAAAAATGCGTTTTTTAAAGCGGCAGTGCCACCCCATGCGTCCCTCGGCACTGACAAGGTACTGGAATGGCTCGATCTTTCTTCGATGAAATGAATGACGCAAACGGCGTGTGCCGTGCGCACTATCAGGACTTCTCCCGCTGGCTGGCCAACACGCCGCCGGAATTGCTGGCCCAGCGTCGCCGCGAAGCCGATTTGCTGTTCCATCGCGCGGGAATCACCTTCACCCTCTATGGCGACGAGCAGGACACCGAGCGCCTGATCCCCTTCGACATCATCCCCCGCAGCATCCCCGCCAGTGAGTGGAGCGTGATCGAGCGCGGCTGTATCCAGCGGGTCAATGCGCTGAACATGTTCCTCGCCGACATCTACCACGACCAGCGCATCATCAAGGCCGGGATCATTCCGGCCGACCAGGTGCTGGGCAACGAGGGTTACCAGAAGGCCATGGTCGGCCTGGACCTGCACCGCGATATTTATTCCCACATCTCGGGGGTGGACCTGGTACGCGACGGCGACGGTACCTACTATGTGCTCGAAGACAACCTGCGCACCCCCAGCGGCGTGAGCTATATGCTCGAAGACCGCAAGATGATGATGCGCCTGTTCCCCGAAGTGTTCGCCAAGCAGCGCATCGCGCCGGTGGACCACTACCCCAACCTGCTGCTCAAGACCCTGAAAAGCGCCAGCCGCCTGGACAACCCCAACGTGGTGGTGCTGACGCCCGGGCGCTTCAACAGCGCGTTCTTCGAACATGCGTTCCTGGCCCGGGAAATGGGCGTGGAGCTGGTGGAAGGCGCCGACCTGTTCGTGCACGACCTCAAGGTGTTCATGCGCACCACCGACGGGCCCAAGGCCGTGGACGTGATCTACCGGCGTATCGACGACGCGTTCCTCGACCCGCAGGCGTTCAATCCCGAATCGATGCTCGGCGTGCCAGGGCTGGTCGCGGCCTACTGCGCCGGCAATGTGGTGCTGGCCAATGCCATCGGCACCGGCGTGGCGGACGACAAATCGATCTATCCCTATGTGCCGGCGATGATCAAGTTTTACCTGGATGAAGAGCCGATCCTGCAAAACGTGCCGACCTTCCAGTGCCGCAAGCCCGATGAACTGTCCCACGTGCTGGCCAACCTGGCCGAACTGGTGGTCAAGGAAACCCAGGGCTCCGGCGGCTACGGCATGCTGGTCGGCCCAGCGGCCACGGCGGCCGAGATCGAAGATTTCCGCCAACGCATCAAGGCCCGCCCCCATGCGTATATCGCCCAACCGACCCTGAGCCTGTCCACCTGCCCGACCTTTGTCGAAAACGGCATCGCGCCCCGGCATATCGACCTGCGGCCCTTTGTGCTCTCGGGCAAGGAAACCCGCCTGGTGCCGGGAGGCCTGACGCGGGTGGCATTGCGTGAGGGCTCGTTGATCGTCAACTCGTCGCAAGGCGGTGGAACCAAGGACACCTGGGTGGTGGAGGGCTGAGTATGTTGAGTAGAACCGCCGCGGATCTGTATTGGATGTCCCGTTACCTGGAACGCGCCGAGAACCTGGCGCGCATGCTCGAAGTCAGTTATTCGCTGTCGCTGATGCCCCAGGCCGGGCGTAGCGATGGCCTGGACGAACTGGCGATGTCGTTGCTCAGCAGCGGCACCCTGGACAGTTACCTGGAGCGCCATCAAACCCTGGATGCCGAGCGCATGCTGCACTTCTTCGCCCTCGACGAAGAAAACCCCGCCAGCATCTACAATTGCCTGCGCGCCGCGCGGGGCAATGCCCATGCGGTACGCGGGCGCATCACCGCCGACATGTGGGAAAACCTCAACGCCACCTGGCTGGAAATGCGCAGCATCGCCGCCGGCGGCCTGGCACGCCATGGCATCAGCCACTTCTGTGACTGGGTCAAGCAGCGTTCGCACCTGTTCCGCGGCGCGACCTCGGGGACCATCATGCGCAACGACGCCTATCGGTTCATTCGCCTGGGCACTTTTGTCGAACGCGCGGACAATACCCTGCGCCTGCTGGACGCGCGCTACGAGATGTTCGGCGAAGAGTCGGAAGAAGTCAGCGACCTGTCGGCACGCGGGTATTACCAGTGGAGCGCCCTGCTCCGCGCGTTATCGTCGTTCGAGGCGTATACGGAGTTGTATCCGAATGCGCTGAATGCGCGGTCGGTGTCCGAGTTGCTGTTGCTACGCAGCGATGTGCCGCGTTCGTTGCATGCCTGTATCGAAGAGTTGAGTCATATCCTCGCCGACCTGCCCGGCAGTTACGGGCGCACGGCGCAGCGGTTGGCGGCGGAGTTCGAGGCGCGGCTGCGGTATACGGGGATTGATGAAATTCTGGAGGATGGGTTGCATAGCCGTCTCACGGAATTCATCGAAACGGTGCGGGGGGTGGCGCGGGCGATCCATAGTTCTTACCTGGAGGTTGTTTGAGTGCGCTTGCTGACTGTATGTCGTGCTTAGGATTCAGATAAGGTGAAGCAGATTGATTCAACGTAACCTGCTTCGCCTTTCAACTGTATTACCTCGTAGACGTTATACCTTTATTCCAACGGCAGACCCTCTGAAGCGACCGTCTACAGCGCTTTGGCTGCCATCGGAAAATTTCAAACAATAATAGCTGTTATCGCCAGGCGCTCTATCACTAGACCAGTGAGCATCACTGTCCAATGGCCATCTTGCCCCATAAGTATTATAAATTTCGCGTAACTGAGCCATGCTCGGCATACTTGCGCCTTCCCTTGCAAGCGCATTACGAACATCCTCAAGAAAATCTCGAGCAAGTGGAATAACCGCAATAGCGTTGGTCACGGTCAATGTATAGCTTGCAGTTTGTTGCTTTTGATCTCGGACCGTTATCGTCGTAACACCTCTTCCGCTCACCTGGACAACACCTGTGGTGGGATTCACAAACGCGGCGGCTGGATTGGAAGATGAATAATAGTAATCCGGCTGTCCTCCTGTTGCCTGCCGTTGCATGGTCGTTCCGGCAGGCCAGGATGGAAGCGCATGTGAGTACCCTCGAATCACATACACCTTACCAGCCAGCGTTGCTGGAGAAGTATCAAATACCAACGGGGGCGGAGCACTTTTGACGGTGTAGGTCACCTGCGGGAAGACAATGGCATTGGCCTCCGTCACGCCAGGAACTAAAGCTGCCTTGAAATGCAGTGTCAGTTGCGTGTTGTCCCCTAACTCTTTCAAGTAGGCCGCATAACTGATTGGACTTTCCCACCACCCTTGGTTGAACCAGGTCGTATTCACATAGGCCCCCCCACCGTTCCAATGTTTGAGGTTGTGCGCCGCCCCTCCGCTTTTGAAACCCTTGAACTCAATCCAGACCGGGGAATTGGTCGTAATGAACGGCCAGGTGCCGACCCGCAGTCTCCTGTTCCCCGTTCCGGTCGATAGATCCAGCACCTTCGTCGCTGGGTTGGCCTCATTGATTTGGATTACGGTTCCCGCCAGTTCGCTCGCAGGTATCGGGGTCACTGTTACCGTCAACACCGACGACGGCCGAACGACATTTCCACGGGTGAACTCGTACTTGAGGGTAAACATCGTGTGGGTATTGCCGATATTCGCCGCAATCGCCGTCTTGGGAATATCAAACGTCACCACACCACTGGTCAAACCGTTCTTCGCCGCAATAACCGGTGACCCCGCACCGGCAGCCCCTTCCATCGTGACCTTGATGCTGTCAGTGGTGTACATCGGCAAAAAACTGACTTTCAGCGTTGCACCATTTTGCGCATTCATCGGCGCAAGGGTCACCGAAACACCTGAGCCTGTGGCTTGGATCAATTCGGGAACAGGCATCTCATTCGGCAGGTGCACCTGATATAGCTGGCGCAGGGATTCCTGAGGCAGTTCATTGCCCCGTGTCACGCTGTAGAACACGTCGATAAAACGCCCGTCAAAACGCTTGAGCTCAGTGCCCGGCACATCGAACGTCATATCATCGCCGGGGGCAACCTGGCCCACGAGCCGTCCTGCCGTGTAATCGACGGTGCCGCCGGCGTCGCTGGCCAGGATGGTCACTTGTACCCTGTCTGTGCTGACCCAACTCGCCTGCACAGGGAAGCGGATCGTAATCAACGGCAAGCCTGGGTCCAGATCCTCTCCCAGGGCTTGGTCTACGGTCGGTGCCGGCCATCTGACAATCTCGCCGATCACGGTGAGATAACGGTTATGCGAGCGTTTGTCAGGCAAGCCAGCGCCTTTCAACTCGTAGTACACCACCGCACTGCCTTGGGCGATCGCACTGACCAAAGCGTTGCCGATATTGAAAAAGTAACCCTTGGCGCCTGACAGTGGCCGATCCTCAAAGTAATGAACCGAACTGCCCTGGGCACTTACCCCGTTCCAGTACAGAAAAACATGACTGTAGACACGAGCATCGGCCCCGCCGACGGTCAGGCCGATTTGTGCGTCCCGAGTGCCGAGTATTTCCAGATCGATTTCTCGGTCGGTCTCGGGTACTTGCACCCAGGGTGCGTCCAGGCGGTCAGTTGCCAGGTACACCGAAACCAATACCGTGGTCGACCAGGGCGCCCAGGGATCGGGGTAGTTGCCGGTCGGTCCGCGAACCTGGAAGGCCACTGGCAGCAAGTCGCTGTCCCCGGCTTCCTTGATTGCATCCTCGTCGAGCATGCAGGTGATATCCCGCCCGACTTCGGCGGGCAGGATCAACCGCTCGATTCGCACCGAGCCCCAGACGAGGATAAGCAGGTCATAGGCGGCCATGTTCAGCCAATGCCTGACGATCACCTCCACACCCTGCCTGGCCCGATCGGCACTCACCCCACCAAGCCTTACATCATCCGGCAACTCAAATACCAGGCCTTGATTTCCGGGGGTGGGATTGGGGTCTTGTCCACCCGGATGTTGCAGGTTGACCCTCAAACGCAAAGGCTGGGTTCGGGATTCGTTTCCGCTGCTGCGAATAACCCGGACGTACACCGGATCTGCCCACGGCTCGCGAATACTGTCATAGGGCACGGTGAAGGGAATGCGCGTCAGGTTCTGGTCGCCCTCGCGGATCAGGTTGTACGCGACCGGATCACCGCCGCCCCAGAACAATTCGAAGAACGTTCCTTCAGGCGTACTGCTTGGTCTGTCGATATGCACGACCAGGGGTCTCAGGGTATGCGACACACCAATCCCCCCGTCGGCCTCCTCCAAATCTCCTGCAATCGGCGGTTGCATCAGCGGAATATCCACCGGGGGCAGCTCGGAGATCAGACTGGGAGGTTGAGCGCGATACTTGGCCATGCTGGTTTCCTCGGCATTCCCCTGCGCACTGGGCATGGGTTTGAGAGAAATCAGACCTCCAGTGGGCGGGTGTTGGCAACTGTCAGAGTTAACAGGTGGCGACCGATGGCTTGGCACCTTAGATACCCACGACCGTCTGTCAGCACCTGTGAATTCTGACAGTTGTCAGCGCGAAAACGTGGGTATTTGATATCGCCAGAGGCAGGTAAATCGTTAACAGCGTCAGCCCCCCCATTCAGGGACTTGTTCAGGAGAATAAAGAGCATGAGCACTGAAAGCGCCAAGACCTCCCCTGGGCAGCCCAAGCAGCTTCCTCGCCTGTCGATCCCGGGCATGACTCCCAATGTGGACGGTTACGACGGAGGGATTCCCGACTGGCTGATGGTCTCCGGGCTGACGGTCCGAGTGGATAACAGTTGGGTTGCCAGTCCTGGCGACATCATCAATATCGTCATGATGCCAAGTATGACGTCCTTGGCGATGAAGCCGGTCCGGGCGGGAGAGGAACAACACCACAGTTACTTTTTTTCCATTCCACGGGAAAAGCTGCCCGACGGAGAACTACGCCTGGGTTACGTGGTGAATTACAGAGGCAGCGACGACTACGAGGCATCCTATCCCCTGAGTATCTTGGTAAAAACCGACCTGCCGGCGGGCGAAGACCTGGATCAGCTTGAGCCGGGTCACTCGCAACTCAAATACACACTCTCGGCCCTGGAAGTCTATCCGCCCGAGGCAGCCAAAGGCGTCAGCGTAATCGTTCAGCCTTACCCGAATATGCATCCAAGCGATCGCATCCACTTCCAATGGGGCAGCCTGAACGTCGTGCAGAAAGTTGCAGGCGTCGGCCAGGCGACCCTTATTGTGATTAATCACGCCCAGATGATTAAAGCCGGTGACAGTGATGGCCTGCTGGTGGGGTTTTACATCGTCGACCTCGTCGGCAACGCCTCAACACCACGATCCAAGTACACCCGCGTAGTGGTGGCGCTCGACAATGCGCAACGGGAAGGCCCATTCATCCAGTCCGACGATCAGCCGGGCTATATCGATATCGAAAGACTCAATGGCGCCAACTTGAAGGTTGGCATGTACACCCCTGGGCACATCGGCAGGACGGGAGACTGGTATGTGATCACCTTCAAGGCCTACCCTCCGCTTGGAGGTGAGGTGGTGCACCGACGCATCGAAGTGATCACCAGGGCTGGCACCGCGACCTATCATGAAGTGCCCTACAGCAAAGTCCGTGCTGCGGCCGGAGGATGGGTGGCGATCAGTTATGAACTGATCCGGGCAGACGACTTGACCCCTTACGTTTCCAAGCAGACCTGCGCTGAAGTCGTGGGGTCGGTCATTCGATTGGAGGCGCCCTATTTCGAAAAATACCCTGAAGATACGGTGTTCATAGAAAACTCCCTCGTTGTGAATATCCCCTGGTACGCCTGGCGCAAACCGACAGATACCCTCACGTTGATCCTGCGTTACGTGAAATCACTCAACGAAATCATCCTCTTCAGCGTGACGAAGCCGGTGGGATCGTTCTGGTCGGATGGGCAGCCGGTTCAGTGGGCGCTCACCGGTACGGATCTTCAACCGTTCGTGGGCTACGCCCCTGATCTGTATTTCGTGTACGAATCCGAGTCCGCCTCTGTTGTCAGGGCCCGCTCCGTGGATTTGAACGAATCGCTGCGCCGTCAAGTGCAAATCCTGCAAGGTTCCTGACCGGGCGTGCTGCGCGCCGTCCGCCCGTCGCCACCTGTTAATTATGACAGTAGCCAAATCCTTCTTTAACGGCGTTTGATAGGTCCAAGCGCAGGAGCATTTCCTGTCACGCGTGACAACTTTCTATTGGAGAAAGCCATGCCTACCAAGAACAGCAAGCCCGCCACGACCAAACCCAAGAAGCCCTCGCCGGTCAAACCCAAGTTTCTTGACACGCTGCGCGTCCCTGGGATGTCCCCTGCATTTGCGGGCTATGACGGTGGTATTCCGCTCTGGTTGCTGGCCAGAGGACTGACCGTGTCGGTGGACAAGAATTGGCCCGCGAAACCCGGAGACAAGATTGAGGTGCTTTCTATAGTGGGGATGAAGGTACTTGCAGAGAAAACCCTGGAACCTGGGGAAGAAGCCCGCAGCAGCTTCTCCTTTGCCATTTCGGACAGCGACCTCTCCAATGGGGATCTGATACTGGGGTACAGGGTGTGGTACACCGGCGGCCCGTCCAATGACCTCTCTTATCCGCTGACCCTGATGGTCAAGCGAACCCTCCCGGCCGGGGAGGATCAGGACCACATCACTCCCGGCCATTCCGAACTCAATTTCAAAATATCCGATACGGAGATCAGGGAAATTCAGGCCGGGCGAGGCGTGACCCTGACCTTCGAGCCTTATCCGAATATGCATGCACTGGATCGCATTGAATGCCAGGTTGGTAGTTTTCTAGCGCCCCCTCAGCAGGTAACCGGTGTCGGCCAACAGACCGAGATAAAACTCAACCGCGATCAAATCATCTCGATCGGTAATGGCACCAGTCGGTTGGTGAGTTTCCAGGTTGTCGACGCCGTCCGCAATGTATCCACGCCCCGCTCGCGCAACATTCCGGTGCTCGTGGACGTGGGCAGCGCCAACTATGCCGCGCCTATCTTCGCAACCCAGAACTATCCAGGCTTGATCGACCTTGAGTCACTTAACGGCGAGCCCTTGCATATGCAGTTGTTCACTTATCCGGATCAGGGCCCTGTTGGCTACACGTTTTTTGCGTCTTACCAGGGCTACCCAAAACTGGGGGGTAGGGTACTGCACGATCAATACATCCCTATCGTAGCGGCCGGTCGGCCTCATGATTTTTTCGTACCTCATGACAAAGTGCGTGCCGTGGCCGGTGGCAAAGTGGAGATCAGCTTTATCCTGTTCCAAGGGCTCAATATCGTGGGTTACTCAAAAATCGCCTCTGCCGCCGTGCAGGACGCGATCATCCGATTGCAGGCGCCTATTTTTTTGCGATACCCCTCCCATGTCGTCAACCCCATCCCCACCGGTGGCGCCGCCGTCGAAATTCCTTGGTACGCATGGCGCAGGCCCACTGACAAGATCATGTTGCTTATGCGTTACGTGATACCGGGCAGCCATGACCTGATCCTCTACGACGACCTATTTACCGTGGGGCAGGTGCCTGAAGGCGTGCCCATAAGACGCCTGATTCCCTATGAAGATCTCTTGAGGTTCGACGGCACCACCCCTGAACTCTATTACGTGTATGAGCCCGAAAATATTCTGGCGCGCAGCACATCGCTAAACGAATCGTTACGCCAGGAAGTACGGATTGGTGCGCCGGGCCGTGGGAGATGAAGCGGCTGCGGTTTCTATCAGCCACACCGCCCCTCTTGGAGGCCTGACCATGTCCCGTAAAACCAGAACCCCGGCCCGCCGTCCCCGCAATGACTATGACCTGGGCCCAGTGCTGATCAGCGGTATCGAGCCCCCTCCCGAAGGGGATACCCAGTCTGACGGCGCACTGGGCGCACGACATGTGGAACATAATCTGGAGGTGCTGCTCCTGGCGTTCCCGGGGGTAGTGCTGGACACGGAGATCTACCTGATTTGGAACAACCCTGAAGCCCCGGTGGATTACCTCATCATCCAACCGGACAACGTGAATAACGGGTTTTTCAGCCTGATGGTGAATAAAGAACAAATCCTGCCGGAGTGGGCCGAAGTCTATTGCCTGATCAAACGCCCCAGCGGCAACCGGTCTAAAACCAAACCGTTGAAGCTCAGGGTGAAACGCAGTCGCCCGGGGTACCCTGATCCGAACCCGGACGCCGACGGTAACCAGGGCCTGGTGTTTTTTCTGCCTGCCGACCTGGAAGCCGGCAGCCACGTGGATATGGCCAGGGCAAATCGCGGTGTAGTGCTCGAGATCCACCCCTGGGAAAATATGGCCGAGTGGGACACCTGCCGTATCGCCTGGGGTTCCACTCTCATCGAACACGTGGTGACGGCCAGTGAGGTGCAACGGCCATTTGAAATGTTCATTTCCCCCGAGCAGATCAAAGAGAACCCTCATTACGTAAACATGCCGGTGGCCATGCAAATCAAGGATGTGGGCGGTAACTACCCCGCTGATCCCGACTCCAAATCGAACTGGTCGGAGACACAACGAGTAGACGTCAACCTCGGGCTCTTGCGGCCACGGCCACCGTTCCTTATGCAAGCCGGAGAAACCGTTGAACTTGATGAGTTGGGTGAGGCCGCACAAGTCGTCCAGATATTCATCGATAACGACTTTTTCGAGCGCAACGACAAAATTGCATTTGAATGGGAGGGCCGAGACACTTATAACTTGCCTTTTTTCCATGGCGAGGAAAGAGACGTCAACCTTGTCAACTTCATCGAAGACTTCGACGTGCCCAACGAAATCGTCAGTGCAATCGCCGGCGGCACTGCAATTATGTACTACAACCTCTATAAGGCCAGAGATGATGTATGGTTGCCGTCAAGAAAAGTACGGGTAACGGTTAAGGGCGAGTTCATCGCCTGGCCCGCGCCGAGCATCGTAGAAGCGCCAGACGGAGAATTGAATCCAAACTCAAATGCCACGGTTAAATACCGTGCCCAACTTGGCTGGACCGCCACCACCCGCATCCGAATAGTATGGGCCGCGCACTCGGTTAATTTTACTGAAGAGTTTGTGCTGGGACCTATTCCGGACGACCGGGAACTTTCATTTACCGTTCCGAATGCACAAGTCAGGCGCTTTAATACATTGCCTGTCGAGGTGTATTACGAACGCATCGACCAGTCACCCCATCGGCAATCCCAACGTCTTCAACTGCAAGTGGGCGAGCCTACAAGGACACTGCCAGCGGTAAGGGTTGACAGCGCTTCGGGTAACTATCTGGACCCGGATAATTTTGGCACCCATTTGATGGTTACGCTCCCGCTTACCGACAGTCTGGGCGACGATGTGATCAAGTTGGATTTGGATGGAGATGTCATCAGCACCTCCGTTCAGATGAAGTTAAATAATGACCAGGCAGGGGAAACACTGGAAATCCCTATCGAACGTAACTTCATCACTGGAAACCTCGATAGATCCATAAGGCTGAAATACAGTTTGGCCCGGGCCAATGTTCCCAGGCGATTTTCCCCGATTCTCGCGTTGCGCGTAATCGCAGGCTTCGACCACCTCACCACCTTCGACAACAGCAACTTAAACGGATGGGTGCCAGGCCCTGCGGTCAATGGAGGGCGTGATATTGAGTTTAGAAAATATGCCACCAACACCGTTTTCCATAACTTTACAAACACCCCCGGGGATAAAAGTGGGGTAATCCTCAGCCAAGGATTTGCCAACTTGCTACCAGGTCATCGATACGAATTCAGTATAAAAGCCAGAAGATTCCGCGGCCTATATGTAGTCCCTTCCCTCTCCCTGAGTACCACTCAAGGCGCTGTCACAGCCCCCACCCAGCTCACCGACTTAGTAAACTGGCGAACACTTTCGGGAAGTTTCCTCGCTAACAGTTCTTATGTCGTGCTTTACATCAATAGTCATGTAGTGACTACCAGTGGTAACGACTACGAAATTGACGATATTCGCTTCAGACGCCTCTAGCCCGAACTTTGCCTTTCGATGTCTTACCCGTTGATTTATAGAAAGGAGCCACTCCATGTCCAACGTCGTCCCCCCTCCCCCTGCGCCCACCGCCGAACTAGGCGATCTTTACATCCCAAGGCTCCACCCGGCCGCGGCCGGTGATGTGGGGGTCGACGGCAACCTGGGCCTCAGGAATATCGAAACCCCGCAGGTTGTCTACGTGAAAACCAGTTCGCGCACATCACCCGGTCAATTACTCGAACTGTTCAGCAACGACCCTATCCTTCCCGTCGCTCACACCTTTGTCATGCCCGGGGATACCCAGCGTGAATGGCTGCCAATTCTCCTGCCGACAGCCAGTATCCGACCTCAATGGATAGACCCGTTGGTGTGCCGGATCAACGCCTCGGGCGCGTCTACCCTACCCCTGCGCTTACGGGTTGACCTTGCACGTCCGGGCGGCCACGACCCCGACCCTTCCAGGCCAGGGCACCAGGGACTGGTCATGTATCTGCCTGACGATGTGCTGGTTAACGGCGTCAGTGAGGCCAGGGCTTTCGAGAATATTGAAATCACGCTGATGCCTTACGCCCACGCGGCTGCGGGAGACCAGGTCCTGCTGTGCTGGGGAGATCAACAGGTCACCTATTTACTCACCGAGTCAGATCTGAACCATGCGGTCAACCTGATAGTGCCTTACAGGACAGTCATGGCCGCCCGCGACGGCAGAGAACTGAACGTGAGGCTTCAGGTGTGCGGGCATACCGGTAACTTCACTGACCCGGCTGAACGCTGGTCTGCCGTCAGCAAGGTATGGGTATATGCACAACGCGATATTTTGAGAGAGCCTTACAGCGCCGAGGTTGACCCGCAAACCGGGGTCATTGACCTGGAGAAGCTGGCAGGCAAATCCGTCACGGCTTCGGTGTTTGCTTCAGCGGATTACTTCGAGACGAGAGATACCCTGGAATTTGTCTTCAGGGCTACCGATGCTCAAGGAAACACTGTCACACATCGCGAGGAACGCCCAGTGGACCGGATCAACGCGATCTATGACTTCTCGATCACTCCTGCGTTCATGGGCGGTCTGGCCCAGGGACATGCCAAGCTGTATTACACCCTGCACAAATATGTCGGTTCAACGACGATGTATTCGCAAGCTGCCTACGTGAGTGTCAAAGGTGCAACGGTTCTGTGGCCAGCGCCTTATGTGATCGACACCATGCCCTTCGCTGAAATACGTCCTGTACCGAAAGATGGGCAAGCCTACGTGCCTTACCAGGCCAGCTGGAAACCGTGGGACCTGATCACACTGGTCTGGCTCTTGCCTGACCGAGACGGCAGCGTGGAATACCGCTTCACCCGCAGTGCAGGTGAGCGCCCGGAGCACGACATCATTGAGTTCGTACTGCCCGCGGCCCAAATCAAGCGATTCGAGGGGCGCCCTTCCGAAATGCACTACGAGGTCAATGGTACTGATGGGCGGCTGCTGGGTGAGTCTGCGCGCAAAAGCCTGCTGGTGGGGAAACCGTTGGAGCCCATGGCCGCTCCGGTAGTCGACAAGGTTGCCGGCCATTACCTTGATCCGGACCTGGTACCGGAGGGCGTCTGGGTCACCATCCCTGACCCGCCTGTCGGCCAGCATGTTCGACTGCACTGGTTTGGCCCGGTGAACCGCATTGTCATGCTGATGCATATTTCCACACCCGGTGAAGCTCGAATCAAAGTCCCGGCGAAGTATGTATCGGACAACCTCAATCGCATCGTAATAGTCTATTGGGAGGTCAACCGTAACGGTGTTCCACAGCGCTATTCCGGTGTGGTGACGCTGCGTATTGCTCGCCGAGGCATTTTCGGATTCGAAGACGTACCGTAAGGATGATCATCACGCGGCTGCCTGATCGATTTTCAACCCCGTTCATGTGGAGGTTTCACGATGTCTCGTGCTCCTGAAAGAAAGCTTGGAAGTACAGTCGACGATAGACAATCCGAGCTGTACATCTCGAACCTGGGCATGCCTATCAAGGAGGACACCGAACCTGACAGGTGCATTGGACTGCGGCATGTCGAGCATGATCTCAAGCCGTTACTTTTCCCCAAGCACAAGTTGGCGCTGCACACAGAGATATTCTTGTACTGGAACGGCCCGACGCCAGAGGACTACCTGATTATCGACGAGAGCAATGCGAATAACCCGATGCATACCTTGACCGTGTCCAAGGAAAACATTCTGCCGGAGTGGGCTACTGCCTACTGCACCATTGAGGAGCCCGGAAACGGCCTCGTCGACACCAACCGGCTCAGGCTTCGGATCAAGCTCAACCGTCCCGGCAAAGAAGACCCGGACGCTGACAAACCGGGCCATCAAGGACTGGTGTTCTTCCTCCCCGAAGATCTCGAGGCGGGCGCAGTGATAGACCCCGAACGGGCCAGGCTTGGGGTCGTTCTTGAGGTCCAGCCCTACGAATACATGGCCGAATTCGATACCTGCACAATTGCCTGGGGTTCGCAGCCTATCAGTCATGTGGTAACCCCCAGGGAGGTCGGCAGACGGTTCCAGGTAACGGTTAATGAGAGCGTCATCCGTGCCGCCGGCAGCAACCCTTTCCTGCCCATCGCCATGCAGGTCGTTGATGCCGTGGGCAACTATCCGGTCTTCGACCCCGAATCGGACGCAAATTGGTCACCACCAACCTGGGCAAATGTGGACCTCGGTACTCGGCCACTTGAAGCACCTTTTCTTGAGCAGCCAGGAGACGTTATCGACTTGAAACGGCTCGGGGACGCGGCGCAGAAGATCAAACTGTTCCTTGATCCAACGGTGTTCAAAAAAGGCGATCGAGTACGCCTGGATTGGGAGGGGCGAGACGCAGAGAACTTTCCTGTGCCCTACAGCGAGGAAAAGACCGTCGAGCGCACCAATAGCTTTATGGAGTTCTATGTCCCGAATGAAAGAGTCAAGGCCCTGGGCGGCGGCGTCTCAATGCTGTCTTGCAGCCTTCATTCGCTGAACACCGACGATGTGCGTGTTTCGATGAAGACGCGTGTGAGCGTACGCGGGGCCGCCAGTCCCTGGCAGGCGCCCCGTGTCCAGGAATCCGCGGCTGGCTATCTGGATCCGAGTGTTCCTGAGGCGACGGTGGTCATAGTCGCTCCCGACGGATGGGCGGCGTCGACCCGGATTCGTCTGGTGTGGGTGGGTGGCTCGGTGATCTACACCCAGGAATACACACTCGGGGCGATCCCCGCGGATCGCGTCCTGGTGTTCAAGGTCGACGGCGAGCATATCGAGCGTTTCAATGCCCTGCTCACCGAGCTGTATTACGAACGCGCGGACCGGCCATCAAGCCGTGAGTCGCTGCGCTTGCAATTACAGATAGGCAAGCCTGCCAGCGCGCTGCCCCAGGCACGGGTTGAAGACAGCCGTACCGAACAGCAAGTGCTGGTGATACTGCCTTTTACCGAAACCGAACCCGGAGACGCCGTGACATTACAGTGGATTGGTGACCAATCGAGAACCACGGTACCGAACACACTGAATTCAGAAACGGCTGGCCGGGAACTGCACATTCCGATCCCAGTGAATGACCTTGAGGAGGGGGAAATCGTACGGGTGTATTACAGCCTTATACGACGAGGCCAACCCGTCCGTTATTCGAAGCTGCTTGTGTGGGTAATGGGCTACGGCGCTGGATGCCAACCATCAGTTGAACGACCGAACCCGCCCTAAAAACTCGAGCACCAGCGCATTGACCCGTTGCGCCTGCTCGTTCTGGATCCAGTGACCGCAGTTGGCCAGGCTATGCAGTTCAAGGTCAGGCACCCACTCAGGCATGCGCTTGAGCGTGTGGGCCTCAAACACCCCGACCGGATCGCGGTCGCCAATCAGGAACAGGGTCGGCTGCAACACCTGGCGGCCGGCGAGGAATTCGGTGCGCTGCCAGTTGCGCTCGAAATTACGGTACCAGTTCAACGGGCCGCGAAAGCCGTGTTCAGCGAAGGTTTGCACGTACACGTCGAGGTCTTCCTGAGTACACCAGGGCGGCAATGCATCGGGCGTTGAAGTGCCCTCAAGCAACGTGGCGGTGGCCGGTTTCTGCTGTAGAAACACATCCTGGTCCTGCATGAACAGGCGCAAGGTGCGTTCGATATCGGCATCCAATTCCTGCTCGGCTACACCCGGTTCCTGGAAATACAGGATGTAATTGAAGCGGTCGGCATACAGCTCGCGCATGATGTCGATCACCGGCCGCCGAGCACGCCCGGCGAAAGGCACGGACATCGTGACCAACCGAGTGACGCGCTCCGGCTCGAGCAACGCCAGGTGCCAGGCCACCACGGCGCCCCAGTCATGGCCGACCATCACCACCTGTTCGTGCCCGAAATGGTCCATGGCCTGCTGGATATCGCCGCACAAGGTCATCACGTCGTAGTCGGCTATCTCGGCGGGTGCGCTGGATTGGCCGTAGCCGCGCATTTCAGGGGCAAATACCCGGTAGCCTGCGGCGGCCAGCGCGGGTATCTGTTCACGCCAGGAGTGCCAGCACTCGGGAAACCCATGGAGCAGCCAGATGGGGCGGCCCTGTTCCGGCCCCGCGACATGCACCCATAGCTCAATACCGTTTACAGGGATCTTTTGCGCGGGCAGTTGGCTCATGGGCGGGGCCTTTCCTGGAGGTTTTTGCCTAGCCTGGGGGATCCGTCGTGCAAGAACCAGCATTATTGATGGCAGGAATAGCTCAATAAACCGTCCACCATCCCGGCAACAACTGGCGGACCCGCGCCTCCCCGAACCGATCATCCATCAACATCACCACACCCCGGTCGTGCTGGCTGCGGATCACCCTCCCCGCCGCCTGCACAACCTTTTGGATGCCGGGGTACAGGTAGGTGTAGTCGTACCCTGCGCCAAAAATCGCCGCCATGCGCAGTTTTATCTGCTCGTTGACCGGGTTGAGTTGCGGCAATCCCAGGGTGGCGATAAATGCGCCGATCAGGCGTGTGCCCGGCAAGTCGATGCCTTCACCGAACGCGCCGCCCAGCACGGCAAAGCCGACGCCTTGGCTGTGCTCGGTGAATTGATCGAGAAAGCCTTGGCGTTCGGCCTCGGCCATGCCCCGCGACTGTTGCCACAGCGGGATCTGCGGGTGTGTTTCGGCGAGCAGTTGCGCCACCTGTTGGAGGTAATCAAAGCTTGAAAAAAACGCCAGGTAGTTGCCCGGTTGCCGGGCGAACTGGCGGGCGATCAGCTCGACAATCGGCGCCAGGGAGGCTTGGCGATGCACGAAGCGGGTGGAGATGTCGTCGACGATGCGCACGTGCAGTTGTTCGGCCTTGAACGGCGATTCCACGTCGACCCAGGCGGTGTCCGCTGGCAATCCCAGCAGGTCGGCGTAATAGTGGCGAGGGCTCAAGGTGGCGGAAAACAACACGCTGCTGCGGGCCGCCGTCAAGCGCGGCCGGATGAATTCGGCAGGCACCACGTTGCGCAGGCACAGGGTCGAGCTGCTGCGTTTGCCGCCGAGCTGGCGCTTGCTGATGTCGAAGATAAAGTGCTCGTTGAACAGCTCGGCGACCTTGGTAAATTGCAGGGCTTCGAAGTAGAAGGCTTGCAGGTCACCGCTGAGGGCTTCGGGGTGGTCGTTGAAGTAATCGCCCAGGGCGCTGGTGCACAGGCTCAGGGCCTGAAGCAGTTTGTCCGGGCGCACGGTGTAGGCCTGGTACGGCGCGAGCTGGTCCTTGTGCAAGGCGTTCCATTCACGGTTGAGGCGCTGCAGGGGTTTCTTCAGCGGCTCGGGCGCGGTGTCGCGCAGGATCTTCAGGCTGTACTGGTCGAGGCTCGCGCTGTACATCGAACGGGCGCGTTCGACCAGATTGTGGGCTTCGTCCACCAGCACCGCAGCGCGCCATTGGTTGAGTTGGGCCAGGCCAAAGAGCATGGCGCCGAAGTCGAAATAGTAGTTGTAGTCGGCGACCACCAGGTCGGCCCAGCGCGCCATTTCCTGGCTCAGGTAATAAGGGCATACCCCGTGAGCGAGGGCGACATCGCGCAGGTTGCGCTGGTCGAGCAGGCGCACCTTGGACGCGGCGATGCGTGCGGCGGGCAGGCGGTCGTAGAAGCCTTTGGCCAACGAGCAGGAGTCGCCGTGGCAGGCTTTGTCCAGGTGTTCGCAGGCCTTGTCCCGCGCCACCAGTTCGAGAACGCGCAGGGGCAGGTCGCTGCTGGCATGCAGCACCGTGGCGGCATCGAGGGCGAGTTTGCGACCGGGGGTCTTGGCGGTAAGGAAAAACACCTTGTCCAGTTGCTGGGGCGCCAGGGCCTTGAGCAGCGGGAAGATCGTGCCGATGGTCTTGCCGATGCCCGTGGGCGCCTGGGCCATCAGGCAACGGCCGGTGCTGACAGCCTTGTACACCGACTCGGCCAGAGTGCGTTGGCCGGGGCGAAAATCGGCATGGGGAAAACGCAAGGTCTGCGCCGCAGCGTCGCGCGCTTCGCGGTGCTGCATTTCCTGGCGGGCCCAGCCGAGAAACAGTGCACATTGCTGATTGAAGAACGCTTGCAGCTCGTCCGCCTGGAAACGTTGATCGAGCAGGGTCTCGCCTTCGCCGACGATATCGAAGTACACCAGCGCCAGGTTGATTTCCGTAAGGCCCAGCTTCTGGCACATCAACCAGCCGTACACCTTGGCCTGGGCCCAATGCAGTTGCCGGTGGTTGGCGGGCTGGGCAGCCAGGTCGCCGCGATAGGTCTTCACTTCTTCCAGGCGGTTGGCGTCCGGGTCATAGCCGTCTGCCCTGCCCCGCACCTTGAGCTGCTGGTAGTCACCTTCAAGGGCCACTTCGTTCTGGTAGTGCGCGCTGCGCCGCGACGCGACGGTGCGATGGCCCGCTATGCCTTCCTGGGCGCTGGGCGACGGGGTAAAGCGCAGGTCCAGGTCGCCCACCTTGGCGGTGAACTCGCACAGCGCCCGCACGGCTACGCTGTAGCTCAAGCGGGTTGCTCCGCCCAGCGTACGTAGCAGACGGTGACGGGCATCTGGTATTCGCCGCAGAACTCCAGCCAACGCAGCTGGTTGTCCTGCAGGCGGTCGCCAGGGCCCTTGACCTCGATCATGCGATAGGTCTTCTGCGCCGGCCAGAACTGGATCAGGTCCGGCATGCCGGCGCGGTTGGCGCGGATATCCAGCAGCAGCCGTTCGAACCAGTAGCGCAGGTGTTCGGCCGGCAGGCAGGCCAAGGCTTGTTCCAGCAGGTCTTCACTGAGCAGGTTCCAGAACACAAAGGGCGACTGGATCCCCCATTTATCGAGGTAGCGTTGGCGGATGGTGGTTGTGTAGCGCCCGTCCTGCAGTTGCGCAAAACACGCGTCAAACAGGGGGACGCGGCGCGCGTGGAAGTCTTCGCTGTGCAGGTCCGCAGGCCCACGCTGGAACGGGTGGAAAAACGCCCCCGGCAGCGGTGCGAAGATCGCCTCCCAGCACAGCAGGCCGAACAACGAATTGATCAGGCCGTTCTCGACGTAGTGCACCGGTGCATCAGGTGCGCTGAGGTGGGCCTGGACACAGTACTCCACCGACATCAACGGTTCCGGTAGCGCAAGTTCCAGGTCCAGGCGCGTGACTTCGCGGGATTTGAGCGTCGGCAGCCGGGGTTCGCCCAGCTTGCGGCGCAGGCGTGGCATGACGCGCAACAGGTGTTGCTGTTCGGCGGCACTTTCCGGTGCCTGTTGCGCGACGCTTGCCAGGGCCATGGCCTGGGCGTAATCCTCCTGGCGCTCCAGCACGCGAATCAGCCGCGCGCGGGCGCCGGGGTAGGCGCAGGTGCGGTAGATCTGCTGCGCCAGGTCCAACTCGGCACTGCGCTCGCAATACTGGCCGAGCTGGAACAACAGCTTGGCCCGGCGCTTTTCCAGCCAGGGGTTGTCGGTGTTCAGCGTGGCCACTTCAGCCAGCACCTGCGCCAGCGCCTCACCGCGTTCAAACGCCTGCTGGCATTGGTGCAGGAACAGAAAACCGTGCACGTCGGCGCGACTGCGCAACCCCCGCGATTCGGCGCAGAACTCGACTTTTTCATAGGTGTAGATGCCCAGGTCGGCGAGCACGAACTCGGACCAGTCCTGGTGCAGGTTGCCGAAAAACATCAGCCGCAGGCGGTCGCATAACTCCATCACGGTGAGGCTGTACAGCGTGTCGGCGAGGTCCGGGCACCAGTCGGCGAAACGGCGCGTGTCGGTGAACTGCGCCGCCAACCCTTCCAGCCAATCGACCTTCTTGCCCTTGGGCTGGCCGATCCAGGGGGCGAAGGTGCTGAGGATCTCGCCTTTTTGCAGCAAGGCGAATAATGCTTCAAATGCCAGAAGATGGTTGTCGTCCACCCATCCCAATTCCCGCAAAGGCGCGGCAGCGGCATGGGGGCAACCGATCTCCACGTAGTGCAGCTTGCCCGCGCGAAAATGCACGCCCTTGCGCATCACCATGCGCACCAACAGCGCCTGGGAGGCTTGCGGCAACCTGTCGAATTGCTGAATGAAATGCTGTTCGTCAGGGTCGAGCAGATCGGCATAGCGTTGCCCCAGCCAATGCAGGACCTGGCGGAAGTTATGCAGGTAATAGAGCGGGTTTTCGAGGGGATTGGCCATGGTACGCATTGGTCGAATACTGGTTATGCATACAGAGTGCCGTCGTAAATGCGGTGTTGCAATCGGTAATAGATAAATGGCACACGCAACTTTTTGCATAAAAATGATCAGATGGGGAGTCGATGGCGTAACATTTGTCGCCCGCGTCCCTGGCGTGGGATTTTTCAGGGTTAAAGGTAAGGGTTATGAACATGAAGAATTTGGGGCTGCCACTGGTTGCACTCACTTTTCTGGTATTGGCCGGTTGCGCGACGCAAACCGTAGTGACGCTGCAAAATGGCACGCAGTATTTGACCAAGGACTCTCCAAAAACCAAGACGGCCGACGGGTTTTATGAGTTCACCGATATCGCCGGCAAGCGCATCCGCGTCAAAGCCGACGATGTGGCCACGGTGCGCAAGGAAGACTGATTTCCAGCGGCCCGCACTGATCAAATGTGGGAGAGGGCTCGCCCCCTCCCACCGTTTTAACCGATCACAATCCCCTCCCCCGACAAGCCAACCACCCCCACCAACGTCACCGAATCCGCGCCAAAACTGATCACCGTATCCCCGCCCACGACCTTGGCGTGATCACGGTAATCCGCACTCCCCTCAACGTCCCTGAACACCAGCTTGTCCGTTGCTTGATAGCCGATAATCCGGTCCTGGCCAAACGGCCCGCTGAACAAAAAGGTGTTATGCCCGCTGCTGTCGCGGATTGTGTCATTACCCTTGCCGCCCTCGATAAAGTCCGCGCCCTTGCCGCCCTGGATCAGGTCATTGCCGTCGCTGCCAATGATGTAGGTATCGCCCTTGTGCGGTTCGGCATTGCGGTTGAGGTCCTGCACCCAGGTGGTGGCGCGTGCCGGGTCGGACAGGTTGGCGACGATAATCGTCGAGTCGCGGCTCATCTGCCCATAGAACCCGGACTCGAGGATGCGCGTCATCCCGTCGCCATACCCCGTAGGCAAATGGGAGATCCAGGTCGGCAGGTTGGTGATGGAAAACGGCAGCACATTCCACAGCGTCGAAGCGTAGTGGTCGTTGAAGCTGACGATATTGTCGGTGGTCGATTCATGGGGTTTGTCATGCACGCCCAACGACGACCAATTGAAGGATGAGCCGTCCAGCGCCCGGAATACCGGGTCGTTTTCGTAGCCGATATTCAGCACCTTGTCGCCGGCGCTCTGGGTCGGCGAGGCGTAGGCCAGGTAGTTGGCGTCCTGGTAGAAACCTGCCCATTTGCTGCTGCTCAAGTCGGCCATGCTGTTGACCGCCAGGCCGCCCAGGCTGTGGCCGCTGACCACCACGTCGTGGCCGCTGAGGCCGTGGGCACTGGCGTAGTCGGCGACGTTCTTGAGCAGGCCGCCAAAGGCTTCGCCGGCGTAGTTCTTGGCGTAATCCTTGGGCCCCAAGGCCGCGAGCAGATCGCTGACCAGATCGCCAATGGAGTCGCTGACCAGCGTTTCCCGAGGGCCCGACGTACCGCGAAAACCGATACCGATTTCCAGCAGCTTGCCGGCGTCATCGTACTTGCCCAGCACCTCGACCTGGGCAGTGGTGTATCCGGCTTTTTCGCCGAAGAACGTGCCGCGGGCGTCGACCTTGCCGGTATAGCCCAGGGTGCTGGCGCTGATGGGGGTCCAACCGGCTTGTTGCACGGCCTCCAAGGCGGCTTTCTCCGAATCCGGGTTCCAGGGAATGCCGGGAATCACGCCCTGGGAATCGGTGCTGCCCAGCAGTGCACCCACCAGCGTGGCGGGCAAACCGAGCCCCAGGCCGTTGTGCTGGTAGCCCACGGCAAAGCCGTTATCCAGGTTGTGGTAGGTATACAGCGTGATCGCCATGGCATCGGCGAACAACGCTTTGGAGCCCTCGGTCCCGAGGTTTTTATAGTCGAACACACCCATGGTATTGCCTCTCTGTTGTTGGAATTGTCGAGAAAGTCAATTAATGCGGTGCCGGCCCGAACGCCTCATCCACCTTGGCCAGGTCGGTGTCGCGCAGGTTGCCGGCGTAGTAATGCAGTTTGGTCCAGGCCATCAGGTAGTCGTAACGCGCCTGGGCCAGGTCGCGCCGCGTGCTGTAGAGCTGTTGCTCGGCGTTCAGCGCATCGAGGTTGACCCGCTCGCCACCGAGGATGCTCTGCTGGGTCGACACCACCAGCGCTTCTGCGGAGGCCAGGGCCTTTTGATAGGCGCGCAGTTTGCTCACGCCCGACAGGCACGCGCTGAACTGCCGACGCAGTTCGATCAGGGTCTCGCGGGTCTTGCCTTCCAGTTCGTACTCGGCCTGTTCCATGGCGCGGCTGGCCTGGCGGGTGGACGCAGAGATGCCGCCACCGGCATACAACGGCAGGCTCACTTCGACGCCGATCGTGTTGGTGTCGTAGCGCTGGTTGTAGGTGTTGCCGCTGTCGGACTCCTGCTGGCGCGAACTGGCATACGCAGTGACCTTGGGCAGGTGCCCGGCGCGGTTACGCTCCACTTCATAACGGGCGACTTCCAGGGCATGGCGCTGGGACGCCAGCGTGGGGTTGTTGCTGATCGCCAGTTCATGCCAGGTGTCGTAGTTCGCTGGGGTCAAGATGAACGCGGCGAAGCCTTCGTTCAACGGGGCGAGGTCGTCGATGTTGACGCTTTGCACACCGATCAGCGCGCCCAGTTCTCTAAGCGAGGCATCCTGTTCGTCCAGCGCCTGGATCTCTTCGGCGGTGGCCAGTTCATAGCGCGACTCGGCTTCGAGGATATCGGTGCGGGTGCCCTCGCCCTGCTGGAACAGGTGCCGGTTCTGCTGGAACTGCTGCTCGAAGGCCTTCTTCTTGGCCCGTGCGATGTCGATCTGGTCCTGGGCAAACAGCGCCTGGGTGTAATAGCTCAGCACCCGCACCAGCAGCGCCTGGCTCTTGTCGCGAAAGCTTTCATCGGCGAACAGCGCCTGGGCCACGCCCTTGCGGTAGTTGGCGTAGGCCTCATAGTCGAACAGCGGCTGTTGCAGGCTGAAGGTCGAGCCGTAGCTGTTGTAGTTGCGGTCGTCGTGGTAATTGCCGCCGCGCCCGTCGGGCAAGGTGGCCTGGGAGTTGTTGCGGCCCTTGTTGTAGTTATACGACAGTTTGGGCAGCAGGCCTGCGCGGCCGATGGTGCGGTTTTCCAGGCCGGCGTCGCGCTCCTTGATCGCGCCGAGAAACACCGGATCGTTACGCAGGGCCTGCTCGTATACATCGAACGGGCCCATGGCGGCCTGGGCATTGACGCAGGTGAACAGCAAGGCGATGAACACAGCTTTCATGTTCATTCCTCGGTCAACGCGGAGCCGGCGCGGTCGAGCAGCGGCTTGAACAGGTAATTGAGCAACGAACGCTCGCCGGTGCGCACAAACATCTCGGCGGGCATGCCCGGCTTGATCACCAGGCCGTGGAGGGTCTCCAGTGCCGCCTCGCTGACGGTGGTGCGCAGCACGTAATACGGCGCGCCGGTTTTTTCGTCGAGCATCTGGTCGGCGGAAATCAGACTGACCTCCCCCGGCACGCGTGGGGTGCGGCTCTGGTTAAAGGCGGTGAACAGGATATCCACCGGCAGGTGCGTGCCGACCTTGTCCACCAGATGCACCGGCAAATGCCCTTCCACTTCCAGGCGCGTGCCCTGGGGCACGATTTCCAGCAGGGTTTCACCGGCACGCACCACGGCGCCTTCGGTATGCACGCTGAGGTTGACCGCAATGCCGTCAGCCGGTGCGTTGATCTCGCTGTGTTGCAGATCGAAGCCGGCCGAGGTGAGCTGCTGCTCCAGGGTCAGGCTGCGCAATTGCGCGTCGGCCAACTGGCTGCGCACGTCCTTCTGGTATTCCTCACTGTGCTGCTGCAATTTCAGGCGCGATTCAAGGATGCCCTGCTCCACCCGGCCACTTTCGCCGGTGTTCTGCGCCAGGTCCTGTTGCACCTGGGACAGCTGGCGTTGGTACTCCATCAACCGGTTGCGTGGGATATAGCCGTTGTCGGCCAGGGGTTGCAGGTTGCTCAGTTGGTCGCGCAGGGACTGGGCCTGGGCAGTCAGGTCGCTGCGGGCGCGGCGCATGCCGTTGAGCTGCGCGGTAGCGCCCTCGATATTCGCACGGATGCCCGCCTGTTCACGGGCAAAGGCTTCGCGACGGCTGCTGAACAATTGGCGCTGGCCTTCCAGGACCAACGCCAGTGCCGGGTCGGGGTTGCTGCTCAGCTCGGCGGGAAAGGTGATAGCGGATTGATTGTCACGCTCGCTCTGCCACCGCGCGACGCTGGCCCAGGCCATGCGGTACTGGGCCTGCAGGGACTGCACGTCGGCCTGGTGCTGGGTCTGGTCGAGACGGAACAGCGGCTGGCCTTGCTTCACCAGTTCACCCTCCTTGACCAGGATCCGACTGACCACGCCGGGGCTGAAGGTTTGCACCGCCTTGCGTTTGCCCGACACCACCACCGTGCCCTGCACCGGGATGCCCTGGTCCAGGGGCGCCAGGCTGGCCCAGAGGAAAAAGCCACCGGCACCGACCACGGTCAGCAGCCAGCCCATGCGCGCAAAGAACCGGGCGTCGCGCTCTTTGAAACGTGGTTCAACAGTGATACGGCTCATGCGCCTGGATTCCTTCCGGCTTGATACTGACGGCTGAAACTCACACCGGGTTTTTCCTTCGGTGCTTCCTGCTGGCCGGACAACGCCCGCAGCACGTCCTGGCTCGGCCCGAATGCCTGCAAACGCCCTTCGTTGAGCACCAGCAATTTATCGGCCTGGGCCAAGGCCGAAGAACGATGGGTCACCAGCACCACACTGCTGCCCTGGGCCTTCATCTGCACAATGGCGCTGGCCAGCGCGGCTTCGCCGACGGTGTCGAGGTTGGAATTGGGCTCATCCAGGACGATCAAGCGCGGCCCGCCGTACAGCGCACGTGCCAGGGCTACGCGTTGTTTCTGGCCGCCGGACAGACCACCGCCGTTATCGCCGAGGACCGTGTCATAACCGTGGGGCAGGCGCAGGATCAATTCATGCACGCCGGCTTGCTGCGCAGCTTTCACTACCAACTCGGGGTCGGCCTCGCGAAAACGTGCGATGTTGTCGGCGATGCTGCCGCTGAACAGTTCGATGTCCTGGGGCAGGTAGCCGATGTGCGGGCCGAGGTCGTCGCGGTCCCAGCGGTGAATGTCCGCACCGTCCAGGCGCACGGTGCCGGCCAGGGTCGGCCACACGCCCACCAGCACGCGGGCCAGGGTGGATTTGCCGGAGCCGGAGGCACCAAGCACGCCGAGCACTTCGCCGGCGCCAAGGGTGAAGCTGACCTGATGCAAGGTGGGCATCCGCCGCCCGGGCGGCCCCGCGCTGACCTGTTCGAAGCTGACCTGGCCCTTGGGTGCGGGCAATTTCATCTGCTCCACTTCCGGCGGGAACTCGCGCAGCAGTTCGTCCAGCCGCTGATAGGCCAGCTTGGCCGAACTCCATTGTTTCCATACCGCAATCAACTGGTCGATGGGGCTGAGTACACGGCCCATCAGGATCGAGCCCGCGATCATCATCCCGGCGGTCATGTCGCCCTTGATCACCAGCAGCGCGCCCAGGCCCAGCACCAGGGATTGCAGGCACAGGCGCAGGGATTTGCTCAACGAGGTGATCACCGAGCCGGTATCACTGGCTCTGTTCTGCAAACCCAGGAACTGCGAATGCACAGCAAACCAGCGGTGGCGCAACGCGCCGAGCATGCCCATGGCCTGGATGGTTTCGGCGTTGTGCAAATGGCTGGTGGCCAGCTGCGTCGACTGCTGGGAGAAGCCACTGGCCTCGCCCAATGGCTTCTTCGTCAGGTATTCGTTGAGGCACGCAAGGCCGATCAACAGCACTGCGCCGGCGGTGGCCAACACCCCGAGCCATACGTTGAAAAGGAAAATCACCAACAGGTAGATGGGAAACCACGGCGCATCGAAGAACGCGAACAGCGCCGGCCCGGTGATGAATTGGCGGATATGGGTCAAGTCACCCAGGGATTGCCCGGCATGCCCCTGGCCGCGTTGCAGGTTGCGCTCGAACGCGGCCTTGTACACGCGCAAGTTGAAACGCCGCTCCAACTGACTGCCGATGCGGATCACGATAAAACTGCGGATGACTTCGAGCAGGCCAATAAAGGCAAAGAAGCCCACCACCATCAGGGTCAACATCACCAGGGTGGTTTCATTCTGCGAGGAGAGCACACGGTCATACACTTGCAGCATGTAGATCGATGGCACCAGCATCAACAGGTTAATCAACGCGGTAAAACAACCGACGCTGATCAAGATGCTCTTGTATTCACCCAGCGCCTTGAATAAAGGCGCAACCGCATGGGGCCTGGCCATAGGTTCTGATCTTCCTTGAATCAAATTACGCGCATAAGTTTGCCGTCCTCCGCGATAGAGGCCGCTCAACTAATGAAATCGAGTTATAGGCTTATAACAACAACTAAGGCACTCGTTTTAATTCAACCACGGTGCCGGACTTCGTCCGTGCCTGGTACTCACCGTCTTTCTGACGATTCAAATGGGTGATCCCGCTGCCTTCGGCATTGAACAGCCAGATACCGTCGGGTGTGGGCGACCAGGTCAGGGGCTTGTCCCCCAGCCACTGCGCCACACAGGCCACATCGCCGCCCAAAGCATTGGCCTGCTCGAGCAGGTCCAGTGCACACACCTGATCCTGCTGGTGCAACTGCCAATGCCCGGCCAGTTGGGCGCTGGTGGGTAAAACAAGACTGCTCGCCATTGCGTGGGCTCCTGCCGACACGAACATCACCTGCAACACGCAGGCGATCACATTGTAAAAACGCTGCATCTGTACGCTCCAGCCTGGAGGCGCGGCGCTTGCGCGCCGCGCCCGTGCATCATGCCACGATGTCGCTGACCGCTGCCTGGCCGACGGTGGTGACGAGGAAATCCGCCACGCCGTGCCCGGAGAAGTCGACGGCCAGGGTGCCCAGGTTGGTACCTGCCGCGTAGGTCAATACCGCATCGCCGGCATGCCCGGTGAAGGCATTGACGAAGGTCAGGCCGGCCCCTTTGGTGATGCCGCTGAGGTCGATCTTGTCGGAGCCCGAGGTGAAGTCAAAGATCTTGTCCGCCGCCCCTGGCTTGGAGTCGGAACTGGCACCGAACACAAACGTGTCGTTGCCCGCGCCGCCCCACAGTTGATCCGCGCCGCCAGCGCCGTAGATGAGGTCGTTGCCGGCCCCACCCTTGATCACGTTGGCCGCGTTGTTGCCGATGATCAGGTCGTTGCCCGCACCGCCGAACGCGTTCTCGATGGTCACGCCCTTGGCGATGGAGACGTTGCCCACCAGGCCGCCAACGTCGGAGAACGAAGCCTCATTGAGGTTGATCTTCTGGTTCTGCGTGAAGCCGGAGAAGTCCAGGGTGTCATTGCCGCCACCGTCCCAGACCGAGAACACCAGCTTGTCGGCGTTGGACGTGGCGCTGAGGAAATCACGCCCGGTGTTGGAGTTGAACCCGTAGGTGGTGTCGCCGGCGCGGGTGTTGTAGTTGGCACCGTAGAGCTTCTGGATCGCGGCGATGTCGTCGATCAGCGGGCCGGAGGCATAGGCTTCTACCCCGCCTTTACTGAAGTTCTGGTTGGTGTTGCTCTCGCTCCAGTAACTCATGAGGCTGTAGCCGCGCGTGTCCTGTCCATAGGTCGCGTCGTTGTAGGTCGGGGCGCCTTCGCCGGCGTTGTAGTCGCCAGGGTGAGCCAGGCCCAGGGTGTGCCCGATTTCGTGGGTCAGGGTCTGCCGGCCGTAGTTGTTCAGGTCCGGGGTCTTGTTCGGCGTGTAGCTGTTGTTGGTCAGGTACCACGAGGTGCCGTCGTAGCCTGCGCCGGTGCCGGGCAGGTAGGCGAACGCTGCCGCGCCGTCCTGGCCGCTGCTGTAGTTGCCGAACGTCATGTGGCCGTCACCGCCGCTGGCTTTCTCGGTGAAGGTGACGTTGGCCACGTCCGCCCAGGATTGCATGGCCAGTACGGCCTGTGCTTTTTGCTGCGCGTTGAACTGGCTGAAGCCCGCGATGCCATGTTTGTTCATGGTGCTCGAGGAGGCCGAAGTCAGGAAGGTGTAGGTCAGGTCGATCTTGCCGTTACCGTCAAAGTCCCGGTACGCGGCGCCGTCGCGCAGCAGCTGGGTGGCCGCCTGGTCAACGGTATAGGAGGGTTTGCCATTG
>Ga0308159_1000413_pt1 | contig 101749 bp, 86 predicted proteins | sample PhyCR1_FD_201040 | JGI IMG/M metagenome (GOLD analysis project Ga0308159, IMG submission 201040) | Phyllosphere microbial communities from UC Gill Tract Community Farm, Albany, California, United States - DLSLC.R1 | ecosystem: Host-associated > Plants > Phyllosphere > Unclassified | place: USA...
ACCTGTGTACCGCGATCCGCGCGACGCAAGGCAAGGGGCTGATGCCCGACGGCACGACCCGGTTCAGCTACAAGGGGCAGCCGATCTTCCATTACATGGGCTGCTCGACCTTCTCGAACTTCACCGTTCTGCCGGAGATCGCGGTGGCCAAGATCCGCGAGGACGCGCCGTTCGACACCAGCTGCTATATCGGCTGCGGCGTGACGACGGGCGTGGGCGCGGTGGTCAACACCGCCAAGGTCCAGCCGGGTGAGAATATCGTCGTCTTCGGCCTGGGCGGCATCGGCCTGAACGTGATCCAGGGCGCCAAGCTGGCGGGCGCGGGCCGGATCATCGGCGTCGACATCAACCCCGACCGCGAGGAATGGGGTCGCCGCTTCGGCATGACCCACTTCCTCAACTCCAAGGGGCTGAGCCGTGAGGAGACGATCGCCAAGATCCTCGAACTCACCGATGGCGGCGCGGATTACAGCTTCGACGCGACCGGCAATACCGAAGTGATGCGCACCGCGCTGGAATCCTGCCATCGCGGCTGGGGCACTTCGATCATCATCGGCGTGGCCGAGGCGGGCAAGGAGATCAGCACGCGGCCGTTCCAGCTGGTCACGGGCCGCAACTGGCGCGGCACCGCGTTCGGCGGCGCGCGCGGGCGGACCGACACGCCCAAGATCGTCGACTGGTATATGAACGGCAAGATCGAGATCGACCCGATGATTACCCACCGCCTGACGCTGGAGGAGATCAACAAGGGCTTCGACCTGATGCATGCGGGCGAGAGCATCCGCAGCGTGGTGATCTTCTGATGTTCAGCCATGTCATGCTGGGGGCCGACGACATCGATGCGGCCAAGCGCTTCTACGACGCCATTCTGGGCGTGCTGGGCGCGTCCGAGGGGGTGATCGATCCGCTGGGGCGGCTGGTCTACAGCCATAAGGGTGCCCGTTTCCTTATCTCGAAGCCGATCGATGGAAAGCCCGCGACCTACGCCAATGGCGCAACGCTGGGCTTTGCGATGGACTCCCCGGAGCAGGCCGATGCCTGGCACGCGGCGGGGCTGGCGAATGGCGGCACCGCGATCGAGAACCCGCCCGGCATCCGCGACGTGCCCGTCGGCAAGGTCTATCTCGCCTATCTGCGCGACCCGACCGGCAACAAGCTCTGCGCACGGCATCTGGTGGAGGCGAACTGATGTATACGCATGTCATGGTCGGATCGAACGACATCGCGCGGTCCAAGGCATTTTACGATGCGCTGTTCGCGGCGCTGGGCGGCCAACCGGGAATGCAGGCCCCCGGTGCCGAGCGCGTCATGTATCTGCATAATGGCGCGGTCTTCATCGTGACCCGCCCGATCGACGGCCAGCCCGCCACCCATGCCAATGGCGGCACGATCGGTCTGGGTGCGGCGGACCCCGCCCAGGTCGAGGCCGCCCATGCGGCGGGCGTCGCCAATGGCGGCACGGCGGTCGAAGCACCGCTGGGCGAGCGCCAGACCGGCCTGGGCCCGGCCTATCTGGGTTATCTGCGCGACCCGGACGGCAACAAGCTGTGCCTGGGCTGTCGCCTGCCCGCACCGGCGGCGTGAGCGACAGCGGCTATATCCTGACGCTGGCGTGTCAGGACCGGGTCGGCATCGTCGCCGCCGTGTCGGGCGCGCTGGCGGGGATCGACGGCTTCATCCTCGACAGCCAGCAATATGCCGATCTGGAGACGGGGCGCTTCTTCCTGCGCATCGTCTTCACCGGGCAGGGAAATCGTTTCCCCGCCTCGGTCGAGGAGGTGAGGGCGGCACTGGCCGAACCGGCGGCGCGCTTCGGTTTCGACTGGCATGTCGCGCCCGCAACCGAGCGGCCCCGGATGCTGCTCGCGGTGTCGAAGGGTTCGCATTGCCTGAACGACCTGCTGCATCGCTGGCGGACCAACACCCTGCCGGTCGAGATCGTCGGGGTCGTGTCCAATCACGACAGCCTTCGCCCGCTGGTCGAGTGGCATGGCCTGCCCTGGCATCACCTGCCGGTCGACAATGCCAACCGCGCCGAGCAGGAAGCGGCGATGCTGGCGCTGATGGAGGAGAGCCGCGCCGATTACCTCGTCCTCGCCCGTTATATGCAGGTGCTGGGCGAGCGGCTGGTCGCCGCTCTGCCGGGGCGGTGCATCAACATCCATCACAGCTTCCTGCCTGGCTTCAAGGGCGCGCAGCCCTATCATCGCGCGCACGCCCGCGGCGTGAAGCTGATCGGCGCGACCGCGCATTTCGTGACCGCCGACCTCGACGAAGGCCCGATCATCGAACAGGCGGTCGAGCGGGTCGATCACCGCGCCAGTATCGACGACCTGATCCGCATCGGCCGCGATATCGAGGCGCAGGTGCTGGCCCGTGCGGTCGCCTGGGTGGGTGAGCGGCGGGTCTTCCTCAATGACAACCGGACGGTGGTGTTCCGATGACGATCGAGACGATTTCGACCTCCAAGGCGCATGGCGGCGTGCAGGGCGTATACGCGCATGACAGTGCGGCGACCGGCATGCGCATGACCTTTTCGGTCTTCGTGCCGGAGCATGAGGAAGGCGAGACGCTGCCCGTCCTCTGGTATCTGTCGGGCCTGACCTGCACCCATGCCAATGTCACCGACAAGGGCGAGTTTCGTGGGCCTTGTGCCGAGCACCGGGTGATCTTCATCGCGCCGGACACCTCGCCGCGCGGCGACGGGGTGGCGAACGACGATGCCTATGACATGGGGCAGGGTGCGGGCTTCTATGTCGATGCGACCGAAGAACCCTGGGCGAAGCATTTCCAGATGCGGACCTATATCGAGCAGGAACTGCCCGCGCTGATCGCCGCGCATTTGCCCATGGCCGATATGGACGCGCAAGCGATCACCGGCCATTCGATGGGGGGCCACGGCGCGCTGACCATCGGGCTGCGCAACCCGGACCGCTTCCGCAGCGTGTCGGCCTTCGCCCCCATCGTCGCGCCGTCCCGGGTTCCGTGGGGCGAGAAGGCACTGGGCGGGTATCTGGGCTCCGACCGTGCCGCATGGCGACAGGCCGATGCCGTCGCGCTGATCGAGGACGGCGCGTGGGTGCCCGACCTGCTGGTCGACCAGGGCGATGCCGACCAGTTCCTGACCGAGCAGTTGCGCCCCGAATTGCTGGCCGAGGCGTGTAAGAAGGCGGGGATCGCCCTGACGCTGCGGATGCAACCGGGTTACGACCACAGCTACAACTTCATCTCCACCTTCATGGCCGACCATGTCGCCTGGGCGGCGGAGCGGCTGCGCGGATAATTCCTTCCCGCGGAGCCAAGCATCCCCCCTTCCGTTCAGCCTGAGCGTAGCCGAGGACCACGCCACATCGCCTGAATCCGGGCGGATTCCCTTGGCCTTCGACTACGCTCAGGCTGAACGGATTCATGTGACATGGGTTACGGGAATGCGAGTTTTGCACCCCGGCCATCGTTCCGCTATCGCACCGGCTTTGATGTGAAGGACATGATATGAGCTGCGCCCATGGCGACCCGGAGGACGGCGACCTGATCGGTCAGGACGGCAAGATCGTCGTTCCCGATCATGTCGCCGAGGCCATTCGCACGCTGATCGCCTGGGCCGGGGACGACCCTACACGCGAGGGGCTGGTCGACACCCCCAAGCGCGTGGCGCGGGCATGGCGCGAATATTGCGCGGGCTATGGCGACGACCCGGCCGTCCACCTGTCGCGGGTGTTCGAGGAGGTCGGCGGCTATGACGAGATCGTGCTGCTGAAGGACATCCCCTTCCAGTCGCATTGCGAGCATCACATGGCGCCGATCATGGGCCGCGCGCACATCGCCTATCTGCCGCGCAATCATGTCGTCGGTATCTCCAAGCTCGCCCGCGTGCTGCATGGTTTCGCGCGTCGCTTGCAGGTGCAGGAACGGCTGACCGCCGAGGTCGCCGACTGCATCTGGGAAAACCTGAAGCCGCTGGGCGTCGCGGTGGTGATCGAGGCGACGCATGGATGCATGACCTCGCGCGGGGTGCGCACGCCGGGCGTGTCGATGGTGACGAGCCGGATGATGGGCGTGTTCCGCGACGACGATCGCAGCCGCAAGGAAGTGCTGTCGCTGATGGGCATGGCCGGATGACCCGGCGCACCGTGCTGGTGACCGGGGCGGCCAGGCGGCTGGGCGCGAGCATCGCCCGGCGGCTGGCGGCGGACGGGCATCGGCCGGTGATCCACTATAACGGCTCGGGCGAGGATGCGGCGGCGCTGGCGACGGAGCTGGACGCGCCGATGGTGCAGGGCGACCTGTCACGGATCGACGCGATTGACGCATTGTTCGCCCGCGCCCGGGCGGCGGCGGATGGCCCGATCGACGGGCTGGTCAACAGCGCTTCGGCCTTCGAATTCGACCGGCCGCCGGAGACGGATGCGGGCCTGATGGCCAAGCTCTACGCGATCAACGCCGCCGCGCCCGCCTTGCTCGCCTCGGCCCTGGCGCGGCAGGACGATGTCACGGACGGCGCGGTGGTCGATATCCTTGACCAGAAGCTCGCCAATCCCAATCCGGATTTCTTCGCCTATAGCTGCGCCAAATTCGCACTGGCGGGTGCGAACACGATGCTGGCCCAGGCGCTTGCCCCCCGCATCGCGGTGAATGCCGTCGCCCCCGGCCTGACCCTGCAAAGCGGGGACCAGAGCGACGCCGAGTTTGCCGAGGCCGCAACGAAGAACCTGCTTGGCCGACCGATCGGCGCGGAGGCGGTGGCCAAGGCGGTGTCGTTCCTGCTGAGCGCGCGGGGGCTTCGCGGACAGACCCTGTATGTCGATTGCGGCCAGCGTTTCTGCCGCCGCGACGGCGATGTGATGTTCGAGGGACGGGCATGACGGCGACCTATCGAATCCTGCTCGACGAGATGACGGTGGCGATGCATCTGGGCATCTATCCGCATGAAGTCGCGCCCCAGCCGGTCCGCCTGTCGGTCGCGATGACCGTCACCTATCCCGCCGCGCCCAGTGCCGACCGGATCGAGGAAGTGCTGGACTATGACTTCCTGCGCGAAGGCATATTGGCGATGGCGCGCGGCCCCGGTTTTGCCTTGCAGGAAAGCCTGTGCGAGGCGGTCGCGGCACTATGCCTCGCCGATCCCCGCGTGACTTCGGTGACGGTGCGATCGACCAAGACCGACATCTATCCCGACGCCCGGATCGGTTGCGAGATCGAGCGGAGCCGCTGACGCTGAACGGCTTGTCACGATAATATCACGCTGTTGTCATCAATCTGTTGCGGAAGGGGCCGGAGCCGTCCTAAGTCGCCGCCTAAAACAGGGCGGAACAGCATGGCGATCAAGTGGATACCCCAGCGGGCCGGTGCCGGGTTCGCCGCCGCGACGATGCTCGCGACCTGTCCGTTCCCCGCCGCCGCCCAGACGGTGCAGGAATTGCAGCGGCAGATCGACGAGCTGAAGGCGCAGATCAAGCTGCTGACCGATGCGCAGAAGGACATGACGGCGGCCGTTCCGAGTGCGCCTGTCACACCCGTCCCCCCGCCGGTCGTGGCATTGGCACCTGTCTCGCGCGCGCCCGCCCCGGCCCCTGCACCGCAGCGGGTGGCCAGCGCGCCCAAGCCGGTATCGTCACGGACGCCCTGGTATGAGCGGTTGCGCCTGCGCGGCTATACGCAGCTTCGCTACAACGCCCTGCTCGACAGCGAGGACGCGCCGGGGACCAACGGTTCGCGCCTGCGCTCGGTCCACGATGCGTCGATCAACGATGATGGCGGCTTCCTGCTGCGCCGTGTCCGGCTGGTGCTGCAGGGCGATATCACCGACCGGCTGCAACTCTATTTCCAGCACGACTTCGGCGCGGCGGTGAACAACCAGTCCAGCACCGAGCGGCGCGAGAATTTCGGTCAGTTGCGCGATGTCTATGCCGACTGGTTCCTCGACCCCGAACGCCGCCTGCGCCTGCGCTTCGGCCAGTCCAAGGTGCCGTTCGGCTGGGAGAACCTGCAATCCTCGTCCAACCGCCTGCCGCTCGATCGGTCGGATGCGATCAACAGCGGCGTGCCGGGCGAGCGCGATGTCGGGATCAACGTCTATTATACGCCCGCGCCCGTCCAGGCGATCTGGGACCGGCTGACCAAGAACAAGCAGAAGCTGTTCGGCAATTATGGTGCCTTCGGGCTGGCCGTCTATAACGGGCAGGGGACCAACCGGACCGAGCGGACCGACAATCTGATGAAGGTCGCCATGGCCACCTGGCCCTTCGCGCTTGACGGGCTGGGGCCGTTGTTCCGGGATCAGGTGCTGGAGGTCGGCGGATCGGCGATGTTCAACCGCTTCCGGCCCGAGCTGCGCAGCGGCGGGGTCAGCCCGGTCGACTATCGCGACGATCGCGTCGCCGTCCACGCCATCCTCTATCCGCAGCCCTTCGGGATACAGACCGAATGGACGACTGGCTGGGGACCGCAATATGACAGCGCATCGGCGACGATCCGTTCCAGCCGTCTGGGCGGCGGCTATGTCCAGCTGATGGCAAATGTAGGCCAGACGCCGGTCGGCCGCGCCATCCCCTATGTCCGGTGGCAGCATTATCGCGGCGGGTGGAAGGCCAATGTCGATGCCCCCCGGCTGGAAACCGACGAGTGGGAACTCGGCGCCGAGATTCAGCTGGTCGAGGCGCTGGAATTGACGATCGCCTATGCCCGGATGGAACGGCGCGAGGCGGATTCGCGGCGGACGGGCCGCGCGACCGGCGACCTGATCCGCACCCAGCTGCAATTCACGTATTGAGGGCGGGCTATCCTACCCGGCACGGGGAGGGCGACCAGCGAAGCTAGTGGAGGGGGCGCGCCGCGGGTTTAAAGCATGATGACATCCGCTTGATCCACCCCCTCCCCTTCAGGGGAGGGGCAGGGGGTGGGGCGTTTCCGCAAACGCCGGACCTGTGGCGATGCCCCACCCCAACCCCTCCCCTGAAGGGGAGGGGCTAGGCTTGGTTCGATCCCATGTCATCATGCTCTAAGACCTGTGTGGAAGCCCCCTCCGTTACCCCTTCGGGCTGCCACCTCCCCGGGCCGGCGAGGATCTGTTTTTTCAGTCACCACCGCCCCTGGTGGTGAAGTCGATCCGGATACGGACCCATTCGCCGATCATCTCCTTGCCGTTGACGCGTGGTGCCCGGACGCGGAACTGCCAGGCGGCCTCGCGCATCGAGCGGGCCAGCCCGGAGCCGACGGGCGACTCGCCCAGGATCTGGCAATTCTCGACGCGGTAGCCGGGGATGGTGCGGCACGCGATCAACGCCCAGCCGCCATCGGGGGCGGGGCCGCGCAGATAGCCGTTCAACTCGGCATTGCTCGGGCGGCGCGGGAACCATTCCGCATTGTAGAGCCGCCGACCGCCCGGCCCCTCGCCAGGGCCATAGGCCGATGCGCTGTCCTCGCCCCGGTCGTCGCCCTTGCTCGACCCGACACCCTTGCCTTCGCCCTTGGGCAGGGCGGCGATATCGCCTGCGTCGAACAAAGACTTGTCCCCCCATTGCCACGGCGTCGGCGCGGAGGTGTCGGCCTTCTTCTCGGGCTGCGGGACAGGGGTGTCGGCACGCTTCTCCGAGACCGGGGCCTTGGAGCCGCCTGCCGCGGCGGGCTTGCGCGTCGCCTTGCGGGTCTTGGGCACCGGCGCGCCCGATTCCTTGTCATCCGGTGACACGGAGAAGGTGTTGAGGACCGAGGATTTCTCCGGGTCGATCAGCTTGGGCACCAGATGGAACAGCAGCCATGCCAGCAACAGGTGCGCCAGCACGGTGAGCGTGATCGAGGCCCCCCGTTCGCGCAGTTTCTCGCGGTAGCGCTCGGGGATGAACGACCAGCGCGAGGACGGAGGGACGACCGCGCTCATGATGGACATATCATCGGTCGGGACACCCCTCCGTCAGACTTTCGGTCTGCCACCTCCCCTTGCAAGGGAGGAAGGAACGACGCTCTCATGGCGCGTCGTCTTAGCCGAGAAGGACGGGGCGCATCAGGCCCGGTTGGCGGCGGACAGCACCGCCCGGACGCTGGCGGTGGCGATGTCGGTGTCCAGCCCCACGCCGAACACGACCCGCCCATCCGCGGTCCGCGCCTCGACATAGGCGGCGGCCTGAGCGTCCGCGCCGTGGCCGATGGCGTGTTCGTTATAGTCGATGACTTCCAGGTTCGGACCCGTGGTGTCGGCGAGTGCCGCGATCACGCTGGAGATCAGGCCGTTGCCGCGACCCGAGATCGACCGCTCCTCGCCATCCACCTGCACGCGGCCGATAAAGGTCCGCTGGCCGGTCGAGCCGCTTTCCTCATAGTCGCGCAGCACGAAACGGTCGCCCTCGCGCGGCAGATAGGTCGCCTCGAACCCGCCCCAGATATCGGCGGCGTTGAGTTCGCGGCTGGTCGCGTCGGCCATCGCCTGGACATGGCGGCTGAAATCGGCCTGGAGCCGCTTGGGAAGCTTCAGCCCCTTGTCCTGCTCGATCACCCAGGCGACGCCGCCCTTGCCCGACTGCGAATTGACGCGGATGACCGCTTCGTAGCTGCGGCCCAGATCGGCGGGATCGATGGGGAGGTAGGGGACTTCCCACAGATCGTCGTTGCGCTGGCCCTGGGCGGCGAAGCCCTTCTTGATCGCGTCCTGATGGCTGCCCGAAAAGGCGGTGAAGACCAGATCGCCCGCATAGGGGGTGCGAGGATGGACGGGCAGGTTGGTGCAGTAATTGACCGTGTTCACCACCTCGTCGATGTCCGACAGGTCGAGCTTGGGGTCGACGCCTTGGGTGTACATGTTGAGCGCGACGGTCACGAGATCGCAATTGCCGGTCCGCTCGCCATTGCCGAGCAGACAGCCCTCGACCCGGTCCGCCCCCGCCATCACGCCCAGCTCGGCGGCGGCGACGCCGGTTCCCCGGTCGTTATGCGTGTGGAGCGAGATGACCACGGAGTCGCGGTTCGGGATGTTGCGGCCGAACCATTCGATCTGGTCGGCATAGACATTGGGCGTCGCGCACTCGACCGTCGCGGGCAGGTTCAGGATCAGCGGATGGTCGGGCGTCGGCTTCAGCACGTCCATGACGGCGGCGCAGACCTCGACCGAGAAATCCAGCTCGGCGGTCGAGAAGGTCTCCGGACTGTATTCGAAGAACCAGTTGGTGTTCGGACGCTTGGCGGCTTCGTCGCGCAGGATCTTGGCGCCCTCGACCGCGATCCGGCGAACCTCGTCGCGGGTCATGCCGAAGACGATCTTGCGCCAGGCCGGGCTGACCGCATTGTAGAGATGGACGATCGCGGCGCGCGCGCCCTCCAAGCTTTCGAAGCTGCGCTCGATCAGGTCGCGGCGCGACTGCGTGAGGACCTGGATCGTCACGTCGTCGGGAATGCGGTCGTCGCGGATCAGGCCGGAGATGAAGTCGAACTCGGTCGCGCCCGCACTTGGGAAGCCGACCTCGATTTCCTTCAGGCCGACCTTGACCAGCAGGTCGAACATCCGCGTCTTCTTCTCGGCGTCCATCGGGTCGATCAGCGCCTGGTTGCCGTCACGCAGATCGGTCGACAGCCAGCGCGGCGCCTTCGTGATCGTACGGTTCGGCCATTGCCGGTCGGGCAGGGCGATGGTGGGGAAGGGGCGGTATTTGGTCGAGGGATCGCGCAACATGATCGGGTCTTCCAGCATTCTCGGCCGCGTCAGGCCAGGGCGCGGCGGGGACAGGCTTATCGTTTCATTCCGCCCTTAGGGAAGTCGCGCATGGCCACGCCGATCCTCCCCTAAGGGCGGATAAGTCGAAGCGAACGGAGCAGCAGCGCGGCGATCATGATGGAGAGGTTCATGCCGCGTCGGGGCGGGCTTGTCCATATCCCGCCGCACCGCGTGAACGCTTTGTTAAAGCGCCACCCGCCATCGACGGCGGCGAAGACCGGCAGGTGTGCCGGGCAGCGGGATACACCGATGTTGCGTCAACTCGTCTATATCAGCAGCGTGAAGGGGCCGGCGGTGGCCATCGACCCCGAGACGATCCTGATCGCATCGCGCCGCAACAATGCGCAGGCGGGCATTACGGGGCTGCTCTATTTCGACGGGCGGCGCTTCCTTCAGGCGCTGGAGGGTGAGGCCGAGGCGGTCGAGCGCCTGTATCGCCATATCGCGGCGGACCCGCGGCATCACGCGCTGGTCGTCCTGTCGGATCGCCATGTCGAGGCGCGCGAGTTCGGCGACTGGGCGATGGGCTATGCGATCAAGGGCGAGGACAAGGCCGCATTGATCGAGCGGATCGCCAGGCTGGCGGCGTCGGCCACGCCGGAGGTTCGTGCGACGTTCGAGAGTTTCGCCGGGTTGAAGCGACTGTTCTGATCCGGCCCCGGCCACCCCTGGAATCGGGCGACCGGGGTCGGGTAATGACCGCTTACTGGGCGGTGAAGGCGGCGTTGATCGTCAGGTCGACTTCGTCACCGACGACCGGGACATAGGCACCGACGCCGAAGTCCGAACGCTTGATCTTGGACGTGGCGCGGAAGCCGATGTTCAGCTTCTTCGACATCGGGTTGGTGCCCGCGCCGAAGAAGGTCGCGTTCAGCGTGACCGGCTTGGTCTGGTCCTTGATGGTCAGGTTGCCGGTGATGACCGCCTTGGTCCCCATCACCTTCACGCCCGTCGAGACGAAGCGCGCGGTCGGATAGGTCGCGGCATCGAAGAAGTCCTTCGACTTCAGGTGGTTCGCGAACGGCGCGGCGGTGACCGACAGGTCGTTGATCTTGAAGGTGACGTCGACCTTGGCGGCCTGTGGGCGGGCCGGGTCGATGGTCAGCGTGCCTTCCGACGCGCCGAACTGTCCCTCCAGCATCGAGAAGCCCATATGGTTCAGCGACCAGGTGACCTGGGTATGGGCGGGGTCGACGGCATAGGTGCCCGCGACGACGCGCGAGGCGACCGGAGCACCCGGCTGGGTCTGGGCGATGGCGGGGGCGGCGAGGACGAGCGCCAGAGCGGCGGGGATGGCGAAACGCATGGGTAGACTCCCTGTTGGACGTTGGCCTTTGTGGGCCGTGCGGTGAACGCACGTCAAAGGCCAAGGTCGCAACGATGCGTTTCCGGGTTGGAGTGGGGAGGGTGGTCTCTGCGAGGCCCCTTTGCCCTCCCCCATCCCCTCCCGCTTGCGGGAGGGGAGAGTTTTGGGGCGAGCGTGTCGCCTTTATGGCAACGTCACAGCTGGCTGATAGGTTGAGTGGCGCTTGTCGCGTCCACTTGGCATGCCCCTCCCGCAAGCGGGAGGGGATAGGGGAGGGCCGGGTGTCTCACCGAGCCCACCCCCCAGACGAAGATCAGTTCTTCGCCTTGTCCACCAGCTTGTTCGCGCCGATCCACGGCATCATCGCGCGCAGTTCGCTGCCGACCTGCTCGATCGGGTGGCGCTTGGCGGCGATGCGGCTGGCCTTCAGTTCGGGCTGGCCGGCGCGGTTGTCGAGCACGAAGTCCTTCACGAAGCGGCCCGACTGGATGTCGGCGAGGACGCGCTTCATTTCCTTCTTCGTCTCTTCGGTGATGATGCGCGGGCCGGTCTTGATGTCGCCGTACTCGGCGGTGTTCGAGATCGAGTAGCGCATGTTGGCGATGCCGCCCTCATACATCAGGTCGACGATCAGCTTCAGTTCGTGAAGGCACTCGAAATAGGCCATTTCGGGGGCGTAGCCCGCCTCGACCAGTGTCTCGAAGCCTGCCTGGACCAGCGCGGTCGCGCCGCCGCACAGCACGGCCTGCTCGCCGAACAGGTCGGTTTCGCACTCTTCGCGGAAGTTGGTCTCGATGATGCCCGAACGGCCACCGCCGACGCCCGACGCATAGGCCAGCGCCACGTCATGCGCATTGCCGCTGGCGTCCTGGTGGATCGCGATCAGGCAGGGCACGCCGCCGCCGCGCACATATTCGCTGCGCACGGTGTGGCCCGGACCCTTGGGGGCGATCATGATGACGTCGATGTCCGCGGGCGGCTCGATCAGGCCGAAATGCACGTTCAGGCCGTGCGCGAAGGCGAGCGCGGCGCCGGGCTTCATATTGCCCTTCAGGTCGGCGTCATAGATCGCGGCCTGATGCTCGTCGGGGGCCAGGATCATCAGGATGTCGGCCCAGGCGGCCGCTTCCTTGTTCGACATGACCTTGAAGCCCGCCGCTTCCGCCTTGGCGGCCGAGGCCGAGCCGGGACGCAGCGCGATCGCGACATTCTTGACGCCCGAATCGCGCAGATTCTGCGCATGGGCATGGCCCTGCGACCCGTAACCCAGGATGGCGATGTTCTTTTCGGAGATCAGGTTCAGATCGGCGTCGCGATCGTAATACACACGCATTGGACTTCCCTTTCGAAATGGTTGGGCCGCTTGGGGCCTCATGACAGTCTAAAAAATTGGAGTCGGATCAGGCCGCTTCTGCGCCGCGCGAGATGGCGGCGATGCCGGTGCGGGCGACCTCGACCAGGCCGACTTCGCCCATCAGCTCGACGAACTTGTCGATCTTGGCGATGCCGCCCGTGACCTCGAACACGAAGCTGCTGATCGTCGCATCGACCACGCGGGCACGGTAGACCTCGGCCAGACGCAGCGCCTCGATCCGACGGTCGCCGGTGCCCGAGACCTTCACCAGCGCCAGCTCGCGCTCGACATGGTCGCCCAGCACGGTCAGGTCGGTGACCTTGTGGACGGGCACCAGTCGGTCGAGCTGGGCGATGATCTGCTCCATCACCGGCGGCGAGGCGCTGGTGACGATGGTGATGCGGCTGACGGCCTTGTCGGCGGTGATCTCCGACACGGTCAGGCTTTCGATATTATAGCCGCGCGCGGTGAACAGCCCCGCGATCCGCGCGAGAATGCCCGGTTCGTTGTCGACGATCACCGCCAGCGTGTGGCGTTCCACCTGTTCGGTCTTGATGTGCATCGGTCTTCTTTCTGCGCACCCGCGAGCGCGGGCCGGATATCCTCTCCCCTCCCGCAGGCGGGAGGGGCCGGGGGAGGGCAGGCGAGGGAAGGAAAAGCCCTCCCCTAACCCCTCCCGCCTGCGGGAGGGGAATGGTCGTCAAACCAGCGCCTTGGCCTCGTCGTCCATGGTGCCCGATACCTCATTGGCCTGCAGGATCATGTCGGTATGCGCCGCTCCGCTGGGGATCATCGGGAAGCAGTTGGCGAGCTTGGCGACGCGGCAATCGACGATCACCGGTCCGTCATGGTCCAGCATCGCGGCGATGCCGTCCTCCAGCTCGTGCCGGTGTTCGATCAGGATGCCCTTCCAGCCATAGGCCTCACCCAGCTTCACGAAGTCGGGCAGCGAGTCCGAATAGCTTTCGGCATAGCGGCTTTCATAGGTCAGTTCCTGCCACTGGCGGACCATGCCCATATATTCGTTGTTCAGGATGAAGATCTTGACCGGCAGGCGATATTGCGTCGCCGTCGCCAGTTCCTGGATGTTCATCTGGATCGAGGCTTCACCGGCAATGTCGATCACCAGCGCACCCGGATTGCCGAGCTGCGCCCCGATCGCGGCAGGCAGGCCATAGCCCATGGTGCCCAGACCGCCCGAGGTGAGCCACTTGTTGGGCTTCTCGAAACCGAAATGCTGCGCGGCCCACATCTGGTGCTGGCCGACCTCGGTCGTGATGATCGGCTGGCGCGCCTTGGTTGCGTCGTACAACGCGCGGATCGCCCGCTGCGGCATGATCGCGTCGCCCGCCTCGGGGAAAGAGAGACAGCCGACCGCGCGCCAGCCCGCGATGCGGCGCTGCCATTCGGTCGTGTCGGGCTTGGGATGCTGGCGCGACTTCCAGATGCGCACCGCATCCTCCAGCGCGTGGCCGACATCGGCGATGATGGCCAGGTCGACGCGGACATTCTTGTTCACGCTCGACCGGTCGATATCGACATGGACCTTGCGGCTGTTGGGGCTGAACGCGTCCAGTCGGCCGGTCACGCGGTCGTCGAAGCGGCTGCCCAAAGCGACCACCAGATCGGCCTGGTTCATCGCCATATTGGCTTCATAGGTGCCGTGCATGCCCAGCATGCCCAGCCATTGCGGATCGCTGGCCGGAAACGCCCCCAGACCCATCAGGGTCGAGGTGACGGGCGCGCCGGTGATGCGGGCCAGTTCGCGCAGCAGCTGCGACGCGGCCGGACCCGAATTGATGATGCCGCCGCCGGTATAGAGAATCGGACGCTCGGCGGCCGCCAGCATGTCGACCAGCTGCTCGATCTGGCTCTGGTCGGCCTTCACCTGCGGGCGATAGGTCTTGTGACGGATCGGACCCGGCTTCTGATAGCGGGCGGTGGCGACCTGCACGTCCTTGGGGATGTCGATCACGACCGGACCGGGGCGGCCCGAGGTCGCGATGTGGAACGCCTCATGCACCACCTCGCCCAGGCGCGCGGGGTCCTTCACGAGGTAGTTGTGCTTGGAGCAGTGGCGCGTGATGCCGACGGTGTCGGCTTCCTGGAACGCGTCGGTGCCGATCAGCGCGGTCGGCACCTGGCCGGTGATGACCACCATAGGGATCGAATCGAGCAGCGCGTCGGTGATGCCGGTGACGGCATTGGTCGCGCCCGGCCCGGAGGTGACGAGCACCACGCCGGGCTTGCCGGTCGAGCGGGCATAGCCCTCCGCCGCATGGGTCGCCGCCTGTTCGTGGCGGACGAGAATGTGGCGGATGCGCTTCGATCGGAACATGGCGTCGTAGATCGGCAGCACCGCACCACCCGGATAGCCGAAGACGACCTCCACGCCGAGATCGCACAGCGCCTCGACCAGGATATCGGCTCCGCTTTTCTCGGTCATCGTCTTCGTCCTTCTGCGTCCGTGCCCGCTGACGGGGCGTGTCGGGAAAGGCGCGGCTACAAGTTTAAAAAGTGCGCGTCAACCGTCAATTGCGCAATAAAGTTTCTATTATGCTGCGACGCACATCGGGAGCTGTGTCGGAAATCATGGTCCAGTCGGGGCCGGGCTGGTGACGGAACCAGGTAAATTGCCTTTTGGCGTAACGCCTTGTAGCGAGCGTGCCCGCAGCCTCCGCCTCGGCGCGGGTCATGGTGCCCGCCAGCAGCGCTGCAGCCTCCGGCACGCCGATCGCGCGGCGGATGGGGGCGTCGGCGGGCAGGTCTGGGCGGGCGAGGAGCGCGGCGGCTTCGTCCAGCCCTTCGTCCAGCATCTCGCCGAAACGCCGGTCGATCCGCGCGTTCAGCCAGTCGCGATCGGGCAGCAGGATGACGGCGGACAGGGCGATCCGGTCGCCGATGCCGCCCTCTTTATGCGCCTGCCAGTCACGCAGCGGGCGGCCGGTGGAGCGCACCACCTCCAGCGCACGGGCGACGCGGGTGGTGTCGGCGGGATTGAGCCGCGCGGCGGCGGCGGGATCCTCGCGCGACAGGGCGGCATGGGCCTCGGCGACGGGGAGCGCGCGGACTTCCGCGCGAATATCGGGGTCGATCTCGGGCACCGGCGCGATGCCGTCGAGCAGGGTTCGCATATAAAGGCCGGTGCCGCCGACCAGGATCGGCAGCGATCCCGCCGTAACGCTGTCGTCGATCGCCTTGCGCGCCTCCGCCGCCCAGCGCGCCGCCGAATAGCCGGTGTCCGCCCCGTCGACATGGCCGAACAGCCGGTGCGGGGCCTGGGCTTCTTCGGCAGGGGAGGGGCGGGCGGTCAGGATCGACAGGTCCCGGTACACCTGCGCCGAATCGGCATTGATGATCGTGCCGCCGGTCGCCTTCGCCAGATCGAGCGCCAATGCGGACTTGCCGCTGGCGGTCGGCCCTGCAATGAGCGCGACCCTGGATCGGTCAGAGGAGTTCGCCATGTTCATCGCCACGCTGATAGCAGCCAAGGGCCGGCTGGCCGATGCCGATTTGTCGGCCGCGCAGGAGAAACTGGCGGCGGCGGGCTGTACCTCCTCGGCAACACGCTGGATCGACGCGGGCGTGGCGGCGGACATCGACTTTACCGGCGATCCGCTGGCCGCGCGCGAGGCGTTGGAAGGCCGGTTCGACACGACCGATGTGGTCGTGCAACCTGCCGCCAACCGTCAGAAGCGCTTGCTGGTCGCCGACATGGATTCGACCATGATCACCGTAGAGTGCATCGACGAACTGGCCGATTATGCCGGGATCAAGGAGCAGGTCGCCGACGTCACCGAACGTGCGATGCGGGGCGAACTCGACTTCGCCGCTGCGCTCGACGCGCGGGTCGCGCTGTTGGAAGGGTTGGAAGAGAGCGTCATCGAACAATGCCTGGCCGAACGTGTCACGCTGATGGCGGGCGCCCGCGCGCTGGTCCGCACGATGAAGGCGCGCGGCGGTCATGCGATCCTGGTGTCCGGCGGCTTCACCCGCTTTGCCGAGCCGGTCGCGGCCGAGATCGGCTTCGACCGCGCCATCGCCAATTACCTCGAGATCGCGCATGGCAAGCTGACCGGCACGGTGCGCAAGCCCATCGTCGGCTCGGACACCAAGGAAAAGACGCTGCTCGCCGCGCTCGACGAACTGGGCATCGGTGCAGGTGAAAGCATGGCGGTGGGCGACGGGGCCAATGACCTGGCGATGATCCGCCGGGCCGGTCTGGGCGTCGCCTATCGCGCCAAGCCGATCGTCGCGGGCGCGGCGGCGGCGCGGATCGACCATGGCGACCTGACCGCGCTGCTCTATGCGCAGGGCATCCCACGCGCGGAGTGGGTGGTCGGTTAAAAGGCCGTCCAACTATTCCTCCCCTTGCAGGGGAGGTGGCGCGCGCAGCGCGTCGGAGGGGTGTCCCCCTCTCGATAGCGCGACACCCCTCCGTCAGGCCTTCGGCCTGCCACCTCCCCTGCAAAGGGAGGTACGGAAATTTACGGCGCGACGACCACGCAGGGCTGGCCGGATCGGCGGCACGCGGCTTGCGCCGCACCGCGATTGGCATAGCCGCCCGCCTGGAGCCGGGTGACGCCGCCCGCCGTCACGAAATAGGGCTGCGCACCGCCAAGGCGTCCGCGCACCTGCCGCCAGAGCGAATCCGCATTGCCGCGATCGCGGAAGGCGCCGAGCTGGATACGCCATGGCCCGCTGGTCGCTCGGGCCGGTGTCGGCCTGGCGGGGCGCGGCGCGGTGGTCCGCGCGGGCGTCGGTGCACCGGGCTTGCGCCGGTCGATCAGGTCGGACGCTTCCTCGCGGACCGGTGGCGTCTGGCTGGCAGACGCGCCGGGTGCCGGATAGCTGGCGCCATAGCCGGGCGTCGCCGGGCGTGACGGTGTGATCGGCACCGGCTGCACCGCCGGGCGCGTCTGCACGGCGGTACGGGCCGGGGTGTCGGCCGCTTTGGCCGGGGTCGGTTCGCTACCCACCGTCACCCGCTTCGCCCCGCTGGCCACAGGGGCGGGCAGGGCGGTCAGGCGGGCGCGATATTGCTGGGCCAGTTCGACGCCGTGCTGTCGGTCGGGCGGGGTGATATACTGGTCCATCTGCGCCAGCGTCTGAGAGGCGGCCTGCAACCCCGCCTGCGACGCCAGCGTCATCAGCGCATAGGCGCGCGGATAGTCGCGGGGCACGCCGTCACCGTTGAACAACATCGTGCCGAGCACCAGTTGCGCCCGCGGTTCGCCATGCGCGACCGACTTTTCCAGCCAGGGCGCGGCCTCGGTCTTCCGGCCCGCCTGGAACAGTGCGAGGCCGTAATTGTCGGCGGCCTGGACATGCCCCTGGACGGCGGCCTTGCGGAACCAGCTTTCGGCAAGCGCAGGATCGAGCGGTACGCCGCGACCCAGCTTATAGGCCTGGGCGAGGTTGAACTGCGCATCGGCATCGCCCGCCACGGCGGGGCCGCGCCATTCCTCGACCGCCTTGCGATAATCGCCCTGCGCCCAGGCATCGACCCCGGCCTTCACGTCTGGCACGGCCAGCGCAGGCGTCGCGCTCAGGAAAACGGCCAGAAGAGCGGCGGGCGCGACCATGCCGCCGATCGCGAATCTGCGCATCATCCTTCGTCCTTCCGCCCTTGTTGCAGGCCATCCATGCCCCGCTGCCGGGCACGGGTAAAGCGCTCAATGAAGGGGTTAACCGTTCCTTATAGGCTGGGGGCCTAGCGTGGGGGCCGATCGGGGAAACGGGTCATGCGCCGGGCGTATCGACCGCCTTCCCCCTGGGCCGAACCGGATGACCAAGATGACCACGTTCCGCACTCTCCTGTCCTGCAGCGTCGGCGTGTTGATCCTGGGGGGCTGCACTGCCGCCAGCCCGCGCACGGCGCGACTGAACGCGGAGGCCGGCCCGGCGCGGGCGAATGCCGCGCTCGCCGACCAGACCCGCCGGGTGCTGGCGCAGCGTGACGGCGACGCCGCGGTGGCGCTGGCCGAACGGCTGGTCGCGGCCGAACCCAGGGATGCGGGCTATCGTTCGCTCTTGGGGCAAAGCTATCTCCAGGCGGGGCGCTTCGCCTCGGCGCGGCAGGCCTTTACCGATGCCTTGCAGCTCGATCCCGCCGATGGCCGGGCCGCGCTGAACCTGGCGCTGGCGATGATCGCGGGCGGCAATGGGGCGGGTGCGCAGACGCTGCTCGACCGGCACGCCGCCGCCATTCCGACCGCCGACCTGGGGCTGGCGCTGGCGCTGGCCGGGGCGCCGGGCGAGGGCGTCCGCCTGCTGACCGCCGCCACGCGGGAGCCGGGGGCGAGCGTCAAGGCGCGCCAGAATCTGGCGCTGGCGCTGGCGCTGTCGGGGCAGTGGGACATGGCGCGCATGGCGGCGTCGGCCGACATGGCCCCGGCGGATGTCGAGGGGCGGATGCGCGAATGGGCTGACTTCACCCATGCCAGCCCGGCCGACATGGTGTCGTCCCTGCTGGGTGTGCAGCCGTCTGTCGACACCGGCCAGCCGATCATGCTGGCGCTGAACGCGGCCCCCTCGGCGGCGGTGGTGCAGGACATGGTCCAGGCGCTGCCCCAGCCGGTCGTCGCGGCACCCGCACCCGCTGAACCGGCGGCGGCGCGCATCGTCTTCGCCGCGCAGCAGGAAATCGTCCAGCCGCTGCCCATGACCGCCCAGCGGACTGCGCGAACTGCGCCGTCGAGCCTGTTGCTGGCCCGGCGTGATGACGAACCGCAGCCCAGCGTTCGGCGCATCGCGGCAGGCCCCGTCACGGCACCCGCCCTGCTCCGCCGGGCCGAGGAACGGCACATCGTCACGCGGCGTCGCGGCGACTGGAATGTCCAGATCGGCGCCTTCGGCAAGGCGGACGGCGCGCAAAAGGCGTGGGACCAGCTGACCCGCCGTTTCGACGGCCTGTCGGGCTATGCCCCGCAGAGCGGCACCGTGCGCCTGTCGGGCGAGCGGCTTTACCGCCTGTCGGTCGGCGGGCTCAGCCGCGCCGATGCCGACTCACTCTGTCATCGTTATCGTGCGGCGGGGGGTGCTTGTTTCGTCCGGCGTCAGGGCGATGACCATATGGCGCAATGGGCGCGGCCGGGGATCGGCATCGCCTCGCTCTGACATCAGACGGCTTCGCCTGCCGCGCGGCCGCTCGCCCAGGCCCATTGGAAGTTATAGCCGCCCAGCCAGCCGGTGACGTCCACCGCCTCGCCGACGAAGTGCAGCCCCGGCACCGCCTTGGCCTCCATGGTGCGCGAGGACAGCCCGGCGGTCGAGACACCGCCGACCGTGACCTCGGCCTTGGCATAGCCTTCGCTGCCATTGGGGTGGAAGGTCCAGTCGGCCAACCGTCCCTGCGCCGCCGCCAGCAGCTTGTCGGTCGCCGCGCCCAGTTCGGCGGGCAGCGCCAGCCGTTCCGCCAGCGTCTCCGCCAGCCGGTCGGGCAGGTGTTGGCCAAGCGCCCGGCGTGGACTGGTGCGCGGGGCGCTGCGCTTCAGGGCGACCAGCCAGTCGGGCGCGCAATCGGGCAGGAAGTCGATACCGATCGCCTCGCCATGCCGCCAATAGGACGACACTTGCAGGATCGCCGGGCCGGACAGGCCGCGATGGGTGAACAGCGCCGCCTCGCGAAAGCGCGTCTTGCCCGCGCGCGCCACGACTTCGGATGCCACGCCCGAGAGCGAGCGGAACAGCGTCTCCTCACCGCCCAGCGTCAGGGGGACGAGGGCAGGGCGCGGCTCGACCACCTTCAGCCCGAACTGGCGGGCGAGGTCATAGGCATAGCCGGTCGCACCCATTTTGGGGATGCTCGGCCCGCCGGTCGCGACGATCAGGCGGGGGGCGGTGAAGGCCCGGCCGCCGCGCGTCACCCGGAATTGCGTGCCGTCATGCGCGACCGCCTCGACCGGCTGGCCGAGCGCGATATCGACCACGCCGCCGGACCGCGCGGCCCGGTCGCCTTCATCGAGCAGCATCGCCACGATCTGCCGCGCCGAGCCGTCGCAGAAGAGCTGTCCCAGCGTCTTTTCGTGCCAGGCGATGCCATGCGCCTCGACCAGTTCCAGAAAGTCGGCTGGTGTGTGGCGGCCCAGCGCCGATTTGGCGAAGTGCGGGTTCGCCGACAGGAAGCGGTCGGGCACGGTGCCGATATTGGTGAAATTGCACCGTCCGCCGCCCGAGATCAGGATCTTCTTGCCCGGCGCATCGGCATGGTCGACGACCAGCACCCGCCGCCCCCGCTGCCCCGCTGTGGCGGCGGCCATGAGCCCCGCCGCGCCCGCGCCGAGGATGATCGCGTCATAGTGTTGCATGGCCGGGGTTTAGGGGGATTTGGTGGGGGGCGATAGAGTGCGCTGGAGTCGTGCGGCTGATCCTTGGCACGCCCCTCCCGTAAACGGGAGGGGATGGGGGAGGGCTCCGCCGCGAGCGACGGTCCCGGTGAGACTCCTTTCCCTCCCCCAGCCCCTCCCGCCTGCGGGAGGGTAGAAGAGTGGGGCTCCTCCCGCCTGCGGGACGGGATGCAGAAGTAAGCAAGACGGGGGCTACCTTACTTCCATTACCTCCACCGCATCGGCTTTCCCCCCGAACGCCACCGACTCACCCGCCATTGCGCCCATCAGCGCCCGCGCCAGCGGCGCGGCATAGGCGATGCGGTCGTGCGCGGGATCGGCCTCGTCATGGCCGACGATGGTCAGCGTCCTGCTTTGCCCGTTGAGGCGGATGGTCACCGTGCTGCCGATCCCGACCTCATCCTCGGCGGGGGCAGGGGCCAGCTCCGCCGTGGCGGCTCGGGTGTTCCAGTAACGCAGTTCGCGCTGGAGCCGGGTCCTTTCCTCGTCATCGGTCGCGGCGGCGACGGCGGTCTCGACCTCCGCCACCTTAGCGCGGGTCAGCTCCAGGCCACGCGAAGTGACCAGATTGGGGCCGGGCGGGATGGGCAGCTCGAATTTGGGTTCGAGATGCTCCTCATCGGATTCGCGGCGAAAGGCGACACTCATCGGGGATCAACGCATCGGGTCATGACGCGGCTCCATGACGGGCCGTTCGGTTCATCGCAAGCACGGCTTGAGTTTCTTGCCAATTGGTGTAAAGGGCCACGCTTTCACGGAACGCAAACAATCACCCGTGCCGCATGGGTGTATCCGCCAACCGAGAGGGATGGGTCCCTTGGTTCGGCGGTACGCGCTCCTTTTTCTGTCGGAGTCCCCATGCCTTTTTCTGCCTTGCCGCCGGTATTGTCGGCTGCCCTTTCCGCGCGTGGCTATACCGCGCCGACCCCCGTCCAGGCCGCCGTTATCGAGGATGACGCCCAGGGCCGCGACCTGATCGTCTCCGCCCAGACCGGTTCGGGCAAGACCGTCGCCTTCGGCCTCGCCATGGCCAGCGAACTGCTGAACGGCGGCGATCACCTGCCCCAGCCGGGCGCGCCGATGGCGCTGGTCATCGCACCGACCCGCGAGCTGGCGCTGCAAGTCAGCCGTGAGCTCGAATGGCTCTATGCCGGGGCGCGGGCGCGTATCGCGACCTGCGTCGGCGGCATGGACGCCTCGCGCGAGCGTCGTGCGCTCAGCCATGGCACGCATATCGTCGTCGGTACGCCGGGCCGTCTGCGCGACCATCTGGAGCGCGGCGCGCTCGACCTGTCGTCGCTGAAGTTCGTCGTTCTCGACGAGGCGGACGAGATGCTCGACATGGGCTTCCGCGAAGACCTGGAGCAGATCCTCGACGGCACGCCCACCGAGCGCCGCACCCTCCTGTTCTCGGCGACCATGCCGCGTCCGATCGTGCAGCTGGCCAAGCGTTACCAGACCAATGCCAAGCGGATCGAGACGATCAGCGAGGACAAGGGCCATGCCGACATCGCCTATCAGGCGGTGACGGTGGCGCCTGCCGATATCGAGGCGGCGGTGGTCAACCTGCTGCGCCTTCATGAAGCCGAAGTCGCGATCCTGTTCTGCGCCACGCGCGACAATGTCCGCCATCTCCACGCCAGCCTGGTCGAGCGTGGCTTTTCGGCGGTCGCACTGTCGGGCGAGCATTCGCAGAATGAGCGTAACCATGCGCTCCAGGCGCTGCGGGACGGCCGTGCCCGCGTCTGCGTCGCGACCGACGTCGCCGCGCGCGGTATCGACTTGCCGGGTCTGACTTTGGTCATCCACGTCGAAATCCCGCGCGATGCCGAGGCTTTGCAGCACCGTTCGGGCCGTACCGGCCGTGCGGGCCGCAAGGGCACCGCGATCCTGATCGTGCCCTATCCGCGCCGCCGCCGGGTCGAGGGTATGCTGCGCGGTGCGCGTATCGATGCCGAATGGCGTCGCGCGCCGACGCTGGAGGAAATCCGCGCGCAGGACCGCGAGCGCCTGCTGACCGCGCTGCTGGCGCCGGTCGAGGTGGACGAGGGCGATCGTGAACTGGCCACCCGCCTGCTCGCCGAGAAGTCGCCCGAGGACATCGCCGCCGCTTTGGTCCGCGCGCACCGCGCCGCGCTGCCCCAGGCCGAGGAACTGGTCGAGGGTGACGCCCCGGCCCCGCGCGAGCGTCGCGAAGGGTTCGACGACACCGCCTGGTTCCGCATGAGCGTCGGCCGCAGCCAGAATGCCGATCCGCGCTGGCTGCTGCCGCTGATCTGCCGTCGCGGGCACATCACCCGCAACGAAATCGGCGCGATCCGCATCCAGCCGAACGAGACGCTGTTCGAAATCCCGTCGGCGCTGGCGTCGCGCTTCATCGCCGCGCTGAAGCGGACCGAGGCGGATCATGCCGAGGACGATATCGCGATCGAGCAGGCCGATGGCCCGCCCGCCGGTGGTTCGGGTCATGGCGGTCCGCGTCGTGGTCCGGGCGGTGGCAATCGTCCGATGGGCGGTCGTCCGGCCGGTGGCCCCGGTGGCGGCCCGCGCCGCTACTCGCCGCGCCCCACCCAGGGCGGCCCGCGCGGTCCGCGTCGCGGCTAACCCTTAGCGGTTCAGCAAAAAAGCCCTCCCCGAGACATCTCGAGGAGGGCTTTTTTATTCCTCCCCAAGCGGTGCTTGGGGAGGGGACAGCCGGGCACAGCCCGGTGGTGGAGGGGCGTCGTCCCTCACTGGCGTTGCTGGCCCCACCACCATTCGCTGACGCGAGCGGTCCCCCTCCCCATCGGGGATGGGGAGGATTTTTACGCGATCTCCCGTCCCGCCTTCCACAACCGCAGCGCGCGGCCCTGCACCGGAAAGCCGTCGAACGGCGTATTCCCCGCCGAGGCGAAGGCGTCGCCCGACACCATCCATGGCGTGTCGGGGTCGAACAGCATCAGGTCGGCGGGCTTGCCCGGCTCGAGCGTGCCGGTGTCGAGCCCCAGCACCCTGGCGGGATGGCTTGCCAGCAGCGCGAACAGCCGGGGCAGGGTGATCCGCTCGTCACGCACCAGCATCAGCGCCAGCGGGAGCAGCGTCTCGGCTCCCGCCATGCCGGGCTCGGCATCGACGAAGGGCAGGCGCTTGGATTCGGGGCCGTGCGGGTCGTGGCCGGAGCCGATCACATCGATCGTCCCATCCGCGATCGCCGCCAGGGCCGCCTGCCGGTCGCTCTCGTCGCGCAAGGGCGGCGAGAGCCGGGCATAGGTGCGGAAATCGGTGACGGCGATATCGGACAGGTGGAGATGTGCGGGCGTGATGCCGCACGTCACCTTCACCCCGCGCCGCTTGGCCGCGCGGATCAGGTCGAAGCCCGCCGCCGTCGTCACCTGGCGGATGTGCAGCTTCGCACCCGTTTCCTCGGCCAGCATCAGGTCGCGCGCAATGGCGAGCGACTCGGCGATGGCGGGGGCCGACGGCAGGCCCAGGCGGCTCGCCGTCTCGCCTTCGGTCGCAACCGCATCGGCGGTCAGACCGCCGTCTTCGGCATGGGTGATGACGGTGAGGCCCAGATCGGCGGCATAGGCCAGCACCCGGTGCATCACGCCCGAATCGGCGACCCAGCCGCGCCCGGTGCCGACCGCGCGCGCGCCAGCCGAGACACAGACCGCCATCTCGGCCAGGTCCGTCCCCGCCAGCGCGCGCGTCGCCGCCGCGATGGGGTGAATCCACAGGTCGGGCCGTCCGATCAGCGCGGCCCGCTGCACCACGCCCGGATCGTCCAGCACCGGCGACTGGTCGGGCATCAGGCCGATGCGAACGATCCCGCCCGCGCGTGCCGCCGCATTGTCGACCTTGAACACGCCCAGATCGATGATGCCGGGGGCCAGCATCCTGCCGCCGCAGTCGATGACTGTCGCGCCCTCGGGTGCGTCTCCGATGCCGGTGATGACGCCGTCCTCGACCAGCAGGGTCGACCCACGAATCTCGCCGCCGACCGGGCAGATCAGCGTGGCATTGGTAAAGGCGGTGATGCTCATGCCCAGCCCTCCAGCTTGCGGGCTCGGCGGGTCAGCACGTCCAGACAGGCCATGCGCACCGCGACGCCCATCGCGACCTGCTCGGTGATCGCGGATTGCGGGCCGTCGGCCACGTCCGAGTCGATCTCGATGCCCCGGTTCATCGGGCCGGGATGCATGACCAGCGCATCGGGCTTGGCGCGCTTCAGCCGTTCGGCGGTCAGGCCGTAGCGCATCCGGTATTCGCGGGTGGAGGGGATGTAGCCACCCGCCATGCGCTCGTTCTGGACGCGCAGCATCATGACCACATCGGCGTCCTCGATCGCGCGATCGAAATCGGTGAAGGGGGTGACGAACATCCGCTCGATCCCCTTGGGCATCAGCGTCGAGGGCGCGCAGACCCGCACCTCGGCCGCCAGAGCGGTCAGGGCGAGAATGTCCGAGCGCGCGACCCGGCTGTGCAGGATATCGCCGCAGATCACGACCTTCTGGCCCGCCACGCTGCCCCGGCGGCGGCGGATGGTCAGCATGTCGAGCAGCGCTTGCGTCGGATGCTCATGCCGCCCGTCGCCCGCGTTCAGGACCGGGCAGTCCACCTTGTCGGCGATCAGGCGGACCGCGCCCGACGCCATGTGGCGGATCACGATGACGTCGGCGCGCATCGCGTTCAGCGTCATCGCCGTGTCGATCAGCGTCTCGCCCTTCTTCACGCTCGACTGCGCGGCGTGCATGTTGACGACGTCCGCGCCCAGGCGTTTTCCGGCGATCTCGAAGGACAACAGCGTGCGGGTCGAGTTCTCGAAGAAGGCGTTGATCTGGGTGAGGCCCGCCAGCCGCGTATCCGGCGTATCGGTCGCGCCGCGATCGAGCCAATGTTCCGCCTCGTCGAGCAGGAACATGATCTCATGCGGTTGAAGGCCGTCGATTCCGGTCAGATGCCGGTGCGGGAAAACGGCGCCACCCTGAATGAGCGTGCCGGGGCGATGATCCGAGGTCTGCATTAAAGCCGCCGGGTAGCGAGCGGCGGCGCGATGGGCAACCCAAATCCTCCCCAAGCGAGGCTTGGAGGAATGCTTCTACGCCATCACCAGCGCGTCGATCGCGGCTTGCAGGATATGCGCGGCGGCGAGGTTGTCGATCCGCTCGGCGCGCTTGGCGCGGCTCATATCCTGTTCGATCATCGTGCGTTCGACCGCGACCGTCGACCAGCGCTCGTCCCACAGCAATATGGGGCCGAGATCGGCGCAGTTGCGCGCGAAGCTGCGCGTCGATTGCGAGCGCGGGCTTTCGCTGCCGTCCAGGTTCAGCGGCAGGCCGATGACCAAGCCCTGCACGCCCTGCTGCGCGATCATCGCGATCAGCTGTTCCTTGTCCTTGGTGAACTTGGTCCGGCGGATGAGGGTGGCGGGGCTGGCGAAGCTCCACCCGGCATCGCACAAGGCGGTGCCGACCGTCTTGGTGCCGACGTCCAGCCCGATCAGCCGCCCGCCGGAGGGCAGGGCGTTACGAAATTCGGTGCGGTCGGTGGTGATCAGGCTCATCGAAAGGCTTTCAAACGGCGATCCGCATCGGCGCGGACATTCGCCCAGAACAGGCTATAGTCATAGACGTGATAATTGTTGCCCGGCAGCACATAGGGGCCGACGCTCGGCCCCTCGCCGATGGTCAGGATGCCGCGCCCCTCGCATCTGGCGGGGACCTTGCCCGCCGCGATGGCGGCGGTCTTCAGGTCGGCGGACGGATAGAGCGTGCCCAGATTGGCGGTCGCGGGCGCAGCGACGCCGGGCGTACCCGTCAAGGGGTTGGTGCAGAGCATCGCGGTGTCCTTGCGAGGCGCGCCGGTGTAACCGTTGGTCTGGTCGAACACGTGGAGGATCAATGACGGGTCGGCGGGTTCGCCGAAGCTCTGCCAGCTGAGGATGCAGCCGGTCTGGTCGGGTGCCGCACAGGCGGGCAAACCCATGGCGGGCAGGTCGGCGGTCATCGAGATCGGCCAGCCGACGACATAGGCCGCGACGATCCGCCGCTTGAGCGCGGGGTCCTTGGCCACCCGGTCGGTCAGCAGCCTCGACAGGTGCAGCGCGCCCTGGCTGTGCCCCGCCAGGATCAGCGGGCGGTTGGGATCGATCTGTTCCAGAAAGGCGGTAAATGCCGCGTCCACGTCGCGATAGGCGAGGTCGAGCGCGCGCTCGGCATCCGCCACGCTGGTCAGGAACGCGCCAAAGGTCGCCTGGCGATAGCGCGGTGCCCAGATGTCGCCCGACCCGTTGAAGGCGCTTGCCTGTCCGCGCAGGAACAGCTCGGCCCGGCCATTGGTCTCGGGATCGTCTAGCGGTGCGTTCCAGTGCGCCTTGCTGATATAGGACGTCGGATGGATGAAGAAGACCGCCGCCCCTTGGCCGGGCTGGCCGGGCATATAGCCGGTCGGCGTCCAGAGCGCCGGGTTGCCCGGCAGGTCGGGGCGCGCCAGCCACATCTTGCGATCGCGATATGCCTCGGCCCGTGTCGTCGCCTGGTTCTGGAACGACTCGGAGGGGACGGTCGACCAGCGAAGCAGCTGGTTGCCGAACAGGCGATAGGCAAAGGCCGCCGCGATCGTCAGCACGATGAGCGCCGCCACGACATAGAGGAATTTGCGCGCCAAATCATCACTCCGTTGTGCGGTGCAGCAAAACAGGACGGCCCGCAATTGCTATCCATGATGCCCCACTTGCCCCCATTGCAATCGCCGAGGCGGCAAAAGCGTTGCGCGAAGCCGCGCGGCGATGCTAGCCGCAAATCCATGTCCGTAGATACCGCAACCGTGAAGAAGATCGCGAGCCTCGCCCGCATCGCGATCACCGAGGAGGACGCGACGCGCCTCGCCCCCGAACTGGGCAACATCCTGGGCTGGATCGAGCAACTGGGCGAGGTCGACACCCAAGGGGTCGAGCCGATGACGGCGGTCATCCCCAACCAGCTTCGCTTGCGCGACGACGTCGTCAATGACGGCGGCATCCGCGACCTCCTCATGCAGAATGCACCGCAGGCCGAACATGGCTTCTTCACGGTGCCCAAGGTGATCGAATAATGACTGATCTCACCACACTCGGCATCGCCGCCATCCGCGACGGCGTGCGCGACGGCCAGTTCAAGGCGCGCGAAGTCGCCGAGGCCTTCAATGCCAAGGTTGCGGGTGCAAAAGCGCTCAACGCTTTCCTGGTCGAGACCCCGGACCATGCGCTGGCCGCCGCCGATGCGGCCGATGCCGCGCGTGCGGCTGGCGAGACGCTCAAGCCGCTGGCCGGTGTGCCGATCGGCATGAAGGATTTGTTCGCGACCAAGGGCGTCGCAACCACCGCCGCCAGTAAGATTCTGGAAGGCTTCGTGCCGCCCTACGAATCGACGGTGTCGCAGAATCTGTGGAATGCGGGCGCGGGGATGCTCGGCAAGCTGAACCTCGACCAGTTCGCCATGGGTTCGTCCAACGAGACCAGCGCGTTCGGCAATGTGATCTCGCCCTGGCGGCGTCCGAACGACACCGCGCCGCTCGCCCCCGGTGGCTCGTCGGGCGGGTCGTCGACGGCGGTATCGGCGGGCCTCGCTCCGGGCGCGACCGGCACCGACACCGGTGGTTCGATCCGCCAGCCCGCCGCCTTTACTGGCATTTCGGGCATCAAGCCGACCTATGGCCGCTGCTCACGCTGGGGCACGATCGCCTTTGCCTCATCGCTCGACCAGGCGGGGCCGATGGCGCGCGATGTGCGCGACTGCGCGATCATGCTGGAGGCGATGGCGGGCTTCGACGCCAAGGACGCGACCTCGCTCAAGCTCGACGTGCCCAACTGGGAAGCCGCGCTGTCGACCGATCTGAAGGGCAAGAAGGTCGGCGTGCCCAAGGAATACCGCGTCGACGGCATGCCTGCCGAGATCGAGGCGCTGTGGCAGCAGGGTATCGACTGGATGCGCGATGCGGGGGCCGAGATCGTCGAGGTCTCGCTGCCGCACACCAAATACGCGCTGCCCGCTTACTATATCATCGCGCCTGCCGAGGCGTCGTCCAACCTCGCCCGTTATGACGGCGTGCGGTACGGCCTGCGCGACCTGCCCGAAGGGGCGGGGTTGCAGGACATGTACGCCGCGACCCGCGCCGCCGGGTTCGGCGACGAGGTGAAGCGTCGCATCCTGATCGGCACCTACGTCCTGTCGGCGGGCTTCTACGACGCCTATTACACCCAGGCGCAGAAGGTCCGCACGCTGATCGCCCGCGATTTCGAGCGTGCCTTCGAGCAATGCGACGTGCTGCTCACCCCGACCGCGCCCTCGGCGGCGTTCGCGCTGGGCGAGAAGCAGGCCGATCCGCTGGCCATGTACCTCAACGACGTGTTCACGGTGCCCGCCTCGCTGGCCGGGCTGCCCGCCATGTCGGTGCCGGGCGGGCTGGACAAGGACGGGCTGCCGCTCGGCCTTCAGATCATCGGCAAGCCGCTGGACGAGCAGGGCGTGCTGAACGCCGGGCTCGCCATCGAGCAGCGCGCGGGCTTCACCGCCCGCCCGCAGGCCTGGTGGTAAGCGACCGAGCCTTTTCGGCCCGCAACATTGCCGTGTTGCGGGAGGCACAGGGCGCCCTGAACGTCGCGTTCGGGGCTATCCTCAGCGCCTATGTCGGCGTGTCGCTGAACCATATGGAAAGCCAGCCCTTCGACCATCACACGCTGGCGCGCTTCTTTCTGGGCGTGGCGGGCTTCATCCTGTGCCTGTGCGTCGGCAACAGCGTGATCCTGCGCGGTGAGGTGCGGCTGGGCGTCCTGTTCCTGCTGCTGGGCGCAGGCGCGGCCTATATCGGGTTGCGCGAGGCGCGGCATCTCGGTTTCGAGACGTCCGTCCTGCGCATCCTGTCGACCTGCTGGATCGTCGCCCTGCTGGGCAGCAACGCCGTCCTGACGGCGATCAACTATCTTCATCATCGAGATCGAACATGAGCGAATATCGCATCCAGGGCGCGACGGGGGAATGGGAGGTCGTGATCGGCCTGGAAGTCCATGCCCAGGTCACTTCCAACGCCAAGCTGTTCTCCGGCGCGGCGACCGCGTTCGGTGCGGAGCCGAACACCCAGGTCTCGCTGGTCGACGCGGCGATGCCCGGCATGCTGCCCGTGCCCAACATGGAGTGCATCCGCCAGGCGGTGCGCACCGGCATGGCGATCGATGCGCAGATCAACAAATGGTCGCGCTTCGACCGGAAGAACTACTTCTACGCCGACCTTCCGCAGGGTTATCAGATCAGCCAGCTCTACCACCCGCTGGTGGGTGAGGGCGCGATCGAGATCAGCCTGGACGAAAAGAATCCCGACGGCCCGACCAAGTCGATCGGCGTCGAGCGTATCCATGTCGAGCAGGATGCGGGCAAGCTGATGCACGACCAGCATCCGACACGCTCGTACGTCGACCTCAACCGCTCGGGCGTCGCGCTGATGGAAATCGTCAGCCGCCCGGACATGCGTTCGCCCGCCGAAGCAGGGGCTTATCTGCGCAAGCTGCGCGCGATCCTGCGCTATGTCGGGTCGTGCGACGGCAATATGGAAGAAGGCTCGATGCGCGCCGACGTGAACGTGTCGGTCCGCAAGCCCGGCGACGAATTCGGCACCCGGACCGAGACGAAGAACGTCAACTCGGTCCGCTTCGTCATGGCAGCCATCGAATATGAGGCCAAGCGCCAGGTCGCGGTGCTGGAGGACGGCGGCAAGATCGTCCAGGAAACCCGCCTGTTCAACGTCGAGAGCGGCACCACCCGCTCGATGCGATCGAAGGAGGATGCGCATGATTACCGCTACTTCCCCGATCCCGATCTGCTGCCGCTGGAGCTGACCGACGCGTTCCTTGAGGAATGCCGCGCCAGCCTGCCCGAACTGCCCGACGCCAAGCGCCGCCGCTATGAAGCGCTGGGCCTGACCGCGTATAATGCGGGCGTGCTGACCGCCGAGGTCGAAACCGCGCGCTGGTTCGATACGCTGCTGGGTGCGCTGGAAGGCTCGCAGGCCAAGCCCGCACAGGCGGCGAACTGGGTCGCGGCCGAGCTGTTCGGCGCGCTGAACCGGCTGGGGAAGGACATCACCGAGAGTCCGGTGTCGCCTGCCCAGGCCGCCGAATTGCTGGCGCTGGTCGCCGACGGCACGCTGTCGGGGAGTCTCTCCAAGCAGGTGTTCGAGATCATGCTGGAGACGGGCGATGGTCCGTCGAAGATCGTCGAGGAGCGCGGCCTCAAGCAGACCAGCGACACCGGCGCGATCGAGGCGGTGATCGCCGAGGTTCTGGAGAAGAACCCCAACCAGTTGGGCCAGTACCGCGCGGGCAAGGAAGCGCTGTTCGGATTTTTCGTCGGGCAGACGATGAAGGCGATGGGCGGCAAGGCCAACCCGGCGGTGGTGAACGACCTGTTGAAGAAGGCGCTGGCCAGGTGATTTAGCGCTGCCCTCCCTTCTCCTCCCCTCCCGCAGGCGGGAGGGGCCGGGGGAGGGCATTGAGCCTCGCAGAGGACGTGGCCTGGGGCTTTCCCTCCCCCATCCCCTCCCGCCTGCGGGAGGGGCGTGCTTCTGGGTGGGCCGTTTACGCTATCGTGAGCTTTGGATTCAGCAAACGGTCTGCGGCAATCCTCACACCTCACCCCGCGCATCTCCCCTCCCGCAAGCGGGAGGGGCCGGGGGAGGGCAACGGTGTCTCACCGAGACCACCCCCTCAATTACTGCGCATCCAGATCCTGGTTCCGCACCACGCCGCCGGTCCCACCGACACCGTCATGCTCGCCGGTATCGGTAAACGTTACCGGCTCCTCACCACCCTCACCGCGCTTCACCGCATCGGAACGCGCCTCGACAGCCTGTTCGATATCGCTGCGGGGATCTTCGCGCGGCGGGCTGTCCGGGTTGTTCTCCGGCGCTTCGCCGGGCGGGCTGTCGGGATGGTTTTCGGGGTTGGTCGCCATGATCGGCTCCTTTCAGATCTGGGGCGGCTGGGCGGTGCCGGGATCGCCCGGACCCACGCCGGGGGCGGGCTGATCGATATCCGGGCCGGGCGGCACGATTTCGGGTGGCGGCGTGTCGGGTTGCGCCGGTTGGGTCGGCTGCGGGCTTTCGGGCGGGGGCTGAGTGGCCATGATCGATCTCCGTTTCTGGGGCTGGGGAGGGCATAAACGCACTGCGCGCACCGATGTTGCCTGTTGTCCCTTGCCGAAGCCGCCCATGGTGATATAGACGCGCGCCCATCGGCGGTGTCCTCGTGCGGGCGTGGCGGAACTGGTAGACGCGCTGGATTTAGGTTCCAGTATCGTAAGATGTGGGGGTTCGAGTCCCTTCGCCCGCACCAGTCCCCGGTCACAACGGGGCGACAGCCACACGGAATTTCTCCAGATTGAAGGCCTTTAGATGCAGACTGTCGAGACGCTGAACGAGGGGCTGAAGCGCGCCTACACGCTCACCATCACTGCCAAGGACATCGAGGGTAAGGTCGATGCCGAGCTGAAGCGGATCGCTCCGCAGATGAAGATGCCCGGCTTCCGCCCCGGCAAGGTGCCCGCGAACCTGGTCCGCAAGATGCACGGCCCGGCGCTCCTTCAGGACGCGCTGAACACCGCGCTGCAGGAAGGCGTGCAGTCGCTGATCGCCGAGCAGAATCTGCGCCCGGCGATGCAGCCGCAGGTCGAGCTGGTCGGTGAGTATGAAGAGGGCAAGGACGCCACGCTGAATGTCACGCTCGAGGTTCTGCCGACCGTCCCGACCCCGGCGATCGACGCGCTGAAGCTCGAGCGCCTGACCGTGCCGGTCGCCGATGAGGCGGTGGACGAGCAGCTCCAGAAGTTCGCCGATCAGCAGAAGCGTTGGGACGATGCGGGCGACAAGGCCGCGGCGGAAGGCGATCAGGTCACCGTCGACTTCGTCGGCAAGACCGCCGATGGCGTCGCCTTCGAGGGCGGCTCGGGCGAGGACATGGCCGTCGAGATCGGCGGCGGTCGCCTGATCCCCGGTTTCGAGGACCAGCTGGTCGGCGTGAAGGCCGGTGAAGAGAAGCAGATTTCGGTCACCTTCCCCGAGGACTATCCCGCCAAGGACCTGGCCGGTCAGCCCGCGACCTTCGACCTGACGATCAAGTCGGTGAAGACCGCTGGCGAAGCCAAGGTCGACGACGAGATGGCGAAGAATCTGGGCCTGGAAAGCCTGGAGCAGCTGCGCGGCCTGCTGAAGGGGCAGATCGAGCAGGAGCATAACGGCCTGACCCGCACCTATATGAAGCGCAAGCTGCTCGACCAGCTGGCCGATGGTCATGACTTCGAGGTTCCGCCGTCGATGGTCGAGGCCGAATTCTCGCAGATCTGGGCGCAGCTCGAGCATGAAGCCACGCACGAGGAAGACCCCGAGGCCGCCAAGGCCGAGATGGAAAAGGAGCGCGACGATTATAAGAAGATCGCCGAGCGCCGCGTCCGTCTGGGCCTGCTCCTCTCAGAGATCGGCCAGGCCAACGGCGTCGAAGTGACCGCGCAGGAAATGAACCGTCTGATCGCGCAGGCCGCACAGCAGTACGGCCCGGAAGATCGCCAGCGCTTCATCCAGTATGTCCAGCAGGAGCCGATGGCCGCCGCCCAGCTGCGCGCCCCGCTCTATGAGGACAAGGTCGTCGACTTCCTGTTCGGCAAGGCCGAGATCACCGATCGCGAGACCACCCGTGAGGAGCTGGAAGCCGCGATCGAGAGCGAGGACGGTTTCGCGACCGGCACGCACGTCCACAACCATGATCATGACCACGACCACGACCATGGCAAGAAGAAGCCCGCCAAGACGAAGGCCAAGAAGGCCGATGCCGACGTGACCGAGGACGCGGCCGCCGACGACGCCGAGGCCGAGAAGAAGCCGGCCCGCGCCAAGAAAGCGGCTCCGGCCGAGGACGAAGTGGAAGCGGCCGAGGAAGCCCCCGCGAAGAAGCCGCGCGCCAAGAAGACCGCTGCTCCGGCGGAAGGCGAAGCGGACGCCGCCGAGGCGCCCGCAAAGAAGCCGCGTGCCAAGAAGGCTGCGCCGACCGAATAAGGACGGCCTGCGCGGGCTTCGGCCCACCGATTGATAAAGAGGGCGGTCGCGCAAGCGGTCGCCCTCTTGTCGTTCAGGTCCGCCGTGCTTTTAAAATAAGATGATATGATATGGATTCACCCCTCCCCTTCAGGGGAGGGGCTCGCGTTAGTTCAAGGCAATATCATCACGGTCAAGAACCGGGCGTCGAGCAGCGGCGATGACGAAACAGGCGGCGAGCAGCGGCAGTAGCCACAGCACCCGGCTCTGGTAACGATCATCGGGGCCGGACAGATCGCCGGTGATGGCCGCGTTGAGCAGGAGTGTCGCAACGACCAGCCCCGCCAGACCCAGCAGCCGCCACCGCCGACGGCGTATCGCCCAGACGAGCATCAGGGGCAGCAGCAGGACGACGGCCATCGCCACCGCGACGTCGGGCGCGAATTTCAGCGGATCGAGCGCCCCGCGCTGTTGCCGCGACACCGCAAACGCCCGGTAGGCATCCGGCAGTCGGGCTTTCAGGATGTGGGCAATCTGCATGTCGGCGGCATAGGGCGGCAGCACGCCCTTGCGAACGGTCGTCAGTTGCTCGGCAAAGCCCCGCCACGTCAATGCCGCGACCCCGCCGGGATCGTCGTGCAAGACCGCTCGGATGATCGTCCGTTGCTCGGCGACCGCGCCTGCCCGGTCACGATGGAGCATCGCGCCAATCGATGAGTGCTGGTCCCAGAGATAGGCCTGACCCGGCTTGGCGATCGACGGATCGTCGACCAGCGGCCGCACCGCGCAATGGGCGAGCGCCCGTTCGCGACAGAGCCGCGCCAGCGTCGGTTGCGCCACATGTCCGTCGAAGAGGCGTGCGAGCAGGAAGGTGTCGGACGACAAAGCGGGCCTGAACTCATACCCCGCCACCCGGTTGAGGCCGCTGAGACCCAGCAGCGTCAGCGCGATGGCCAGCGCGGCGGGCAGGGATCGCCGGATCGTCTCGCGCCACCCCGTGCCGCTTATCGGCATGGCGACCGCCGCCAGCCCCAGAAGCCCCGCCGCCAACAGCACATGGCTGAGATGCACCGCGATCAGCAGCGCCAGCACGGCGGCCAGTCCGACGCGCTGCCATAGCGGCGTATCGGAAGGGCGGGCGAGCAGCGCGAACAGGACCAGCGGCACGAAGCCGGTGGCGATGTCGGGCATGATCTGGCCGACGAACCAGGGCAGGCTGCTCCCCAGGGCCAGAAGGGCGCAGGTCACGACCAGATTCTGCGCGTTGAGGCGGCCGCCACCGATGGCCAGCGTCATCGCGATGATCAGCACGCTGCCGATCGCCTGAACCGCGACGATCCCCCAGACCCCCGTGAGCCACAAAGGCAATCCGATCGCGAGGCCGTAAACGGACGGCCGATCGGTCGGGTAGAAGAGGTCGAGCGGTATCCGCAAATAGGTGCCCGAATCGGCGAAGACCAACGGGAAGCCGTTGGCGACCGCGACCCAGGACAGGATCGCCGCCCCCAGCACGACCGCAGACGTCATCCGCCATGATATTCGGGGGCGCCGTCGATCCGGCTTTGACTCGTTCATGGCGCAGCTTAGGGATATGGCCGATCCGGGGGCAAGCCTGACGGCCGCCGTCTCGCTTTAGGTCGCGATCCGCCATAAGGGGCATCGCTTCGGCTGACCATACGGCCGCACGAGGGAAGAATGATGGACTATCAGGGGGCCGCGCCAAGCATTGCGGTGCTGTTGCCATGCTATAACGAGGAAGCGGCGATCGCTCAGACGATCGCGGGCTTCCGCGAGGCGCTGCCGACCGCGACCATCTATGTCTATGACAATAACAGCAAGGACCGCACGGTCGAGGTCGCCCGCGCGGCGGGTGCCGTGGTCCGGTCGGAGCGTATCCAGGGCAAGGGCGCGGTCGTGCGTCGCATGTTCGCCGATATCGACGCCGATATCTATGTGATGGCGGATGGCGATGCGACCTATGACGCCGCCTCCGCCCCCGATCTGGTCGCCCGCATGGTCGAGGAGCAACTCGACATGGTGGTCGGCCAGCGGGTAAGCGAGGCCGAACTCGCCTATCGTCGCGGGCATCGCTTCGGCAATGCCATGCTGACGGGGATGCTCGCCAAGCTGTTCGGGCGGAGTTTCACCGATATCCTATCGGGTTATCGCGTCTTCTCGCGCCGCTTCGTCAAGAGCTTCCCGGTCCTGTCGGTGGGCTTCGAGATCGAGACCGAGATCAGCGTCCATGCGCTGGAACTGAAAATGCCCTGCGCAGAGATCGCCACGCCCTATTATGCGCGGCCTGAAGGCTCAGCGTCGAAGCTGAGCACCTATTCGGACGGCTGGCGCATCCTGCGCACCATCCTGAAGCTGTACCGGATCGAGCGGCCGATGTGGTTCTTCGGCGCGGTTGCTGGCCTGTTCGCGGCGCTTGCCATCCTGTTGGCCGTGCCGATCATCCTGACCTACCTCCACACGCATCAGGTGCCGCGCTTCCCGACTGCGATCCTGTCTACCGGGCTGATGCTGCTCGCTGCGCTGAACATCTTCACCGGGCTGATCCTCGATACCGTGGTGCGTGGGCGGCAGGAGGTGCGGCGGCTGGCCTATCTGGCGCTGCCCGCGCCCGGCAACCCGCGCTAATCCGATTTTCACGCCTGAAAGCCATAAACGCTGCACGGCAGCATCCCGCGATGCCGCCGGGGCTTGAATATGCGCGGGCATCACGCGACATAGGGGCTCTTCTGGGCATAAGAGAGATTTCCATGCACAATCCGTTCGAGACCGGCGATTTCGCGAGCCCGCTGGCTATGGCTGGCGTCGGGCTGCGGCAGACGCAGGCCGGGCTGGTTCCGATCGTCATCGAACAATCGAACCGCGGCGAACGGTCGTTCGATATCTTCAGCCGGCTGCTTCGCGAGCGCATCATCTTCGTCACCGGCGGTGTCGAGGACGGCATGGCCTCGCTGATCTGCGCGCAGCTGCTGTTCCTTGAGTCGGAAAATCCGAAGAAGGACATCTACATGTACATCAACTCGCCGGGCGGTGTCGTCACGGCGGGCATGGCGATCCATGACACGATGCAGTATATCCGGCCGCGTGTCGGCACGCTGTGCATCGGTCAGGCCGCCTCGATGGGCAGCTTCCTGCTGTCGGCGGGTGAGCCGGGCATGCGCGTCGCAACCACGAACAGCCGCATCATGATCCACCAGCCCTCGGGCGGGGCGCAGGGCATGGCGGCCGATATCGAGATCCAGGCGCGCGAAATCCTGCGCATGCGGCACTTCCTGAACACGCTGTACGCCAAGTACACCGGCAAGCCGCTGGAAGAGATCGAGCGCGCGATGGACCGCGACAAGTTCATGAGCGCCGAGGAAGCCAAGGAATTCGGCCTGATCGACCAGGTGTTCGACAAGCGTCCGACCCCGGCCGACGACGCAACGACCGCCGCATAAGGCGGATCGTTCACCGTGAACGGTTTATTTCGATTGTGACTTTATAGGGGTGCGGTACGATGCGCACCCCGGCAACGGTAGCGCACCGCTTCAATGGTGCGAGAGGTGATTGATGGACAAGGTGAGCGGTGGCAACTCGAAAAGCACCCTCTATTGCTCGTTCTGCGGCAAGTCGCAGCACGAGGTGCGCAAGCTGATCGCGGGGCCGACCGTCTTCATTTGCGACGAGTGCGTGGAGCTGTGCAACGACATCATCCGTGAGGAGACCAAGTCCGCTTTGGTGTCCAAGAAGGATGGTGGCGTGCCGACGCCGCAGGAAATCTGCAACGTGCTCGACGACTATGTCATCGGGCAGAAGCAGGCCAAGCGTGTCCTGTCGGTCGCGGTGCACAACCACTATAAGCGTCTGAACCACGGCGCGAAGGGTGCCGACGTCGAACTCGCCAAGTCGAATATCCTGCTCGTCGGGCCGACCGGGTGCGGCAAGACGCTGCTGGCGCAGACGCTGGCGCGCATCCTCGACGTGCCCTTCACCATGGCGGACGCGACGACGCTGACCGAGGCCGGTTATGTCGGTGAGGACGTCGAGAACATCATCCTGAAGCTGCTCCAGGCGTCGGATTACAATGTCGAGCGCGCGCAGCGCGGCATCGTCTATATCGACGAGATCGACAAGATCAGCCGCAAGGCCGAGAATCCCTCGATCACCCGCGACGTGTCGGGCGAGGGCGTTCAGCAGGCGCTCCTGAAGCTGATGGAAGGCACGACCGCCAGCGTTCCGCCGCAGGGTGGCCGCAAGCATCCGCAGCAGGAATTCCTGCAGGTCGACACGACGAACATCCTGTTCATCTGCGGCGGCGCGTTTGCGGGTCTGGAAAAGATCATCGGCGACCGTCTGCAGGGCAAGTCGATCGGCTTCGGCGCCTATGTCGCCGCACCGGAAGAGAAGCGGACCGGCGAATATCTGCGCCAGACCGAGCCGGAGGATCTGCTCAAGTTCGGCCTGATCCCCGAATTCGTCGGCCGTCTGCCGGTCATCGCGACGCTGGAAGACCTCGACATCGCGGCTCTGGTCAAGATCCTGTCCGAGCCGAAGAACGCGCTGGTCAAACAGTATCAGAAGCTGTTCGAGATGGAGAATGTCGAACTCGACTTCACCGACGATGCGCTGACCACGGTCGCCAAGAAGGCGATCGAGCGCAAGACCGGTGCGCGCGGGCTTCGATCGATCCTGGAGGGCATATTGCTCGACACCATGTTCGACCTGCCCGGCATGGACGGCGTCGACGAGGTGATGGTCGACAAGGACGTGGTCGAGGGCCGCAAGGAGCCGATCCGCGTCTATGCCGAAAAGGCCAAGAAGACGGACGGCGCGGCGGCCTGATCGGCTTTGCGACGTTGTGAATGGATGGCGGGCGCTTCCCCTTGGGAGGCGCCCGTTTCTACATGAGGAATGCGATGGTGACGATCCGTGAGGCGGGGGCGGCCGACCGTGCGGCGGTGGCGACGATGCTGGGCCGCGCCTTTGCCGACGATCCGGCCATGTCCTACATCTTCCCCGATGCCGCCGACCGGGCGAAACGGCTGCCGCGCCTGTTCGCGCTGCTGTTCGACAGCGATGCGGTAGGAATGCGGCTGGTCAGCCAGGATGCCGATGCCGGGACCTTCTGGCGGCCGCCGGGACAGGCGCATGTGCCTATGGCCGCTTATATCCGGCGGCTGATCCCGGTATTGCATGCCTTGGGGGCGTCGCTGCCGCGCGCCATGCGACTGGGCGATGCGATCGAGGCGCAGTTTCCGAACAAGCCCTTCTGGTATCTGCACATCGCCGGTGTCGATCCAGCGCGGCAGGGGCGCGGGCTGGGCGGCGCGTCGATCCGGGCGGGGCTGGCCCGGTGCGATGCCGACGCTATGCCCGCCTATCTGGAGACGGCGACCGAGGGCAATGTCGGGCTTTATGCGCGGCTGGGGTTCGAACTGACCGGCGAATGGTCGGTGCCCGGCGGCGGCCCGCGCTTCTGGTCGATGATCCGGCCGGTCGGCGGCTGATCCTCCCCGGCACGGGAAGGGGGACCATCGCATAGCGATGGTGGAGGGGGCGTGCGGCTGGGAATGTCCTATGAGGCAAGCCCCCCTCCGTCAGCGCTCAAGCGCTGCCACCTCCCCGTGCCGGGGAGGATATTGGCTTCATCCCACGCGTTGCCGCTCCGAACAGGAGACGCAGCGATGAAGCCCCATATGATCTGCCACATGATTTGCAGCTTGGACGGGCGTATCCTGCAAAGCCGTTGGCGGCCCGAGAGCTATAAGCCCGGCGATCTGTTCGAGGATCTGCACGACCGGATCGGCGGGGACGCCTGGATCGTCGGGCGCGTGACCGGGCAGGAATTCGCCAAGGGTGATCGCTATCCCGAAACCGATGAAACCTTCCCGCGCGAAAACTGGTTCGCGCATCGTGAGGCCGCCGCATTCGGCGTTGTGCTGGACGAGCAGGGCAAGATCGTCTGGGGCCGGGGCGATATCGGCGGCGATTCGATCGTCGTCGTTCTGGCCGAGGCGGTGTCGGACTCGCATCTTGCCGGGCTTCGGAGCGATGGCGTGTCCTATATCTTTGCCGGACCGGACGCGATCGACCTGCGCGTCGTACCCGAAATCCTGAATCGCGAGCTTGGCGTCGAGACGCTGCTGGTCGAAGGCGGCGGCACGGCCAATGGCGAATTGCTGCGCGCCGGCTTGATCGATGAGATCAGCATGGCGCTCTGCCCCGCGATCGACGGTGCAGCGGGCGCGCCCAGCCTGTTTCATTCGGGCGAGGAGAATGCGGATAGGGCTGCGCCCCTGACCGGGCTGACCCTGACGCATCACGAGGTGCTGGCGGGTGGCGAGCTTTGGCTCCGGTATCGGGTGGAGAACGAGGCGGGCTAAGCCACCTCTTGTTCTCTCCCCTACTGCCACCGCCAGCGGGAGAGGGTAGTTATTCCCCGTTCGCAACGAATTTGAGCGCTTCGGGAGCCAACAGGGCGTTTGGCGCATTGGCATGACAGGGATGTCATCATTCCATGTCATGACAAGGAAGCCAGACCAGCCATGAGCGACACCGACGCCATCGTGACCGCCGGACAGAAGCGCGCGCTGCTCCAGCGCCTGTTGATGCCGTGGTGGACCCTGGTGTTCCCGATCCTGGGGCTGCTCGCCATCGCGGTATCGCTCTACGGGATGGGCACGGCCGGAGTCGTGGCGGCGGCGATCATCCTGTTCGGCTGCGTATTGTCGGCGGTGCATCAGGCGGAGGTCGTCGCCCACCGGGTCGGAGAACCCTTCGGCACATTGGTCCTGGCGGTTGCGGTCACGGTGATCGAGGTGTCGCTGATCGTCAGCTTGATGCTGTCCGACGCGGGCGACGCCTCGAGTCTCGCGCGTGACACGGTGTTCGCGGCGATCATGATCATCCTGAACGGTATCGTCGGGCTGTGCCTGCTGGCCGGGGGATTCCAGCATGGCGAACAGCGCTTTTCACTGCGGGGTGCGAGTTCGTCGCTCAATGTGCTGACCGCGATGGTGGTGCTGTCGCTGGTACTGCCCAATTACGTCTCGTCCGCACCGGGGCCGACCTATGCGACGTCGCAGCTGATCTTCGTCGCGATCGTCAGCGTCATCCTCTACGGCACGTTCGTCATGGTGCAGACGGTGCGCCACCGCGAGTATTTCCTGCCCGCCGACGAGGATATGCCCGCCGACGCCCATGCCGAGCCGCCGAGCAATGCGGCGGCCTGGGCCGCGCTGGGGATGCTGCTGGTCGCGCTGGTCGGGGTGGTGTTGCTGGCCAAGGGGCTGTCGGGGATCGTCGAGGCGGCGATCCTGGGGGCGGGGTTGCCGCTCGCGATCGTTGGCGTGGTGATCGCCGCGCTGGTCCTCGCGCCGGAGAGCCTGGCGGCGTACCGCGCGGCCAAGCGCGACCGGCTCCAGACCAGCCTCAACCTCGCACTCGGCTCGGCGCTCGCGACGATCGGGCTGACCATTCCGGCGGTGGCGATCGTGTCGCTGATGCTCGGCCTGCCGCTGGCGCTGGGGATCGGGGCCAAGCAGATGATCCTGCTGGTCCTGTCGCTGTTCACCATCACGCTGACGCTCGGCAATGGCCGGACGACCGTGCTGGGCGGCGCGGTCCATCTGGTGATCTTCGCCGCGTACCTGTTCGTGACGGTGGTGCCGTAAGACCTCGCTCCGTTCGGCAGATACCGGTTACCCGAACCCCACCCTCCGTTCAGCCTGAGCGAAGTCGAAGGCCACGAGATGAACGCCGCCAAGACCAGTGGTCTGGGCGTGCACTTCGACTTCGCTCAGTGCGAACGGAGGTAGGGAATGGGATGACCGTTAATTGGGCTTCTTCTTCGCCGCCTGTTCCGCCTTCCACGCCCGGAACTGCTCGATCGCCACCGAGCGCTTCAGCACCTTCGCCCAGGGGTCGATGACCACATGCGCATCGGCCGGAACGGTCAGCGTGCCCGATCCGTCGGTCATCGGCAGCGTCTCCACCTTGTCGCCGACCTGCACCTCGACCGGCAGCGGGAAGGGGCCGCCGCCCGGCACCTTCCATGTCAGCGTCAGCTGGTCGCCGACCCGCGTCTCGACGATCTCGGGCAGCGCCGCCTGGCGCAGATAGACGTTGAAGAACCAGCCATAATCCTTGCCCGTGACCTGTCGGACGAACCCCTCATATTCTTTCGTCGAGCCATAACGGGGCGCGAAATTGCCCGGCTTCGGATCGGTACGGCCATAGACCGCCAGCCGCGTCACGTCCCAGAACGCCTTGTCTCCGATCAGATTGCGCAGGGTGTGGAGCATCCACGAGCCCTTCATATAGATGTCCAGGCCGGGGCCGCCCTTGGCCTCTTCATAGACATCCTGCTCGGTCATGCTGTGGTCGTGGACGATGGGGGCCTTGTTGGCGATCTGCCCGCGCTGCGCGTCCATCATCACCGCGTAGCGGGCCTCGCCCTCGCGCCAGCGGCCGTAGCTGGGCTGCATATAGCTGCCATAGCCTTCGTGCAGCCAGAAATCGTCCCAGTCGACATTGGTCAGCTGGTTGCCGAACCATTCATGGCTGAATTCGTGCTGGAACAGCCAGTCGAACCCTTCCGGTGCCTTGGCGTACTCATTGCCGTACGCGTTGATCGTCTGGTGCTCCATGCCCTTGTGCGGGGTTTCGACCACGCCCAGCTTCTCGTCGCCGAAGGGGAAGGGGCCGACCGTCGATTCGAAGAAGTCCAGCGTCGGCGCGAACTCGGCGAACAGGCCTTCCGCCTTTTCCTTCTCGCCGGGCAGATACCAGTAGAACATCGGGATCGTGTTGCCGAAGCGGCTCTTATACTTGCCCTCGACCACCTCATAGGGACCGACGTTCAGCGCGATGGCATAGGTGTTGGGATGCTTGGTCCGCCAGTTCCAGCGGGTGCGCCCGTCGGGCAGTGTATCGACACCCAGCAGCACGCCGTTGGACGGCGCCTTCAACCCCTTGGGGACCGTGATGTGCAGCGTCACCACCCCCGGCTCGCCCATCGGATAGTCGAGGCACGGCCAGAACAGGTCGCAGCCATAGCCCTGCGCCGTCGTCGCGAACCAGGGACGGCCGTCCGGCGTCCTGGCCCAGACGACGCCGGTATCCCAGGGCGCACGCACCGCGACATGCGGCGTGCCGCCATAGGTGATCTTCGCGCTCACCTTTTGCCCGGCCTTGAGCGGGCGGGGCAGGGTGATGACCAGCTGCCCTTGCGGATTGCTCCACCGTGCGGGCGACAGCGGCTTGCCGTCGATCGCGATCGCCTTGACCGGCAGGTTCTTGTCGAGATCGATCACCAGCCGTGCCAGCGGCGCCGTTGCGGTAAAGTCCAGCACCGCGATGCCGTTCAACTCCCGTGTATCGGGCAGCACCTCGAACGACAGGTCGGCGCGGTCGAAGCGGACGGCGCGCTGTTCGGGCGGACGCACCCCCCCGGAGATCATGGTCTGCGCGGTCAGCGGCGGCTCACCCTTGCCCGGAAGCGCCTTGCCCGGAAGCGCCTTGGCCGTTTGGGCAATGGCCGGGGCGGCGCAGAGAAACGAAGAAGCGAGCAGCGCGAGTGCGGCGTTCCGTATACGATCCATGGCCCATGGTTTCGCCCAAGCGCTGCGGCTTGGCAAGCCGTACCGCAGCGTCTTGTCGCAGCGGGAATTGATGGATCGGCAACCCTCCCCATATATAGAGGCGAAGAGGCCCCGGTCGGGGCCGACCGGAGTTTGCATGAACCAGACCTATCCCGTCCTCCCGCTGCGTGACATCGTCGTCTTCCCGCACATGATCGTGCCCCTGTTCGTCGGCCGCGACAAATCGGTCGCGGCACTGGAAGCGGCGATGGCAGCGGACAAGGAAATCTTCCTGGTCGCCCAGCTCGATCCCGCCGAGGACGATCCCTCGCGCGAGGACCTGTACGAGATCGGCGTGACCGCCAGCGTCCTGCAACTGCTCAAGCTGCCCGACGGCACCGTCCGCGTGCTGGTCGAGGGCAAGACGCGCGGCCGCCTGGTCGAACTGGACGAGTCGGGTCCCCACCTGACATCCACCATCGACACGACCGTGGTCGAGGCGGACGAAACCGCGCTCGAAGAGCAGGAGCATGACGTCAAGGCGCAGGTCGCGGCGCTGATGCGCTCGGTGGTCGACCAGTTCGAGAATTACGCGAAGCTCAACCGCAAGCTGCCCGCCGAGACCGCGGTCCAGCTGGCCGAGATCGAGGACGCCTCGCAGCTGGCCGATGCGGTCGCCGCCAACATCTCGGTCAAGGTGGCGGACAAGCAGGCGCTTTTGGTGGAAACCGATCCGGCCAAGCGGCTGGAGATGGCCTATGCCCTGATGGAAGGCGAACTCGGCGTCCTGCAGGTCGAGAAGAAGATCAAGAGCCGCGTCAAGCGCCAGATGGAGAAGACGCAGCGCGAATATTATCTCAACGAGCAGCTCAAGGCGATCCAGCGCGAGCTGGGCAATGAGAGCGAGGACGGCGACGGCGACGAGATCGCCGAGCTGACCCAGAAGATCGCGACGCTCAAGCTGTCCAAGGAAGCGCGCACCAAGGCGACTGCCGAGCTGAAGAAGCTGAAGACCATGGCGCCGATGAGCGCCGAGGCAACGGTGGTGCGCAACTATCTCGACGTGCTGCTGGGCCTGCCCTGGGGCAAGAAGTCCAAGGTCAAGAAGGACATCGCCGCCGCGCAGGCGATCCTCGATCAGGATCATTATGCGCTGGAGAAGGTGAAGGACCGGATCGTCGAGTATCTGGGCGTTCAGGCGCGCACCAACAAGCTGAAGGGGCCGATCCTGTGCCTCGTCGGCCCGCCGGGCGTCGGCAAGACCTCGCTGGGCCAGTCGATCGCCAAGGCGTGCGGGCGCGAGTTCATTCGCCAGAGCTTGGGCGGCGTGCGTGACGAGGCCGAGATTCGTGGCCATCGTCGTACCTATATCGGCTCGCTGCCGGGCAAGATCGTGACCAACCTGAAAAAGGCCGGCACGTCCAATCCGCTGTTCCTGCTCGATGAGATCGACAAGCTGGGCCAGGATTTCCGGGGTGATCCGGCGTCCGCGCTACTCGAGGTGCTCGACCCCGAACAGAACGCCAAGTTCAACGATCACTATCTGGAGATCGATATCGATCTGTCGGACGTGATGTTCGTGTGTACCGCGAACACGCTGAACCTGCCGCAGCCGCTGCTCGACCGCATGGAGATCATCCGTCTGGAGGGTTATACCGAGGACGAGAAAGTCGAGATCGCCGAGCGTCATCTGGTCGCCAAGCAGGTCGAGACGCACGGCCTGAAGGAAGGCGAGTTCACGCTGACCCAGGAAGGCTTGCGCGCCCTGATCCAGCGCTACACCCGCGAGGCGGGCGTCCGCACGCTGGAGCGGGAAATCGCGCGTCTCGCTCGCAAGGCGCTGCGCCAGATCCTGGAGGGCAAGGCGACGTCGGTGACGATCACGCCGGAAAATCTCCACGAGTTCGCAGGCGTCCAGAAGTACCGCCACGGCCTGTCCGAGCAGGAGGACCAGATCGGCGCGGTCACGGGTCTGGCATGGACCGAGGTGGGTGGCGAACTGCTGACCATCGAATCGGTGACGGTGCCGGGCAAGGGGCAGGTGAAGACGACCGGCAAGCTGGGCGATGTGATGAAGGAATCGGTCCAGGCCGCCTTCAGCTTCGTCCAGGCGCGCAGCCCCAGCTTCGGGATCAAGCCGTCGCTGTTCCATCGCAAGGACATCCATATCCACCTGCCCGAGGGCGCGGTGCCCAAGGATGGTCCGTCGGCGGGTATCGGCCTGGTCACCTCGATCGTGTCGACGCTGACCGGCATCGCGGTGCGCAAGGACGTGGCGATGACCGGCGAGGTCACGCTGCGCGGCCGCGTGCTGCCGATCGGCGGACTGAAGGAAAAGCTGCTGGCGGCGCTGCGTGGCGGCATCACCACCGTGCTCATCCCGCAGGAGAATGAGAAGGATCTGGCGGATATTCCCGCCAACATCCTGAACGGGCTGAAGATCGTGCCGGTCGCGCATGTCGATGAGGTACTTCGCTTGGCGCTGGTCGAGCCGCTGGAGGCGATCGACTGGACCGATGCGGACGAGCTGGCGGCGCTGCCGCCCGCTGCGATCCCGGCGGTGGGCGGCGAACGCCACCACTGATCGTCACAAGGACAGGGCCGCCGGTCGAAGGATCGGCGGCCTTTTTCAAACGATGTCATGATGATGACATGTGCTTCTGTTTGCGCCATGCTTCGCTTTGGGTAAGGATGGGGGATAAGGGCGGGGTTTGACAGCACCGCCTGCCGCGTCATTATCGTTGCTTTAATATTTGGGCGGCACCGAGTCCCGTGTCGTTTTCTCGATGAAATCATAGGGGGTTATGGAATGAACAAGCAGGAGCTGATCGCTACCGTCGCCGACTCCTCGGGCCTGGCCCGCGGCGATGCGGTCAAGGCGGTCGATGCCGTGTTTGAGTCGATCACCGCGGCCCTGAAGAAGGGCGATGAAGTCCGCCTCGTCGGCTTCGGGACTTTCTCGGTTTCCAAGCGCAAGGCCTCGACCGGCCGCAACCCGCGCACCGGCGAGCCGATGACCATCAAGGCCTCGTCGCAGCCCAAGTTCAAGCCGGGCAAGCTGTTGAAGGACTCGGTCAACTAATCCGAAATTTTGGGCTGGACAGGCGGCGGATCGCCGCCTAAAGGCCCGTCTCCCGGTTACGGGCGCGTAGCTCAGCGGTAGAGCACACCCTTCACACGGGTGGGGTCACAGGTTCAATCCCTGTCGCGCCCACCATTCTTTCCCAGGACCCGAACGTCCGGAAGGAATGGTGATCAACCTGATCGGCCAGCCCTTTTTCCTTCTGGCGGCCATTGGGCAATATGATGCCGCATGCCTGACAATCCGCCTTTCCTTGCCAGCCTTTCCCTATGCTTGCGGCCAAGGGAAGTTGCTGGCCGACGCGATAGGCCATGGCGGGCGCGGCCCAGTGGTTGATGCCTGGTAATTGATGCCCAGGGTCGCGGCGCCCTCACCCGTTTGTGCGGCAGGTCCGGCCAGCGGAGCGTCATGCCGAACAGGAAGCGCAACGCCGACGCGCTCCATCGCCGCGAACATCTCGCGGGAACCGACGTCCATGCTGCGCAGAATGGCAGGGCTTGCGCGCAGCGAGATCGGATCGGTCATCTCTTTTAGTGCGCCGTCCACCAGGCTTGCGACGCCGCCTGGACGGACGCTCGAAATGGAGCGCGGCAAATGCCTTTGCCCCCGACACGGCCTGCATGGGCAGCGACGGACCCATGACCGGGGCGTGGTTCCCAGCCCGTGTCGCTCAGATGCTCAAACCCGGCGATGTCGTGATCCTCGACAAGCTGCCCGCCCACAAGAGCGCCGCCGCCCGCCAGGCGGTCGAGGCCAGTGCGCCGGCTCAGGCGGGAACCGCTTCACGCCATACAGGGCGGCGGCGACGTTCGACCCACGCATAGAGGCTGGGCAGCAGCACCAGCGTCAGGATCGTCGAGGTGATGATTCCGCCGATCACCACGGTGGCCAGCGGCCGTTGCACCTCCGCACCCTGGCCGGTGGCGATCGCCATGGGGATAAAGCCGACCGACGCCACCAGCGCAGTCGAAAGGACGGGGCGCAGCCGGTCGTGCGCGCCGCGCCGCACGGCGTCCTCGGCTGGCAGGGGGTCGCCCTCGCGCCCGTCGCGAAGCGCGTTGATATGGTCGATCAGTACCAGCCCGTTGAGCATCGCGATGCCCGACAGCGCGATGAAGCCGATCGCCGCGGTGATCGAAAAGGGCATGCCGCGCAACCATAGCGCCAGCACGCCGCCGGTCATCGCGAACGGGATGCCGGTATAGACGATCGCGGCCTCTCGCACGCTGCCCAGCGCGGCATAGACGAGTGCGAAGATCAGGATCAGCGCGGCGGGCACGACGATCGACAGGCGTTTCTGCGCGGCCTCCAGCTGGTGATATTGCCCGCCAAATGCGATGCGATAGCCCGGCGGCAGCTTGACCTGCCCATCGATCGCGGCCTGGGCGCGCTGGACATAGCCAGCCAGGTCGCTGGTCGACAGATTGACCATCAGGGCGGCGCGGCGATTGGTGTCGTCGTGCAGGATCGGCTCGACGATGCGTGTCTCCTTCAGCCGGGCGACACGCGACAGCGGCACCATGCCGTATTCGCCGACGCGCAAGGGCAGCGCCAGGATCGCCGCCGGATCGGCGCGCAGCGAATCGGGCATACGGATCACGATGGCGTGGCGTGCGGGGCCGTGCGGGATGAAGCCGACCTCGGCCCCGGCCAGCGCATCGCGGATCGCGTCGTTGACCGCCTGTGCGCCAAGGTTGAGGCGGATCAGCGCGGCGCGGTCCAGCTCGACCACGATGCTCTTGGGTCGCCCCGCCGTCTCGAACTCGACGCCCTCGGTGCCGGACAGCTTTTCGAGGATCGCCTTGGCCTGTCCGGCGGCACGTTCCAGCACGTCGTAATCGTCGCCGTAAATCTTGACCGAGACATCGGCGCGCACGCCCTCCAGCATCTCGTTGAAGCGCATTTCGATCGGCTGGGCGAACGCGAAATTCTGGCCCTTATAGACCTGATGCGCGACCTTCTCGATCCCGGCGATCAGCTCCTGTTTGGTGCGTGGGCGCCCTTCGCCGGTCGGCCAGTCCTTGATCGGCTTGTAGAAGATATAGAGGTCATTCTCGTTGGGCGGCATCGGGTCGGTCGCAACCTCGCTGGTGCCGATGCGCGAGAAGGTATGGCTGACCTGGGGATAGGCGCGGCGGATGGCGCGCTCGGTCGCCTGCTCGATGGCGAGGCTCTGTTCCAGCGACATGCCGACCGGGCGATAGACCATGGCGGTGATCGCCCCCTCGTCCAGCTGCGGCGTGAATTGCGAGCCCAGCGTCTTGAAGGCAAGGAATGCCGCCACCAGCAGCATCAGCGCCCCGATGACGAGGAGCGCCGGGTGACGCAGCGAGCGTTCCAGCACCGGGGTATAGACCCGCGCGGCCACCGCGACGAAGCCCTTGGGCGCATCCTCGCCATGCGGGCGGCCGGGTGCACGCAACGCCCAGGCCGAGAGCATCGGCACGATGGTGAAGGTCCAGAGCAGCCCCGCGACGATCGCCAGCATCACCGCCTGCGCCATGGGCTGGAACAGCTTGCCCTCGACCCCGCCCAGGCTGAGCACGGGGACATAGACCAGGGCGATGATCGCGATCCCGAAAAAGGTCGGCCGCGCGACCATGCGGGCGGCATGGGCCACCGTGTCGCGTCGTTCGTCGGCGGTCAGCTCCTCGCCCTTTTCGGCGCGGCGCAGGGCCAGCAGGCGCAGGCTGTTCTCGACCACCACGATCGCGCCGTCGACGATCAACCCGAAGTCGAGTGCGCCCAGGCTCATCAGATTGCCCGACAGGCCGATGGCGTGCATCCCGCTGACCGTCATCAGAAAGGCGAGCGGGATGACGAGTGCGACGATCAGCGCGGCGCGCCAGTTGCCCATCACGAACAGCAGGACGATCGCGACCAGCAGCGCGCCTTCGCCCAGATTGCGCTCGACCGTGTGGATCGTCTGATCGACCAGATCGGCGCGGCTATATTGCCGGTCGATCACCATGCCCTTGGGCAGCGCGGCCGAGATGCCGGGCAGCGCACCCTGTACGCGCAGTGCGGTCTCGCGGCTATTCTGCCCCACCAGCATCATGACCGTGCCCAGCACCGTCTCGCGGCCATTCTGGGTCGCGGCACCCTGACGCGGGGCGGCACCCGTGACGACCTTGGCGAGATCGCGCACTTGCAGCGGCAGGACGCCGCCGGCGAACTTGACCGGGATGGCGGCGATCTGCTCAGCGGTCATCACGCGGGCATCGGTGCGCACGGTGAAGCGTTCCGCCCCGCGCCGGATGATGCCGCCGCCCGCATTCTCGACATTCCGGGCGACCGCCGCCGCCAGCTCGCCCGCGGTTACGCCGTGCAACGTCAGCCGGACCGGATCGGGCTCGACGACATATTGCTCCTCCAGCCCGCCATTGGAATTGACGTCTGCGACGCCCGCCACGGCGCGCAGCATCGGCCGCACGGTATATTCCTGCGCCTCGTACAGCGCCATCAGCTGGGCTTGCGGGTTCAGCCCCGGCGGCGGCTTTCGCCATTCGAGCGTATAGTAGAAGATTTCGCCCAGCCCGGTGGTGATCGGGGCCAGCTGCGGCGTGCTGCCCGCGGGCAACTGGTCACGCACCGCCGCCAGCCGCTCGGTGACGAGCTGGCGCGCCTTCAGCTGGTCGGTGCCGTCCTTGTAGAGCAGCGTCACCTGGCTCAGCCCGGTCTTGGTCAGCGAGCGCGTCTGGTCCAGCCCCGGCTGGCCGCCCATGGCGCGTTCGATGGGCAGGGTCACCAGTCGCTCGATCTCCTCGGGTGCCAGCGCCGGGACCGTGGTGTTGATCTGCACCTGAACCCCGGTGATGTCGGGGATGGCGTCGATCTGGAGACTGGCGAAGGACCACAGCCCGATCGCCGCGATCAGTGCGGCGACCAGCGCGACGCCCAGCCGGTGGCGGGTGACGAGATCGAGCCAGCGCTTCATCGGGCGAGCGCCGCCCCGCCGTTGAGCGCGCGCAGCTGGAGCAGCGACTCCAGCGCCTCGCGCCGCGTGTCGAGCACGGCGTTCACCGCCTCGACATAGGATTGCTGGATCTGGGTATAGGTGGTCAGCGGGATCGCGCCGAGGCGATAGTTGCGGTCGGCATCGGCGGCGGCCTGCGCGAAACGCTGCGGCGAGTTGGCATCCCATTTGGCCAGCACCTCGCGCTTGGCCTCATATTGCGCGGCCTGGTCGAACACGTCGCGCGCGATCCGGCGCTCGGCGTTGATCAGGGTCGCATTGGCCTGGGCCTGTTTGCCCTGCTCGACCGCGACATCGCCCGCCTGGCGGTTCCATAGCGGGATGGAGGTGGACATGCGGACGCCGTAATTCGTCTCGCGAATGTCCGAGCGGGCGCGGTCGTAATAGGGGCCGACGCTGACCGTCGGGATACGCGCCTTGCGGGCGAGGTCGACGCGAAGCCCCTGCTGGGCGAATTGCGCGCGAAGCGCCTTCAGCTCGAAATTATTCTCGCTCGCCCGGTCGGCCAGTATCTGGCCCGAGGGGAGGGTGGGCAACGCCATGTCGGGCCGCACGATACGGATGCGCGCGGCAAAGGGCGCGCCGCGAAGCTGGTTGAGTTCGTAGAGGATCGAATTGGCCTCGGCATCGGCGGCGGCGGCGGTCCGCTCGGCGCTGATCGCGCTGGCCTGGAGCGAGGCGGCCTCCAGCTGCGGCGAGGGTCCGGCCGGATCGCGCGCGACGATCACACGGGCCAGCGTCCGCATCCGCCCGGCGACCTCGCGCGCGGCGGCCGCCTTTTCGTCCGCCGCGAACAGGCCATAACCCAGCGAACGGGCGCGCGCGGCCAGCGTCGCGTCGAATTGCTGCAACCCGATCCGCGCCAGCCCGACCTGCCCGTCGGCGATCGCGCGGCGCAGCGCGATGCGCCCGCCGAACTCGATCGGCTGCACGACCGACACGGCATAGGTCAGCCCCTCGCCGGTGACCGCGCCGCTGGTCCGGTCCTGCGCGCGACGCTGGCCGAACTCGACCACCGCTTCGGGGTCGGCCCAGCGGCCCGCCGCCTCGCGTTCGACGCCCGCCGTCTCGATCTGGCGCTGGTAGAATTGGCGCTCGGGATTGCCCGCGATGACGTTCTGGACCAGCGCGTCCAGCGTCATCGCCTGCTGCTGCGCCGTTGCGGGCGCGGCCACAACCATCGCCGCCAGTCCTGCCAAAGCCGTAATCCGCATGTCATCCCCTGCGCGGTATTCGATGATGCAGCGCTAGACGCGTTTCCCGCACGCCGTCGACTAAATAGCGATTTAGACATGAGCGATACCGGTGCTCCCGATCATCGATGGCTCTTTGCTTGTAATGACTATCAATACTAAATCGTAATTTCATTGACGCTGCCGCGCCTCTGTTGCGATCACGCCGCCATGACGCGAATATTGGTGATCGAGGATGATGCAGGAACTGCGGCGGAGATCCGGCTGGAGCTGGTCGCCGCCGGGCATGAGGTTTGCCATGTCGGCAGCCTCGCCTCGGCCGCCAGCCTCGTCGAGGAATTGGACTTCGACCTGTTGATCCTCGACCGGCAATTGCCCGATGGCGAGGGGCTGGATCTGCTGTCCGATCTGCGGGGGCGGGGGCGGCGCACGCCCGCCTTGGTGCTGAGCGCGCTCGGCAGCCTGGACGACCGGGTGCGCGGCCTGCGCGCGGGGGGCGACGATTATCTGCCCAAGCCGTTCGCGCTGGTCGAACTGATCGCGCGGGTCGAGGCGCTGCTGCGCCGCCCCAACGACACGCGCGAGACGCGGCTGATCGCGGGGCCGCTCGACCTCGACCTGCTGGCGGGCAGCGCCACCCGCGCCGGACGCGACCTGGAACTGTTGCCGCGCGAGTTGAAGCTGCTCGATTATATGGTGCGTCGACCGGGGCGGATCATCACCCGCTCGATGCTGCTCCAGGATGTCTGGGGTTATAGTTTCGAGCCCAATACCAATGTCGTCGACGTCCATATGGGCCGCCTGCGCCGCAAGGTGGACGGCGAGGGTGAGGCGCAGCTGATCCGCAACGTGCGGGGGCAGGGCTATGTCTTCGATCTTCCCCACTGATCCGCGCGCGCGGGCGACCTGGCGCTGGGGCAGCGCGCTGGCGGCGATGCTCGTCCTGCAATCGCTGGCGCTGGCGGCGGTGTTCTGGGTGCTGGTCGACGACAATCACCGGCGCGAGATCGAGCATCAGCTGAGCGACGACTGCACCTTCTTCCGCCTGACCCCGACGGAGGAGCGGCCCGAGGAACTGCGCGAGAAGCTGGACCGCGACCTGCACCGCGACCTGTTCCTGGCGCTGTTCGATGCGGACGGACGGCGGATCGCGGGCAATGTCGCGCGCCTGCCGCCCGGCCCGCCGCCCGCCGCCCCGTTCGTCGCCTCGATCGCGCCGACCGAACTGCCCGGCAAGCATAGTGACGAGGCGCGGGTCCAGCTATGCCCGATGGGCGACGGCACCCTCCTGCTGGTCGGCGTCGATCTGGACGATACGGAGGCTTCGATGCGGCTGGTCGGCCAGTCGCTGCTGGTCGGGCTGGTGCCGGGCATCCTGATGGCGCTGGTCTTCGGGCTGATCGCCGGGCGGCGCGCGGCGCGGCAGGTCGACGCGGTCCGCCGCCTGACCGAACGCATCCTGTCAGGCGATCTGTCGCAGCGTCTTCCCGTGCCGCGCGATCCCGACAGCTTCGGGCTGTTGTGCGCCGACATCAACCTGATGCTCGACCGGCTGCAATTGCTGGTCGCCGACATGCGAGGGATCGGCGACGATATCGCGCACCAGCTTCGCACGCCCCTGACGCGGCTGCGCGCACGGGTCGAGCGGGGGATGCGCGACGATATCGACCGCGCCGCCTTTGCCGCGACCGCCGAGGCGACGCTGGCCGATGTCGACAAGCTGCTGGGCATCATCGCCGCGCTGCTGCGCATCCGCGAACTGGAGGATCATGCCCGCCGCAGCCGCTTCGCGCCCGTCGATCTGGCCCGGCTGGTCGAGGATGCGTGCGACCTGCACCATCCGACCGCCGAGGATCGCGGCATCACCCTGTCCTATGCCATCGAACCGGTGCCGCCGGTCGATGGCGATGCCAGCCTGTTGATCGAGGCGGTGTCCAACCTGATCGACAATGCGATGAAGTTCGGGCCGGTCGGCGGCGCGGTGCGCGTCACCCTGGGGATGCAGGGGCGCGACATTGTGCTGAGGGTCGCCGATGACGGTATCGGCGTGCCCCCGGCCGAGCGCGCGCTGGTGCTGCAACGCTTCTATCGTGGCCGCGCCGATCAACCGGGGGTCGGGTTGGGCCTGCCGCTGGTCAAGGCGATCGCCGATCTCCACGGCTTCGGCCTTGCCTTTGCGGCGCAGGGCAGTGCCGTTTCGATCATCTGCCCCGGCGCAGCAAAATAAACATAAATTTATAGAACCCTATGCCGAGGGTCGCGTTCACCGTCCGCCGACTGACGGCCTGAGCCGAACCCTATTTCCCCCGGCTGAGTCCCTTTATCGAAGGAACAGCAACGATGCGTTACGCTTCGCTCGCGCTGGTCGCGTGCCTCTTTGCCGCGCCTGCTTTCGCCCAGACCAACGACATCCAGACGGGCAACGGATTTCCGCAGAACAGCCTGTCCAGCCAGCCGCATGGCGGCCCGCAGGGCGAGGCGCAGCGTGCCTCGATCATGGCGCTCCAGCAGACGCTGATCGAACTCCAGCAGCTTCAGCTTCAGACGAAGCAGGCGCATTGGAACGTGTCGGGCACGCTGTTCTACCCGCTGCACGAGCTGTTGCAGGACCATCATGACGGCGTCGCCAAATATGCCGACGAGGTGGCCGAGCGGCTGCTCGCCATCGGGGCGTCGGCCGACGGCCGCGCCAACACCATCGTCCGCACCAGCCGCGTCCCCGAGATGCCGGGCGGCTTCATCGACGATGCGCAGGTGATCGGCTGGTTCGCGGCCAACTACCGCGTGGTCAGCGACGAGATCGGCCAGGGCATCAAGGCCAGCGAGGATGGCGATCCCACGACCTCCAACCTGTTGCAGGAGGTCCAGCACGCCATCGACAAATATCAGTGGCAGATGCGCGCCATGGTCCAGCCAACGCCGACCGACGCCAATAACGGCGCGGACTTGAACGGCGGGCGGCCGGTGCCGCCGATGGCACGGACGGCCCCGGCACCGCGCTGATCGGCCAAGGGCTGCTCCCTCAGCGCCTGTTCCGTGTCGGGGCGAGCCCTTTCCCGGCGGGAAGGGTTCGTCGCGACACGCCTCCATGATGTCGCCGCCATCGTCCAAGCGGTTGCCGACAGCAAAAGCGGGCGGGGAGTATCTCGCCCCCCGCCCGTTGGTGGCGTCAGACCCGCTCCACCATCAATGCAATGCCGATGCACATGAAGGCGATGCCGCCCCGCCGCCGCTTCGGATGCGACGATCTTCCACTTCCCGTCGTTCAGGCCGGACGACTTGCGAGACCCCAGGCGATCCGGTTTGGATCTGTCGGGACGCCCGTCTGCTCCATTATGCGATCGGCAGCGATGACGGTCACGTCAACGTCTTCGCCGTGGCGGCCTTCGCCGACTGGCACCCGGCGGTGCGCCAGATGGTCGCGGCGGGCGATGTCGAGCGCCGCTGGGGCCTCTCAGACGCGACCCACCATCGCGCCATGCACCGCTTACCCGAACGCTATGACTGAATCTTTAAGTTCGATGCCTCCTAAGCGGTCTGGCCGGGCAATGCCGGTGGCGATCGAAGAGACAGCGAATGGCCCCAATCTGTTGCTGCTCATGCGCCCGTTTGGTGCCGACAACCAACCGGCCATCGTTCCAGGGGCGAAGTTCGTGAAGGACGGCGGCCAATTGCCGAAGGATCCATCGCTTATCGCCATTGTAGGAAGGGGATGCCATGATGAACGGGAAGGCCTTGCCGTGCCTTCCCGTCCCCCTGATCGTTACTGCGAGGTCTGAAGCGACGCTGCATCAAGGTCCACGTTCAGCTCTCGCGACCAGATGCGAAGCGCGCGGCACTGGCTGACGAAAGTCTTGGCATCTTTGGCTTTGGCCAAGGCGACGAAACCCTCGTCCCGTTCCACCATTCCGGCGGCGTTGAACAGGGCATTGGCGGCGTCGTTGTGGCCGATGAACTTGCAATGGGCGAAGGCATCGGTGACGAAGTCCTTGGCTGCGGCATCCCTGGTAAGCATGGCCACGCCCGTTTCGGATGGGAGGACCGCGACGGCATCGTAGAGCACCGAGGGGCCGCCATCGATCTTCTGCTTGGCGGCGACTTGCGTGCTGTTGTCGAGCGTCACCCCACCGATCTTGGGAGCGACGACTTCCCAAAGCGCGCCCTCCGCCTCGAGCGCCTTCGTCAGTGCGGCGAACAGATCGGCGCTGCTGCCGTCCGTCAGCAGGATGCCCATCTTGCGCCCCTTGAAGTCCTTGGGGCCGTTGGACAGGATGCTCAGCTTGGCCGAGGGTGGCAGGTCGAGCGTGGGCTTGGCTGCCTGGGCGGGCTCGGGCAGGTCGAGGCCCAGCCCGTCGGCGACCGTCGCGGCCAGCCCTTCGTCGATCAGGCGCAGATGCGAGACGGCGCGCGCGCGGATGTCGACCCGCTCGACCTTCGACAGCTCGAACACCAGCGCATCGCCGATATGCTTCTGCTCGATGGGCTGCTGGCTGATGAAGAACTGCCGTGCCTGGCTGTAATGGTCGGCGAAGGTTTCGGCGCGGATACGCTGCTTAATGCCCCGCACCTCGGCGGGGAAGCTGCGATAGCCGATGGTCGGGTTCTCGCGCGGACCGCCATCGGGACCCCAGCTGTTCGGTTCGTAATTGGCGCGCCCCTTGGGGTTGCGCATCGCCATATGGCCGTCCTGCTGGAAATTCATCACCGGACAGCGCGGCGCGTTGACCGGGATATGGGTGAAATTGGGTCCGCCCAGCCGTTTCAACTGCGTATCCAGATAGGAAAAGTTGCGTCCGTGCAGCAGCGGGTCGTCGGAAAAGTCGATGCCGGGGACGACATTCTGGGTGCAGAAGGCGACCTGTTCGGTGTTGGCGAAGAAATTGTCGACATTGCGGTTCAGGGTCAGCGTGCCGACGATACGGACGGGCACCTGTTCCTCGGGGATCAGCTTGGTCGCATCGAGATGGTCGAAGGGCAGGCTGTCGGCGGTTTCCTGGTCGAACAGCTGGACGCCCAGGTCCCATTGCGGAAAGTCACCGCCCTCGATCGCGGTCCACAGGTCGCGGCGGTGGAAATCGGGATCGGCGCCGTTGATCTTGACCGCCTCGTTCCACAACACCGATTGCAGGCCCTGGCGCGGTTTCCAGTGGAATTTGACGAAGGTCGACTTGCCCTCGGCATTGACCAGGCGGAAGCTGTGGACGCCGAATCCCTCCATGGTGCGGAAGGAGCGCGGAATGGTCCGGTCCGACATCTGCCACATGACCATATGCCATGCCTCCGGGCTTAAACTGGCGAAATCCCAGTAATTGTCATGCGCGGACTGGGCCTGGGGGAAAGCGCGGTCGGGTTCCTGCTTCACGGCATGGACCAGGTCGGGGAATTTGATCGCGTCCTGGATGAAGAACACCGGGATGTTGTTGCCGACAATGTCCCAATTGCCCTGTGTGGTATAGAATTTGACCGCGAAGCCACGCACGTCGCGCGCCAGGTCCATCGACCCCTTGTTGCCCGCGACCGTCGAGAAGCGGACGAACACCTCGGTCTGTTGGCCGACCGTGCTCAGCACATCGGCCTGGGTGTAGTCCGCCAGGCTGTCGGTCAGCTCGAACACGCCGTGCGCGCCATAGCCGCGGGCATGGACCACCCGCTCGGGGATGCGCTCATGGTCGAAGTGGAAGATCTTCTCGCGCAGGATGAAGTCTTCGAGCAGGGTCGGGCCGCGCTCGCCGACGCGCAGGCTGTTCTGGTTGTCCGCGACGGGAACACCCTGTTGGGTGGTCAGCGTCTGAGCCGTGTCGTCGGTGCTCTGGTGCGTCTCTCCCCCATGACCCCGGGACTCGGCATAATGGGTGGGCGTGTCCGATGCGGCAGGAAGGGCGGGGGCCTTGTCGGGTGTCTCGCCCTTTGTCGCGCCCGCGCGCGACTTGATCTTGTTGGCCATGATGATGCCTTTGCGTCCGTGAGGAATGTCAGCGTCTCAACGCATGGAAAGCACAATCGCCCTGCCGTTAAATGGTTGATATTGATCAAGTCTTATCCTGTCGGCCTGTCGTACACAGGCAGGGCCGATCCGCATCGGTCGAGACGCACGAAGCATGGGAGAAGGATTCTGAGCGAGGACATCCCCGTGATCATCTGTGTCCCGGCGCGCAACGAGGCGGGCTTGCTGCCCCAATTGCTGTCCGCGATCGCCGGGCAGTCGATAGGCGCGAATGGCATGCATCTTTGCCTGTATCTCGATGATTGCCGGGACGGCAGCCGGGACATGCTCGATCGCATGCAGCCGGTCTTGCCCTTCGGGTTGACGGTGGCGCAGGGCGCCCGGGATACGGAGCCCAATGCGGGCGCGGCCCGCCGCGCGGCGCTGGCCATGGGCCTCGAACGGCTTGCTGGCGCAGAGGGCCTGATATTCACGACCGATGCCGACAGCATGCCGCATCGCGACTGGATCGCGGCGGGGTGTCGGGCTTTGCAAGAGGCGGATGTGGTGGCGGGACGTATCCTCCGCCTCGATGCCGCGCGAGACCCCCTGCAGTGCCGCATCGAACGCTATTATGATCGGCTCCACCGATATCGCCGCCTCGTCGACCCGGTGCCATGGGAGGCGCGGGATACCCATCATTTCGGCGGAGGCGCCAATATCGCGGTTCGTGCGTCCGCCTATCGCGCGATCGGCGGGTTCCGGCCGTTGCCGTCCGGCGAAGATGCCCGGTTTCTGGACGATGCGGCGCGGGCCGGCTTTCGCGTCCGCCGCGACGGGGCGATGGCGGTCGACACATCGTCACGGCGAGACGGACGCGTCGCCGGGGGCCTTGCGGACGTGTTGCGGGCGCTGGATCACGGCGAATGGCCATCCATGGCCGACCCGCGTGGATCGTCATGGCAATGGCGCGCACAGGCGGCGGCGAGACGCAGTTTCGCGACGATCGACCAGCTTCATGTCCGCACGGCGCTGGGGGAAAGCCTGGGCCTGTCGGCGGACCATATCCTGGGCGTCGCGCGGGACTGTCCCAATGGCGAGGCATTTGCCATGCGCATCGTTCCGGCACCCATGGCCCATGATGCCATGGTGTCGCTGGCGACGGCGGAAGATCGTCTGGGCGAACTGGAAAGCCGGTGGTGCGAGGTCGCGGCATGACGATGATGGCCGATCAACTGCGGGGCGCGATCGCTGCACAGGGCTGGGCCGATCATCCGCCATGCGATCCGCAGACGGCGGACGAACTGATCGCATCGCTGGCCAGGCTGTACGGGATCGGCCGCCGCGACCTTCCGCTCGCCCGACTGGTCGAGGGGCATGTCGATGCCGTGCAGATCGTCCGGCGCTATGGCTCGGCCGCTCAGGTCGACGTGCTGGGCCGTGCCTTGGCGCGCGGCGCGACGCTGGGGGTGTGGAATGCCGGATGGCCGGGGGAGGCGCTGCGGCTGGACGACGGGCGGCTGAGCGGCGGCAAAAGCTATGCCTCGGGGGCGGGGGTGCTGAGCCATGCGCTGGTGACGGCGGACACGTCCGACGGGGTGCAACTGCTCCTCCTCGACCTGTCCCGCATACCACCGGCGGTCGACTCCGATTGGTGGCGGGTGATCGGCATGCAGCGATCCGAAACGCATCGGGTGCGCTGGGATCATGCCCCCGTCACCGACGCGGATCGGATCGGCCGGCCCGGCTGCTATGCGCGGGAGCCCTTTTTCAGCGGCGGCGCGCTGCGTTTCGTGGCGGTTCATGCGGGCGGCGTGGCGGGCATCTGCGACCTCAGCCGCGATCATCTGGTTGCGGCGGGGCGGGGCGACGATCCCTTTCAGGCCGCCCGACTGGCCGAGTTGTTCGCACTGGCCGAGGGCGCGGCCGCCATCGTCCGGCGGACGGCACGTCTGTGGTTCGAGGATGCCGAAGAAGGCGACGAACCGCGCCTGGCGCGCGTGGCGGCGGCCCGACTGGCGGTGGCCGATGCGGCCGAGCGGGCGATGGTCGTCGCACGCGAGGCCGTGGGGCTTGCCAGCCAGTTCCACAGCCATCCTCTCTCGGCCATGCTCAGCGATCTGGCGGTCTATCTCCGCCAGCCCGCCCCTGACGCCCAAAGGCTTCGCGTCGGTCGCGGGGTTCTGCAGGGTCTGTTGGTGCCCGCCCTGTGAAACTGGATCTCAACGCCGTTCGCCATGCCGTCGTCGTCGCACCCCATCCCGATGACGAGATCATCGGGGCCGCTGGCCTGATACAGGCCTTGCGGCGGCAGGGCAGTGTGGTCCGGGTCGTCGTGGTCAGCAATGGCGCCGCCTCGCATCCCAACAGTGGGGCATGGCCCCCCGAACGGCTGATTGCGGCGCGTCGGCAGGAAAGCCTGTCGGCGCTCGGTCGTCTGGGTGTGGTGCGTCATCGCGTGACCTTTCTGGGGTTGCCGGACGGTGGCCTTTCCGCTCAATCGCTGCTGTGTCGCCAGCGGCTGAGCCGGGCGATCCGTCGGTGCCGGGGTTTGGACATGCTCATCGGCCCCGCCATGACCGACGCGCATCCCGATCACCGGGCCGTCGCGGCGGCGCTTCGGGACCTCCATTTTGCCGGACGACGCATGACCTATCAGGTCTGGCCACCACACCGCGCGAGGGGTGCCCGATGCCGGACCGTTTCGCTGGCGGGCGGCGTGGCGGCGAAGCGATCGCTCATTCGGATGCATCGTACGCAATTGGGCGTGATCGCCGACGATCTTCATGGCTTTACGATCGCACGCCATGAACTCGCAGTCTTCGCGTTCCCCGTCGAACAGTTTGCCGAGGAGCGGCGATGAGGCCTATCGATCTTGCCGGTTTTGCCGAGAAATTCGCGGCAAGTGGCGACCCCTGGGGGACCTATTCCGACCGGGACGAAGCGACAAAGCGTGCGGCGATCCTGCATGCCCTGGGTCCTGGCCCCCTCGGCCGCGTTCTGGAACTCGGCAGCGGGAATGGATCGAACAGCCGGGCCATGGCCGCGCGCGCCCTGCGCCTCGATGCGACGGAGGGAACCGCCGAAGGTACGGCTCTGACGGCCCGCGCCATCGCGGACCGCCCCCGCGCGCGCGCCATCAGCCTGGCATTGCCCGCGCGATTTCCGCAGAAAGACTATGATGCTATCGTGATCGCGGAACTGCTCTACTATCTTTCCCCGCCAGCGATGAGGCACGTCGCCAGGCATGTCACACAGGCGCTACGCCCCGGCGGGCGGCTGGTGCTCGCGCATCATCGGATCGACTATTATGATTTCGCGCAGCACGCCGCCGGGATACAGCAACGCTTTCTCGACCTGACCGGCCTGTCCTGGCGGACAGCCACGGTGCGCCGTCAACGAAAATGGCATGTCATCGTCGCACGAGCGATAGGCGAGCCCCGGCGCCGCAGCCAGCCGTCTCACGGTCATCATCCGCCATCGCCCAGGCCATAGGCATCGGGGGACCGCCGCCCATGGCTCATGGGACGAGTGGGCCGATCCGGAAAGCCCAGATAGCGGCATCGAATGACCTCCTGTCGGGCCGGAGGTGGCCATGGAACCCTGGCCGTCGGACTTACGCGGACAGCAATTTGGTGATCCATCGGCTGCGATCGAACTGGCCGCAGATGATGACGATCGCGGCGGTGAGCGGCACGGCGATCAGGGCGCCGGCGATACCCCACACCCAGCTCCAGAACGTCATGGCGATGATGATCGCCAACGGTGACAGCGACAGCTGCTTGCCCTGGAGTAGCGGATAGACCACGTTGCTGATCGTCATCTGCAAGATCACGAAGCCGACGAAGACCAGGGTCGGCATCTGCCACCCGCCGAACTGCACGAAGGCGAACAGCACGGGTGGCACGATGCCGACGATGTTGCCGATCACAGGCACGAAGTTAAGCAGGAAATTCAGGATACCCCAGACCAGCGCAAGCTCCAGCCCGGTCATCCACGACCACAGGGCGGATGCAGCCCCCGTCAGGATGCTGGTGGCCAATGTGGTGCCGAGATACCGACGGACCTGACCCGATATCTCCTCGCTCACTTCCAGCATGTCGCGACGCGCGCCGCCTTCGCACATCTCGTACAGACGCCGCCGCAGCCGCGGCACCTCGGGCAGGCCGAGCATCACGACGATACCGATGAACCCGACATAGGTGACGAAGGCATAGGCACCGCTGGCCAGCATCTGCAACAGCCCCATGATGCGCTGCCGGTTGATGGTCCCCGCGATCGGCACGCCATGCTCCGCCGCCCAGGCGGCAAGCCGCATATAGGCCTTTTCAAGCCCGGCCCACTCCGCCGACATGGCCCCGATGACCTGCCCGATCGACAGATAGACCGATGCGGCAAAGGCCGCGAGGATCGCGATCAGCGACAACAGGGTCAGCGTATAGGCGATCCACGACGGCATGAAGCGGGCAAGCCAGCGCTTGAGCGGCCACAAGGCGGCGACGATGATCGCGGCGAAGGCGACCGGCATGATCACCGCAAATCCTGCCCGCAGCGCCGCGATCAGCAGGATCGCGGCAATGATCGTCAGCATGCGATTGCGGTAGCGGTCCTGCACCGGATTTTGGGTCATTTGCGTCGTTCCTCGATGCGGGTCCCGGAATCAGCCATGGCCTCGGCGTTGAGCCGTGCGCCGAGCAGCAGCGCCCATGCCGAGACCATCAGCCACAGCATCAGCACCACCACGGCCGCGAGGGATCCATAAGTGTCGTCGAACCGCGCGATGCGCGCGACATAGATGCGGAACAGCAGCGTGGCGGTGAGCCACATCGCGACGCCCGCGATCGTGCCCGGCAGGGCGTGGCGCCACGGGATCGCCTGCTCCGCCGCAGGCGCGTAGCGATAGATCAGGATCAGCCCTGCGCCCGCCCCGAGGGTCAGCGAGCCGAACAGCGTGATCGTGGATACGAGGCGCGCGCCGGGCAGGCCATCGGGTACATAGCTTTGCAGGAACGCCAGGACGGACAGGGACACCAGGGCGGTCAGCACCAGCGCGGCACAGCCCAGCACCAGCGCCGTCGACGCGAACTGTCGGCGCAGACCCTGGCGCTCCCGCTCGATCCGATAGGCGAGGTTGATGCCGTGAAGCAGCGACCGCCCGGCGCGGCGGGCACTGAACAGGGCGATGGCGATCGAGAGGAGGAATGCGGTGATGGAGGCGCGGTCCGTCGCCAGCGCGTTGTGCAATCCCCTGGCGACGATCCTTCGCGCATCCACCGGCATGATCGCGGTCAGTGTCGACAGATTCTGCGCCACCGTCGCGGCCGGCACGATGGAGCCATAGGCGCCCGCGACAAGGCCGACCAGAGGGATCATGGCGAGGAAAGCGGCAAAGGCGATCGAGCTGGCCGCGATGCCGAAATCGTCGCGCATACCGCTACGCACCGTCCGCCACGAAAGGATGGTCCAGCGCCGTACGTCCGACGATCCCACCCGCAGATGCCCGCCGGTCGCTCCGCTCGACCCCCATGCCATGTCCCCGCCCCCCAATCGATCCCGACGCCCGTGTCCGGGTGACGGACCCATAACGATTGGCCTCCATTTAGGTCCGATCGATTGCAAAAAGGACTGACGGACCTGATGATATCGCGGCGTCGCATCGGCTGGCTCGTCCGGCGTGTCGCTCGAAAATCCGGTTTCGTACCGCGCTCACCCGCGCCGCCGGGAGGGAGTTGCACGTCTTTGCCAGGATCCTTTGCCGGGATCGTCGCGCGAGCGGTGCCGGATCATTTCATGGGAGATACCCGACAGAATGCGGTCGGCACGCTCCCTGATGCTCGCCCCGATGCTCGCGACGTCAAACCGGCATCGGCCATCGCGGTTCAGCAGAACGCCCAACGGGAAATGCACGGTGAGGCCGCTGTCGCCAGAATGTCGGCAGCCCTGGTGACGTGAAAATGGAGAGAGGATTTCTGTTCACAGGTTCGGCAAAAGGCCAATATGACCCAACGGTAGAAACTGGAAAGCGTTGGGTGCCTGTCGAATGACGGCTGCCGGGTCCGGGTGGCGATAACGACCGTCATTCGGTGGAGACAACGGCCTCGGCCCCGTTCCACTTGCCTGCGAGGCCCGGCACTTCCTCGAGCTGGCGCACCTCGCTGAAGCTGCCACGCTCGTCCCGATATCTCACAATCTCGAAACCATGCCCCTTCAGCTGGGGCACCGCGTCCAGTTCCGCTGCGGTCGCGCTATTCAGGTTGATCATGTACGTCTCCCATCGGTCCGGACCAACGAACGTCGCGTCATGGCGTGCCATCGCATTCCAGGCTGGCGTCTGTTTGCAGGGCGAGAAACCCGTGCCCCTCCCGTCGCGACGTCATCCGGATCGAGCCATAGGACCTCGGACCGCGCGACACCGGCCTTGTCGCCTTGGCCTGACGACCGGGTGCGACCAGCATGGGCTATGCCAGCGGCAACATCCAGAGGTGCGCGCCGCCGGTCACGAACAGGCGCATTTCGTCGGCGTCGAAGGTACAGTTGCTGCACGTCTCCGGCGTCGGCACGGTGGCGAGATGCGTACCGTCATCATCGAACAGCTCGACCCCCTTTGCCGAACTGCTCCATAGCCAGCCGCGCCGGTCGATGGTGAAGCCATCGGGTATCCCCTCAGCCATGGTCGCGAACCGTCGCCGGTTCGACAATGCGGTCCCGTCCCAGTCGAATGCGTAGATCGCCACTTCGCCCTCGCCATGCTCGGGAGTCTGCGAGGCGTAGAGAGTGCGCCGATCGGGCGAGAAGGCGAGGCCGTTGGGCTGCGCCATGTCGACTATCCGCCGCACCGTGCCATCCTCGTCGATCCGACAGATCGCGGTACGCCCGCTTTCCGAACGGCTGGGCACGCCTTGCTTGGGGTTTTCGAGGCCGAATGTCGGGTCGCTGAACCAGATCGCCCCGTCGGGGGTGACGATCAGGTCGTTGGGCGCATTGAGGCGGCTACCCTCCGCCGCCCATGCGATGGGGGTCGCGACGCCCGTGCCGTCGGACCGGCTGATCGCGCGACGGCCATGCTCGCAATGTACCAGCGTGCCGTCCGGCAGCACGGCATTGCCGTTGATGAACGGCGTGGCGTCGAGGAGCACGTCGACCGCGCCGTCCTCACGCCACCCCAGCACGCGGCGACCGACGATGTCGCTCCATACCAGCGTTCGCTCGCGTGCCCACCATGTCGGCCCCTCACTCCAACTCGCCTCATCGTACAACGTGACGAGCCGCGCCTCACCGAGCACCGTGTGCGCCGTGGCGTGGTGGATGGTCGGTGGCGCCACCTCGGTCCGCTCGGGCGGTCCGGGCTGACGCAGCCGGGCGGGAATCAACAGCGGGGCGAGCGGCGTCGCCTGAGCGTCCGTCATGCCCCGAACGGGTCGCGAGTCTGCGCGGCGGGCGATGTGGCGAACTGGATCATGATCTGGATACAGGGCTCGTCGCCGATCTGGCCCGATCGATGCCCCTTGCTGTCGGTCGTGTCCTGATCCTGGCCGAAATGAATGTCGCCCGGTCCCATCTCCACCCGGTTGCCGTCCATCGTCTCGATGAACCAGCGGCCGCGCAGCGGGATCACCCATTGCGGCTTGGGGCTTTCATGCCAGTCGCCGACCCAGCCCACCGGCAGGATCGCGAAGTTGACCGCTTCCACCTCGCCGGGAAACGGTCGCATCCATTGCGGGTCCGCGCCGCCGCCGACACTCTTCTGGCCAAAGCCGGTCATGTGCGACAGGTCGATCCGGCTGCCGCCATCCGCCCCGGTCCACATATGTAGGAAGGGCAGCACCGGCGGCCGCTCGGCATCGGTGCCGTCATTATCGAGCGTCACCCGGGTCGGCAGGTCGGTCATCTTCGTCTCCTCCAGCCTCACGATGCGGCAGGACCGCGAAGCGATGGTCCAACGGCGGGCGGGCGCGGAGGTTTCGTGCGCCCCGGAAGGTCGCGGCCTGATGACCCAGCGGCGCGATCCCATGATAGGGTGCGATGGCCACGAAGCGGATCGACGAGGTTCGCGGGCTGCGCATGACGCCGCTGTGATCTTCCCGGCGAGACTCCGCTCTCCTGCACCTTTGCGCTGCCGGCGATGCCGCATCGTCGGCATGATCCCCAACCCGGCCGAAACCTCGCTCTGCATCCGACCGCTCGTCTTTAACAGCGCCACCGCTTCGCGCGTACGCTCGTGCTTGAGCCGACGCTTCGTCATATTCGCAATCAGAACACGTCCTGGCTGCGCAGAGCCCGTCGTCGGTGTCCGGCAAACCAGCGGAAGATCAACGACGAAGGCTGGCTTGGCGGAAATTCAAGCCGTTTGAGACGAGTGTGAACAGGCAAACAGCAACGCTCTATTCGAACGTCTTTTACCGCGATGCAAAAAGCGAAGAGGGGTAAGCCCTCTTCGCCAAAGTTTCGTGCGCCGTCAGAGTGGGGTGCCGAAGGCGCACGACCCGAGGGATCACATGACGTTGTTCCCACTGGTCTTGATCAGCCCGTTCACACCGCCCGGGAAAAATCCTCCCGAGGATGCTGCGGTGCCGGATGCGTACAAAATGCCCAGAGCCTGTTCGGGCGTGCGGCGCAACGCTATCCAATTATTGTCGCGGAGCTGGATTTGGGAACCGAAGTCCTCTCCGCCGCCGAACGACCCTATGCCGCGGTCCAGGCCGACGGGACCATCGAGCCGATCCCGAACCTCGGCCATGCGCCATGACCGTTCGAACAGGATTTCGCTTTCCGGGATCGATCGCTTCTGAAGGATCGCGCGCTGGTAGAGGGCGTTGCGAATGGCGCCGTCGCTGGCGGCTATGCCCGCGACGAGCGCCGCGACCGGGCCGCTTGTCGTCGCGCCCACCTGAAAGCCCTGGCCGACCGATGTCGTCATCACGACCGCCGAAAGGGCCACTGCGCCGAGCAGGAACTCGTCCTGGCTGGCATAGGGATCGAAGAAGCTGGTCGGTGGCGTCGTTGTCGAAGCACCGCGCGCGATCGCATCGAACGGTCCGTTCTGGCCACCGGCGATGTTCAGGGCGGGCTGGGCGGTCGCCGCGCTGCCCAGCGTCTTGCGCAGGAAAGCGATCCGGGCGAGCACGGCATTGGCGACCTCATTCACGCCGGCCAGCGTCATCGGGTCGGTGAACATGACCTTGCTGCCGCCCGTCACGCCACCTGAGGTGCCGACCCCTGTGGTCAGCGCGGGGGGCAGGGTGGTGCCGTCCAAAGCGCGGACCAGGAACGTGCCATAAAGATAATGAAGCTGCAGGATGAGGTTCATCCGGTCGGCGTCGGTCGCCGTATAGGCTGCGGGTGGCGTGGGAGTGGCGGTCGCCGATGCGGTAGGCGTCGGCGTGACCACCGATTCGGACCCGACGACATCGTCGTTACAGCCCTCGAGAAAGGCCAGCCCGCCCGCCATGATCGAGGCGGTGCCGAACCAGCGGATCATCTGGCGGCGCGTGGTGTCGGCAGTGGCGATATCCTTGTCGGAATAGGTCATGTCATCCCCCTTGGGATCGAAATTGCGGACTTAGTTGGCGGCACCCGTCTTGAACGTGCCGTTGATCCCGGTCGGGAAAAAGCCGCCTTGGGTAGCGGCGCCCGGCGTCATGAACAGCACGTTGAGCGCCTGGCCGGGCGTTCGCGACAGGTGCAGCCCGTCATCGTCGGTCAGCGCCAGCCGGGCCGCCAGGCGGCCATTGACCGGAACGGGAGACAGGCCACGATCGGTCGTGCCGCCCCCGCCAATGCCATTGCGCCACGACGCCATGCGGTCGACCATCGTCACGATTTCCGGCCGGGCTGCGGATGCGGCCATCAGGATGGTGCGTATCGTCGTGACGTCCGTCGCCGCCGTCGCCGCCATCGACAGCATCGATGCGCGGATGACCGGATTGGTATAAAGCGTCGACAAGCCGTTGAGCGCCGTTGCCTGCACGGCCAGGATCGTTTCCGCGGCCAGCGCCAGATCGACCGGCGAGGCATAAGGATCGAAGCTGTCTCCCGGTCCGATCGCGCCCGCCAGCCGGAACATGGCGGTGAACCGTTCTGCCGTCATGTCGATCTGATTCTGCGCCGGAGAGTCGGCGCGGAGCAGGTCGCGGAGGAAAAGAGTGCGAAACCAAAGCGAGTCCGCAATTTCCTGGATACGCGCCTGGATATCACGCGTCCCGGCCGGAAAACTGACCTGCTTGGCCGAGGTCGCCGAAACGCCCGGCCGATCCAGCGTCTCGCCGCCGCGGATATATTGGGCCGGCAACTGTCGGCCTGCGCCGTAAATCGCCAGTTGCAGCATGTTGGTCGAAAGATAGTGCAAGTTCAGCGCAAATTGCAGCGGTGCGGTGTCGACCGATGACGCCACCTGGGCCTGAGCCATCCCGGCAGCTCCGACGCCCACGGCCCCGGCCAGCACGGCTCCGGTCAGAACTTGGCCGAAGAATTCGCGACGACCGGAACTTGTCGATTCGCCTCGATGTTCGGGCATGATTCGAAAGTCTTCCATTTCCCTCCCCTGTTGTTGACCGCCACGCCTGGGGGCGGCTGCGTCACCCGGTGCTCTGCCTATCTTTGGAACTGCGACATCCGGCCTCGGCGAATCCTTCCTGAGCGTCCAGGCATCCTATGGCTGCGCTCATATGAAATTTTTTTCAAGTTTAAGTTGTCCGAGTTTAAGAGTCCAGCTACGCTGCGCAAGCAAGTTAAAAGGGCTTCCGTAAACGTTTTTGGGGGAGGTGAGGATGCTGTCCATGCATGGACTCGCAGGCGGGGTTGCTGTTGCTGCTTTAATTGCTGCTTTTCCGGTTGACGATGTTGCTGCGCAGCAGAAGCAAGATGTTACTGAAAAAGCACAGAATGTGTTAACTGGCGGGGCTTCTGCAAAGAAGGCGAAGCGCAACCGCACAAAGCGCGATGAGAAAATAGCGAAAGATGCTGCGAAGAGCGGCGAATCGCAGCCTCAACTCTCGAACACCAATGGGCGACTCGAAGGCGATATTATTGTCATGGGGCTTCGCGAGAATGTGAAGTCGGCCCGAAACGCCAAGCGCCGGGCATCGCAGATCGTCGACGTCGTGGTCGCGCAGGACATCGGCAAATTACCAGACAAAAACATTCCCGAGGCGCTGGCGCGCATTCCCGGCATCCAGATCGAGCGCAATCGTGGCGAAGGCGGGGAAGTCAAAATTCGCGGTCTGGGCGGGGCCATGACAACGGTCAACGGATCGCCGACCTTCTCGGCCGGTGATCGAACGACCTATCTGAACGACATCTCGTCCGATCTTGTCGCTGCGATCGAGGTGTTCAAGACACGAACACCGGACCAGGTCGAAGGAAGCCAGACCGGCGTCATCAACCTGACCCTGCGTCGGCCGACCGACTTCAAGGAGGGAGCCACCTACGCCTTCAATGTGCGCGGCGATTACGCGGACCAGATCAGGAAGGTGAACCCCTATGTCAGCGCCCTCGTCGCATATAATGCGGACACCGATATCGGGCGGATCGGGTTTTCGGTGAACGGCACCTATAACGACGTGCGCTACAATGAATCGAGCCGCTGGAACCAGCGACCGATCGTCCCGAACAACCCGCGCCAGATCGTGCTGCCCAGTACGACCCCAAGCAACATCTACATGCCCTTCGATGTCGGCTTCGCCGGACCCAATGGCTGGTCGCGCCGCGCCGATGTGCAGGTTTCGACGCAATGGCGGCCCGACGATCATTGGTCGATCACCCTGGAAGGCGGCTATCGCAATCAGAAAATGCTCTGGGCCGACAACGGCTTCGTCCTGCCGCTGACCTATTCGGCATCGGCCGCACCGCCGCCGGTGTTGTCGAACATCAAGCTCGGCCCCGATGGCCGGCTGGTCGAGTCCCTGACCGTCACCTCGCTCGACCCGTTCGGGCCGGGCCGCGAATCGTTTCAACATGAAAGCCGCAACTACAATGGCCGATTCCAGGTCGACTTCACCAATGAACGGCTGGAATTCAACGGCTGGGTCAACTACGCCCGGGCCGAAAATTATTCGAACAACATATTCCACTGGATCCGCTTCAACCAGCAGCCTGAATTTGACATCATCTTCAACGACAAGCGCGACCCACTTGGCGGGTCGCACGTAGCGTTCAAGAATTTCGATCTGCTCGATCCTAAAAATTATTTGTATATTGATGGATTCAACCAATCTCGCCAGTTCACAACCAGTGCCGAACTCGAGGTGAAATATGATCTCAAGCTCTATACCGGCTGGAATCTGATCGACTATTTGAAGACCGGTTTCCGCTACGCCAATCGTAGCTACGACAGGCAATATGGGCGCCGTGGCGACTATCGCAATCTGCGCCTGCCGATCAGCAGCCTGCCTGACTATAAGTTGGTGAGCAGCGGCAAGGGCTTTCAAGGCTCGCCATCGGCATCGACCGCCGAATGGTTGATCGGTGATACCAACTCGATCCGGCAGAGCTGGGATGCGATACGGGGGCAACTGGTCGGCATCTATCCCGAGCTTGCCGATCCTTATCCCGCTTACAACCCGCTCGATTATTTCGAAGGTTCTGACGGCAGCTATGCGGCCTATGCCATGGCGCATTATAACGTGAAGCTGTTGTTTCCGATCGATGGGGTGATCGGGGGCCGCCTGGTCAACAATCTGACCAACCTGACCGCGGTCCAGCGCGTCGCGCGGTTCGTCAATATCGATGACCGACTGGTTGAACAGACCACGGACGAGACGATCTCTCCGAAGGGCAACTTCCTGGACTTCATGCCCAGCGTGAATGCCATCATCCACTTCACCCCCAAGCTGCAGTTGCGGACGGCGTGGACGTATGAAGTGGGCCGCCCCAGCGTCTATCAGATCAATCCGCGGCTCCAGATCGATGTCCGCAACGCCGCTCGGCCCGTCGCGGGCGGCGGCAACCCAAGGCTGGGTCCGATCACCACCACCAAATATGACGCCTCGTTGGAATGGTATTTTGGGCCTACCGGATTGGCCAGCCTGGCCGTTTGGCAATGGAACCAGGAAGGCTTTATTGGCAATCGAACGCTGCCCGAGGTTTTGCCTCAGGCGCCCAATGTCCTGACACTGGTCACGCGCCCCTATAATCTGGGTCGCGGGCGCCATCGCGGGATCGAAGGCAATGTGACCACCTTCTTCAGCTTCCTCCCCGGTATCCTGAAAAGCTTCGGGATGCAGGTGAACGGCACGATGAACATAACGCGGCAGGCATTCCCCGTGTTTCGTCCGGACAGCAACGAGATTCGCGACGCGGAATTCGTGTACGGCCCGTTCCTGGACGTGTCCAAGTACATGTACAACATCGTCGGCTTCTTCGAGAAGGACGGGCTGAATGTCCGCGTCGCCTATAACTGGCAATCGCGGCGTCAATGGCGGCGTGACGGCGCTGATCCCTTCAACAATCTGTTCCTCGATCCCGTTCGTCGCCTGGATGCGTCGATCAACTATGACGTGAACAAGAACCTGACGCTCGCACTGGAAGGGTCCAACCTCACGGCGGACGGCAATCGAAGCTATTGGGGATCCTATGCCGCACCACAGGATGTGCGGTACTTTTCTCGCAATTTCAGTTTTTCGGTGCGCACTCGCTTTTGAAAGGAGCGGCATCGTCGGGATGCCACGGCCCTGCGTGGCGTCACCGGAGAATGCCGGGATCCGATATCTCGCGCCTGATCCCTTCAGGCGGGAGAGACGCCGGTCCGCTCCCCTGCCTCACCGGCTCCTGCCATGACGCTACGGGAGACCGGGTGGGGATTGGGCCGGTGCCAGGCTGACGTAGAGCGTTGAGCATGAAATCCGGATCACAGGATCATGCAGATCATGGATTGCGATCCACCATTGGCAAAGGGGGATCATGGGGCAGGTCGCAGGGCATCCGGCGGTGCCGTCGCGCTTTCTCAAGGCGGCAGCCTGCCCAAAAATCCGCGGTCGGACGGGTGTTGGAATATTCGATCCGCATATGAGGACGCGGCAATGGCGTCGAACGATATATCCATTATGCTGGATGGATGGAAAACGATTCGGCTATTGCCGCGCTCGGTGCTTTGGCACAGGAAACCCGGCTGGAGGTGTTCCGACTGCTGGTCCGCCACGAACCCGCCGGGATGGCGGCCGGTGAAATCGCCCGTCAGCTCGGCGTACCGCAAAACACCATGTCGGCGCATCTCGGCATCCTTGCTCGCGCAGGCCTGATCCGATCGGCGCGCCAAAGCCGATCTATCATCTATCGAGCCGATCTCGGCGGCCTGCGCGCGCTGACGCTGTTCCTCGTGAAGGACTGCTGCGCTGGCGCGCCTGCACTATGCGCGCCGCTCATCGCCGAACTCGCCCCCTGCTGCTGAAAGGACAAGCCGTGGCCGTCGATATCGTCATCTATCACAACCCCGGCTGCGCCACGTCGCGCAACGCGCTGGCCATGATCCGCAACGCCGGTATCGAGCCGCATGTGGTGGAGTATCTGAAAACGCCGCCCTCTCGCGCGCTGCTGGTCGAGCTGATCGACCGCGCGGGCATGACGCCTCGCGAGTTGCTGCGTGAGAAGGGCACGCCCTATGCGGAGCTTGGCCTGGGCAATACGGCGCTGTCCGACGACGCGCTGGTCGACGCGATGATGGCGCATCCGGTCCTCATCAACCGGCCGCTGGTCGTCTCGCCGCTCGGGGTGAGGCTGTGCCGCCCCTCCGAATCCGTCCTCGATCTGTTGCCGAGTGGCCAGCCCGGCGCTTTCGCCAAGGAAGACGGGGAACAGGTGGTGGATGCCGCGGGCCAGCGTTTCGCCTGATGCTCCTCGCCATCCTGATCTTCGTCGCGACGATCGCGCTCGTCATCTGGCAGCCCAGGGGCCTCGGCATCGGGTGGAGCGCCATGGGTGGAGCCATGGTGGCATTGCTTGCGGGCGTCGTCACCCTGTCCGACGTGCCGGTGGTGTGGGGTATCGTCTGGAACGCGACCGCCGCGTTTGTCGCGATCATCGTCATCAGCCTGCTGCTGGATGAAGCGGGCTTCTTCGAATGGGCGGCGCTGCACGTCGCCCGCTGGGGCGGCGGGAACGGTCGCCGCCTGTTCGTCCTGATCGTGCTGCTGGGCGCAGGCGTGTCGGCGCTGTTCGCCAATGACGGCGCGGCGCTGATCCTGACGCCGATCGTCGTCGCCATGCTGCGCGCGTTGGGGTTCAAGGACAGGGCGACGCTGGCGTTCGTCATGGCGGCGGGGTTCATCGCCGACACCGCCAGCCTGCCGCTGGTCGTGTCGAACCTCGTCAACATCGTGTCGGCCGACTTCTTCCATATCGGGTTCGGCGACTATGCGGCCGTGATGGTGCCGGTCGACCTGGTGTCGATCGCCGCCACGCTGGGCGTGCTGCGGCTCTTTTTCCGACGCGACATACCCGTGGACTATGACGTGGGGGCGCTGCGGGCGCCGCGTGACGCGATCCGCGATGCCGCGACCTTCCGCGCCGGATGGATCGTCCTCGCGCTGCTGCTCGCGGGCTTCGTCCTGCTCGAACCGACCGGCGTGCCGGTCAGCGCGGTCGCCGCTGCGGGCGCGATCCTGTTGCTCGTGATCGCCGGGCGGGGTGATGTGATCCAGACACGCAAGGTCGTGCGCGGCGCTCCGTGGCAGGTCGTCATCTTCTCGATGGGCATGTATCTGGTCATCTACGGCCTGCGAAACGCGGGGCTGACGGACCATCTGGCGGCGCTGCTCGATCGCACCGCGCAAAATGGTGTGTGGGGGGCGGCGCTGGGTACGGGCGTGATCGCGGCTGTCCTGTCGTCGGTGATGAACAACATGCCGACTGTGCTGGTGGGCGCGCTGTCGATCGACGCCAGTCACGCGACCGGGACCGTCAGGGACGCGATGATCTACGCCAACGTGATCGGCTGCGATCTCGGCCCCAAGCTGACCCCGATCGGCTCGCTCGCGACGCTGCTGTGGCTGCACGTCCTGGGGCAGAAGGGCGTCAGGATCGGTTGGGGTTATTATTTCCGGGTCGGGGTCACGCTCACCGTGCCTGTCCTGCTCATCACGCTGGCGGCGCTCGCGCTCGCGCTGCGGATGGGGATGGCTTGAGGCCTCTCCACGACCTTGTGGCACAGCCCCGAACGCCACGACCCGGTTGCCGGCCAATCGGTCACGTGCCGCGCAACAGGGTCGGGCGCTATTCCGGGCGGACGATCGCGACCGCACCATGATCCTCATCGCGCTTTCCACGTCACCGGAATGCGAAGATAGCTGACGCCGTTCGCCTCGGCCTCGGCGAAACGCCCAGCGCGGATGTTGACCTGGATCGAGGGCAGCAGCAGCTTGGGCACGGACAGCCCGGCGTCGCGCTGCTCGCGCATCGCGACGAAATCATCCTCGCTCACGCCGTCATGGACATGGACGCTCGTCCGGCGCTGCTCGCCCACCGTCGTCTCCCAGCGATAGTCGTCGCGGCCCGGCGCCTTATAATCGTGGCACAGGAACAGCCGCGTCGCCTCGGGCAAGGCCAGCAACCGCCGGATCGAGCGATAGAGCGTACGGGCGTCCCCGCCGGGGAAGTCGGCGCGGGCGGTGCCATAGTCGGGCATGAACAGCGTATCGCCGACGAACGCCGCATCGCCGATCCGATAGGCGATATCGGCCGGGGTATGGCCGGGGACGTGCAGCACCTCGACCTCCAGCCCGCCGATCGCGAAGCGGTCGCCGTCCTCGAACAGCCGGTCGAAGTCCGAGCCGTCGGTCTTCAGGTCGTCCATCGCGAACACGGGGCGGAAGATCTTCTGCACGTCGCGGATATGCGCGCCGATCCCGATCGATGCGCCGGTATGCGCCTTGATGAAGGGGGCGGCCGACAGGTGATCGGCATGGGCGTGCGTCTCCAGCACCATCACGATCCGCCAGTCCTGTGCGCGGGCAAAGGTGATGATGCGTTCGGCAGAGCGGGTGTCGGCGACGCCGCTCGCCATGTCGAAGTCGAGCACCGGATCGATCACCGCCGCTGTCCGCGTCGCGGGATCGCCCACGAGATAGCTGATCGTGTTCGTCGGCTCGTCGAAAAAGGCCTCGATAAAGGGCTGGGTCATGATTTCCTCCGTTAGCGCTTGCTAATATATTAGATAGTGCTACATAAGCAATACCTAATGGAGTAGCGATGATGCTCAAACCGCCGATGGACCTGGCGACCTTCGAGGCAAAGGCCGGACAGGTCGCCGACACGCTGAAGGCGATCGGCAATGCGCGCCGGCTGATGCTGCTGTGCAAGCTGGTCGAACATGGCGAGGTGACGGTCGGCGACCTGGCGCGCGATGTCGGCTTGTCGCAATCGGCCTGCTCGCAGCACTTGGCCAGGATGCGCGACGAAGGCCTCGTCACCTATCGGCGGGAGAGCCAGACGCTCTGGTACGCCGTTGCCGATCCCCGCGTCGAAACGCTGCTCGCCACCCTTTACCAGCTCTATTGCAAGGATTGATGCGATGACGCTTGTGACCCTATCCCCCGCCGAGACCCATGCCGTGATCCGATCCGGTGCGCGCCTGATCGATATCCGCGGGGCTGACGAACATGCGCGCGAGCGTATCCCCGGTGCGGTGAACGTGCCGCTCGACCGGATCGGCGACCTGCCGTGTGACGGTCGCCCGGTCGTCTTTCATTGCAGATCGGGGATGCGGACTGCCGCCAATGCGGCGCAGCTCTGCGCGGCGGCGGGCAACGCTCCAGCCTATATCCTCGGGGGCGGCATAGAGGCGTGGCGACAGGCAGGGCACCCCGTGGTCGCCGACCGGTCGCAGCCGCTGGAGATCATGCGGCAGGTGCAGATCACCGCCGGGGCGCTCGTGCTGGCTGGCGTCCTGCTCGGCCTGTTCGTGACCCCCGGCTTCTTCGCGCTGTCGGCGTTCGTGGGGGCGGGACTGATATTCGCTGGCGTGACGGGGTGGTGCGGCATGGCCAATCTGCTGCGCATCATGCCGTGGAACCGGCGCGCGGCGGCCTGAGGCGATCATGGGCACCGCCGCCATCCTCGCCGCGCTCCTATCGGGTGGCGTGATCGGCCTGATCCTGGGCCTTGTCGGCGGGGGCGGGTCGATCCTGGCCGTGCCGCTCCTGATCTATATCGTCGGGGTCGGATCGCCGCATGCCGCGATCGGGACAGCCGCGGTCGCCGTCACGGTCAACGCGCTGGCCAGTCTGATCGGTCATGCCCGTGCCAGCCGCGTGAAATGGCGGTGTGCGAGCGTCTTCGCCGTGTCGGGCATGATCGGTGCTGCGCTGGGGGCGGAACTGGGCAAGGCGTTCGATGGCAAGCGGCTGCTCGTCTTGTTCGGGCTGCTGATGATCGGTGTCGGCGTGTCGATGCTGCGCAGGCGCCGCACGGCGGAAGCGCCCGACGTGCGGCTGACCCGCGACAGCGCCAGGGCGCTGCTGCCGCGCCTCGTGCCGATCGGACTGGGCGTCGGATTGGCGGCAGGCTTTTTCGGGATCGGGGGCGGTTTCCTGATCGTGCCGGGGCTGATCCTGGCGACCGCCATGCCGCTGCCCTTCGCGATCGGCACCTCGCTGGTCGTCGTCAGCGCGCTGGGGCTGACCACCGCCACCTCCTACGCCTTGTCGGGGTTGGTCGATTGGCAGGTGACCGCGCTCCTGATCATGGGCGGCGTCGTCGGGACGATCGGCGGCATCACGCTGGGCAAGGTTCTCGGCACTCGCAAGGGGCTGCTCGAACGCGGATTTGCCGCCATAGTGATCGCGATCGGCGCCTATATCACGGCGTCATCGATCTAGGGCGGATCGACATTCAGTCCCCCTCAATTCCTCCCCTGCAAGGGGAGGGGGACCATGCGCAGCATGGTGGAGGGGTATCACCGCTTGCGATGTCTGACCGACCTCTCAGACCGGGACACCCCTCCGTCAGGCCTGCGGCCTGCCACCTCCCCTTCCAGGGGAGGAAACAAATGAATGTCGATCGGCCCTAGGTCGATCCGCGATCCCGGCGCGGCGGACGGCAGGCCGTGGTTGGGGAGCTGCGCCGGACCGCGATCGCCTCACACTTGCCACCGATGCCCAAAGCCCCGTCGCGAAAGGCGAGGGGAGTGTGGCGGCGGAAGCACAGTCGCCCGGTTGATTGACCGGGCACCATGCCGCCACGGCATTTTGATTGACACCGATGCCGGTCGGTATAGCTATGAACTATAAAGAAAATAATTAGCCGAATTCATCGGCGAACAATCAGAGCAAAAAATAGCCGTAATGGGAGAGGTGGGATGAAGGGGAAGACGCTTGCGCGCGTGCTCGTGCGCTCGACATCGGTGCTAAGCCTGACGGCGGGGCTGTTGCTGGCCTCGCAGGCCCAGGCGCAGACGGCACCGATCGACCCGCAACAGGGCACGCCCCAGGCGGACACCAGCAGCCAGACACCCCCGCCGGGCGAGGCAAGCCCGACCAACCCCCAGCCGGAAACCACGCCGGACGACATCGTCGTCACCGGCGTCCGTGCCTCGCTGGAACGCTCGATCGCCATCAAGCGCGACTCGAACGGCGTCGTCGACGCGATCAGCGCCGAGGATATCGGCAAGTTCGCCAACACCAACCTGGCCGAGTCGCTGCAGCGTATTACCGGCGTTTCGATCGACCGGCGCAATGGTGAGGGTTCGACCGTCACGGTCCGCGGTTTCGGCGCGCAGTACAATCTGGTCACGCTGAACGGCCGCCAGTTGGCGACGTCCAACATCGTCGCGGTCGGCGGCGACCAGGGCGGTGACGGCGCGGGCGGCTTCGGCCGTTCGTTCGACTTCTCGAACCTCGCCTCGGAAGGGGTGAAGACGCTGGAGGTCTACAAGACCGGGCGCGCCGCGATCCCGTCGGGCGGCATCGGCGCGACGGTCAACGTGGTCAGCCGCCGCCCGCTCGACAATGCCGATACCGGGCTGGTCGGGTCGCTGGGCGTCAAGGGCAGCTATGACAACAGCTCGGCCGACTGCATCGACTGCGGCGCGCGCGTCACGCCCGAGGCGTCGGGCACCGCCAGCTGGACGGACAGCGAGAAGCGTGTCGGCGTGTCGCTGTTCGGCAGCTATCAGAAGCGCAATTTCAGCTTCGCCAGCGTCGCCCCGGACAATTGGAATATCCGTTCGCTCAACGACTTCCTCAACCCGTCCAACGGCTTCATCAACAGCGCGACCAAGATCAACAACCGCCCGACCGGCAACCCGCTGGTGTCGGTGCCCAACGATTTCCGCTATCACTTCTCCGAGGCCAGCCGCGAGCGGATCAACGGCCAGGCGATCCTGCAATTCCGCCCGACCGACACGCTGACTTTCACCGCCGACGGCCTCTATGCCCAGCTGCGTCAGTCGGAGCGCCGGTCGAGCCAGTCCAACTGGTTCAACCGCCCGTTCAGCGAGGTGACATTCGACGACGCCAGCAACGGCATCGCCACCACCCAGTTCCTGGCCGAGACGATCAACGGTGTGAAGGACGCGGCGTTCGAACAGGCCTATCGCGCGCAGAAGAACAGGCTCTACGACGTCGGCGGCAATATCGAGTGGAAGCCGAGCGACCGCTTCACCCTGTCGATCGACGGCCATGCCGGCGAGGCGCAGAGCCTGCCCGACAATCCCAACGGCCAGACATCGACCACCGTCGCGATCAACGCGCCGGTCGTGACCGGCCATACGCTGCGCTGGACCGACAAGGGGTTCCCGCAGCAGACGCTGTCGATCAACGACGGGACGCAGAGCACGACCCCGACCGGCCAGTCCTTTATCAAGGGCAACAATAACGGCGTGCTGGACGTCGGCGATCTGGCGAGCGCGGTGCAGCGCCAATTCGCCTCGAACCAGACGCAGCGAATCCGCGAGCTGCGCGCCGATGCGGCCTGGGAATTCACCGACCAGATCCGGTTCGATGCCGGTGCCGATTATCGCACCACGACGACCCGCCAGACCCAGTTCAACACGCGCCAGGTCCTGGGCGATTGGGGCAATTCGCTGCCGCCGGACGTCGCGCGGCTGGCACCGGGGCAGGTCTTCCAGTTCTGCAACACCTGCAAGTTCGAGCATAACAACCCGAATGCCGATCCGAACACCCAGATCGCCTTTCGTACCGAGGACGCGACCAAGCTCTACAACACGCTGTTCAACTATTATTCCGGCGTGACGAACGACGGCGTCGACCACCGCAACAATATCGACGCGAACAGCGACAATTCGGTGCGCGAGAATATCTGGTCCGGCTATCTCCAGGGCAGCTGGAACGGGCAGGTGTTCGGCCGCAATGCACAGATCGTCGCGGGCCTGCGCTATGAGAATACCAAGGTCCGCGCGGTGTCGCTGCAACCGGTGCCGCTGGCGATCGTGTGGACGGCGGACAACGACTTCGTGATCCAGAACAGCGCGGATCAGCAGGCCATCTCGGCGCGCGGATCCTACAGCAACTGGCTGCCCGCCGTGGATGCCAAGATCGAGGTTCTGGACAATCTGTTCGCCCGCGCCTCGTACAGCAAGACGATCTCGCGCGCGCCCTACGGCAACCTCTTCGCCTCGACCGGCGTCGGTGCGCCCGGGCGGCCGACCGCGATCGGCGGCATCGCGACGGGTTCGTCCAACAACACTGGCCTGCTGCCGCTGTCGTCGGACAATATCGACCTGTCGGTCGAATGGTATCCGCGCAAGGACGTCTTCCTGTCCGCGGGCTTCTTCGACAAGCGGGTCCACAACTTCATCGGCAACGCGGTGGTGAACCGTAACCTGTTCGGCCTGCGCGACGCGACGTCGGGCCAGGCGGGCACCCGGTCGGGCACCGCCCGCCAGCAGCTGGCGAACACGTTCGGGGCGGACATCACCGACGTCAACCTGTTCACCTATACCGCGCTACTCCAGCAGAATAACGGCAATGTCGCGGCGGCGAACGCGCAGTTCGCGGCCAATTACAACACGCAGAGCCGCGCGCTGAACCAGGGCTTCGTCGACTCGATCCTCAGCCAGGTCGACATCAGCCCGAATGCCAGCGACCCGCTGTTCAACTTTGCGGTGAACACGCCGATCAACAACCGCGACGCGCATATTTATGGCGTCGAGCTGGCGGGCCAGTATTTCCTGGGCGAGACGGGCTTCGGCGTCGCGGCCAGCTATACGCTCGTTCGCGGCAATATCGGCATCGACATCGCCGCCGATCCCAGCGTGAACACCTTTGCGCTGGTCGGCCTGTCGGACACCGCCAATGCCACGCTGATCTACGACAAGAACGGCATTTCGATGCGCCTGTCGTACAACTGGCGCGACAAGTTCCTGAGCGACATCAACCGTGGCGGCGATCGCAATCCGGTCTTCACCGCGCCCTATGGCCAGCTCGACCTGTCGATGAGCTTCGACCTGACGCCGCGCTTCGCGCTCGGCTTCGAGGCGATCAACCTGACCGAGGAGGGGGTTCAGACCTATGGCCGCGACCGGATGAACACCTGGTATCTGGCCGAAGGCTCCGCCCGCTATCTGATCGGCGCGCGGTATCGCTTCTGATCGTGGAAACCCGGAAGGCTGCTGTCCCCTCTGCGGTCTTCCGGGTACAAGGGACGATCATGGCCGCACCTGTCCTGCTCAACAATATCGACCATCGCGACCTTCGTGTCGCGATCGGTCATCACGCCCGCTTCGGCGATGCGATCAACCAGACGCGCGTGTTTCCGTCCGAGTTCGAGGAGCTTCAGCGCGAATACGCCATATTGCTGCGGCGGGACGAAGGCAGGGTACTTTATGCGACCATCCTCCTGGGCCTGGACCCGGACGAAAACCTGTTCCTGACGGGCGACCGATGGGAGGCCCGCTACATCCCGGCGACCCGGGCGCGGGGGCCGTTCTCGATCGGTCACGACGCCACGGGCGAGCCCATGGTCTTTGTCGACCCCGAGCATCCGCGGCTGACCTCCGAGGGTTTTCCCGTGTTTCGCGAACATGGCGGCAACGCGCCGCTGCTCGACCATGTCTCGGCCATGCTGCAACGCATTTATGAGGGCGTGCAGACCGAGCGCGCGATGTACGACGCCTGGGCCGCGCTCGACCTGCTGACGCCCGCCGTCCTGCAACTCGATCTGGACGAGGGGCGGCGGTACAATGTGCCGGATTGCCTGACGATCGACACGGCACGGCTGGCGGCGCTGGAGGCCGGGGCCTTGGGTGATCTCCATGCGCAGGACTATCTGCGCCCGGCCTTCTGGATGGCGTCTTCGCTGGGCAATCTCCGCCATTTGATCGACCGCAAGCTGAGCCGGGATGCACATGGCTGAGCGCCTGCCCACCGCGCGTCATGCCCGCGAGCTGGTGGAAACGAAGGTGCCCGATCTCGCGGCGCTCGTCCAACGCAACGAGCCGGTCATCCTGCGAGGTTATGCCGCGCACTGGCCGCTGGTCCGGGCGGGGCAGGCGTCCGCCCGTGCGGCGGCTGACTATCTCCTGCGCTTCGATCATGGGCGGCCGGTGACCGGCTATATGGGTGGCCCGGCGATACGGGGGCGGTTCCATTATGACGAGACGGTCACCGGACTGAATTTCCAGACGCAGACCCTGCCCCTGCGCGCGTTCCTGACGCGGCTGCTGGACGAAGCCGAAGCACCGGGGGAAACGCCCGCCCTCTATATGGGGTCGACCGATCTCGACGCCTATCTGCCGGGTCTTCGCCTCGAGAATGATCTGGTTCCCTCCGGCGAGCTGTTTCAGCGTCACCCGCCACTGGCCAGTATCTGGATCGGCAACCGGACCATCGCCTCGGCGCATTACGACATGGCGAACAATGCGGCGATCTGTGCCGCCGGTCGGCGCCGCTTCACGCTGTTTCCCCCCGATCAGATCGGCAATCTCTATCCCGGACCGCTTGCCCCGACACCGGGCGGGCAGGTGGTCAGCATGGTCGACTTCGCCCGGCCGGACCTCGATCGCTATCCCCGTTTCGCCGATGCCATGGCCCACGCCGTGGTGGCCGAACTCGAACCCGGTGACTTGCTGGTCTATCCGGCTTTGTGGTGGCACCATGTCGAGGCGCTGGAGGCGTTCAACATCCTCGTCAATTATTGGTGGACCACGGCACCCGACTATCTCGATACGCCGATGGATAGCGTGATGCATGCGATGCTGTCGCTGCGCGACCGACCGACGGCGGAAAAGCAGGCCTGGCGAGCGGTGTTCGAGCATTACATTTTCGGCGACGGCGAAGCGGTCGTCGGCCATCTCCCGCCCGCATCGCAAGGCCCGCTCGCGCCGCTCGACGAGGCCATGGCGCGGCGGCTACGCGCGTACCTTCTGCAAAGGCTGAACCGATGAGCGATCCCTATCGGCCGACCCGTGTCGTCATCGCCGGGGGCGGTACGGCGGGGTGGCTCGCGGCAACGGCGCTGGTGCGGCAGCTGGGGCCGCTGGTCGATGTCACGCTGGTCGAGTCCGACGAGATCGGCACGGTCGGTGTCGGCGAGTCCACCATCCCCACGGCGCGCAGCTTCCATGCCTTTCTAGGGCTCGACGAGGCCGAGTTCATGAGGGCGACCCAGGCGACCTTCAAGCTGGGCATTGCGTTCGAGAATTGGGGACCGGACGGCGCGCGCTATTTCCATCCGTTCGGGGCGGTCGGCCGGTCGGTGGCGATCGCCGATTTCCAGCATTTCTGGGTGGAGGCCAGGCGTCACGGCTTTGGCGGCGCATATACCGACTATTCGCTCGAGACGCGGGCGGCCGAGGCGGGCCGGTTCGGGCGGGACGAGGCGGGCACACTGGCCTATGCCTATCATCTCGATGCCACGGCCTATGCCCGCTTCCTGCGCGGTATCGCTGAACCAGCCGGAGTATGCCGGGTCGAGGGACGCATCGCCAGGGTCGAGCGCCACGGCGAGCGCGGCGACATCGCCGCATTGCATCTCGCATCGGGCAACCGGATCGAGGGGGACCTGTTCCTCGACTGCACCGGCTTTCGCGCACTGCTGATCGAAGGTGCGCTGGAGACGGGCTTCGAGGACTGGAGCGAATGGCTGGCCTGCGACCGCGCACTGGCGGTCCAGACCGAAGCCGTCTCACCCCCGGTTCCCTATACCCGCGCCATCGCGCACCGGGCGGGCTGGCGCTGGCGCATCCCTTTGCAGACGCGGGTGGGCAACGGACTGGTCTATTCCTCGGCCGACATGAGCGAGGACGAAGCGACCGCGACGTTGCTCGGCGGAATCGAGGGTACACCATTGTTCGAGCCGCGTGCCCTGCAGTTTCGCGCCGGAATGCGGCGGCGGGCCTGGAGCGCCAATTGCGTGGCGCTGGGGCTGGCGGCCGGGTTTATCGAGCCGTTGGAATCGACCAGCATCCATCTGGTCATGATCGCGGTGATGCGCCTGATCCAGGGCTTTCCGTTCCAGGGTCAGGATTGCGCGGCGCTGCGGACGCGGTTCAATGCCCAGTCGCGTCACGAATGGGAGCATATCCGCGACTTCATCATCCTGCATTATGCGCAGACCGGACGAACGGACTCGATGTTCTGGCAACGCTGCTCCACGATGTCCGTGCCCGAGACACTGGCGCAGCGCATGGCATTGTTCGTCGAAAGCGCAGGGGCCTGGCAGGGGCAGGACGATCTGTTCAAGATCGATTCCTGGATTTCAGTCATGCTTGGGCAGGGAATGGTTCCAAAAGCCCATCACCGCATATCGGGGATGCTCAGTCCGCACGCCCTGCGCGATTCCTTCGACGGGCTGGACCAACAGCTTTCCCGGCAGATGCAGCAGATCCCGGACCACCTCGCCTTTATCAACGGATATTGCGCGACGCAGGCTCGGCCGGATCTTAGAATCGATCCGGGTGACGCCGCCCTTTGATCTGACTTCGCCATCGGTTCCGGCCCCGGACAGTCGCCTGAGGTCGATTTCGGAGCGGATGCGGTCGGCGATGCCTGACGATCATCGGGGAAAGGTCGGCACCGACAATCGGCGCAACCGGCGCAACCGCAGAGGGGGCCAGCATCAAGGCGGGCTCGAAGCTGCGCCGGGCCGCGAGGCGCTGCTCCACCGGATCGGCTGCGCGATCGAGAACGAGCAGGGCAGTGTGGTGGGCGGGGGCGCCATACCGACAACACCCCATCGCCACCGTCCGCTTCCCCGACAGCATGGCCCTGAGCGCAGCGAGGGCCGGAACCATCGCGGCGTTGATCAGGGACGACCTGTCCGATCCGTCGTCGGGCACGACCAACGGCCTGGGAGATACCGTGTCGATCGCCTCCAACGCCGATGCCGCGGGCAAGTCGCAGAAGAGGCGTGTCGAAATCATCGTGCCGAGGCGCTGCTGATGCGGCAGTTCTTTGGAAACCGGTATGGGGTGACGATCACCGCCGCGGTCTTGCGGGCTGCCTTGCTGGCTTTCGGACTGCCGCTGTTCGTGCCCTTTTTTTGGCCCCTCTCGGTGCGGATCGCGGCAGTGGCGCTGGTCGCGCTTGCCTGGGGGCTGTGGCGGTATCCCCGCCGCCCCGCCGCCCCGCCGCCCCGCCGCCCCGCCGCCCCGCCGCCGTGCCGCCCGCAGGGTCGCCGATGCGATCGCCGCCGAACTGGCGGGACTCGATGCCGCCGATGAGGAAGGCAAGGCACTTGGCCGTTGATTGACCGAGGCGCTGGCCAAGTTGCAGGAGGCCTCGGGCGGGCGGCGCGACCATCTCTACAGCCAGACGTTGCAGGCGCAGGGCATGGCCGCCAGCGCGATTGACTTTGCCCATGTATCGCCGATCATTCAATCGGGCTGTGCCGCGCTCGACGCCTATCGCAAGATTCGCCCAACGGGTCGCCATCGCCTGTCGGTGCCGCAGCGCCCGTTCGAGGTGCGCATTCGGGTTTATCGTATCATCGGTCATCGGGGTCTCTGTCGGTCGAGTGTCCTAACTCAAACCTATCCCAAGATCGCCCATGGCCACCCCTCAGCTACACCACCCCGCGGGGCACAACCTGCGGCCCAAATCCGATCTCTGATCTTCTGACGGTGATCGAGGTCCATTTTGGCGGGGCGCGTCTACGCACTCCAGAAGCCGCTCTTGCGTCCATGGCGATCCTTCAGTCCGGTCACATACGCCTGATGGTCGGCGTGCCCGCCATATTCCTCGATCCTGCGGGCAAGCTGGGCACAGGTTTGCAGGTGGCGGGCGGCATGGGGGTATCGTTTGGAACGGGCCTTCTCGAGCGAGAAGTCGATCATCGCGCGTAGAAGCAGCGTCGCGGCCAGGGGATGGCGCTGCTCCATCGCCTCCGCCGCCGGGGCCAAAAGCCAATAATGGTCGCCGTTCAGTTCGGCATGGCGATCGAGGACCATGCGGCCTGCCTCATCGATCACCGGCCATTCGAGGAAGAATGACAGTGCCTGATGGAAATCGGGAAACCGGCGGGCATAGGCCAGGGCTTTCATCTCCGCCTCCACGTCATCGAAATCCGGCAACCGCTTGATGAAGGCTTTCAGATAGCCCCTGTCGAGGTTCGTTTCGAACAGCTGCCACCGTTCACGCTGCGCATCGTCGACCATGCCCGACGCTTCCAGGGCATCGATCCTGACCCTGTGCCAGTCTGGCCAGTAACCGCCCTGACGCATTCTACTTTCGGCGAGCGCCAACGCGGCCAGCGCGTCCTGAGGCCGGCCGGACGTCAGAAGGCGTTTGGCAATGCTGGCCGCGATCGCTGGATTGGCCCGCTCCGCCTCCGAATGGAGAGCCGCATAGCCGTCGACGTCGTTCAGGGCGTCGGCAATGTCAGACAGCGCGCTTTGGACGAGCCGCGCCCGGCGTCGCGCGGCATATTCATCCCCGAAGATCGGTCCATGGCTGCTGATGGCGATGATCTTGCGACCGTCTTTCTCGGAAGGAATCGGGGGGCTTGCCGCAAGCTGTTCGAACTTCGCCTTCAGCATGGTCAGGCCATCCGTCCCGAGCGCCGTCGCCATCAAGGGAATCAGGTCATCGAACTGATCATGATCATTGGCGCACAGCGCGTCATGGATGCGGTCGGCCAGGCGCGCCGGGTCGAGCCTGGCCCGCTTGGCGACGTCCCCGATATCCTCCAGTGCCTGCTCGAAGACGCTACCGATCGCCCCATTGCTGTCGTCGCATCGTCCGTAGATGGAGGGGCCATGTCGAGCAGCCGCCACAGCAGCTCCAACGCTTCTCCCGGATGAGTCGGCGCGACATGGGTCATGATAGCCGATCGCTGCATTTCGAGATCCTGCGCCATCGGCCCGACCTTGTTCCAGTCCAGGAAGGATTTCGACCGGGCTATCGTCGCGAGGCGCTTGCGGATCTGCGCGGCGACATCGCTGCCCCCAGCCTGGCTTGCCAGTTCCAGCCGCAAGCGCCGTTTTATGACGGCATCACCCTGCGCCAATTCCAGGAGCAACTCCGCAAGCCTGACAGCCCCCAGTGAGGAAAGGTTGGTGGCGTTTAGAGTCTTCGTTGAAACCATGCTCCGATGTTGCGAAGGCCCGCGGCCGGGTCAACCATGAATGCAGGGCGCCGTTTGCGTTCGTGCCACGGTGTCGGCGCGGCGCGTCCTGTTCGGCGTGCCGCTCGGCCGGCCCGACCTGTCACGCAAGATGGTGCCGGCGCCGCAACGACTCGAACTGCTCAGACTGTGTTGGAGCGAGGGCATCGTGCTGATCAGAGCCTGACCCCGCGCGTCCATCGACACGATCTTTTTATCGAAGCCGGCGAAACGACGCGGGTATTTGGTGACCGGCTGCGGGGCGCAGCCGCATGGCACGACATCCCCCCGAAATCACCGCCCGGACCACCCTGTCGCGCAGGTCCGTCGAATGCGGCTTCGCTATTCAGACCGGCCTCCCTGGCCAGCCTGCCTCTTGGATAACATCGGCACCCTTTGTGCATTCCTGTCGATCCAGTCTCACGTCATCCCGCCCTCCCTCGAACCTTCCGCCAGACCGGGTCAACAAAAACATTGCAGTTTGATGAATTTTAGTTTTCATTTCGAATCGCTCACCAACCGAGTGAGTGACCGAAAGTTGCGTGTCTACCCTTCGGGTGGTTGCCCGCGACCTGTGATCCTGACGCTGAAGAGGATGCTGATGGCGTGGTGACGGTTTCATACCGCCGCCCTGTTCAGCGTTCGAGCGAAGGGGAATGGGGTAGCTATGGCGACACGGCGCACGGTACTCGGTAAGCTGGGGATGTTGGCGGGGCTTGGTCCCATGATGGGGGCCATGCAGGCATTGGGCATGGCGGGTATCGCCCATGCCCAGGATTGGATGCCCTTGCCCATAGGAGTTGGTCACGGCCGCCACGTGGTGGTGTTGGGCGCCGGTATTGCAGGACTGGTGGCCGCCTATGAACTGGAACAGGCTGGCTTCTTCGTTACCTTGCTGGAAGCACGCGATCGCGTCGGGGGACGCGCCTGGACGGTGCGCGATGGCGACCGGATCGAAATGATCGGCGAGGCTACGCAGACCGCTCGATTCTCAGACGATATCTACTTCAATGCCGGACCGGCGCGGATTCCAAGCTTTCATCAAGGCTTGCTCGGCTATGCCAAGCGGTTTGGCGTGCCGATGGAGGTGGAGGTCAATTCCAGCCGTTCGGCCTATATCATGGGCGATGACGGCTCGAAAATCCGGATGCGCACTGCGATCAACGACATGCGCGGCCGGATTGCGGAACTGTTGGCAAAGGCGATCAACCAGGGTTCGCTCGATCGCGAGCTGACGGCGATCGATCGCGAGCGGCTGACGCCTTTCCTCCGCGCCTATGGAGATCTGGACGCGACGGGCCGCTTCAAGGGTACGGAGCGCTCCGGCTTCGGAAATGCGCCGGGGGCGGGGGTCACCTTCGCATCGCCCTCGGCCGCGCTGCCGTTGGAGCAGTTGCTGGCCAATCAGCGCTTGCCGATGACGCTCTTCGAAGACAATCTCTACATGCAGGCAACGATGTTCGAGCCGGTAGGCGGCATGGATCGGATCCATGCCGGTTTTGCCCGCCACCTTCGCCGACCGGCCATGCTGGGTGCCGAGGTCACGCAAATCCGTCAGCAGCCAGCAAGTGTCGAGGTCGTCTATCGCGACCGTAGCAGCGGTGTGGTCAGCCAGGTCAGTGCCGACTATCTCATCTGCACGATCCCGTTCCCGGTGCTCGCCAAGATCGACACCAACTTTTCGCCGCGATTGAAGCAAACGGTGGAAAGCGTAAAATATGACTATTCAAACAAGGTGGCGTTCGAGAGTCCGCGCTTTTGGGAGCGTGAGCAAATCTATGGCGGTCTATCCTTTGTCGGAGGGCCGACCACCCTGGTCTGGTATCCGTCCGCAGGCCTGCATAGCGAGCGGGGTATGATCCTTGGCTGCTACAGTTCCGGGCCAGTCGCCGCGGAATTCGAAAAGCGACCGATCGCGGAGCAGATCTCCTTTTCGCGAGGGGTGATCGACCGGCTGCATCCCGGACACGGTGCGGACTGCGTCAACGGTCTTGCGGTCAACTGGCATAAAATTCCCTTCAGTCTGGGGCCATGGCCGGACTGGAATGCAGGCAGCGCAAATGGGCGCCAGGAGGGGCATATCGATACGCCCGCCTTCCGCTTTTTGCAGGAACCGGAAGGGCGGATCTATTTCGCAGGAGCCGCTCTCAGCCAGACACCGGGATGGCAGGAAGGCGGAATCCAGTCGGCCCGTCGCCAGGTCACCATACTTGCGCGCCGTGTCGCCAGCGAGGGGGCTTCGCGACCCCTGCGCAGGACGTGATCGCAATCCCTGGCACGGGCTTCGACAGTATAGCTTGGCCGCGTGACGGGCGGATCCGTCCCTCGTCTTAGCTGAGCGCTATTCCGGAAACTCCATCATGAACGCCTGCGAACTGGGGAAAATGCGGCTGCGTCGGTAGAGGTAAAGTATAAGCAATATCTAGAAAATATTAGATTTATTTGAGGCGGATACGTCGGGATGTCGGTGATTCAATGTGCTCAGGAATGCAATGAAAAATCCTTTTTTAAATGGTATTCATTATTTAATAAATAGATATTGAAGTTTGCAGAATTATAGTTGAAATTTGAGAAGTCGTGAAAGTTCTGAAAATACATAAAAACAATGATACTATAAATAGTAGTCGGGCGAGGATCCTGTCTGGTCGTTAAGGGCAAGGGGGATTGCTATGACTCGATATGATCACGTGTCTTTTATAGCGTTGACTGCCTGTTGTGTAATGGGATCGAATCATCCCGCCTTTGCGCAACAGGCCGCACCGTCATTAAGACCGGTGTCTGCAACGGTAGAGCCAGACCCTACCCTGGCCGAGCCCATGTCACCCCCACAGGATGGTGGCGAGATTATCGTAACCGGGACGCGCGCTACGGGAATGACCGCAGCGGAAAGTGCCGCCCCGATCAAGGTGCTGGGCGAGGACATGCTCAGCCATGTCGGGCAACCGAATCTGAACCAGGTGCTGACGCAACTCGTGCCATCCTTCACGGCACAGGCCTTTGGGGGCGATACCGCCAATCTCACCCTCTCTGCGCGCCTACGCGGTCTCAGCCCGAACCACGCGCTGGTGCTGATCAATGGAAAGCGTCGTCACGGCACCTCCAACCTGGCCGTTCTCGGCGGACCATTCCAAGGCGCGGCAACCGCCGATCTGGATCTGATCAGCCCGTCATCGATCAAGCGTATCGAAGTTCTCGAGGATGGCGCAGCCGCGCAATATGGCTCGGACGCGATCGCGGGCGTCATCAATATCATCCTGAAGGACGATGCGCAGGGTGGGGATGGATACATCACCGCCGGGCGCAACTACAGCGTTGGCGGCGACACGCTCGCAGGCACCCTGCATCTGGCGACTAAGCTGGGAGAGAGCGGCTTCCTGAACGTGACAGGCTTTCACCGTTTCCACGACTTCACCCGGGTGGGTGGACTGGATCGCCGAGTCACCGACATCAACGGCACCCTGCTGACCGCGACGTCCAGTCCATCCCTGAACGCGACACAGCGACAGCTCTATCCGCTGATGGCCGGCTTCCCCTATGTGAACTGGATCAACGGCGATGCGCAGTCGTCGCTGACCAACCTGCAGTACAATACCGCCTATAATTTCGGTGACGTCGAGGTTTATAGTTTCGGTACCTATTCCAAGCGGATCGCCAGTGCGTACCAAAATGTTCGCGTCCCGACGCGGGTTGCGCGTACGGTTGCCGGGGTCACGACCTATTTCGATCCGGATGGAGACAATCCACCCAACGGATTCAGCCCGCGCCAGAAAATTCGTGAGGATGACATGGCCTTTACCGGCGGTGTGCGCGGTGATGTCGGTGGTTTTCATTACGATCTGTCGACGACGTTCGGGCAGGATAAGGCGCTGATCTATACCATCGACTCGGCCAACGCCTCACTATATGTCGATACCGGCTTCACGCCGACGAGCTTTTACAACGGCCTGTTCAAGTCGACGGAGTTCACGGTCAATGCCGACCTTCGGCGCGAGATCGAGGCGGGGCTGGCGGCTCCGATCACGCTGGCCTTCGGCGCGGAATATCGTCGCAACGTTTATGAGATCGGATCGGGCGACGCGGGTTCGATCTACAAGGAAGGCGGCCAGTCCTATCCGGGTTTCCGTCCATCCGATGCAGGCATTAACGCAAGGACGGGCAAATCGCTCTATGTCGATGTCGCCACCAATCCGGTCGAGAAATTGAAATTGGACGTCGCCGGACGGTACGAGCATTATTCGGATTTCGGCAGCCGTTTCATCTACAAGGGTACCGGGCGTTACGACTTCTCGGACGCCTTCGCGCTTCGCGGCACCTTCTCGACCGGGTTCCGCGCTCCGACGCTGGCGGAGTCCTATTATTCCGCCACCAACGTCTCGCCAACCGCCGCGTTCGTACAGTTGCCAGCCAATTCGGCCGCTGCAAAGCTGATCGGCTTTCAGAATCTGAAGCCCGAGAAGTCGACAAACTATTCGCTTGGCACGGTGATCCGGCCCGCGTCCAATTTCACCGTCACGCTCGATGCCTATCAGGTGCGGATCCGCGACCGCATTCTGGGCACGGGGTCGATCTTCGGTAGTGGCGGTGCGATCAATTTCCCGGTCGTGACGCGCGCCATCATCGCCAACGGCAATATGCTTGATCCGACGGTCAGCCAGACGGGCATCAACATTTTCACAAATGGCGCGGATACACGGACACGCGGCGTCGATCTGGTACTGACTTACATGTCGGACTTTGGCGATTATGGCCGTGCGAATTGGACCATTTCAGGCAACTATAACGAAACCAAGCTCACGCGCCTGATTGCGGCACCCTCCACCCTGACGAACCCGGCCACGGGTCAAATCATTCCACTTTTCAACCTCGGCGCTCAGTCGAACATCGAGACGGCGTCACCGCGCGTGAAGGTCATCAGTTCGGTTCTCTACAGCATCGACAAATTCTCGATGACGCTGCGCGGCACCGTCTACGGCAAAAGCTCGGCGCAGCTCAGCCCGGATGGCGGCACATTTTACAACCAGGAAATCGGCACGACCTTTATCGGCGATATCGAGCTGAATTACGATATCACGCCCAACCTCGGCATCGCCTTGGGTGCCAACAATGTCTTCAACAAGCGGCCGCCGACTGTCCCGCTGGTGCCTGGTACGACAAACCAGACCCTGGTCAACGGGGGCAACGTGCTCGACGCGCCGCTGACCTTCAGCCCCTATGGTATCAATGGTGGTTATTACTATGCGCGCCTGAACGTCAATTTCTGATCGTTACCGGCGGGTGTCTTCACGATGCCCGCCGTCCAGTCATAAACCGGAAGGATATGCCATGTCGTATCGCCTGATCGCTGCCGCCATCTTTGCCCTTGCCACCGCGACTGCCGCACCGGGGCAGAACGGACCGGTCGTCCGCCATCCCAACACACCGCCAGGCCTGATCTTGCAGGGTGTGACCGTAAAGCCTGGCGCGACGACGCTCTATCTGTCCGGGCAGCTGGCAGCGCCACTCGACGTCGCCAGCAAGAAGCCCCCCGCGCAATTGACTGTTGAGGACTTCGGCGACACGAAGACGCAAACAGTGAGTATTTTGAACAAGATCAAGGCGATCCTGGCCGCACGAGGCTTTGCGATGGCTGACGTCATCAAGATGACTGTCTTCGTTGCGGGTGATCCCAAATATGGCGGCAAGATGGACTTTGCGGGCATGAATGAAGGGTTCAAGCAATTCTTCGGTACGGCTGACAACCCCAACACCGTTGCCAGGTCCACAGTTCAGGTGGCCGCTCTGGCCGCACCGGTGTACCTTGTGGAGATAGAGGTGATCGCAGCCAAATAGGATTATATAACATTAAATATATTTTGTCGGCATTTGCACCGAAGCCTCGGAGATTTTCTATGCGGTCGTCAGAATGATTGGGATCGGGGCTCGTTGATCACGACCTGCAGATGATGGTGGCCGCCCGGATCAGTTCCGGGCGGAACAATGGCGCGCGAGGAAGTCCGCATGGGCGGCCATGTGTCCGGCCGCCGCCTGCGTCACCGCCGCAATCCGGTCCAGCCGGGCGCGGAGTTCGTCCATCGGCATACCCTGAGCCAGCGGATCATGGCCGCTTGCGATCAGGCCCTGTCCGTCCATCACGGCCAGCCAGCTGGTCTTGGTGAACAACTCGTCCGCTTCGCGATAGACGCGGCCCGTGCGGGCATAAATGGCCAGCCGCTCGGCCAGCGTTTCGGGGATGTCCATGCTTGCCAATTCCCGCCAATAGGCCGTGTCGCGCCGTTCGGTGGCGTGGAAATGCAGGATGAGGAAGTCGCGAACGCTGTCGAATTCCGCCGCCATCAACCGGTTGTAGCGGCGTGTATCCGCCGGTTCGAACGCCTGGGTGGGCAGCATTTCCAACAATCGGGCGATCCCCGCCTGGATCAGATGGATGCTCGTCGACTCCAAAGGCTCCAGGAAGCCCCCGGCCAGCCCCAGGGCCATGCAGTTGCCAATCCAGAACCGGTCGCGCCGTCCGGTGCGGAAATGCAAGGGACGTGGATCGGCCAGCGGCACACCGTCGAGATGAGCGAGCAACGTCGCTACGGCCTCGTCATCGGACAGGTGGCGGCTGGCATAGACCAGGCCATTGCCCGTGCGGTGCTGAAGCGGGATACGCCATTGCCAGCCCGCCCCATGCGCGGTCGAGCGGGTGAAGGGCGCTGGCGGTCCGGCGTTGGCGGTGGGCACTGCAACCGCGCGGTCATTGGGCAGCCAATGCCCCCATTCCTCGAACCCCGCGCCCATGGCATCGTCGATCAGCAGACCGCGAAAGCCCGAACAATCGATGAAGAGGTCGGCCGCGATCCGGCGCCCATCGGCCAGCATGACGGCTTCGATAAAATCACGCGGGCCGCCGCGTTCGACCGATACGACGCGACCTTCCTCGCGGCGAACACCGGCGGCTTCGGCATGGCCGCGAAGGAAACGGGCATAGAGCGCCGCGTCGAAATGAAAGGCATAGCCGATATGCGCGAGCGGGGTATTGCCAGGCTGGGGCCGCATGAACCGCCCGCTACGGGCCGCCGCCGCGCAGATCGAATAGGCCTCGAGCGGCAGGGCTTCGCCTGCCAGCCGCAGCCGCTGCCACATCGCCTCGAATGGGATGGCGCCCTTGTCGATGCCGTAGACCCCGAAGGGGTGGAAATAGCGATGGCCGGGGCGCAACCAGTCGACGAATTCGATCCCCAGCTTGAAGGTCCCTTGGGTCGCGCGGATGAAATCGTCTTCGTCGATGCCGAGCAGCGCGTTGAAGGCCTGGATCGGCGGGATGGTGGCCTCGCCGACACCGACGGTGCCGATTTCCTCGGATTCGACCAGGGTAATCGCGGGACCCTCTGGTCCCAGCACGCGGGCCAGCGCGGCGGCGGCCATCCAGCCCGCGGTACCTCCGCCGATGATGGCGATCCGGCCGATGGGAGCATCGCCGCTCATGCCGCCAGCCTGCATTGGAGGAACAGATTGCCGGTCAGCCGCCCCATTCTGGGGTCTGCGGCGTCGGCGGGCAGGCGGGTGATCCATCCCGAGTGCAGCAGGTTCGCACGGTAGAGGATCAGCCGGTCGGGCTTGGCGGCAATGACGTCGATCATCTTGAAGGCGGCATCGCCATCGGTGCAATAGCCAGCGGGCGGTGGTGGATCGTCCGCGCGTGCGGCATGATATCGGGGCAGACGCTCTGCATCCAATGTCTCGAAACCGGTGGTGCGGTGGCGGAAAAAGGCGGTGCCGTCGTCATTGTCGGTTGCCAGGAAATGGACGGTCGCGAATTGCAGCCGGTCGGCCGTGTCGACATGCGGCACGCGCTGATCCTCGGTCAGGGCGGCGGGATCGGTCGTGACCAGCGAGAAATTGCCGCGCGCGCGGGCGGGGCGAACCGGCGTGCCCGTGAAATGGGTCGAAATCAGCGGCAGGACGCGGCGCACCATCGCATCGACATAGGCAACGGGTGCAGGACCGAGCAGCCCGGGATAGGCGCTGCCCACCGCGGCTGCGGGGGCAAAGGTGGATCTGGTTGCGGCGAAGTCCCGCAAATGCTCGACCCATCCGGTCGCGCCGTCCAGGATCACCACCGGCTCGCGCTCATGGCCGATAGGGCGAATGGTCGGCACTGCATCGGTCGCAAATTCCAGCGCGGGCGCCGTGGCCATGACTATTCCCAACCCCTGACGAAAAATGCCGGCATGGCCCGATGGTCAGACCATGCCGGCAGGTGGGGATCAATAGGTTGCGCGGAGCGACAGGCCGAAGCGGCGATCGTTCAGCTGGTACTGAAGCGGCTGCCCCATGGTGCCGATATATGTGACGTTCATGCGGTTGGTCAGGTTCACCGCATCGGCGGAAACCGCGATGTGGCTGTTCAGATTGACGCTGACCGACGCATCCAGTGATGCATAGGGCTTGGCATATTGCGGCTGGTTGGTGCCCGCACCGAAGGTTTGGTCAAGATAGCTCGACCGCCAGTTATAGGCGAGGCGTGCGGTCAGCGGCCCCTTTTCGTACAGGCCGATCAGATTGTAATTATGCTTGGACAGCTTCTCCAGCGGCAGTTGGGTGTTGCCCGAACCGGCAATGGCGAATGGGTTGGTTACGTTGGAGTCGACATAGGTGTAATTCGCCTGCATGCCGAGGCCGCTGAGCAGGCCCGGCAGAAAGTCGAAGAACTGTTGATAGCCGATCTCCGCACCCTTGACGGTCCCCTTGCCCGAATTGAGCACGGTATTGACGTCATAGGCGCGCCCCTGGAAATTCTGGACAATCACGCCGCTGGCCAGAAAACCGTCGACCTTCTTGTAGAACAGGCCGCCGGTCAGCGATCCGGCGGGGGCAAAATACCATTCCGCCGTCAGATCGAAATTGTTCGAGGAAATCGGGCGCAGGCGCGGATTACCCGAATTGGCGCTGGGACGCCCGGTGATCGGATTGATCTGATTGGGGTTGTTCAGCGTCAGGTTCGTGGACAGCTGGTCGAAGTTCGGCCGCGCCAGCCCCTTTGAATAGGCGAAGCGCATCTGGAACTCTTCGGTGATCCGCGCCCGCAGGTTCACACTGGGCAGCGCGCGGGTGTAGCTGTTCTGGATCGAGAGCGGCGAGCTGGTCCCGTTGGAGTTGAACTGCGTCCCGAACGAGGTGAGGTCGGTCTTCACCAGCCGGACGCCGACGCCGCCATCGAAGCGCAGGCCCGCACCTTCGAACGCGTAATCGACCGTGCCCCAGGCAGTATAGGTCTTCTCGGTCTGCGAATTCAGATCGCCGGGCGTGAAGGCGTCCTTGGTCTGCGCCCTGAACAGCGCGTACAGCGCCTTGGTCTGTGCCCAGACTCCGTCGCCAGCGGGGAAGGCGGGATAGAGGAACCCGCCGGTCACGCTGCGTCCGTCGAAGAAATTCTTGGACGGCCCCGGCATCGCCAGCTGGGGATTGCGGCTGAGCGGGATCAGCGGGGTGCCGTCCTTGGCCGAACAGGACGGATCCGGTCCGGTCGCATAGAGGCAAACGCCATTCCAGGTGCCGCGCAGATCGATCGAATTGTCCGAATAGCGCGCACCGCCGCGCAGTTTCTGCAGGAAGCCGCCCTCCAGATCATATTCGATGTCATAGGCCAGCGCGAGCGTGTCCGCGTCGTTGCGCTGGAGCGCATCGGCGATGAACGGCGTGGTGTAGTTGGCCGGATTGCTGAGCAGCGCCTTGTCGCGCACATCCCATTGCGGGCGGCTGCCGCGCAGGTCGAAGTCGATGGTGGACGGATGCGGCGATCCGGTGGGCGTGTTCTGCCCGGTTGCGGTAAACAGCGACAGGACATGGCCGTTGCGGTCGGCGTTGTAATAGCTCTTCAGATACTGGGCGTCGAAATGAACCTTGGCGCGGTCCGTCGCCTGCCATTCGGCGGCCAGGGTGAAGTTCTGGCTCTGGCTCCACAGCTCCTGGTCGAAACGCCCGGTCTCGAAATTCTGCCCTCGCAGCGAGCCGGAAGTCGCATAGCCTTCCTTGTTGAAGGTGAAGGTCGAACCCGGCAGCGGGTTCGACTCGCTGCCCCCATTGACCGTGTAATAATAGGCTCCGCGCCGATTGAACCAGTATTTCGCGAGCTGATACTGGCCGGTGATCAGCAGATTGTCGGCGGCCTGCCACTGTATCGCGCTGGCGATGCCCAGGCGGCGGCGGTCGCCTAGATCGTCATAGACCTGCATCCCCATCGGCGCCTTGGCATTGGCGGGCGCGCCGGAAACGCTACCGGCCGGTATCGGCTGCTGCGGGTTCGCGAGGATGCCGTCCTGGCGGTAATGTGCGGTCGAATAGACGGCGTTGAACAGGACGCCGATCTCGCCGATGCCGGTGTCGAAGCGGTTGCTGTACAGACCGGAGGCCGAATAGCCGAACTTGTCGACGCGGTCATAATAGTTGCCGCGCAGCGTTCCGCTGATCGTCTGGCCGGGCTGGTCGAAGGGCAGGCGGGTGCGCAGGTTCACCGCCGCGCCGACGCCGCCCTCGATGATATTGGCGGGGGCGTTCTTGTAGACGTCAATGCCGCCCAGCAATTCGGGGGGAATGCCTTCCAGATCGAAGGCGCGGCCACCCGATGCCGAATAGATCGCGCGGCCGTCGAGGAAGTTCTGCACCTGGGTCAGGCCGCGCACCGTGATGGCGGGCGAGGTACGGTGATCGAAGTCGGTCGCGCCTTCGCCGTAGCGGCGCTGGATCTGCACACCGGTGATGCGCTGCAACGCTTCGGTCGTGTTGGCGTCGGGCAGCTTGCCGATGTCCTGCGCCTGCACCGAGTCGATGATTTGATTGGCGTTTCGCTTCAGCGCCTGCGCCGATCGCAGCGATTCCCGAACGCCGGTTACCACGATGTCCTGATCCGAAACCCCTTGTTCGGCGATCTGCGCCGCATTGAGCGCGCCGGTCGGCTGGCTCGGATCGCGACCCTGCTCCACGCGAAGCTCGGCACCGCGCTTGGGCGGCGCAACGGCGGTTTGCGCATGGGCGATGTTATGAATGCCACCAGTTGCGATCGCAACGACGGACGCGCCGAGCAGCCAGCGCGATGCAATATCTCGCATAGATCCTCCCCCCAAAATGTCTGTCCGCTAAAATGCGGTTCGAGCGCTACATGGCACAAAGACAAATGCCTGACAAATGAATTTGAAAGAAATGGCCGTCTAATGACGCCTTTGCGCAACATAATGATTTCATTGGAGTATTCTGGGTGTTCGGTGCGTCGACGCTTTTGCCCACGCAATGGCTATCCGACAAAGATCCTTCAATTGTCTTTCTGTATCAAAGGTATAGCCATATCCTGCATCGTCGAGGGGGCCGAACGAGAAGGTCTGGCAATCCACCAATAGCTCCCCGCCATGTCGAAAATTTTCGTTGGAGCTTGGCTATTGGCCTTGAATTTCAATCGAGATCAAAATGGCTCGCGGAATAGGTTTCACGCACATCGATGGCTCAAGTCCGACAAGATGTATCCACGGAAGGCTGGGGCTAGTGCGCAGTGCTATGGTGGTGGGAAATCATGGGCATCGGTTGGTCGCGGATTGGTGAAGACATGGTCGGGCAGGGCGGCAGCCCTCCTTACGCCGGTCCATGGTTTATGAGGGCGGGTCGGCGTCATGCTCGAACGCAATAGGCACATAATGAACCACAAGAAGCTCTACCGGCTATACCGGGAGGAGGGTCTGTCGGTGCCTCGGCGCCCGGACCCGCGGCAGCCGGACGCCGATGCCTGTGCCACTGCGGCCGAGCAATCGCTGGTCGATGGACTTCGCAGCCGAGACTTTCGGCGCTTACCGTCGGCTGCGTATCCTGGCGATCAATGAAGACGCCTGCCGGGAAAACCTGTGCCTGCTGGGCGACACCGGCATCTCGGGCGTGAGGGTGGCGCGCGAGCTGGACACGCTGGTGCGTCTGTATGGCAAACCGGCTTGCATCGTCAGCGATAACGGAACGGGTTCGCCAGCCGGGCGATCCTGACGTGGGCCAGCGTAGAACAAGGTCGAGTGGCACTCCATCGATCCTGGCAGGCCGCAGCAGAATGCGTTCATTGAATCGTTCCATGGGTCGCTGCGCGAGGAGCTCCTGAATGAGGAGCTGTTCGACAGCCTCGGAGGCGCTCGGCGCAAGCTGGCTGTCTGGCGCTACGACTATAACAATGTCAGGCCGCACTCGACGCTGGGCAACAGAACACCGGCACAAGCGCGCCGGGCGTTCCTGCAAGATCGAAGCGGGGCGTCGCAACTGGTTGTTCGTCGGTTCTCGCGCAGACGGCGAGCGCGCCGCAGCTATCTACGCCGTCTTAAAGACCCCGGCCTTCGCCGGGGCAGGTTCTGCAAGGCCAACGGTGTCGATCCGCAGCCCTATATCGCCGACGTCATCGCCACGGTCGCAAGCGACTGGCCAACCAGCCGCTGGGACGAACTCATGCCCTGGAACTGGATGCCGTCGGCAGATCAGCCGAACGCACAAGCTGCATAATCCGCAGTTTCCACGCCACGCTTATTCTCTTCCCCGAGATCATCGGGGAGAAGCGGTCTGGTCATGCCAAACCGACGCTTAAATTCCCGCACGGTGCCGTTCTGTTAGGTGCTCTAAGCGTCGCCTGTGCTGCGACGACGTGTGGTGAGCCACGTTTCTGCAATGCGCCATGCCCGCTCATCGTCCACATCTATCCATTCAAGATCGCTGCAATCGCTGATGCCAGCAGCTTGGTCGGATGCCAGGCGCCGCATTCCTTCGGTCAGAGAGGGCTTTTCCAATCCGCGGAGTGCGTCGAACAGACCCTTGCCAACAGCGAAGACACCCGTATCAAAGCAATCATATACCGCGAGTCCCTTGCCAATGCTGATCAAGCGGTCGCCATCCGTCTGAGCGCACGTCACATCGTCAAGATCGATCCAGTCGTGATCGATCCGACGGTCGATTCCGAGCGATGCGCCGCCCCCCGTATCGGCATGGGCCATTCGCCGATAGAATTCCGGTTCGACGAGATGGTCGCACATCGCAAGGACCGCCTCCTCACCGTACAACAGTGGTTCCGCTGCGAGCAACGACGAGCCGTTGGGATGGCGATGATCCTTTACCCGTACGGTTTCGACTTGGATCGGCCAGTCTTCCGCCGCGACATAGGCCTCGATCGTCTCTGCCTCATAGCCGACGACCACGACCGTCCGGGCCAGCCCCGCCTGCGCCATGCCGGACACGGCATGGGCAAGCAGTGTCCGCCCGCTTACGCGGCAGAGCGGCTTGAGCGGGGCGACAGTGCGAAGGCGTGAGCCTTCGCCTGCCGCGAGAACGATACCGGTTTCGATCATTCCGCCGCTACGGCAATGAACTCGTCGACTGCCTGCGCCGCAAGGTCATCGGTCATCTGAATACGCGGATGCTTGCAGAAATACGCCGAGGCCGCGTCGATCGGCCCCGCCAAACCGCGATCCTTTGCCAGCTTGGCGCACCGGATCATATCGATGGCGACGCCCGCACTGTTCGGGCTGTCCTCGACGGACAGGCGCAACTCGAGGTTCATCGGCACACCGCCGAACATCGTCCCTTCCATCCGCAGGAAGCAGATCTTGTTGTCATTTTGCCAAGGCACATAGTCGGACGGGCCGATGTGAACATTGTCGTCGTGCAGCCGCTCCGCAGCGACCGACTGCACCGCCTCGGTCTTCGAGATTTTCTTCGAGGCGAGGCGGCGATGATTGGACATGTTAAGGAAGTCGGTGTTGCCGCCGGTGTTGAGCTGGTAGGTCCGCTCCAGCTTGACGCCCCGCTTGGCGAACAGATCCGTCAGCACGCGGTGAACGATGGTGGCGCCGAGCTGCGCCTTGATGTCGTCGCCGATGATCGGCACGCCAGCCTTGATGAAGCGTTCCGCCCACACGGGGTCACTGGCAATGAACACGGGAATGTTGTTCACAAACGCCACGCCCGCCTCGAGCGCGCATTCGGCGTAGAACTCACTGGCGGCCTGCGAACCCACCGGCAGATAGTTCATCAGCACATCGGTCTTGGTCTCGCGCAGGGCGGCGACCACCTCCGCTTTGGAGGCCTCCTTGTCACGCGCGAGCAGGAATGTCCGATGATCGTCATAATCCGACATATGTTCGGCGACGCCGTCAAGAACATGCCCCATCCGTACCTTGGTACCCGTGGGAGGCACGGTTTCGCAAAAGACGGTGGTGCAATTGGGCTTGGCGAAGATTGCCTCTGCGACGTCCTTGCCGACTTTTCGTTGGTCAATATCCCAAGCAGCCACGACATGGATATCGGTCGGCTTATAGCCGCCCAAGTCCCAATGCATGAGCCCGACCGTTTCGTTTGCACCCTCGCGATAATAGGAAAGCCCCTGCACGAGAGAGCTGGCGCAGTTGCCTACCCCGACAATGGCAATATTAATGGCCGGCATTACCTGTTGCTTCCTTCTGTATTTGGGAAATGATTTTCCGGCACTGTAAGGCGATTTTCGACGGTGCGATGCTGGAAAAGTCCAATGATGAGGATGATGTTCAGCGGGATGATTTCAAACCACCAGAACAGGCGTGGATTGCCGAAAAGACAGGCAAGGAAAATGGCATAGACTCGCACATTGGCGGACAACAGGCTCATCAGCCGCATGGGCCTAAGGGCCAGGGTGGCATATCTTGCCGCAAGCTCAGCAGGAGCTTGGTGCTGCGCCAGCGCATGGTCGAACCGCGCGGCAACGCGATCCAATAATCCCCAGCAATGATCATAGAGTTGAACAAGCGGATTGCGGCTGGGTGCAGGGCCGGCGATCTTCGCCACCGCATCCCGGCGCCGGTGAAAGCGGGCTCGCTCGCTTTCATACATGTTGGATTGGACCATATGTGCGATGCCTGCAGCCACCGCCAGTATCCAATCTTGCAATGTGCCGATGGAGAAGGCCAGCGAAACATAGATCAGGACGAAAACGCCATGGTCGCACAGCCCATCCAGCGCGCGTCCCAGCGGGCTGGCTGTGCCTGTGGCCCGCGCGATCATCCCATCCAGGCCGTCTGCGACAAGCCAGCAGACGGACAGCAGCAGGCCGACAACGGCAAAAGGCCACATTTCCCACTGGCTGTAGGCCAACGCCGCTGATGTGCCCAAAGCCAGCCCGGCCAGGGAAACGGCATTGGCCGAGATTCCACGCGCGATGAACCAGGGCACAAGAAAGCGTGCCGCTGGATGAATAATCCAGAGATTTGTCGGATCTTCTATCCGACGGTCCCGTGACGTGTCGGGGATGGTAAATGTCATTAAATCGCAATGTATGAGCTTAGCTGTCTGACTTGCAAGCGATTTGCAACGAGCCTGCCACGCATTCGATGAGGTCGGTCGTTGGGGCAGGTTCGGGTTGGTGGTCAGCGCTGCGGTACCAGGGCAGGCCATGATGGACGGCGCCGTCATGCCGTTCCCAAGGCAGTTTGCCGGGCTTGATCTGACGTGGTCTGACAAATCGTCAATGCTGCGGCTGAAGCTACGGCTCGCTCATCATCTCGCGTCGAATCTGTTTCATAGGATCACGCACAGGGTTTCCCCCTGGCCTCCGCAGGGGACGGCGATCGTCATCGAAGGTCTGACGAATGCAGATCAGTAGGGCGATGTGACGTGACCTGACGTGACCCCCGTTTCTTCATCCAGGTGGAACTAGAGACCGGCCCCTCAAAGGGACGGACGGAATGAAGCGGAAGCAATTCTCGGAAGAGCAGATCATCGGCATCCTGAAGGAGGCCGAGGCGGG